>Ga0164241_10002460_pt1 | contig 20093 bp, 19 predicted proteins | sample OricomyardsoilBY_FD_108780 | JGI IMG/M metagenome (GOLD analysis project Ga0164241, IMG submission 108780) | Backyard soil microbial communities from Emeryville, California, USA - Original compost - Back yard soil (BY) | ecosystem: Environmental > Terrestrial > Soil > Unclassified | place: USA... | reverse complement strand
GGCCAAGAAGGCGCAGGCCCAGCGCGTCGCCCACGCGACGTCCCGGCTCGAGAAGTGCCTGGCCGCGCAGGCGGTCTGACGTCGTTGCGCTGACGGCCCACCGGATGAGTTCCGGTGGGCCGTTGCGACTAGGTGGTGCACGCCGGATTCACTGAACTCGGTGGGCGATACTGGGCCCCGAACCAATGACCCCTTCGGTGCAACGGCAGAGCCGCGCTACCACTGAACTCGGTGGGCGATACTGGGTTCGAACCAGTGACCTCTTCGGTGTGAACGAAGCGCGCTACCACTGCGCCAATCGCCCGTGCGGAGGCCGACTGTAGCGCAGGACGCGGGGCCTGCCGAAACTCGCGGGAGGGTCAGCCGAGGAGCTCGGACTCGCGCTCGTGCCAGGCCTTGCGGACCTCGGTGGTGATGGGGCCGGGGGCTCCGAGCTCGCGGTCGTTCCAGCCGTGGACAGCCTGGACGTCGCGGGTGGTCGACGACAGGAAGATCTCGCTCGCCTGCTCGGTCAGCACCTCGACCGGCTCGTCGACCTCGGCCGCTCCGTACCAGTCGAGGACGAGGGCGCGGGTGATCCCCGCCAGGCAACCGCTGGCCAGTGACGGCGTGCGCAGCTCACCGTCGACGACGTAGAACACGTTGGTCCCCGTGCCTTCGCACAGATGTCCCCGGAGATTCGCGAAGACCGCTTCGCTGCGGTCGTGATGGCGCGCATAGGACAGCGCGCGGACGTTCTCGCCGTACGACGTGGTCTTGAGGCCGGCGAGGGCGCCCCGCTCGTTGCGTGGCCACGGCACGGTACAGACGGCTGTCGTGTCCGGCCACGGGTCCATGGGTGCGGCGATCACGACCAGCGACGACGGCCCGTCGCCCCGGTCCGAACCGAGCGGCGCCAAACCTCCGGTCCAGGTGATCCGCACCCGGCCGAGCGTCAATGGCTCACCCTCCAGGACCGCCGCCATGGCCGCGCGTACGGCGTCGAGGTCGGGGTCCGGCAGCCCGAGGCCGCGGGCCGAACGCGTCATCCTCTCGAAGTGGAGGTCGACGGCGAACAACCGCCCGTCGACGACCTTGATCACCTCGAACACGCCGTCGCCGACCGTCAGCCCATGGTCGCGCGCGGCCACCGCCGGCGCGTCCGGATCGGCGAGCAGGTCGCCGTTCACCCAGGTACGCATGCTCCCGACACTAACCGCGCAGTGGGTCCGCGCTCGCGAGCTGCCAGACCGCGACGCCGTGCAGCCCGAGGTCGTGCGCGAGGGCGACCCGGCGGAGGTAGGAGCGGTGGTCGGACCACCACAGCGTGCCCTCCGCGGTGTGCGCGCTCCACTCGGCCGCGGAGCGGCGCCAGGTGGCGGCCTGGCCCGCGAGCGCGCGGGCCTTGGCGTCGGAGACCGTGCGGCCGGAGCCGTCGGCACGCCACAGGTAGCCGTAGCCCGCGATCCCCAGGTCGACTCGTCCGCGGCCGACGGCCGCGACCAGCGGCGCCGCCGTCCGACGCGCCCACGGCAACGCGCCCACGGGACCCGGACCGCTCCAGCCAGGCCCGTGCTGGTCGTATGCCATCAGCACGAACCGGTCGATCGCATCGAGCCTCCCCAGCCGGTAGCCGTGCCTGACGAAGGCGCCGTGCGACCCCTCCGCCATCACCGCCATCGAGAGCCCCGCCGACGCGGGCAACGCGGTCCGCAGCTCGTCGGCGAACCGGACGAGACCCGCACCGTCGTTGCGGTGCAAGGACTCGAGGTCGATCTGGATGCCGTCGCAGCCCTGCCTGCGCACCACTCGCGCCAGGTCCGCGACCACGTGCCGGCGATGCACCGCGGACGAGAGCAGCCGGTGCGCGAGGGCCGCGTCGAAGTCGTCGATCGCGTTCGAGTAGTTGCTGAGCAGGAGCTCGGCACGATCATGGTGTCGATGCACGACCCGCAGCGCCTGCTTCGCCGGATGGAGCACCTGGGTGATGGCGTCGGCGTCGCGTGTGAGCTCGACGCCGTCGACCCCGGCCAGGTCGACCGTGCGTCGGTCACTCAGGTATGCCTGCGCACCGCCACCCCAGCCTGGGACGTACCCCTCCACTCGAAGACTGCCCTGTGGCCCGGTCGACGCTCCGGCCCGGTCGGTGACGACGTACGACGTGGAGAGGGCGAGCACCGCAGCGGCGGCGAGAGAGCCCGAGAGCAGGCGCCGGAGGCGGCGTGGCATGCGCCGAATTTACGCACGCAGACACCTCGGAGGCTCGAATTGGTGCCTCCCAGGGCATCGGCTAAGGTTCTGTCCGCGTCTCCGACCGGACTCTCCCGGGCGAAGGCGGCAAGCGGACGTAGCTCAGTTGGTAGAGCGCAACCTTGCCAAGGTTGAGGTCGCGAGTTCGAGCCTCGTCGTCCGCTCGGAGCGGGTCTCGAGCCCATCCAGCGGTGGGTTGGCCGAGAGGCGAGGCAACGGACTGCAAATCCGTGTACACGGGTTCAAATCCCGTACCCACCTCGACAGCACAACCCGTCCACGGGCGATTGGCGCAGCGGTAGCGCGCTTCCTTGACACGGAAGAGGTCACTGGTTCAAACCCAGTATCGCCCACCACGCTGACCAGCGGAAACGCGGAAGGTCAGCCTTACGTGGTCCACATGTGGTCCGGGCCCCACCTCCACCTGGAATCCCCAGAATTGGGCTGGGCGTGCCGGCCGGGCGCAGGTAAGGGTCTGAGAACACCGTCCCCGCCGCTCGGCGTCGATGTCCGCCAACAAGGTCCGCCACGAAAGCACCGGCCAGATCATGCGAAACCCATCCAGGAGCACACGGCTGTTCTCGCGGGCATCGCTCGGGGGCCTCGCGACAGCGGCCTTGGCAATCACGGCACTGGCAATCTCGGCACTGGCAGGGCCGACAGCGCTGACCCCGGCCGGAGCGGCGCCGGCCGACACTGCTCGGCAGGGGGCTGCCTCCGAGGACCACGTCCTGACCGGCCTGGTGACCGGCGGCGGCACCGGTCTGGCGGGCTACCGGGTCACCCTCTTTGCGGCCTACCTCGGACAAGGCCCGCGCTGGGCGCGCCTGGGCAGCGCCACCAGCGGCGCGTCCGGTCACTTCGACCTCGCCTACTCACTGCCCAAGGCGGGCCCACGCGATTCACCACTGCTGTTCCTCCAGGCACGCCGTGGCAAGGTGATGCTGGCCAGCGCACTCGGTCCGGCTGCATCACTCGGTGCCGGCAACGTGACGGTCAACGAGCGGACCACGGTGGCAACGGGCACGGCCTATGCACAGTTCGTTCGCGGCGCACGGATCGACGGCAACAAGTACGGGATGCGCAACGCCGCTCAGATGGCGGCCAATCTCGTCGACCCGGCCACCGGCGCGGTGGGCGGCGTACTGGCCTCCATCCCCAACGGGTCGAAGACGTCCACACTCGCCACCTTCAACTCGCTCACCAACATCGTCGACGCCTGCATCGCATCGGGGCAGAGCTGCTCCGATCTGTTCGCCGCCACTGCGCCACCCGGTGGTCGACCTTCGCGGAATGTCTTGCAAGCCGTCGCCGCGATCGCCAGGTTCCCGTCCTATCCTGCGTACCGCATGGTCCCCGGTGACCCGCTGTTCGAGCTGTCTCAGCGAACGCCGGCCAACACCCCGGCGCTGACGACGGCCCCGACGAACTGGCTACTCTTCCTCACGTTCACCGGCGGCCCTTACAGCACCCAGGACTCCGACAACCTCATCAACGGCATCGGCAACTTCGCGATCGACGCCAAGGGCTACGTCTGGGGCAATGACAACGCCGAGCCGGCCCCGGAGGGCTCGATCGCCTGCGCAGGCAGGCGTCTGCTCCAGTTCTCCCCGTCGGGGCAGCCGGTGCCGGGGACCCCCTACTTCGGCGGTGGGCTGAGCGGTGCCGGCTACGGCATCACGCTCGACCCGGACGGCCACGTGTGGGTCGGCAACTTCGGATTCCAGGACCCGCCCTGTGCGTTGCGGCCGCTGGTGGCCGCACAACACAACAGTGTCTCGGAGTTCGGTCCGGACGGTCACCCGATCTCCGGTGACCACGGATACACCGACGGCAACATCTCCTGGCCGCAGGGAACGATCTCCGACCTGAACGGCAACATCTGGTTGGCCAACTGCGGCAACGACACGGTCACCATGTACCCCGACGGCGACCCCAGCAGGGCGGTCAACGTCCCGCTCGGGCCCACGCCGCCCGCACACGAGCCACAGCTGAAGCCGTTCGGCCTGGCACCCGACGCACACGGGAACATCTGGGTGGTCAACAACCGCGGCAACAGCGTCTCGGTGGTCTCCCCGCGCGGCAAGCTGCTCGACACCTTGCCCGGGACCTACCGGGGCAAGACCGTGCTCAGCCATCCGGTCGCGAACGCTGCCGACCTCGAGGGCAACATGTGGGTCGCCAACTCTGACTGGCTGGACTCCCCGTGTCCCACCCGCACCCAGCTGGGTACGGCGGAGAACCCTTCGATCACCCTGTTCCGGAAGAACACGCGCACTCCGTACCCCGGTTCCCCGTTCACCGGCGGCGGTCTGACGCTCCCCTGGGGCATCGCCGTCGACGGCGCCGACACGGTCTGGGCGTTCAACTTCGGCAACAGCCCGGTCCTGCCCGACGGCAGCCAACCGACCGACGTGCCCACCGGGATCAGCCGGTTCTGCGGCCTCCGCACCGCGAACTGCCCACGTGGCCTCACGGTCGGCGACCCGATCACACCGGACACCGGCTACCGCAGCGACAGCCTGGAACGGATCACCGGTGCGGAGATCGACCCCTCCGGGAACATCTGGATCACCAACAACTGGAAGCTGGGCGCCGACCCGTTCGTCAACCCGTTCGGCAACTCGTTCGTGGTGGCGGTCGGCGCCGCGGCGCCGCTGAAGACCCCGCTGATCGGCCCCCCGGTCTCGTTCAGCAAGCGCCGGTAGCAACCACCGTTCCTGGATCGATCGCAGAAAGCGACAGGCGCGCAGCCGACATGTCGGAATGCTGACGCGGACGAGCACGTCACTCTCGTGTTCCGACATTCCCCGATGTCGGGGAGGTCACCGGGACGGCGCGCTGGCTAGCGTCCGGCTCGAGTGCGTGCCCCGCGCTTGCCCCATGCTGCGCGGAGCACGGCACCCGGCGCGGCGCCCGTCGGAATGTCCCCGTCATCCGGCGGGCGTCGTCAGGTCACGCCCGAGGGGCCACGACCAGTTGACGAGGCGTGCCTCGTGCTTCGACCACGTGTGCGTCTCGCCGCACACGCCGCACGTTGAGCCCTGGTTGCAGACCTGCATCGTCTGCCAGCGCTCATCGTCGACCTGCATGCCGATCGAGGCCCACAGGCCACTGTTCGGACACCGGATCTGCACCTGCGCCATCGTCCCCCGGGCGACACCGGCTCCTGTCTCGCGCACACTGCACCCACGAGCAGGCCGGCCGCCCGAACCCCCCTTCGCGCCATGTCGCCTCATCTCTTCAGCGCCAAGCGGCCGCAAAGTGTCACCAGCCTCGGGTCGAGGTGACCGATCCATCCTCTGGTGGTACGCCGGTCACACCGGCTGGTCGTCGCTGTCGATGGTGGCCCGCCACTCGGCCAGGAGCGCCTCATGCGTCAGCGCCGTGTGCTCCTCGAGCAGCCGGGTGAGCGCGTGCATCGCCCGCATCCCGCCGGCGACCAGGTTGGTCGGGTTGACGGTGACGACCTCGCCGTCCTCGTGGATCTCGATGGCTCCCAGGTCCACCGCGCGTCGGCTGGCGAGCTCGAGCGCGGCGGCCAGCTCGTCGTCTGAGAGGGACTCCTCTGAGATCGACATCAGGTCGACGTAAACCTGCGCGATCTGCCGGATCACGTCGGGCTCGAGGCCACTGAAGTCAGACACCCGCTAACCAATCAGGGTGAGGGCTGCGTGCCGGGGTGGGGCTACCCTGGCTTTACCCCTCGATTCTAGGGCGAGGGGCGTGCGCCCCGCGGCAGCCCCATGACGCCGTGGGGCGCACACCTTTCCCAACGACGAGACCCGGCGCGGGCTACGACGATCGGGCTCTCTCCCATGACCGGATCAACGGCGAATCAAGCGCTTGTCAAACGTCAAGATGGGGGACGCGCGGGCGATCAGAGCGGGGCCAGGATGTCGCCCGTGGACGTGTTCTTGACCTTCGCCGATGCGGAGAAGCGCGTCCGGCCGCGACTCCTGGGCCAGGCGGTGCGCGTGCCCTCCGGACGCATTCACGCCGCGGAGACCGGAGCGACCTGCACCCTGTGCGGCATCGCCCTCGACCAGCTCAGGGAGTTCGGACGGAGCCGGCATCCCTTCGAGAGGTTCCCCTTCCGGCTCCGGTGCCCGTCCTGCCACATCGCGGCGGGCCGCCCGTACTCCTGAAACGGTCAACTCTCGGCCAAGAGTCGCCCCGACCGCGTCACGAGGACGGTAAAGCCAGGTCTACGCGGTGGCGCCCGTTCAACCCATGCGAGGGTGCTGCCCCGCGGCCGTGAGGGTCCGTCCCCGGTCGCGGGGCCACGCCGGCTTGTCCTGAAACCGACCATCGGCGGGCCACTACGCATTTCTTCACGACGGAGATGACAGCGGTCCACGTAACCGATCAACTGTTCGGGCGGCCGCCGGGCAACGCCCGACACAGCGTCCGCCCCGGCCCCCGTGCCGGGGAACGCGCCTCGCACTCGGGCCGAGCGAGGCGCGTTCGCGCGCCCCGACGGAATGCCGCCACCACCACGCCGGTTGAGTCAGACATGACGACCATCGGACTCATCGGCAGCGGCCACATCGGTAGCACCGTCGCGCGGCTGGCGGTCGACGCCGGCTACGACGTCGTGCTCAGCAACAGCCGAGGGCCGGACACCCTGCAGGACCTCGTCGCCGAGCTCGGCGCTCATGCGAGCGCCGGCACGACGGAGCAGGCTGCTGCCGGCGACCTCGTCGTTCTGACGATCCCGCTGAAGAACGTTGACTCCGTCCCGGCAGATGCGTTGCGAGGCAAGGTTGTCATCGACACGTCGAACTACTACCCGCAGCGCGACGGACAGATCGCCGCACTCGACGATCGCAACGCCACGACGAGTGAGCTGGTGCAGTCGCACCTAGCAGGCAGCACGGTCGTCAAGGCGTTCAACAACATCAACTACCTCCATCTCGGCTCCCTGCAGCGGCCAGCCGGAAGCGCCGAACGCTCGGCCCTGCCCATCGCGGGCGACGACGCCGACGCGGTGGGGCGTGTGGCCGAGCTTCTCGACAGCCTCGGGTACGACGCCTACAACGCCGGGTCCCTCGCGGACAGCTGGCGGTTCGACGTCGGCACGCCCGCCTACGGCGCGCCGTACAACAGCGACACGTCGGGCAGCTTCCCACCTCCCCCGGACAGCGGTCGCCAGGTCACCGCCGGCGTACTGGCCGAGAGACTGGCTGCCGCGGAGCGCTGATCCGAGCGCCCGGCGTATCACAGCGGCGCTCGCGTGCTCCTCATCTCGTGCAGACGAGGAGACATTCAGCGACGTCGTCGACCTACGCCCTCGGCTCGGACGACCCCGAGCTGGTCCGGTTGGAGCTCCAGGCCCAGTTCCTCGAGGAGCCGACGCGGCTCCTGCTGAGGACGGCAGGGATCTCTCCCGGGATGCGGGTGCTCGACCTGGGCGCGGGGCTCGGCCACGTCTCGAGGGCTGTGGGCGAGCTGGTCGGGTCGGATGGCGAGGTCGTCGGCCTCGAGGCCGACCCGCGGATGATCGAGGGGGCGCGGGCCCGGACCTCCATGCCGCACGTGCGATTCGTCCAGGGTGACGCGCTCACCTTCGTCGACGGCAAGCCGTTCGACGCCGTCGTCGGACGGCTGATCCTCTTCCACCTGCCGGACCCCGTCGCCGCGCTGCGCCATCACCTGGCTGCGCTGCGGCCGGGCGGGAGGATGGTGGCGCTCGACTTCGACCTGGGTGCCGTGCGCTCCGATCCGGAGGAACCGTTCACCATGCACGTCCGCGAGCTCATGCTCACGGCGTTCCGTCGGGTCGGCGCGGACCCCACGATCGGGAGCCGACTGCAAGACCTGCTCGCTGCCGCGGGTGTCGACGACGTGACCGGGTTCGGCATCGAGCCGTACGTCGCCGCCGACTCGCCGATCGGGCCCGTCATGATGTCCGGCGTGATCCGGACCCTGGCTCCGGCCATCGTCGGCCATGGTCTGGCCACCGAGGCGGAGCTCGACGTGGACACGTTGACCGAGCGGATCGCGGCCGCCCTCGAGGCGTCCGGGGCCGTGCTGGTGCCGCCCGTGCTCGCCGGCGCCTGGGGCCGCCGACCCTGACTCGGCTGCGCGGGTCTCAGGTCGCTTCGGCGTCCGTGTCCTCGCCGTGGGTCCCGGGCCGTGGTGCCCAGGGCAGCTCCTTCGCCGGCCGTACGACGATCAGCCGGTCGCCGCGCGCGAGCTGGGTGACCGTGGGGTCGAAGTAGCGGTAGACGTTCTCGTCGCGCACCACGGCGATCACCTGGTCGGGCAGCGACTGCGGTTGCTGGCCGACCTCGGAGACCAGCAGGTCACGCTCGGCGACCTCGAGCCCCTCGCCGTACGTCAGCAGGTCCTCCATCACCGTGCCGAGCGTCGGCGACAGCGACGACAGCCCGAGCAGCCGCCCGACGGCGTCCGACGACGTGATCACCGAGTTGGCACCGGACTGCCGCATCAGCGGCGCGTTCTCGTGCTCGCGTGCCGAGGCCACGATGTAGGCGTTCGGGTTGAGCTGGCGGACGGTCAGGGTGGAGAGCACGTTGGAGTCGTCCCGGTCGGTGGTGATGATGATCTGGCCCGCCTGCTCGACGCCGGCCCGATGCAGCACGCCACTGCGAGTCGCGTCCCCGGTGACGACCGCCAGGCCGTCCGCGTGCGCGTCGGAAACGGCGGATCCGCCCTTGTCGACCACCACGATCGACTCGCGCTGGATGCCGTTGTTCACCAGCGTCGCGACGGCGCTCCGGCCCTTGGTTCCGTACCCGATGATCACGACGGGTTGGCTCATGTGTCTCCTCCAGCGTGCGATGAGGAACTGCCGCCGACCCTGCGTCGCGAGCACCTCGAGGGTGGTGCCGATCAGCAGGACCAGGAACGCGACGCGCAGCGGCGTGATCACGAAGGCGTTGACCAACCGAGCGCCCTCTTGGTACGGCGCGATGTCGCCGTACCCGGTCGTGCTCAAGGTGACCGTCGTGTAGTACAGCGCGTCGACCAGGTCGATGGTCTTGTTCGGGTCGTTGTTGTCGACGTAGCCGTCCCGGTCGACCCACACCAGCAGCACCGTGAACGCGATGATCCCGAGTCCCAGCAGGACCCGGAGGCTGAGCGAGAACCACGGCGATCGCGTCGGCTCGGGCAGGACGACATGTCCGTGGCTCGACGAGTCGTCTTGGGTCGCCACGCGCCGAACCTACTGCACCTGGTCGCCATGGCCGGTGGACCTGGCCCGGGACGTCGCCTGCTGGGGAAACACGGTGTCGAACGCCGCGTTGAGGGCCGCGCCGACGAGCACGGCGATCGACAGGATGTACAGCCACAGGAGTACGGCGATGGGTGCGGCCAGCGGGCCGTAGATCGACTTCGAGTCGGCGGCAGTGACGGTGAGGAACTCGCGGAGCAGGAAGCTGCCCAGCAGCCAGACGCCCAGCGCGAACGCCGCTCCGGGCAGGTTCATCCGCCAGCGGGTCCGGACCGGGATCGACACGTGGTAGAGCGTGGCCAGGAAGAAGATCGAGGCGATCAGCACCGCCGGCCAGTAGAAGCTGACCAGGAAGTCGGCGCGGTCCGGCAGCCACCGGTGGATCAGGCGGGGCCCGGCCACGGCGAGCGGGAGAGCGACCACGCCGGTGACGATCGCCAGGAGATAGAGGCTGAACGACAGTGCGCGCGTCTTCACGATCCCCCGGTGGCCACCGAGCCCGTGCATGATCGTGATGGTCTCGACGAACACGTGCATCGCACGCGAGCCCGACCAGAGGGCCAGCACGAACCCGACCGAGATCACGTCGAACCGCCCGCCCTTGAGGACGTCGTCGATCGTCGGCTCGATCACCTTGTCGACGGCCGAGTCGGTGAGGAAGCGCGCGGCCAGGTCGACGATCGCGTTCCGGACGTGCTCGACCTGGTCGGGGCTGAAGGACTTGGTCACGTAACCGATGGCGCCGGCGAGCGCGAAGATCAGCGGCGGCACGGACAGCACCGTGAAGAACGCCGCCTCGGCGGCCAGTCCGGTGACCCGGTGCCGCATGGACGCGCCGACCGTCGAGACCACGATCCGCCAGGACGTTTCGCGGATCCGCAGCACCCAGGAGGGCCACGCGAAGCCCGAGCGGCCCGCGGCGTCCGCGGGCCGCGACGGCTCGGGGCCCGGCATGGTGTCTACGGTAACCACATGAGGACCCGATCCCGGGCAGCCACGAACCAGCCCCCGCCGCTCACCGGACACAACGTGGTCACGTCTGACCGGGCACTCGTGGAGGCCGTCACCCGCCACGCCGGGGCCTCCGTCGTGGACGACCTGGTCGAGCTCGGCGGGCAGGCCGGCACGGCCGAGGCCCGGGAGCACGGCCGCCTGGCCAACCGGCACGAGCCGGAGCTCGCGACGTATGACCGCTACGGCAACCGGATCGACGAGGTCGTCTTCCACCCGTCGTGGCACTGGCTGATGGAGCGGGCCGTGGGACACGGCCTGCAAGCGGCGCCCTGGGAGCAGCAGGAGGAGGGGTCGACCGCCGCCCACGTACGCCGTGCAGCGGGGTTCATGGCGTGGTCACACACCGACCCGGCCCACGGCTGCCCGATCTCGATGACGTACGCAGCGGTTCCGGCGCTGCGGGTGGACGAGACGCTCGCCAAGGAGTGGACGCCTGCGCTGGCCGCCACGGCGTACGACCCTGGGATCCGGCCGGTCAGCCAGAAGCGCGGCGCCCTGGCCGGGATGGGGATGACCGAGAAGCAGGGCGGCTCCGACGTCCGCGCCAACGTCACCGAGGCGAGGCCGACGCCGGTGGAGGGCGAGTACACCCTGCACGGCCACAAGTGGTTCACGTCCGCGCCGATGAACGACGTCTTCCTCGTGCTCGCGCAGGCGCCGGGCGGGCTCACCTGCTTCGTGGTTCCGCGGGCCCTTCCGGACGGCACCCGCAATCTGCTCGACATCACCCGGCTCAAGGACAAGCTGGGCAACCGCGCGAACGCCTCGGCCGAGCTCGAGCTCGAGGGAACTCACGCTGTCCGGCTGGGCGACGAGGGCCGCGGCGTCCGGACGATCATCGAGATGGTCGCGGCCACGCGTCTGGACTGCGTGCTCGGATCGACCGCCCTCATGCGGCACACCCTCAACGAGGCGGCCTGGCACGTCGCTCACCGATCCGCCTTCGGTGGTCCGCTGCTGGACAAGCCGCTGATGCAGAACGTGATCGCCGACCTCCAGGTGGAGACCGAGGCCGCGACCGCACTCGCTATCCGGCTGGCCGCCGCCGTCGACGCCTCGGCCGACCCGCACGAAGCCGCTCTGCGCCGGATCGCACTTCCGCTGGCGAAGTTCTGGGTCTGCAAGCGCACGCCCGGCTTCGTCGCCGAGGCCTTGGAGTGCCTGGGCGGGAACGGGTACGTCGAGGACTCCGGGCTTCCGCTGCGCTACCGCGAGGCGCCGCTCAACTCGGTGTGGGAAGGCTCGGGCAATGTCAACGCACTCGACGTGCTCCGGGCCCTCGGCCGCGAGCCCGAGGTGCTGAGTGCCTGGATCACGGAGGTCGGCCACGCCCGCGGTGGCGACGCGCGGCTCGACCGAGCCATCGATGACACGCTCGAGCTGCTGGGCGAGTCCGGGGAGGCTGAGGTCGCCGCTCGCCGGCTGGCCGGTCGGATGGCGGCCTGTCTCCAAGGTGCCCTGCTCGTGCGATTCGCCCCGCACGAGGTGGCCGACGCCTTCTGCGCCTCGCGTCTCGGCACGACGTACGACGGGACCTACGGGACGCTGACCTCCTCCGCCTCCGACCTGCGTGCCATCGTCGAGCGCGCCACACCCGTCGTGTCCTGACCCGGAGAAGCCCAGGAACGACGTCGACGCGCTGACAAGACGCGCTGACAAGACGCGCTGACAATCAGCGCAGGGCCATGGCTGTCGTCGCGAGACCGAGGGGTCGCTCGGCGAACGCCGGCTCAGCATTGACCTCATAACAGATGTTGATGCTTGATGCCCCGAGCACATCGTCTACGTATTGCTGGATCGACTCGACCGAGGCGGCTTCCCACAGGCAGGTCACACGTGACGAGTCGGTCGCAGGCAGGAACTGGAGGACCCGACCACCCTCCGGTGCTCCCTCGCCAACCTGCAGACGTGCTCCGCGGGCGAAGGCTGTCTCGGTTTCCCGGATCTGGTGCTGTACTACGACGTACATCGGGTCCTCCTGGGTTCCGGCGCCGGCGGCGCGTTCCCTGGACGGTAGAAGCGCGCACTGTTGTCGCGCGTCGACCGAACTCACCAATCCGCTCGACGCGGTGATGGTGAGGAAGCACCACGCTCAGCGCGGATCCGGGCTCAGACCAGCCCGTGCTCGAACGCGTAGGCACCCGCCGCCGTGCGCGACCCGACTCCGATCTTGGCGAAGATGTTCTGGAGATGCCGAGCAGCCGTGTGCTCACTGATGGACAGCTCCGCGGCGATCTCGCGGTTGCTCAGGCCCCGCGCCAACAGCCGGAGTACCTCGATCTCGCGACCGGACAGCCCGTCGCTGCGACGTGTCGAGCCCGACCTGCCCTGTGCGATGAGGTCTGGACCGGCACCGAGCACGTCGAAGGTGAGTCGGGCGGCCTCGCGCTCGAGGGCCGCCGTCTCCGCGTCGCCCAGCGCCTCGCAGGCAGCAGCGACGAGGACCCGCGACCGGGCGACTTGGTAAGGAGCGCTGAGCTCGGTCCAGGACCGGAACGCCCGGCGGGCCGCCCGCAGTGCAGACGCACCGTCCCCGGACGCCAGGGCCACGCGGGCCGACGCCTGTGCCACCGCCCCGTCGAGGGCGTCCGAGGGATGGGAGGACGCGATCGCGGAGAGCTGGTCGAGCGCGGATCGCGCAGCTTCCAGGTCGTCATTCCCGAGCATGATCTCGACGTACGCCGGTAGCAGCGCAGCGCACCGCATCGGCTCCGTGTGCTCGGTGAGGGCTCTCCGGATGGCGGACGCCGCTGACGTAGCGCGCCCTTGGCCGAGCCTGAGCAGGGCCAGGCCCGGCTGCGGGTCCCAGCCGAGCCGGGCGGCCTCGCGGAACGACGCCTCGGCGTCGTCCCAGAGTCCACGCAGGCGCTGCAGCTCGCCCTGGAGACAGCGAGCCTGACCGGTTGCCAGCTGGTTCAGCATCCCCTCGTCGAAGCGGGTCGCGGCGACCCCAGCCTCTGACTCCGCGTCGTCCCATGCACCGCGCAGCACGAGCAGCTCGGCGCGATGCACCAGGCACAGACCGTTGTGTGCCACCATCTGCGGCCGTGACTCGCACCAGGAGGTCAGGGCCTCGGTCCAGGCATGCGCCGCCGAGACCTGGTGCGCGTCTCGGCAGAAGGCGATGGTGTTGCAGTAGACGATCCCGCGGACGACGGGAGAGAGCGAGTCGGTGCCCACGACCAGCAGCTCGTCCACGAGGCGAAGACCCTCGGCCACCCGGCCCAACATCACGAGGGCACGTGCCTGGTCATCACGCGCGAGTGCAGCGAGGTCGACGTCGCCGAAGTGGTCAGCCACCCTGCCAGCTTCCAAGGCCGTGGCCAGTCCCGAGTCCCATTCCCCGCCCGCCATCTGGCGAAGCCAGCCCGGGATCATCAGGTATCCCCGCTCGACGCAGTCGGCTCCGAGTTCGCCGAGGAGGCGTTCCGAGGTCCCGAACCACCCACTCGCGAGGGTCGCGTGCCCACGGAACAAGTGACTGTGACCGATCCAGAACGCCGCTCGCACAGCCTTCGCCACGCGCCCCGCTTCGAGATGAGCTCGGTGCGCATCTTCGAGGACCGCGACGTACTCGTCATCCTTGCCGAGCATGTACGCGGCGTGCGCAAGCCTCTCGAGATCGTCGGCGGGTAGTTGGGAAGCCTCTCGTGCCCTGCTCAAGGCGTCGTACGCGTCACGCCATTCCTCGTGGAGCGCGTGGGCGCGGCCTCTGTCGAGGAGATCGTCGTCCGCACGTGACACGTGTCGATTATCGACCCGCAAGCTCCGCGAGCGCCGGGTTGCGGACGCTCAGCTGAGCGTCAGACCCGGGTAGAGGGGGTGTGCCTCGAGCATCTCGGCGCTCGCGGCCTTCACCCGGTCGGCCACGCCGTCGGCGAGCACGTACGTCGCCTTCGACGGCCCGCCGGCCTTGGTGGAGCCGGGCTGGGTGTTCGAGAGCACCTCGACCATCACCTCGGCGACCTTGTCGAACTCCGCAGGCCCGAAGCCGCGAGTGGTGAGGGCCGGAGTGCCGAGGCGGATGCCAGAGGTGTACCAGGCACCGTTCGGGTCGGCCGGCACCGAGTTGCGGTTGGTGACGACGCCGGAGTCGAGCAGCGCGGACTCGGCCTGGCGGCCGGTGAGGCCGAACGACGAGACGTCGAGCAGCACGATGTGGTTGTCGGTACCCCCCGTCACCAGCGTCGCGCCCCGCTTCAGGAAGCCCTCGGCCAGGGACTTCGCGTTGTCCGCGATCGCCTGCGCATAGGTCCGGAACGCCGGCTGCCGGGCTTCGGCGAGCGCCACGGCCTTGGCGGCCATGATGTGCGAGAGCGGACCGCCCAGCACCATCGGGCAACCGCGGTCGACGTCGCCGGCGTACTGCTCCTGGGCGAGCACCAGGCCACCGCGTGGCCCGCGCAGCGACTTGTGCGTGGTCGTCGTCGTGACGTGGGCGTGCGGCACCGGGTCCTCGTCACCGGTGAAGACCTTGCCCGCCACCAGCCCCGCGAAGTGGGCCATGTCGACCATCAGGGTCGCGCCCACCTCGTCGGCGATCTCGCGCATCTTGGCGAAGTTCACCCGCCGCGGGTATGCCGAGTAGCCCGCCACGAGCACCAGCGGTTTGAACTCCTTCGCCTTCGCCCGCACCGCGTCATAGTCGAGCAGCTGGCTCTCGGGGTCGGTGCCGTACTGCTGCTGGTGGAACATCTTGCCGCTGATGTTCGGACGGAAGCCGTGCGTGAGGTGGCCACCCGCGTCGAGCGCCATGCCGAGGAGGCGCTGGTTGCCGAGCTCGTGCCGTAGCGACTCCCAGTCCGCTTCGCTGAGCTCGTTGACGTTCTTCGCGCCGAGCTTCGCCAGCGCCGGCGTCTCGACGTGGTGAGCCAGGATCGACCAGAAGGCGACCAGGTTGGCGTCGATGCCGGAGTGCGGCTGCACATAGGCGTACGGCGCGCCGAACAGCTCGCGGGCGTGCTCGGCGGCGACCGACTCCACGGTGTCGACGTTCTGGCAGCCGGCGTAGAAGCGGTGGCCGATCGTGCCCTCGGCGTACTTGTCGGAGAACCAGGTGCCCATCGTCAGCAGCACGGCCGGCGAGGCGTAGTTCTCGCTCGCGATCAGCTTGAGCGAGGCCCGCTGGTCGGACAGCTCCTGCCGGGTCGCCTCGGCGATCCGGGGCTCGACGGTGGCGATGACCTCGAGCGCCGCGTCGTACGCGGTCGAGGCGGTCTTGGCCAAGGTGTCGTCGGCGGTGTGGTCACTCATGGGCGCAGCCTAGAACCACGAACCGGCGGTTCGTGCGCCGCGTCCATGCGGTCACTCAGGTGTCTCAGATCATGGGCATCTGTCTCAATACTCAAGATTCCGGTTTGTGGAACCCCGGTCCACTCCCTGAGACTCGTCCCATGATCGCCGTCGCGTACGAGATGCACCTCGTGGTACGTCGCCACGTGGACCTCGGGCGTACGCGCAGCATGATCTGTTGGCCTCGCTGACCCCCCTCCCTCCCCCAGCTGTCGACGCCGCGCCCGGCGATGTGCGCGGTCCTCCAGCTCCGGACCAGCCAAGGACCAACCACCTCATGCCTGATCTTCGTTTCCAGCCGACTCCGGCGACGCTGACCTCGATCCCGCGCCCCAAGCGCGGTGAGGGCCAGTGGGCGCTCGGCTACACCGAACCACTGAACAAGAACGAGCAGTCCAAGAAGGACGATGACCCCCTTCACGTCCGCGACCGGATCCTGCACATCTACAGCAAGCGGGGCTTCGCCTCGATCGACCCTGCGGACCTGCGCGGCCGCTTCCGCTGGATGGGGCTCTACACCCAGCGCGCCCCGGGATTCGACGGCGGAAAGACCGCAATGCTCGAGGAGGAGGAGCTCGACGACGAGTTCTTCATGATGCGGGTCCGCTCCGACGGCAAGCTGCTCAGCCACCAGGCCGTCCGCGCGCTCGGCACCATCGGGGCGGAGTTCGCGCGCGACACCGCCGACATCACCGACCGGGAGAACATCCAGTACCACTGGATCCGGATCGAGGACGTGCCCGAGATCTGGCGCCGACTCGACGAGGCCGGGCTGTCCAGCCTCGAGGCGTGCGGCGACTCACCGCGCCCGTTCCTCGGCTCGCCCGTGGCCGGGATCGCAGCCGACGAGATCATCGACGGCAGCCGCGCCCTGGAGGAGATCGCGGCCCGCGCGCTCGGCAACCCGGCGTACTCGAACCTGCCCAGGAAGTTCAAGACCGCCGTCACCGGGCACCCCAGCCACGACGTGTCGCCGGAGACCAACGACGTGGCCTTCGTCGGGACCGTGCACCCCGACCTCGGCCCCGGCTTCGACCTCTGGGTCGGGGGCGGGCTGTCGACCAACCCGATGCTCGCCCAGAGGGCGGGAGTGTGGATCCCGGTGCACGAGGTCGCCGACGTGTGGGAGGGCGTCACCTCGATCTTCCGCGACTACGGCTACCGGCGGCTGCGCTCCCGAGCCCGGCTGAAGTTCCTGGTCGCCGACTGGGGCATCGAGAAGTTCCGCGAGGTGCTCGAGAACGAGTACCTGCGTCGGCCGCTCGTGTCCTGCCCTTCGCCGCCGTCACCGGTCGGGCACCGCGACCATGTCGGCGTGCACGCCCAGCACGACGGCCGGGTGTACGTCGGCATCGCGCCGACCGTCGGCCGCGTCTCGGGCTCGCTGCTCGTGAAGCTCGCCGACGTGATGGAGCGGTACGCCGTCGCCGGCGCGCGCCTCACGCCGTACCAGAAGATCGTGCTGATCGGCGTCGACCCGGCCGTGCTCGACGACCTGCTCGCCGAGCTGGACGCGATCGGGCTCTCCGCCCGGCCGTCGGCCTGGAGGCAGAACACGATGGCCTGCACCGGGATCGAGTTCTGCAAGCTCGCCATCGTCGACACCAAGAACCGTGCCCGCGACCTGGTCGCCGAGCTCGAGCGCCGTTTCCCCGACCTCGACTCTGTGTTGCCGGCGGGGATCACGATCAACGTGAACGGCTGCCCGAACGCCTGCGCCCGCACCCAGGTCGCCGACATCGGCCTCAAGGGCCAGCTGGTGATGGAGGGGGATCGCCAGGTGGAGGGCTTCCAGGTCCATCTGGGCGGGGCAACCGGTCTCCAGGCCAACTTCGGCCGCAAGCTGCGCGCGCACAAGGTGACCAGCGCCGGGCTGGACGACTACGTGACGACCGTGGTCGCCAACTTCCTGACCGACCGCCAGGGCGATGAGTCGTTCGCGGCCTGGGTGGGCCGCGCCGATGAGGAGCTGCTGCGCGGAGAAGGTCTCGACAGGCTCGACCGCCGAGAGGTCGCCGTCCTGGAGGTGGCGTCATGACAGAGCGTGCCGTGCCCTTCCACTGCCCGTACTGCTCGAACGAGGATCTCCGGCCCATCGAGGAGCACGGCTCCTGGGAGTGCCGCGCCTGCCTGCGCGCCTTCGCCTTGAAATACCTCGGCATGGTGCGCCCGCCGGTCCCGGCCCGGGGGGTCGGCCGATGACAGCGCTGACCACCCAACGGGCCCGGGACTTCCGCGGCACCCACACCGCCGGCCGCAGCCCGGAGGAGCTGCGCGAGCTGGTGTCACACGTCGGCGCCGAGCTCGAGCTGGCACCCGCCGAGGACATCATCGAGTGGGCGGTCGCGACGTTCGGCGACCAGTTCTGCATCACCTCCTCGATGGCCGACGCCGTCCTGGCCCACCTCGCGTCCCGGGTCGCTCCGGGCATCGACGTGGTCTTCCTCGATACCGGCTACCACTTCGCCGAGACCATCGGCACGGCGGACGCGGTGGGCGCCACCATGGAGGTGAACCTGATCCCGATCACGCCGGTGCAGTCGGTCGCGGAGCAGGACGCGGCGTACGGGCCCGACCTCTACCAACGTGACCCCGACCTCTGCTGCGCCATGCGCAAGGTCCGGCCCCTCACCGAGGCGCTGCAGGGCTACGACGCGTGGGCGACCGGTCTCCGTCGGGCGGAGACCCGCAACCGGGTGATCGCACCGGTGGTCGGCTGGGACGCGCGCAAAGGCAAGGTCAAGGTGTCGCCGCTCGCGCGCTGGAGCGACGACGACGTGCAGCGCTACGTCGCCGAACACGGCGTCCTGGTCAACCCGCTCGTGTACGACGGATACCCGTCCATCGGGTGCGCCCCTTGCACGCGCCGCGTGGCGCACGGAGACGACCCGCGCAGCGGGCGCTGGGCCGGCACCGGCAAGACCGAGTGCGGAATTCACGCATGAACCGACTCTGCACCGCCAACCGACGAACCAACCGATGAACCGAGAGAAGAACAACGAGAGGAGGCCGCGCTGATGGCTGCTCCTGCACTGGTGGCCCTGGCTCACGGAAGCCGCGACCCGCGGTCGGCCGCCACCATCAAGGCACTGGTGGACGAGGTCCGCGCCCTGCGCCCCGACCTGAGGATCGAGACCGCGTTCCTCGACCTGTCCAAGCCGTCCCTCAACACGGTCGTGGACAAGCTCGCGCGGGCGAAGCACGAGGAGATCGTCGTCGTTCCACTCCTGCTCACCGACGCCTTCCACGCCAAGGTCGACGTCCCCGCCGCCATCGCCGAGGCAGGCGGCCGGCACGAGCACGTCCAGGTGCGGGCGACGTCGATCCTCGGGCTGGAGGCCTGCTTCCTCGAGGTGCTCGATGTCCGGATGCGCGAGGCGCTCAAGGCGTCGCGGGTCCGAGAGCTCGATGCGCTGGTCCTGGCCGCCGCCGGTTCCAGCGATCCGCTCGCCAACCAGGCGGTCGCGCGGCTCGCCCGACTCTGGGGCACCCACCACAAGCTCCCGGTGACGGCGGCGTTCGCCTCCGCCGCTCCCCCGGCCACCGGTGAGGCCGTGCGCGCATTCCGGAAGGAGGGCCGTCGCCACATCGCGGTCGCCTCGCTCTTCCTGGCTCCGGGGTTCCTGCCGGACCGGGCCAAGGAGCTCGCCCTCGAGGCCGGGGCCGTCGCGGTCGCCGAGCCGCTGGGCGTCCACGAGGCCGTGGCCCGGACGGTGCTCGCCCGGTACGCCGTCGGCGCGGTCGAGCTGGTCCCCGTCTAACCGACGAGCTGCTCCAACAAGTGCTCCAGCTGGCGGGCGGGGTCGGTGGTGAGCCCACCGTGGACTGGCCCCGGCTGGAGCACTGTGCTGCGAGGGGCCCTGAGGAATCCGAACCGGACACCCGGGGGCTTGTCGGCCACGGCTCCCACCGCGGCGTCCCCCGCGCAGACCCCGCCCACGAACTCCAGCCCCTCGCAGACCGCGTCGATGTCGAGCCGTGGTGACAGGGCCGCGAGGCGCTCACGGTCGACGCTCCAGGCGGCCTCGAGGAACCCAGCCGCCTCGCAGTAGAGGACGACGCCGACGTTGACGAACTCCTCCCGGTCGACGCGGGGCACGCAGCGGAGGACGACGTACTGGTAGGACCGCCCCGGGCCAGTCACGACGCGCTATCTCCTGGAAGCCAGGCGCGGGTCGCAAGCCGCGCCGACAGGAAGGCGACGTACGCCGCGCGCACGTCGTCGGACGTGGCGGCGCCGGGCACCGGCTCGAGCCAGGCGTCGGGGACCTCGTCGACGACGGCCCGGAAGTCCTCGTCGGACAGGTCGAGACCGGCGTCGACGGCGGGCAGCCGGTCGACGTACGCGCCGCACACG
>Ga0164241_10002459_pt1 | contig 20094 bp, 18 predicted proteins | sample OricomyardsoilBY_FD_108780 | JGI IMG/M metagenome (GOLD analysis project Ga0164241, IMG submission 108780) | Backyard soil microbial communities from Emeryville, California, USA - Original compost - Back yard soil (BY) | ecosystem: Environmental > Terrestrial > Soil > Unclassified | place: USA... | reverse complement strand
TTTCTCTCCATTTACAACACCTATTGTAGAGGTATTATTATTACCAAATAATGAACCCCCGCGCCTGCTGCTCATGGAATCCATTAATATAAAAGCCACAAGGCTTATACCGATTAGCGCGATCACTATTACAGCTCCTTTTTCACGAATAGTCTGAATTATTGACATTTTATTGTTTTGCTTAAATTTTAAAATAAGGCGGCAAAAATAGTGTAAATTAGAATAGGAACAAAGTGTGGATAAGCTATTAAGATCAGCACTGGCAGGGATTTTTATTACTCCGATTGAAATAGAATATTTTATTTTTAAAAACACAGAATATTCTTTTCCTCAAAGCACTGTGGATATTTTATTTTTATTGTTAATAACAGAAGATTCCCATCTTTTTTGTCTTAATAAATTCTAACAACTTTCCTGATTTTTTGAAGAGTTGGATTTTTTGAAAAGAACCTTACATTTTACCCGAATTCAATTCACAATATTTTAAAAAAAGTGTCGTATTTTTTTATTCACCTTATTTGTTGTTAACGTATGTTAACAACCGATTTAAAATAATAACGGGATTAAGAAATCAGTGTTGGTAAAAATGTGAATAGCCGTGGATAAAAAGTTAGTTTTAATTTTGCTTCAGCAGAATAATATAAAGTTTCCACAAATCCACACTCATAATAGTAATAGGCCTTTATATAAATAATGAATTAATATTAAATACTATGGCAGATATCAACATTGAAATGGCAAAAAGAAATTTAGAGAAAAAAGGTTTTCTCGATTTGGATATTGATGTTAACTTAGACCTCTTCTCAGAAATAGAACGTTTAAAAAAGGAAAAAAATGCCATCATACTTGCCCACTATTACCAGGAACCGGATATTCAGGATGTTGCCGATTTTATTGGCGATAGTCTCGCACTTTCACAAAAAGCCGCCTCCACCAATGCTGATATAATTGTGTTTGCCGGTGTGCATTTTATGGCTGAAACGGCTAAAATTTTAAATCCTGACAAAAAGGTACTTTTACCGGATTTGAAAGCGGGATGCTCGCTTGCGGATTCGGCGCCTGCAGATGCCTTTCAAAAGTTTAAGGATCAATACCCTGATCACCTGGTGATTACTTACATCAATTGTTCGGCGGGAATGAAAGCCTTGAGCGATATTATTTGCACTTCTTCCAATGCAGAAACAATCATCAACAGCTTGCCAAAGGAACAGAAGATCATATTTGCCCCGGATAAGAACCTTGGCTCCTATTTAATTAAAAAGACTGGAAGAGATATGGTGCTCTGGAATGGCTCTTGTATGGTTCATGAAATTTTTAGCTTGGAGAAAATTACTAAACTAAAAATGGGCCATCCAAATGCGAAAGTGATCGCGCATCCCGAGTGCGAGGAGCCTATTTTGAAGGTGGCAGATTATATAGGAAGCACTTCTGGCTTATTAAAATATACGGTCGATAATCCTGCAACGGAATTTATCGTTGCCACTGAATCAGGTATCATTCATCAAATGCAATTAAGTTCACCTTTAAAGACATTTATTCCGGCTCCTCCGGATAATATGTGTGCTTGCAATGATTGTCCTTACATGAAACTTAATACGCTCGAAAAATTGTATTTATGTATGGAATATGAAGAGCCGGAAATTATCATGGATGAACAGTTAAGGATCGCATCAAAAAAGCCGATGGAAAGGATGCTGGAAATAAGCAGGCAATATGGTTTATGATTTAAAGCAGTCTAATGCTATTTTTCTGATGATTTATAGCCATTTCTACCCGCTGATTTTAAAATTCGATAAAAGAATATTTCTGAATTTTTAAAGGAAAGGATTTGCCATATCGAAACAAAAAAAGCTGCCAGTTACGGCAGCTTTTCTAATAATTATTTTGTTCAGGAAAAGTTCATTATAAGATGCTAAGAGTTACAATAAGAAATATAACGGCAAATCCTATCCATGACCATTTTATTCTGTTTTTGTCGACTGCGGGGTCTCCTTTAATTAAGTAAGCGATCAAAACACCAATAGGTCCAAGGAAAATACCAAGAGCAAATCCACCCAGATGAAATCCGGATGTAAGATCGGATGCAGATGCTACCTTTGTCAACTCCTCATTATTAATTGTACCGTCAGCTGCAATGCTCTTCCGTAATTGTTTTTGATTGCTCTTAAAAGACACTTTCTGAAAAAGATTCAAATGCTTTCCGGTCAAATTTTCGTAATCTTTTACTTTCATAGTCGAAAGTTCCATTAAGGAAACTTGTTTGTCGGCACTTACAGGAATGTAAATTTCAGTTGCTTTTTTGGGCGCATAAGAATAACTTGAAGCGGCGAATGAAGTAGCAATTAAGCTAAATGACAAGAGGATGAATAATACTTTTTTCATAATTTGTTTTTTAATGGATTAATAAAAGAGTTACGAAGGTATTTGTTTTAACGAAAATTTCACAAATAAATTATGCGCGTTCACCTGTTAAAAGAGTTTTTGATAAGATCAGACCTATTCAGTAGACAAACAAATAACCGGAATACTTTTTTATATTTTAGAGATAGAATCAAGAATGTTAGCTGTGAAACTTTTCCAAAAAAAATGTTTGTTCACACGTGTGAACAAACATTTTTTAATTAGTAAAATCTATTTTTTTAAACAGCAATTCCTTCAGCAATTTTTGCTCTTATTTTTGCTTCTATCTCGTTAGCCAAATCAGGATTATCAATTAAAAGTTGCTTTACTGCATCACGACCCTGGCCAAGCTTGGTAGTATCATAGCTAAACCAGCTTCCACTTTTTTGAACGATCCCGAGATCAACACCCATATCTATTATTTCACCTGTTTTAGAAATACCGCCTCCAAAAATAACATCGAATTCGGCTATGCGGAAAGGAGGCGCCATTTTATTTTTCACCACTTTTACTTTTACGCGGTTTCCTATTGATTGGTCACCATCTTTTATTTGAGCCAGTCGGCGAATATCAAGTCTTACGGAAGAATAGAATTTTAGTGCATTTCCACCTGTTGTTGTCTCTGGGCTTCCAAACATGACCCCTATTTTGTCGCGAAGCTGATTGATAAAGATGCAACAACAATTTGTTTTACTAATAGTAGCTGTTAATTTTCTCATGGCCTGACTCATCAGTCTTGCCTGCAATCCCATCTTGCTATCTCCCATTTCTCCTTCCAACTCACCCTTAGGAACCAAGGCTGCCACAGAATCTATTACGACCACATCCAACGCACCGGAAAGAATTAATCTGTCGGCAATTTCCAAACCTTGCTCGCCATAATCGGGTTGGCTAATTAACAAGCTATCTACATCAACGCCCAATTTTTTTGCGTAGGTGCTGTCAAACGCATGTTCCGCATCGATGATAGCACACATGCCACCTTTTTTTTGCGCTTCGGCTATTACATGAATTGCCAATGTAGTTTTACCGGAAGATTCAGGGCCATAGATTTCCACTACCCGGCCTTTAGGAAGTCCGCCAATACCTAATGCGACGTCTAAACCGATAGAGCCCGTTGAAATAACTTCGTGTGGTTCCTGGGAACGTTCATTCATCATCATCACACTGCCTTTTCCGAAATCCTTGTCTATTTTATCGATCGTCAATTTTAAGGCTTTTAATTTTTCAGATGTTTTATCTGCGTTGCTTTTATCTGCTGCCATTTTTACTTTTATTAGAGTTGAATTTGTATTGTAAAGTTATACGCTGGGCAAATATAGAAATTTATATTTATTAACACTAATGAAATTAGTATTTTAGTAATAAATATTTTAGTCTCCATGCGATATTTAAAAGCGAAAATGAGTTTTTATGATATCTTCAATGGTATTCGGAAAGGAATAGTACCGCAATTGGAACCGAATCTAAAATGCGCTCAGATATTTTCTTAATCTTTCAACTGCCAGATTAAGCGTATCTTCTTTTTTTGCAAAACAAAATCTAAGGAGTTTATTTTCTTGTCCTGATTTGTAGAATGCAGACAGCGGAATTGCAGTGACACCGGCTTCTATAGTTAATTTTTTAGCAAAATCTATTTCTTCGTCGTCGCTTATATCTTCATAGCTATATAGCTGAAAATAGCTTCCATGTGAAGAGAGACTTTTAAATTTTGTTTCAGACATTAATTGGTTAAAATAATCTCTTTTTTGCTGAAAAAATTGGCCTAATTTAAGGTATTCATTTTTTTGAAGAAGGAAGTTTGACAAAGCATATTGCATAGGCGCATTTGTACAGAAACAATTATATTGATGGACTTTTAGAAATTCTTTCATTAAAAAATCAGGAGCAATACAATAACCGATTTTCCATCCGGTACAGTGATAAACTTTACCAAACGAAAATGTTACAAAGCTTCGTAGAAAAAGATCAGGATATTTCAAAATACTCTGATGTTGTTGACCTTCAAAAATGATCGGCTCATAAACTTCGTCACTAAGAATCAGGATATCGGTATCGGCGACAATATTTCTTAATTGAGCGATATCATTAGCGTCAAGGATTTTTCCGGTTGGGTTATGTGGAGAATTGATAATAATCATCCTGGTAGCCGGGGATATTTTCTCTTTTACAAGATTCCAATCAATTTTATATTCGGGATAGACAAGAGGAATCAGGACAGGAATCGCGCCGTTAATTTCTATATTTGGAATATAGCTATCATAAGCTGGCTCAAAGACAATCACTTCATCGGCTGGACGCAATACAGCAGTTAGAGCCGAGTAAATAGCATAAGTTCCACCAGGAGTGATGGTGATTTCTGTAGCAGGGTCTATGCTGGCCTGGTATAAAAAGTTTACCTTTTCAGCGATAGCTTCCCGTAATTTTAAAAGTCCGTTTCTGTGTGCATATTGATTGTGCCCGTCCTTCATGGCTTTGGTTACAAGATCGATAAGTTGTTCGCTCATTTCAAAATCGGGCGAGCCCTGTCCGAGATTAATCGCTTTATATTTTGCAGCCAGCGAGCTCATCTCAGTGAAAATGGTTTCGCCTATGTCGGGTAATTTACTGTTGATTTCAGGAAACGGCAAAATTTTGTATTTAATATTAAAACCGAAATTATACAATCATTTGGTTAGGAAGAAGCAATATAATGCCGGGAAAGAAAAATAGAAATTCCTTGTTTTTGTTTATTTACTGTATCGGAATTATAAATATTTATCTCCTATATTTCTCTTTATTTCTGCCAGGTATTCTTTTATTTTTTGTTCCTTTTCTTTCTTGCAAACTAATAAAGCGTCTTCGGTATCTACCACGATAAAATCATCAAGACCCTGCAGTAAAATTAATTTATCACCTTTTGAGTGGACGATATTTTTTGACGAGTCAAAAAGAATAATGTTTTCTCCTGCAGCGGCGTTTTCATTGTAGTCTTTCTCCAAATTGTCATAAGCACTGCCCCAGGTACCGAGATCACTCCAGCCAAATGAAGATGGGATCACATACACATTATCTGCCTTTTCAAGTATTCCGTAATCAATAGAAATATTGACGCATAACGGGTAAATAAGATCGATGGCTTCGCGTTCGTTGTCAGTGTTCAGTACGCTGCTGGCACTGTCAAAAAGTTCATGCATTTCGGGAAGATATTTTTCAAAAGACGCAATAACACTTTTAGTCTGCCACACGAAAATACCGGCGTTCCATAAAAAATCACCACTTGCTATAAAGGTTTTGGCCAATTCTAAATCCGGTTTTTCGGTAAATGTTTTTACTTTATAGATATTATCACTTACGGCATGTTGCTCATACTGAATGTATCCATATCCCGTATTTGGTTGAAAAGGCTTTATGCCGAGGGTTAGAAGTGCATTATTTTTTTCGGTAAACTCAAGCGCTTCAAGACTTGTCTTTATAAAGGAAGTATTGTCGAGAATAAGATGATCGGCGGGGGCGCATATCAGGTTACTTTCCGGATTTAACTGCTGAAGTTTGTAGGAGATGTAAGCGACACAAGCTGCGGTGTTTTTTCGGGAGGGCTCACAGACAATATTGTTGGAACTCATCTGTGGTAGCTGTTTGGCTATAATATCTTTGTACTGGTATGAAGTAATTATATAGATATTTTCAACCGGAATATATTGTGCAAACCGTTCGAAGGTCGACTGAATTAAGGTTTTTCCCGTGTTCAAAATATCAAGAAATTGTTTTGGATAATCCACCCGGCTTACCGGCCAAAACCTGCTTCCAATACCTCCGGCCATTATGGCCACGTAATTATTTTGTTTCATAATTTTATGAATTAAATGATTCCTTCACGAACTAAATCGTGTAAATGAATAATGCCGTCGTAGTTGTTTTTCGAAATTACTACCAATTGAGTAATATTGTTTTTACGCATAATATCGAGCGCGTTAACCGCAAGTTCATTGGCTTCAATTGTTTTTGGATGCAATGTCATAATGTCTTTTGCTGTTACATCTGCATGATACAAATCTTTTTCCAACATTCTTCTAAGGTCTCCGTCAGTAATGATGCCAGCAATTTTGCTATCATCATTCAAAACAACGGTTACGCCTAAACGCTTTTTTGTAATCTCTATAATTACATCTTTAAGTTTACTATCTGTTTTTACCGTTGGCTTCTCATTGTGTAACGAAAGATCGCCAACATGGAGGTACAGTTTCTTGCCCAGCGTTCCTCCCGGATGAAACCTGGCAAAATCCTCCGGATCAAATCCTCTTAATTCCATGAGGCAGGCAGTTATCGCATCACCCATTACCATCTGGGCGGTAGTGCTGCTGGACGGCGCCAGGTTGTGAGGGGACGCTTCCTCTTTAACCGAAGTATTTAAAACCAGGTCCGCAGATTTGGCCAGGAAACTCTGCATGTTGCCACACAGAGCAATGATGGGGTTTTTGAAATTTTTGATAATTGGTATGAGCATCTTTATTTCCGGGCTATCGCCGCTTTTGCTGATGATCATTACGAGATCATCTTGTTGTACCATGCCGATGTCCCCGTGAATTGCATCGGCCGCATGCAAAAATGCGGATGGCGTCCCCGTACTATTTAATGAGGCGACTATTTTTTGAGCAATAATGGCGCTCTTGCCTATGCCGCTTATGATCAGTCTCCCATTGCCGGAATAAATTTGCAAAATCGTTTTTTCAAAATCAGCATTAATAAAATCAACCAATCCAGCGATCGCGAGTGACTCCTCGTTAATGATCCTTTTGGCGCTATTTATTATCTTATTGTCCATCTGCTATTTTGTTCAAAAAGCGTTTTTGTTTTGCCGTCATGATCGAAGAAGGTTTTGAAAAAATGCAAACCTACTTGAAATGGGTGGTTAAGCAAAGAAACTAATGGGGTTAGTATTGCAAAAAAACTGTAACTTACCGAAATGATTATTGTGCTCGGGAAGAATAGACGTAAGGTGTATTTTAACCTTCATTTTAAATTACATTAAATTAACTTTGACTACTTATAATACAATGAGTCAGAAAAGAAAAACCATGCCTACAACAAAATCAAAACCCAAAGTCAACACTTCAAATACTAAAATCAAAAGTAAAGCATCAAAGGAAAGCAACGACGGAATGCTGGAAGACTATCTTCAAACACATTTTGGATTCAATTCCTTCAAGGAACCACAGAAAGAAATTATTGAGAGCCTTTTATCGGGTAAAGATACTTTTGTTATTATGCCTACGGGTGGTGGTAAAAGTCTTTGTTATCAATTGCCCGCGATAATCAGCGAGGGATGCGCCATCGTGGTTTCGCCACTGATCGCATTAATGAAGAACCAGGTGGATCTGGTAAGGGGATATAGTAGTACAGATAATATCGCTCATTTTTTGAATAGCTCCCTCAATAAGGGTCAACAGAAGATTGTGAAGGAAGACCTTCTTTCTGGCGATACCAAATTGCTGTATGTAGCCCCGGAAACATTGACCAAAGAAGAAAACGTGGATTTTTTCAAAGATTTAAAAATTTCGTTTTTTGCTGTCGATGAAGCTCATTGTATTAGTGAATGGGGACACGACTTTAGACCTGAATACCGGAGGCTTCGGGAGATAATGGACCAAATAAATGAAAAGGTTCCTGTTATTGCTTTAACAGCTACGGCGACGCCGAAAGTGCAGAGTGATATTGTAAAAAACCTGGGCTTGCGCGACCCGAAGATTTTTATTTCTTCTTTCAACCGTGCGAACCTTTACTACGAAGTGGTGCCCAAGGTAAAGAAGGACCAGGCAATAAAAAGTATGGTGAAATTTATTTCCCAGAATAAAGGAAAAAGCGGAATTATTTATACCTTAAATAGAAAAACCACGGAGGAGCTAGCGCAGACTTTGATGGCAAATGGAATAAAAGCCGTGGCATATCACGCAGGTTTGGATACAAAACTGAGGGCAAGCCGGCAGGATCAGTTCCTTGGAGAGGACACCCAGGTAATAGTAGCGACTATAGCTTTTGGAATGGGCATCGATAAACCGGATATTCGTTTTGTTATTCACTACAATATTCCCAAGTCGATCGAAAATTATTACCAGGAAACAGGACGTGCCGGGCGCGACGGGCTTGAAGGGAAATGTTTACTATACTATTCTCATAAAGATGTGGCGAAACTGGAACATCTAATGCGCGATAAATCACTAAGTGAACGGGAGATCGGCGCCCAACTAATCAACGAAACGGTAGCTTATTCCGAAAGCGCGGTATGCAGAAGAAAGGTATTATTAAACTATTTCGGGGAATTATATACGGAAGATAACTGTGGCGGAAAATGTGATAATTGTAAGAATCCAAAGGAACAAATTGAAGCTAGAAATGAGGCACTTATAGCATTAAAGGCCATTCGGGCTTTGGAAGAAAGATTTCCTATTACTTACGTGATACCTGTCATTGTTGGCAAATTGAACCCTCAGATTAAGATGTATCGGCACGATGAGAGGCCGGAGTTTGGAACAGGTAAAGACAAGGATGAACATTTTTGGAGTTCCTTAATTCGACAAATGATTCTTGCTAATTTATTGCAGAAGGATATAGAGGATTACGGCGTACTAAAGCTTACTAAAAAAGGAGAGTCCTTTTTAAAAAAGCCGACCTCTTTTAAAATTGCATTGAATCACATATATGAAACAGATGGAGATGAGGACGAAGATAGCCCGGAAGGGGGCGAAGCGGGTGGCGCTGATGAAAAGCTGGTGCAATTATTAAAGGACCTAAGGCAACAGGAAGCGAAAAAGCGAAATCTACCCCCGTTTGTTATTTTTTTAGAGAACAGCCTGGTAGATATGGCCACGTTGTATCCAACAACGTTAAAAGAGTTGGAAAAATGCCAGGGCGTTAGTGTAGGAAAGGCAATTAAGTTTGGTAAGTCTTTTGTAAATCTCATTGCTAAATATGTCGAAGAAAACGAAATAGAAAAGCCGGACGATTTCATAATGAAAAGTGTTGTGAACAAAAACAGCAATAAAGTTTTTATTATTCAAAACGTTGATAAAAAAATGCCGCTAGAAACAATCGCCAAAAACCGAACCTTGGAACTTGGAGAGCTTCTTGAAGAAATGGAAACTATTGTTGCCAGCGGTACAAAATTGAATCTTGACTATGCGATTGAAGACTTGGTGGAGGAATATGAACAAGAAGAAATTATTGATTATTTCAAAGGTTGTCAAACTTCAAGCCTGGAGACGGCGAAGGAAGAACTTTCCGATGGGAATTACACGCTGGAGCAACTAAAGATTATGCGTATCAAATTTTTGTGCGAATATGGAAATTAGCAGGTAAAAAAATGAATTTTTATTTTAACTGAATAATTCTATTTTTGCCGCCCAATAATCAATGGTGCGGTAGCTCAGTCGGTAGAGCAAAGGACTGAAAATCCTTGTGTCGGCGGTTCGATCCCGCCCCACACCACACAAGACCCCTTCATTGGGGTTTTGTCATTTTTGCGGATTTTATCTTCCAAAATCATCCTGAACCCTTACTATATCATCCTCATCACTTGGTTGGTTTGGATCGGTATGTTTCCAAATTTCTGCGATCACTCCCCAATTATTCAACCCAATCAAACGATGGCGTTCTCCTTGTTTTAATTTGATAACGTCTCCCGGTTGTTTAGTCTGGATGTCGTTTTCCTTGTCAGAATCGCTGGTGATAACACCGGCTTCGCCGCCTATTACTTTCCATAGTTCGGCGCGGCGATGGTGATATTGCCAACTCAGGCGTTTACTTCTCTCGACAATTAAGATTTTTGGACTTATTTTTCCGGTGCTTTTTTTATCCTCGTCCGGAACATCATTGAAAAAGTAGTCAATGAATTTTTTAGATTGGCTTTCGTCAATTACGTAAAAACCTCCCCACGGACGGTTTTTGTCGGAATTGATAATTTCAAAATGTGCTTTTTCTAAAAATGCTCTTACTGTTTCAAAAACTTCGGCTTTGGTTAATACCGACGATAATTCTATATTCATAATTTAAGTTTAACAGGAATGCATACACGAAATTAGCGACCCATATACACCATTAAGATCTGTACGTCGCTGGGGTTTACACCGCTAATACGGCTTGCCTGACCAAGTGTTTGTGGTCTTATTTTTTTAAACTTTTGTCTTGCTTCGTTTGAAAGAGACGGAATGTTTTCATACTTAAACATATCAGGAATGATTTGGTTTTCCAAAGCACTCATTTTAATTACCATTTCTTCTTCCTTCTCGAGATAGGTCTGATATTTTATCTGAATTTCCGCCTGTTGCATGGCTTCTTTTGAAAATGCCGATAGTTTACTTTTTATTGGCATTACATCGTTTATTAAATCCGTTAACTCAACTCCCGGGCGAAGTAGCACTTGGGATGCTTTTGTTTTTTGTCCTACAGGAGCTGAGTTTTGGTTTAATAGGAAATCATTAATATCAGATGGGTCTAATTTGAGTTGGCTCAGTAAATCAATTATAGCGGTTACTTCTTTTCTTTTTTTAATCACTTGATCCATACGGTCTCGGGAAGCAAGGCCAATGTTAAAGCTTTTTTCTGTAAGTCGCATATCGGCGTTATCCTGTCTTAACAACGTTCTGTATTCGGCCCGGCTTGTAAACATACGGTATGGTTCATCCGTTCCTTTATTAATTAAATCGTCAATGAGAACTCCAATGTAAGCTTCGTTTCTTTTGAGTAGGAATTCCTCTTTTTTGCTTGTCGATTGATGCGCGTTAATTCCCGCAATAATCCCCTGGCAAGCCGCTTCTTCGTAGCCTGTTGTTCCATTTATTTGTCCGGCAAAAAGTAAATTTTTTATCAATTTGGTTTCGAGACTCATTTTTAATTGAGTAGGCGGAAAATAGTCGTACTCAATAGCATATCCTGGACGAAACATCTTACAATTTTCAAACCCAGGGACTTGTTTTAGGGCCATCAATTGTGTTTCTTCTGACAACGAAGACGAGAAACCGTTGACGTAAACCTCTATTGTGTCCCAGCCCTCTGGTTCTACAAAAAGTTGGTGGCGATCTCTTTCAGCAAAGCGATTTATTTTATCTTCAATACTGGGGCAGTATCTTGGACCAGTGCCCTTAATTCTCCCCTGGAACATTGGGCTTTCGCTAAACCCGCTGCGCAATATGTTGTGGACCTCAGGATTTGTGTAGGTGATCCAGCAACTTTTTTGTTTGGTCGGTTTAGTTGTATTTAAGAAGGAAAACCCTGAAATCTCTTCATCGCCTTTTTGCTCTTCCATTTTAGAATAATCTAACGACCGACCATCTATACGTGGTGGGGTGCCTGTTTTAAGCCTTGCACTTTCAAATCCCCATTCAATAAGCTGTTCGGTGATTCCAAAAGACGACTTTTCAGCAACTCTCCCACCTTTTGATTGTTTATTACCGATGTGAATAATTCCGTTAAGAAATGTGCCGTTTGTTAATACGACAGCATCGCACGATATATGATGCCCGAGTGAAGTTTGAACACCACTGATTTGATCCCCCGTTTTTGTTAATCCTATCACCGAATCCTGGTAAAAGTCAAGATTTGGTGTTTTTTCGAGGAGAGACCGCCATTTCGAGGAAAAGAGCATTCGGTCATTTTGGGTTCTGGGACTCCACATTGCGGGTCCTTTGCTTTTATTCAGCATCCTGAACTGTATCATCGTCTCGTCGGATACAATGCCAGAGTAACCCCCCAAGGCGTCAATTTCTCTTATTATTTGACCCTTTGCAATACCGCCCATTGCTGGATTACAACTCATTTGGGCCATATTCTGCATATTCATGGTAATTAGAAGCGTTTTGCTTCCAAGATTTGCAGCAGCAGCAGCAGCTTCACACCCGGCATGGCCGGCGCCAACTACAATAACATCGTATTTTGAGAACATTTTGCAAAAGTAGGAAATTAAAAAAACAGCTCGGATGTTTCACGTGAAACATTATATATTGCTAAGCGCTGGGTGATGTTTCACGTGGAACGTTAACTAAAAATTACTTGAATATAAATTTGAAATGTAATAGTCTTCTTTTCGTCGCATTTCCGCTTTTTCTTTTTTCGAATGATCTTCGTAGCCACACAAATGCAAAATACCGTGAATCATAACACGATGGAGTTCGGTAAGGTAATCTTCACTCAATGTTTTGGCGTTTTCAATTACCCGTTCCACACTGATATAAATTTCAGATATAACCGGGAGTTCAGTGTGGGAAAGCGTAAAAGTTAAGATATCGGTAAAGGTGTTGTGATTCAGGTATTCCTGGTTTAAATTTAATAAATAATCATCGGTGCAAAAAATATAAGAAACAGATTTGAATTCAACACCTTCCTGGGCAAAGATGGACGCGAGGAATGTCTTTATAAGAAGCTTGTCTGTTAAATCGCTGGAAATTTTGTTGTTAGTAAAAGAAATCGTACCCACGTTTTGTCTTTTTTATAATTTCGCGCAAATTATTTAGAGATGAACGACAATATTGTTAGCCAATGAAATTATCACAGGTAAAAACAGGAACAAAAGTAAAGATTAAGTCTTTTGAAAATCATGAGATTATTCTCAAATTGATGGAAATGGGATGTCTTCCGGAAGAGGAGGTAACAGTATGGAAAAAAGCACCCCTGGGAGACCCGATTTATATTCTGGTATCTGGTTATTCTCTCAGCTTAAGGCTGGATGAAGCTGACCAGGTGATCGTGGATGAAATTTTAAAACCCTGATATTTAAAACGATTCATGAAAATTGGATTATACTTTGGTTCTTTTAACCCAATTCATAACGGCCATCTAATAATAGCAAACTATATAGCCGGGTATACCTCTTTAGACAGAATATGGTTTGTGATTTCCCCTCAAAATCCATTGAAAAAAAGTGCTTCTTTAATTAATGAAAATCATAGGAAGCATTTGGTTGACCTGGCAATAGAAGGTGAAAAAAAACTTAGGTCGTCTAATGTCGAATTTAAGCTTCCCAAACCATCTTATACGATAGATACCTTGACCCATCTCGAAGATCAATATCCTCAACATGATTTTACCATTATAATGGGCAGCGATAGTTTTAGTAATATAAAAAAGTGGAAGAATTATCAAACTCTTTTAAAAAACTATGAAATTATTATCTACCAAAGACCAGGCTTTGTTATAGAACCAGCATCGATTCAGGGGAAAATTAAAATAATGGATGCCCCCCTTCTGCAAATTTCCAGCACACTTATTCGTGATATGATTCTTCAAAAAAAATCTATTCGATATCTGGTGCCGGACATAGTTAAGAGTGAAATAGAAACTCAACAATATTACGGATAGGATTTTATTGAAAAAACTACAGCCAACTAAGGAATCGCAGGAATTATTATTTTCGTGTATGCATTAATGTTACATATTCGAAATGGCCACTTTGTAATGATTGTTTTACACCGATTTTTTCAGGATTGTTTTTGAGGGGGTCGATTGCGATTGCCTCTGTTTCTTGACGGATTGTTTTCTTGTTTAGGTGGCCGTTGCTTTTGTTGCCTGTTTTGATTTTGTGAAGAAGGTTTGTTTGCAGGCTCAGGGCTTTTTTGATTAGGTCGGCGGTTGCCGTTGTTTTCTTTCGGTTTACGTCTATTTTTCTCTAGTGATTTTAAGCTAATTTGCCCAACGACATCTACAAATTCAGGCTCCGCTTCTTTAGGTTTGCCGCTGATTACTTCAACGGTTTCAAGAGCTTCTGGTTTAATTCCTTCTTTATTCTGTGCTTTTATTTTTTTTACAGTCTCAATAGAGAGTGGATAATGTTTGCTGCTATCCGCCATGGAATACCACATCAGATTGCGAAAAATATCCTTCTTTATCAAAAAGGCGCGCCCTTTGGCCACTTCAATCACATCGGCATCGTCAGGAAAATATTGCAGCGCGTCAAGATACGTATCCAGCTCATAGTTGAGACAGCATTTTAATCTACCGCATTGCCCGCTTAGCTTCGTTTGATTGATGCTTAAATTCTGGTAACGTGCAGCATTGGTGTTTACACTTTTAAAATCAGTAAGCCAGGTGCTGCAACAGAGTTCCCGTCCGCAACTACCAATTCCGCCTACTTTCCCGGCCTCCTGGCGTGCACCGATCTGCTTCATCTCTACCTTCACTTTAAATTCTGTTGCGTATAACCTGATCAGTTCTCTAAAATCAACCCGCTCATCAGCTATATAAAAAAAAGTGGCTTTCCTGGAATCCGCCTGAATCTCAACTTCAGACATTTTAAGATCTAAATTCAGCTGCCTGGAAATCGCACGGCTCCTTGTTAAAACCTCCTGTTCGCGGTCTTTAGACTCCTTCCATTTTGTGATATCATTATCTGAGGCCAATCGTAGTATCCGTTTGATGTCTGTGCTGTTTTCGTCAAGTCGTTTCTTCTTCAGTTGCAATCTTACTAATTCTCCTGTCACGTTTACCGTACCAACATCGAAACCATTTACACCTTCCACGGCAACAATGTCGCCTTTTGACAAAATATTTACCGTGTTATTTCTGTAAAAATCTTTTCGGCTTCCCTGGTTAAAGGATACCTCTACCACCCGGCAACTGCTTTCCACATCATTAATTGGTAAATTAGATAGCCAATCATGAACATTTAATCTGTTGCAACCGCCTGTGCTACAACCTCCGTTGCTTTTGCAACCATTAGGTTTCCCTGTTCCACAACTCGTACATCCCATTATAAAGCGTAATTAAAAAAATAAAGTAAAAAATACAAAAATGAAATTTTAAGGCAGAGATGTGATTACAATCTTTCTTCAACACATTTATTATTGAATGAGTCGGAAGAATAATTTTTCAAAAATTAAAACGATAAAATGATTCTGTATTTGCCCAGCAATGAATTTATTAAAAATCGAATATTTTAAAAAAATATATAAACATCTGCATAAGTCCTTAAACCTCAATTAACCAAAATTAGCGAATTATCTCTAATAATGTGCAAAAAGCGAATGGTAAGCGCATGAAATAACATTTTGGCATGAGCATTTCGCTCAATATGATATATTGATTTGTCCAGTTCGTTTATCATGGCTTCCTGAGATTCAATACGGCAAATTTTATTCAACTTTAATGCAAAATCCATTTCGGCCTCTGGAATTGAACTTAAGTTATTTTCATTCAAATACCTGGCCCGGATACTTTGTTCAATCAGATGTACGAAATATTTCAAAAGCTGTTTTTGTTTTTCTCTGCCTTTTTTATTTACATCATCAATCCATTTTATCTGGGACGTGATATTGTTTTTTAGGGTGACATTTAGCCACTCTTTTATCGAGGCTAACAGACCTTCGTCAGAATTCTGCAACAGAAGCAATGCTTCCCGAAAATTCCCATCGGCTACAGCCGCAACTTCTGCGGCTTTTTCGGGCGCAACACGATATTTTTCAATCAAATCGTTTTTTATTTCGCTGCCAGAAAGAGAAGGGACTTTGATTAATTGAGTCCTTGATAATATCGTCGGTAAAATAGCATTTTCATCCTCTGCTACGAATATAAAAATAGTGTCGGGTGGCGGTTCCTCTATTAATTTCAACAGTTTATTACCCGAATTGCCGAGGTATTCAGGCATCCACATTATCAGAATTTTGTAAGAGCTTTCAAAGGATTTTAAACTAAGTTTATGGGAAATATCGTCGCACTCAAAAACAGTTATATTCCCTTGTTTATTAACAGGATTTTCAATCTTTGAATTCTCTTTTAAAAAATTGATCCAATCTGCTACATTATAATAAGGTGTTTGTTGAATAAATTCGCGCCATTCTGTAATAAAGTCGGTACTAAGAACGCGATCGTGGTTGGTGTTTCTTTTCAACGCCGGATAAGAAAAGTGAAGATCCGGATGAATTAATTGTGCTGCTTTTATGCAGGAGGGACAAAATCCACAACTGTCCTCCAAATCAAAGGAAGCCTCTCCCGGTTCGTCAATTTTAAATAAAGAGGCCACCTGTTCCTTCTTAAGGTTTGGATTTACGTTTTCGCAGAGAATGTATTGTGCGAAAGCGATCGCTAGCGGAAGAGCGCCGCAGCCTTCCCTCCCGAGAAACAAAAGAGAATGTGAAAGCCGGTTCTTTTGCACCAGATATTTTAGTTGTGCTTTTACTTCCCGATGTGCTATTACGTCTTTGAATTGCATGAATCTATAGAGTCAGATTTATTTAATTGGAGTACAAATCTGAAAAGATAAAATAATAAGATTTGTTATTAATGACTTTTAGTTAAGATAACTGATCAACTTATCGTAGTCTTCTTTTCCGTGGGGATCAGGATTATTCGGAATTAATCGGTCATGGTTAAAAAAAACTGTCACAAAATTTCCTTCTTTATCAAACAAGAATTTTGTAAAATTCCATTTCACAGGATCCGCAAATCCATTCTTTTCCGCCAGATCAACCATATATTTATAAATTGGAGCAATATCATCTCCCTTTACCGAAATTTTTGCCGCCATTGGAAATGTAACACCATAATTCTTTTTACAAAATTCGGCAATATCAGCATTGCTTCCAGGTTCCTGGCCGCCAAAATTATTGGCCGGGAAACCCACTATGACCAACTTATCCTTATACAAGTTGTATAATTTTTCCAGATCATCATACTGAGGTGTGTTCCCGCATTTTGAAGCCGTATTTACTACTAATAGCATTTTTCCTTTAAATTTTGAAAAGTCAATCGAGCCTCCGGATAAGGCAGGCACTTTGAATTGATAAATTGCATCTGATTTCATAACATAAGATGTTGAAGAAGGAATTATAAATGAAAGTAAAAGGAGGGAAAGCCCCGGCAAGAATATTTTTTTCATGTTTTTTTCTAAAGGTACGAATTGTAATAAAAATTGGTGTTAACATTTCCGCGATCCATGATAATATGAAGTTTTTAAATTTCCGGCAATAAAATAATATTTCAGATTTATTAAAAACGCCTTGTGGGTCTTCAGCAGGAAATGAAATTTTTCCAAATTGAAATTTATTTACAATAGCTTAAATTTGCAACCTTATTTTAAAATAAAACAATTTAATTATTATGAAAACAGTAAAAGTAGCTATAAACGGGTTTGGCAGAATTGGTAGATTAGTATTCAGACAGATATACAATATGGAAGGGATCGATGTGGTAGCAATCAATGATTTGACCAGCCCTAAACAACTTGCCCACTTGTTAAAATATGACAGCGCGCAGGGGAGATTTGATGGTGAAGTGAAAAGTACTGATAATTCAATTATAGTAAATGGAGAAGAAATAAAGATTTATGCTCAAAGAGATCCTGCTCAAATTCCGTGGGGTGCTGATGATGTAGATGTGGTAATAGAAAGCACAGGCTTTTTTGCAGATAAAGACAAGGCACAGGCTCATATTACCGCAGGTGCTAAAAAAGTTGTTGTTTCAGCACCTGCTACGGGTGGTGTAAAAACAGTTGTATTTAATGTAAATCATGAAATTCTTGATGGAAGTGAAACAATCATTTCATGCGCATCCTGCACCACCAATTGCCTTGCACCGATGGCGAAAGTTTTGAACGACAGCTTTGGAATTGCTACCGGATTCATGACTACCATCCATGCTTACACGAATGATCAGAATACATTGGACGCGCCGCATCCCAAAGGCGATTTGCGCAGGGCAAGGGCTGCTGCTGCCAATATCGTTCCTAACAGTACCGGTGCAGCAAAAGCCATTGGCCTTGTATTACCCGAATTGAATGGAAAACTTGATGGAGTAGCCCAAAGGGTACCGGTTATTACCGGGTCTATCACAGAACTTACAACAATTTTAAATAAAAAAGTTACGGTTGATGAGATAAATGCCGCTATGAAAGCCGCTTCAAACGAAAGTTTTGGATATAATGAAGATGAAATCGTAAGTTCTGATGTAATTGGAATAAACTTCGGGTCTTTATTTGATGCTACTCAAACTAAAGTTTTAACTGTTGGCGAAAATCAATTGGTAAAAACAGTTTCTTGGTACGACAATGAAATGAGTTACGTTTCTCAATTAGTACGTACAGTACATTATTTTGGGAAATTGATTAAGGAATAATCTTTGTCGATCACAAAATTAGTTTGACTTATATATTCTCCCGGTTTTACGACCGGGAGATTTTTTTTGCGAAAGATTTAAATTATAAGGGAAATATCCTGGTATTATTTCTTGTGAATTTCGGAAAGAAAATTTTCCAATGCTGACACCATACTTGGTGCTTTTGGTTGTGGCGCTACAATATCCGGGTGAAAGCCTGCAGCAATTACAGCCTTGCGCGTATTATCGCCAAATGCACCAATCAATGTCCCGTTTTGATCAAATGAAGGACAATTTTCGATAAAACTTTTCACGCCTAAAGGAGTGAAAAAGCAAATAATTTCATAATGATATTTTTCGATGATGGCTTTTACGTCGGTTGAAATTATTTCATAAAGTACCGGAATTGCATAGACGCAATTGTTTGAGTTGAGCCAGTTGGTTATTTCACTATCAAAAGACTGGGAGCAGGGATATAAAAATTTTTCCTGGTCCTTGTATTTTTCTATTATTTCAAAAAGATTACCGGAAGTACCGTCAGAGCTGAAAAAAACTTTTCTTTTCCGATATAAAATAAACTTCTGAAGATAAAGAGCCACGGACTCTGTGATGCAAAAATATTTTACATCCTGAGACACGGTAATTCTCATTTCTTCGCAGATCCTGAAAAAATGATCAATGGCGTTCTTGCTATTAAATATTACTGCAGTATAGGCTGGTATATCAATTTTTTGTTTTCTGAATTCCTTGGAAGGGATAGGCTCTACCCGGATAAAAGGCGCGAAACTCAGATTGATCTTATATTTTCTTGCCAAATCAAAATAGGGCGATTTTTCATTAATAGGTTTGGCCTGAGTAATTAGGACGTTTTGAATTTCCTTAATTGTCTTTGATTCTTTAATTTCTGAGTTTGTATCCATTGTGATGGTTCGTGCAGTAAGTATACTGCAAAGCTAAGTTTTTTTGCACAAAAATAGGCGTCACGCAAAAAAGGGAATACGATTTTATCATATTATATAATCAATGGCTATCTTATAAATAAGAATCAGCGGAATAACCTCTGCAGCCAAAATAAATAGCACAAAATGAAAAGCATTCATGGGCAGTTTCTTTTCAAGCGTTCCATAGCTTTTAATATAGCGGGATAGAAACAGCAGACCTAAAATCATGAAAGAAATATTAGCCACCATGGGCGTCCACCCGGTTTGCAGAAATGCGAGCAGTATAATAATGGGGACCAATAAAATACCTGTAATTTTATTTACCAAAAAAATGACAAAAATATAATTATTGGTTGTCTGTTGAATATCCGAAACCCATCCCGTAAACTTAAGAAGGCAAAATTTGACGAAATACAAAAGCGCTATTATCAGCATGCAGAACGCCAACAAAAATTTGTTATTGGCCAAACGGGAAGGGGTATAAAGACTAAATAGCAGCCAAACATATATGCCGGCTGTGATAACGAAAAACAGGTTTAGCATGAACGAAGGTAATTTTGCCTGTGAAAGCTGATCAGCCAACTGGGTCTGGCGTAGAGAGGTATTGAAATAGACCCTGAACAAATTCGCGAAAAAACCTTTGTAAAAACGCTTAAATAGGCCAAGGACCAGGACTATAATACACAACGAATAAAATAAA
>Ga0164241_10002458_pt1 | contig 20110 bp, 18 predicted proteins | sample OricomyardsoilBY_FD_108780 | JGI IMG/M metagenome (GOLD analysis project Ga0164241, IMG submission 108780) | Backyard soil microbial communities from Emeryville, California, USA - Original compost - Back yard soil (BY) | ecosystem: Environmental > Terrestrial > Soil > Unclassified | place: USA... | reverse complement strand
GCTCGGGCGCGAACGCGTCGGCGGCGAAGCCGGGCTCCTTCGGCGCGGCCCGCAGGAACGACACGAGGTAGCGCGAGCCGTTGTCGGCGATCGTGCCGAGCGGGTCCGCGTCGACCACCGCCCGCAGCTCGTCGGCGGTGCGCACGACGCAGTCGATCGAGAAGCCCGCGCCCTCGGCGAGCCGGGCCTCCAGCTCGCGCTGGACGGTCGCAGGCCGCTTCGGCGAGCTGAACACGGCGTTGCCGCTCTGCAACAGCGTCCGGACGTCGGTGTAGCCCAGGTCGGTCAGCCAGGCCCGCAGGTCGGCCATCGCCACCCGGCGCTTCCCGGCCAGGTTGATCCCGCGCAGCAGGGCCACATAGGTCGGCACGGCGAAAGACTAACCCGCCCGCGCGCGGGCGGCGGCGACCGCGGCCTGGCCGAGGCTGATGCCGCCGTCGTTCGTCGGCACCCGGGAGTGGGTGAGCACCCGGAAACCGTTGACCGACAGGCGTTCGGTGACCCTGGTGAGCAGCAGCAGGTTCTGGAACACCCCGCCGGACAGTGCCACGTCGCGTAGGCCGGTGGTGTCGCGCAGTGACAGGCAGGCCCGCACGATCGCGTCGACCACGCCGTTGTGGAAGCGGGCCGCGATGACCGGCGGCTCGACCCCGGCCAGCAGGTCGGTCACCGCGGCGCGGACCAGGTCGGTGCCGAAGATCACGTTCTCGTCCGTGACGGTCGCCAGGTAGCCGCCGCGCTCGCCGGGGTCGGCCAGCTGCTCCAGCTCGATCGCCGCCTGCCCCTCGTAGTTGATCACGTCCCGCAGCCCGAGGAGCGCGGACACCGCGTCGAACAGGCGCCCGGCGCTGGAGGTCGGCGGCGAGTTGGTGCCCGCCCGGGCGAGCGAGCGGACGTCGGGCCAGGAACGGTTGCGCGCCAGCACATCCAGCCCGTCGGGGATCGAGTCGTACGCGGCGTCCAGGTAGGACACCGCCATCCGCCACGGCTGGCGGATCGCCGAGGTTCCGCCGGGCAGCGGGACCGCCGCCAGGTGGCCGGCGCGCCGGGCGGCGACGAGGTCGGCGACGAGCAGCTCGCCGCCCCAGATCGTGCCGTCGGTGCCGAGGCCGAGCCCGTCGAGCGCCACGCCGAGCACCGGGCCCGCCTCGCCGTTGTCCACGAGGCACGACGCGATGTGCGCGTGGTGATGCTGCACCCCGACGAGCTCCAGACCGTCCGTTTCGGACAACTCGAGCGCGTGCTTCGTGGACAGGTACTCGGGATGCAGGTCGTGGGCGACGATCGCGGGCTCGATGTCGAACAGGCGGCGGAAGTGCGCGATGCCCTCGGTGAACGAGCGGAGCGTGGCGTAGTTCTCCAGGTCGCCGATGTGGTGGGACACGAACGCGTGCCGGTTCTTGGCGAGGCAGAAGGTGTTCTTCAGCTCGGCGCCGCACGCGAGGATCGGCCGCGGGGTGTGCAGCGGCAGCGGCTCGGGCACGTAGCCGCGGGAGCGGCGCAGCACGACCTCGCGGCCGCCCAGCGGGCGCACCACGGAGTCGTCGGTGCGGATGTGGATCGGCCGGTCGTGGGTGAGGAAGGCGTCCGCGATGGCGGCCAGCCGCTCGAACGCGTCGTCGTCGCGGTGCGCGATCGGCTCGTCGGAGACGTTGCCGCTGGTCAGCACGATCGGTGCGCCGACGGCGTGGGAGAGCAGGTGGTGCAATGGGGTGTAGGGCAATATGAGCCCGAGCTGCCGGTTGCCGGGCGCGACCGCGGCGGCGACCGGCGCGTCCGGCAGGCGGTCGAGCAGTACGACGGGCCGCCGGTGCCCGGCGAGCAGTTCGGCGGCCACGTCGTCGACCACGCACAGCCCGCGCGCAACGTCCACATCGGACACGAGGACGGCGAACGGCTTGTCCTCACGGTGTTTGCGCCGCCGCAGCTCGGTCACCGCCGCCTCGTGCTCGGCCAGGACGGCAAGGTGGTAGCCGCCGAGCCCCTTGACCGCGACGATCCGGCCGGCGTGCAACAGGGCGGCGGTCTCGGCGACCGGGTCGCCGGGCTGCTCGGCGCCGTCCCTGACCAGCCGCAGGCGCGGGCCGCAGGCGGGGCAGCAGGTGGGCTGGGCGTGGAAGCGCCGGTCGGCCGGATCGTGGTACTCCGCGGCGCAGGTCGCGCACATCGCGAAGCCGGCCATGGTGGTGTTCGCCCGGTCGTAGGGTACGTCGACCACAATCGTGAACCGCGGCCCGCAGTTGGTGCAGTTGACGAACGGGTAGCCGAAGCGCCGGTCGTCGGGGTCGGCCAGCTCGCGCAGGCAGTCGTCGCAGGTCGCGGAGTCGGCGGAGACCAGCGTGCGGCGCGGCCCGCGCCCGTCGCTCGCGACGATCGTGAACCCGGCCGTCCCGGTGGGCGCGGCGGCCACGGCGCTCACCCGCTCGACGGCCGCGAGCGGCGGCGCGTCCCGGTCGAGCGCGGCGAGGAAGTCCTCGACCCGGGCCGCGGGCCCCTCGACCTCGATGTACACGCCGTCGAGGTCGTTGCCCACCCGTCCGGCCAGCCCCAGGCCGGTCGCGAGCGCGTGCACGAAGGGCCGGAACCCGACCCCCTGCACGACCCCCTCGACCCGAACCTCCCGCCGGACGATCACGTGATCAGTGTGCTCCGGTCAGGGGTTGATGGCGAGGAAGACGAAGGCCGCCAGCAGGACCAGGTGCACGCCGCCCTGCAGGCGGGTCGCGCGGCCGGGGACCACGGTCAGCACGCTGACCACGACCGTCAGCGCGAGCAGCACCATCTGGGTCGCGCCGAGGCCCAGCACCAGCGGGCCCTCCAGCCACACCGACGCCAGCGCGATCGTCGGGATGGTCAGGCCGATGCTCGCCATCGCCGAGCCGTAGGCCAGGTTGAGGCTGATCTGGATGCGGCCCCGCCGCGCCGCGCGCACCGCGGCCAGCGTCTCCGGCAGCAGCACGAGCATCGCGATCACCACGCCGACGAACGACTGCGGGAACCCCGCGAGCGCCACCCCGTGCTCGATCGCCGGGGACTCGACCTTGGCCAGGCCGACGACGGCGACCAGCGCCACCATCAGCAGACCGAGGCTGGTCAGCGCGGCCCGGGTGGTCGGCGGGTCAGCATGGGCTTCCTCGGTGGGCGCGCCCTCCTGAGCGACCGGCAGGAAGAAGTCGCGGTGCCGCACGGTCTGGGTCAGCACGAACATCGCGTACAGCGCGAGCGAGGCCAGCGCGGCGAACGTCAGCTGCCCCGGCGAGAACTCCGGGCCCGGCTGGCTCGTGGTGAACGTCGGCAGCACCAGGCTGAGCGTCGCCAGCGTGGCGACCGTGGCCAGGGCCGCGCCGCTGCCCTCGGCGTTGAACAGGGTCACGCCGAACCGCCGGGCGCCGACCAGCAGCGACAGGCCGACGATGCCGGTGGTGGTCAGCATGACCGCGGCGAACACCGTGTCCCGCGCCAGCGTGGCCGCCGCGCCGCCGCCCGAGATCATCAGCGTGACGATCAGCGCCACCTCGATCACGGTCACCGCGACCGCGAGCACCAGCGAGCCGAACGGCTCCCCCACCCGGTGCGCGACGACCTCCGCGTGGTGCACGGCCGCGAGCACCGCCCCGGCCAGCAGCACCGCGACCACCCCGATGCCGACCGCGTTCGGTTCGCTCCCCCACGTCACCGCCAGGGCGACGATCGCCAGTGCGGGTACGAGAACCGTCCACTCCAGCAACCGCCGCATGCACCCGACAGTAGTGATCGACCGGCTGGTCAGGCAGCTTCGCGCCGCTCCCCGGCCAATCGGGCCTCCAGCACGTCCGACGCGCGGGCGGGCGCGCCCTCCTCGCGGACCAGCGCGCGCACCCGCCGGGCGGCGGCGCGGACGGACTCGTCCACGGCGAGGCGGCCGACCGTGCGGCGCAGCGCCGCGGCGTCCAGGTCGGCCAGCCGGACCAGCACGCCGAGGCCCAGCTCGGCGATCCGCTCGGCGTGGCGGCGCTGCTCGCGGGTGCGCGGCGCGAGGACCAGCGGGGTCGCGTGGCGCAGCGCGGCCGCGATGGCCGGCAGGTCGCCGTCGGCGAGCACGACGTCCGCGTGGTCGAGCACGGCGTAGTGCGCGGGCAGCGGGGTGAAGTTCTCGGGCAGCTCGTCGGCGGTCAGGTCGGTGGCCAGCACCAGCACCTGCCAGTCCCGCGCGCCGAACGCCGTCGCGAGCAGGTCCACCGGCACGTCGTCGAGCGAGACGACCAGCACCTGGCGCGCGTCCTGGGGCGCCCACTCGCCGAACACCGTGCCCCGGCCGGCGGGCCGCACGTACAGGTAGTCCGCGCCGCGCTCCGCGGGCCAGTCGACCGTCTCGCCGGTGGCCAGGTTCGTGCCGGCGACGACGACCCGCACGCCCCACTCCCGGCCGAACGCGAGCGCCTCGTCGTGGGTTCGCGGGTCGCACACGATCAGGTCGACCGGGTGTGCGCGCAGGCGGCCGGTGAACGCCGGCAGCGCGCGCAGCGTCCGCACGTCCCGGCCGTAGCGCAGCAGCAGCACGCCTGCCTCGGCGTCCTCCTCGGCGAACGGGTCGCCGGTCGCGAACGTCACCAGGTGCCCGCGGCGCCCGAGCTCCTCCGCGACGGCGAGCGTGAGGTACTGGTGGTTCTCGTCGGGGCGGCTGAGGAACAGCACGTGCCGGGTCGAGGTCCGGGTCGATGTCATGGCGGCCTCCCGGGGGACGGCGGGTACCCCGACGTTAGGACCGCCCGCTCTCGGGTCCCTCGAACACGGGTGGAGCACGCTGGCCACGACCACCGGCGATGCGGTAGGTGGATCAGCCGGGCTTCGCCGCGAGCACCGCCAGGCTCTCCACCTCCGTCTCGAACCGGCCGTCCTCGTGCGACTTCACCACGAGTGCCGCCAGGTCGCGCAGCTTCGTGTTGCTGTTCTGGGACGCGCGCTTGAGCGTGTCGAACGCCTTCGTCGAGTCGTAGTCGAAGTGGCGCATCAGCAGGCCCTGCGCGCGCCCGACGAGCGAGCGGGTGCGCAGCGCCATCTGCAGCTGGCCCACCAGCTGGTGGCTGTCGTGGTAGATCGTGGCGTTGTCGAACGCGACGCCCGCGTTGAGCGTCAGCAGCAGCACCACGTCGTAGTTGATGTCGTCGAACTGGCCCTCCTTGCGGGAGAACAACGTCAGCACGGCGTTGTCGTCGCGGTGGGTGGCCAGCGGCAGCGCGAGGCAGCCGTGGAAGCCGCCGTTGATCAGTTTCGCGCTGAAGGCGGGCCAGCGCTGGTCGTTGGTGGCGTCGTCGAGCCGCCGTGGTTCGTCGAACGTCACGGCCTCGACGACCGGGCCGGGCTCGAGCGGATCGAAGCCGAGGTCGGCGCCGCCGGCCACGGTCTCCACCGAGCCCGTGCCGCGCACGGTGATGGTGGCCGCGTCACAGCCGGGAATGGTGCGCACGATCCGCTCGACGAAGCGGTCCAAGGTGGAACCGAAGTCGTCCGCCTCGACGAGGCGGGTGACCTCGACGAGCTCGGTGGCGAGGGTCAGCAGGTCTTCGGGCATTGCCCGAGTCTTCCCCCTGCCAGGCCGGAGAGCTAGGGTGATCAGCGACTTCACGGTTACGCAGTCAGCCGTGCGCCTCGACCAGCACGGAGGCCCGAATGACTGAACCGGTCCCTACTCCCCGCTCGGGTACGCGGCGTCACCTCCTGGCGACGCCCGACCCGCGCCTGGCACTGCGCACGTACTCGCCGTACGCCGGCGTGGTCGTGGTGTCCGCGGAGGGTGAGATCGACCTGGCCAACCGGGACGCGCTGGGCACCGCGCTCGCGCCGACGGCCGCCGACCCGGCCGTCCGGCTGCTGGTGTGCGACCTCTCCGCCGTCACCTTCCTCTCCTGCGCGGGCCTGTCGGTGCTGCTCGACGTCAAGGCGGAACTGGAAGCGCGTGGCTCGGCGGTGCGCGTGGTGACGGCCGACCCGACGGTGCTGCGGGTGCTGGACGCCACCGCGCAGCGGGCGGCGCTGGACGTCCACCCCCGGCTGGCCGCGGCGATGAGGCGCCCGGAGAGCGTCGGCTCGCCGGACCGCGGCGGGTTGAACGAGCTGGCCGCGGCGCTCGCGCAGGCGGTCGAGCAGACCTCCCAGCTGGCGGCTGCCTGGGGCCGGCTGGCCGAGCGGGTGTCCACGCTCGACGCCGACCGGCTCGTCGACGGCCGCGGCGGGCACTGGCGGCCCCGCGAGACGCTCGCCGAGATGGCCGAGGACCTGCGCGTGCTGCAGAACCACCTGGCCACGGGCGCGCTGCTGGCCGCGCCGACGGTCGAGGACCTCGGCCACCTGCGGGCCACGACCGAGGAGCCGACCGAGCACCTTTGAGCGGTTCGACCGGTTCGATGGCAGGGTGGGTGGATGGGTGGCGCCCTCGAACGAATCCGGGACCGTGGTGAGGACGAGCGGGCGGCGGAGATCGTCGCGGTGCTCGTGGACGCGTTCGACGAGCTCATGCGGGCCGACCCGGTCGCCTTCCGGCGCAAGTTCCGCAAGATGGCGGCCGCGCCGTTCGCGTTCTACCGCGGCACGGCCTGCCTGTTCTACGCGGACATGGCCCACGAGACCGACCCGTGGGCGGACGAGCGGACCGGCCGGGTGTGGATCCAGGGCGACCTGCACGCGGAGAACTTCGGCACCTACATGGATGCCTCGGGCACGCTCGTCTTCGACGTCAACGACTTCGACGAGGCATACCTCGGCAGCTTCACCTGGGACCTCAAGCGGCTGGTCGCCAGCGTCGCGCTGATGGCGTGGACCAAGGCCGTCTCCGACGACGACATCGCCGCGCTCACCGCCACCTTCCTGCGCTCCTACGTCGAGCAGGTGCGCGCGTTCGTCGCGAACCCCGGCGACGAGCACGTCCGGCTGCAGCTCGACAGCACCGACGGCGTGCTGCACGACGTGCTGCTGCGGGCCCGCATGTGCACGCGCATCGACCTGCTCGACTCGCTGACCACGGTGGCCGAGTACGAGCGCCGGTTCACCCGCGGTCCCGGCGTGCGCGACCTCGACGACGCCGAGCGCGCGGCCGTACTGGCCGCCTTCGAGTCCTATTTGGACACAATTCCGCGCGGGAAGCGGTTCACCGGCAACGACTACCTGGTCAAGGACGTCGTCGGGCGGTCGGGGTTCGGCATCGGGTCGGCCGGGCTGCCGGCGTACAACGTGCTGGTGGAGGGCCGCACGCAGGCGCTGGAGAACGACGTGGTGCTGTCGATGAAGCAGGGCAACGTGGCGGCCGTGAGCCGGATCGTCGACGAGCAGCGGATCCGCGCCTACTTCACGAACGAGGGCCACCGGACCGCGGTCTCGCAGCGGGCCCTGCAGGCGCACGCGGACCCGTGGCTCGGGCACACCGAGCTGAACGGGGTCGGCTTCGTGGTCTCCGAGCTGTCGCCGTACGCGAGCGACCTGGACTGGTCGGAGCTGACCGAGCCGCACGAGATGGATCCGGTGCTCGGCTACCTGGGCCGGGCCACGGCGAAGATGCACTGCGTCTCCGACGAGGACTCCGAGCAGTCGCTGGTCGACTTCCAGGTCGAGGAGGCGATCGCCGCCGTGGTCGACGGCAACGAGGGAGGCGAGGACGCCTTCGTGCACGAGCTGACCGAGTTCGCGCTGTCCTACGCCGCGCGCACCCGCGACGACCACCGGCTGTTCGTGGACGCGTTTCGCGGCGGACAGATCCCGGGTATCAGCTCGGCCGACCCCGTCTGACGTCACTCTCCGTATCGGTCACGGGAGTGGACGCTCGCATGCACCCGTATGCCACCCGAAAAAAGATGGAATCGAACGTTTCAGCCCGAATCGAATGGGTAGCACGCCCGACATGCCCCGGGAGGCAGGTATGGACGGCTGGCCGACACCGATGCTCGCCACGCACACCGACCGAGTGTTCACCGACGAGGACTGGATCTTCGAGCGCAAGTTCACCGGCGCCCGCGTTCTGTCCATCCGGAACGGTCCACGACCGCACCTGTGGGCGCGGGCCCGACAGCTGGTCGACTCGTCGTTCCCGGAGCTGGTCGAGGCGCTCGCGCAGCGTGGCCCTCCCGGGTTCGTCGCGGACGGCGAGATCGTCGCGTTCGACGGGCGGACGGCCAGCCCCGCACTGCTGCGCGCCAGGCTCACCGGCGCACGGTCCGATGTGGACATCCACTACTTCCTGTTCGACCTGCTCGCCCTGGACGGCACCGAGGTCACCGGCCGGCCGCTGCGGCAGCGCAAGCTGCTGCTGCGCAACGCCTTCGAGTTCCGGGACCCGCTGCGGTTCACCGAGTACTGCGAGCACCACGGCGAGGCGTTCTTCCGGTACGGGTGCGCGCTGGGCTGGCAGGGCCTGGTCGCCAAGCGGGCCGACTCGAAGTACCAGGGCGGTCCGTCGCGCGACTGGCTGGCGCTGCCCTGCGTGCGCACCCAGGACTTCGTGGTCGGCGGGTTCACCGAGCCGCAGGGCAGGCGGATCGGGTTCGGCGCGTTGCTGGTCGGCTACCACGACGACGGCGTGTTGCGGTACGCGGGCAAGGTCGGCACGGGCTATGACAACGCGACCCTGCGCGGGCTGCGCGGCAGGCTGAACGCGCTGGCCCGGCCCGGCTCGCCGTTCGAGGGAGAGGTCCTCGTCCCGACTGTGCACTGGGTGCGCCCGGAGCTGGTCATCCGCGTCGGTTTCACGGACTGGACGCGCGAGAGACGATTACGTCATCCCCGGTTCGCGGGGGTCAGCGCCGCCGCCGCGGCCGCCGACGTGCTGCGCGAGTCACGGTGACCGTGGTGGTCAGGCGGTTGTGGTCGCGCTCCGTAGTCCTTTGTAGATCGACTACAGCGGGTCTTCACCTTGTGTCTCAATGTGCTTCGCCCGGCGCGCTGGGCTTGAGTTGTGACCGCCGGGGGCATACGGTTGAAGGTGCGCGGTTGAGCAACCAGCCGTTGGTACTGGAGGCAGAGCGTGCCTCAGCGGTGAACGGCGTCTTGGTGCAGCAATGCGCCTAACACATTGTTTAGTGCGCTCGTGTACTTCCTGCTACTCGTCAACAACGAGAAGAGGGTACGTCGTGCACAAAAGCCCGTGGTGGGTCAGCAGCGATTTCGCTGCGCCCCTCCCCCGGGGCCCGGGTGACGACAGAGAGTCACCGGACCCCATGTTCAACATCGACGTGGAGCATCGCGCCGACCAACCGGTCGTTGCCCGCGTCATCGGTTCCATCGACCTGCTGACCGCGCAGGAACTGCGGATCTGCGTCGACGACCACGTCGGCGCCAACGACGGCCTGGTGCTGGATCTCAGCCGGGTCGACTTCCTCGCCGCGTCCGGCCTGACCGTGCTCACGGACATGGACGAGCGCGCCACGCGAGACAACCTGGCGTGGGCACTCGTGGCGAACAGCCGCCCGGTGCTGCGCCCGCTCGAGGTGCTCCGGCTCACCAGCAGCCTGCCCATCCATGACACCGTCCCGGACGCTGTCGCGGCGGTTCGCGCCGCCATGGTCGTCGGCTGATCACCCGCCGAACCACACGTCTACCGGCCAGAGCCCCGGCGGTCGCCCGACTGCCGGGGCTTTGGTCTGCCCACGGCCGGTTCCGGGCCTAGGCTGGACCGATGGCCGCCGTAATCCCGTGTCGATCCGGCAGCACGCCGTTCGTCGGTGGGGCATGAACACTCTCACCTCGGCGGATGGCACCACCATCGCCTTCGAGCGGGCCGGTGCCGGGCCCGCGATCGTCTTCGTCGCCGGCGCGTTCAACGACCACCTGACGCTCGAGCCGCTTGCCGGGGAACTGGCGGGCGACTTCACCGTCGTCACCTACGACCGACGGGCCCGCGGCGCCAGCGGCGACACGCTGCCCTGGTCGATCGACCGGGAGGCCGAGGACCTCGACGCCCTGATCGCCGAGGTCGGCGGCAGCGCGCACGTGTTCGGCTTCTCCTCCGGCGGAATCCTGGCGCTGCACGCGATCACCCACGGGTCGGCCGTGTCCCGGCTGGTCTGCTACGAGCCGCCCTACCCGTTCGGCGAGGGCAACGCCCCGGACCTGCCGGATCGGCTCGGCGCGCTGGTCGATGCGGGCAGGCCGGGCGACGCGGTCGAACTGTTCCAGACCGAGGCCATCGGGCTGCCGGCCGAGCTCGTGGCGCAGATCCGCCGCTCCCCCATGTTCGCCGCGCTCGAGGCGATGGCCCAGAGCGTGGTCTACGACTCGACCATCACCACCGGCTCGGCACCCCCCACGTCGGTGACCACGCCGACCCTGGTGATCAACGGGGCACGGACGTGGCCGGCACTCGCCAGGGCCGCGGCGCGGACGGCGGACGCGCTGCCCAAGGGCAGGCACGTCGAGGTGCCCGGCGGCCTGCACCACACCATCGAGCCCGCCACGACCGCTCCCGTGGTGGCGGAGTTCCTCCGAGAGGGCTGAGTTTGACCTATCCGACCGATCCCGGCGGCGTGGCGGCCGCGCTGGCCACCATGGCACGCGACCTGCTGTCGCAGCCGACGATCACGGACACGCTCAACCGCGTGGTCGCGCACGCGGTCGACCTCGTGGACGGCTGCGAGGCGGCGGGCATCCTCGTCGTCCGGGACGGCAGGGTGCACACGCTCGCCGCCACGCACGCGCTGGCCCGCGAGTCCGACCGGGTCCAGGGCGAGCTCGGCGAGGGCCCGTGCCTGAACGCCACGCTCCAGGAGGAGCAGGTGTTCCGGATCACCGACATGGCGGCCGCGACCGACCGGTGGCCGCGGTACGCCCCGGCCGCGGTCGAGATGGGCATCGGCAGCGCGCTGGGGTTCCTGCTCTTCACCGAGGACGAGAACCTCGGCGCGCTGAACATGTACTCGTCGCGGCCGCGCGCGTTCGGCGAGCGCACCGAACACATCGGCTGGCTGCTCGCGGCGCACGCGTCGGTCGCGATCTCGAGCGCCCGCACCGACGCGCAGCTGCGCGAGGCGATCAGCACCCGGCAGGACGTCGGCGAGGCGGTCGGGATCGTCATGGAGCGGCACAAGATCACCGCGGAGCAGGCTTTCGACCTGCTGCGCACGGAGTCGCAGACGCGCAACGTGCGGCTGCGCGAGCTGGCCCGCCGGATCGTCAGTTCGGGCGGGTTCGACAGTGACGACGAGGCGGACCGATGAGTTCTCGGCCCGCGGGAAGTCAGTAGTACATGGACACATCGACGCAGAACCTGCCCGAGGTCGTGAGCAGGCAGGAGTGGCTCGCCGCCCGCAAGGAGTTGCTGGCCAAGGAGAAGGCGGCCACGAAGGCGCGCGACGAGCTGAACGCGGAGCGGCGCGGGCTGCCGATGGTGCTGGTGGACAAGGCCTACGAGTTCGAACGGCCGGACGGGACGACCGCGAGCCTGCTCGACCTGTTCGAGGGCCGCCGGCAGCTGATCGTGCACCACTTCATGTGGAACTTCGACGTTCTCGAGGACGGCACCGAGGTGCCGAAGACGGTCGGCTGTCCGAGCTGCTCGGCCACCGCGGACAACATCGGCCACCTGGCCCACCTGCACGCCAGGACCACCACGCTGGCGGCCGTCTCGCGGGTGCCGCAGTCCTACCTCGCGCCGTTCCGGGAGCGGATGGGCTGGACGTTCCCCTGGTACTCCTCGGCCGGCAGCGACTTCAACTACGACTTCCACGCGACGATCGACGAGCGGGTGGCGCCGGTGCTGCTCAACTACCGGACCGACGCCGAGCTCGCCGAGCGGGGCTTCGAGTGGAGCCCGGCCCGGCGCGGCGACTACCCGGGCATCAGCACGTTCCTGCGCGACGGCGACCAGGTGTTCCACACATACTCGACATTCGCCCGCGGGCTCGAGCAGCCGGGCGGCACCAGCGCGTACCTGGACCTGACCGCGCTCGGCAGGCAGGAGGCGTGGGAGCAGCCGCCGGGCCGCGCCACCGGTCTCGGCGCCGGTGCGGGCAGCCCCGACCTGCGCTTCCACGACGAGTACGAGGGCGAGAAGCCGGCGCGATGACGAAGTACCTGATCTCGTTCCCGAGCGGCGCCATGGACGTCCCCGCCGAGGACCTGCCGGCGGTCTCGGACGCGTCGCACGTGGTGGTGCAGGAGGCCAAGGACGCCGGTGTCTGGGTGTTCGGCGGTGGCATCGACGGGAGCGTGCCGCCGGTCCTGGTCGACGGGGACGGCACGGTGACCGAGGGCACCTATCCGCAGACCAAACAGCTCGAAGGCGGTTACGCGGTCCTGGAGCTGCCCTCCCGCGAGGCGGCTCTGGAATGGGCCGCGAAGCTCGCGGTCGCCTGCCGGTGCGCGCAGGAGGTGCGCGCGTTCGGGTACGACCCCGCCAGCTGACTCGCCTAGGCGGCCAGAGCATCCTCGGCGTCGGCCAGCACCAGCTCGTGGTTGATCATTCCGGCGGCGACGGACGCCGCGCCCGCCGCGCTGATCAGCTGGGCCATCGGGTCGACGACGTTGCCGGCCGCCCACACCCCGGGCACGCTCGTGGCGCCGGTCCGGTCGGCGCGCACCCAGCCCTGTTCGGTGACCTCGCAGCCGAGATCGCGCAGCAGCGTGTCGGCCGGCACGAACTCCGGCTGCACGAACAGCGCCGTGCGGGGCACCGTCCGGCCGGCCACCTCGACGCCGGTCACCTTGCCGTCCGCGGCGACCACGCGGGTGACCTCGCCCGGCTCGACCCGGATCCCGCGCGCGGCGAGGCGGTCGGCGTCCTCCGGCGCGAGCGGATCGGTGCCGGGGAAGAGCACCACGTCGGCCGACCAGTTGCGCACCAGCAGCGCCTTCATCGCCGCCATCGCACCGCTCGCGACGACGCCGAGCGGCTGGTCGCGAACCTCGTAGCCGTGGCAGTACGGGCAGGCCACCACGTCGTCGCCCCACCGTTCGGTCAGGCCAGGGATGTCCGGCAGCTCGTCGCGCAGCCCGGTCGTGACCAGCAGCTGGCGCGCGGTGAGGACCCGCCCGCCGGCGAGCCGCACGGTGAACCCTGGCTCCGCGGTACTTCCTGGCTCCGCGGTGAGCACCTTGTCCTCGATGATCTCGACGCCGTAGCCGGTCACCTCGCGCCTGCCCGCGGCAAGCAGGTCGGCCGGCGCCATCCCGTCCCGGGACAGGAAACCGTGCAGCGCCGCCGCCGGCGCGTTGCGGGGCTCGCCCGCGTCCACGACCGCCACCCGCCGCCGGGCCCGGCCCAGCACCAGCGCGGCGGACAGACCTGCCGCGCCACCACCGACGATCACCACGTCGTAGGAGTCGTTCATGGTCACCACCTCCACGGCCAGGTTGCGCCCGGGGTCTCGCATTCGACAACCTTTGTTGCCGATACTGGGAACATGAGCATCACCGACGCACTGGCCGAGGTCGGTCCCCGGCTGCGGCGCATCCGCAGGCAACGCGGTGTCACGCTGACCGACTTGGCCGAGGTCACCGGGATCTCGAAGAGCACGCTGTCGCGGCTGGAGTCCGGGCAGCGCAAGCCGAGTCTGGAGCTGCTGCTGCCGATCTCGGCAGCCCATCAGGTTCCGCTCGACGAGCTGGTCGGCGCGCCCGCGGTCGGCGACCCGAGGGTGCGGCTGCGACCACAGAGCATGGGCGACCGCACGGTCGTGCCGCTGACCCGCCAGCCTGGGTCGCCGCAGGCGTACAAGATGATCATCCCGCCGGGCAAGGAGCAGCCGGAGCCCCGCGTGCACGAGGGCTACGAGTGGCTGTATGTCCTATCCGGACGGTTGCGCCTGCTGCTGGCGGACAAGGACGTGGTGCTGACCCAGGGCGAGGCGGCGGAGTTCGACACCCGCCTGCCGCATTGGTTCGGCGCAGCGGACGACCGGCCGGTGGAGATCCTCAGTCTGTTCGGCAAGCAGGGCGAGCGGATGCACGTCCGCGCCCGGCCCCGCCGCTAGCCGGCCGGCTCGAAGCGGACGTCGTCGAGCGGGACCGGCCGGTCCCGGTCGTCCACGAACGCGACCGCCAGCGGCCTGCCGCCGGTGCTGCGCCGCACGACGGCCGGACCCTCGTCACCGGGCCGGTGCGTGTCGCCCCACTGCTGCAGCGCGCCGAGCACCACCCGCAGGTCCTGCCCGGCGGCGGTGAGGTGGTACTCGTGGCGCTGGCGGCTGCCCGGCTCCTGGTAGGGCACCTTCTCGAGCACCCCCGCCGCGACGAGCGTGCCGAGCCGCGAGGTGAGGATGTCGGGCGCGATCCCCAGTGAGGCGCGGAAGTCGGCGAAGCGGGTGACCCCGGCCAGCGCGTCGCGGATGACGAGGAACGTCCACTTCTCGCCCAGCACCTCCAGGCTGCGGGCGATCGAGCAGGTGTTTCCCATGACCTACACCATACCTCTGGCTTGGAACTTCCAATTCATCTGGGAGTCGGGACAGGGCGACGCCCCCACCGGGAACGGTGAGGGCGTCGTCCGAGGAGCCGTGGTTACTACCGCGCCACCGAGACAGGCTCCATCTGTGGTTTCGTGTCCACGCCCGGGATGCCGCGCCCGCGGATCGAGCACGCGCGCGTCTCCGGGACGAAGAACAGCGCGATCGCGCCGACCACGCAGGCGGCCATCATGTAGTAGGCCGGGAACAGCTTGTCCCCCGACGAGTCGATCAGGCCCTGGTTGACCGCCGGGGCCGTGCCGCCGAACAGGGACGTCGAGATGTTGTAGGCGATCGCGAAGCCCGCGTAGCGCACGTGGGTCGGGAACATCGCCGGGAACATCGCCGAGATCGTCGACAGCTGCGGCACGTACAGCAGGCCCAGCACCGCGAACGCGATCACCGCGCCCAAAAAGCCCTGGCTCATCAGCTTGAACATCGGGATCGCCATGACGAACAGGCCGATGATCGAGATCCACCACAACGTCTTGCGGCCCACCTTGTCCGACCACGCGCCGGAGAACGGCAGCAGCACCATCATCGCCACCTGCCCGATGATGATCAGGAACAGTGAGCTCGTCGTGGACAGGCCGATCTCGCCCTCGAGGTAGGTCGGCATGTACGCGAGCAGCGTGTAGTTCACGATGTTCAGCGTCACGACCAGGCCCATCAGCAGCAGCAGCGGCTGCCAGTACTTCATCAGGTCCTTGAAGTGCGTCGTGGCCTTCTCGTCGATCTTGCCTTCGGCCGCGCACTCGCGGAATACCGGCGTGTCCTCGAGCTTGGTCCGCAGGTACAGCCCGACGATTCCCAGCGGCAGGGCCACCAGGAACGGCAGGCGCCAGCCCCACGCGGCCATGTTGTCCGAGCCGACGGCCGCCTCCGCGGCCAGCGCCAGCGCGGCGCCGAGCGTGAAGCCCGCCAGCGTGCCGAACTCCAGGAAGCTGCCGTACTTGCCACGCTTGCGGTCCGGCGCGTACTCGGCCATGAACGTCGCGGCGCCGCCGTACTCGCCGCCGGTCGAGAAGCCCTGGATCATCCGCAGCACGATCAGCAGGATCGGCGCCAGGATGCCGAGCGTCGCGTAACCGGGCAGCAGACCGACGCAGACCGTCGCGCCCGCCATCAGCAGGATCGTCGTCGCCAGCACACGTTGCCGGCCAAGGCGGTCGCCCAGCGGGCCCCACACGATCCCGCCGATCGGCCGGATCAGGAACGACACCGCGAACACCAGCAGACTGCCCAAAGTGGACGCCGTCGGGTTCTCGCTCGGGAAGAAGGCGTCACCGATGTAGGTCGCGGTGTAGGCGTAGACGCCGTAGTCGAACCATTCGGTCATGTTCCCGATGGCCGACGCCGCGATGGCCCGGCGCAGCGTTCTCTGGTCCGGGGAACTCGCCGCGGGTTCCACCGCACCATCCGATCGTTGCGCCATGTGTACTGCCTCCCCGACTCCGGGTCCGATCTGGCCGACCGGACACTTACCGCAGCGCGGATACCCGGTACCGGGGAGGTTGAAACCACCACATCAGGCGGAATACGCCTCGAACTCGTAGATGCGTGCCGCGCGGTCGCTGTCCTGAGTGGGCACGAGCACGTTGAGCCGGACATACCGCGCGCTGACCGGCGCGATCACGTGCGTCGTCACGTCCGCCGTGTTGCCGCGGGCGCCGACCACCGTCGTCCAGTTCGTCCCGTCGGCACTGACCTGGATGTCGAAGTCGCGGGTGTCGAACCGGGCGGGCTCGCCACCCGCGCCCGCGTGCCGCAGCACGAACCGGCGCACCGTGCTCACCGCGCCGAGATCCACCCGCCACCACCTCGCCGCGCCGAGCGAGCACCACTTGTCCGAGTTGCCACCCGACACGCTCCCGTTGACGGCCTTCTCCGCGCCCTCGTTGACATTGCAGGAACTGTCCGCGGTGACCGCCTTGTGCAGCGCCAGGTTCGCCGCGGGCGGGGTGCCGCGCCGGGCCTCGAACTCCGCCGCCCAGTACGCGGTCCGGTCCAGGTACGCGGTTTCCGCATCAGCGCCGGTCCGGCCGTACGCGCCGGCGAACGTCTCGTAGCCGAACCCGCCCGGCGGGTCGCTGCGCGCCGGCTCGATCACCGAGCCCTCGTGCCACTCGTTGAACGACGTCACGGACACCCAGGTCGGCACGCCGCCCTTCGCCGGGTCGAGCGCGTTGGTCCATTCCTGGTCGAACGTGGCGCCGTTCGCGCGGCCGAGCGTCGGTGTCGTGTTGCCCGGCACCGCCCGGTCGTCGACGTAGCCGGGGCCGACCGAGGGCGCCCAGATCAGCCCGTGCGCCTTCGCGTACGCCCCCGCGCCCGCCCACCCGGGCGCGGTCGCGCCGGCGATCGCGTCGTAGGTGTACATGCCGGAGAAGTGGGCGATCCGCGAGGTGTCCGTGGTCTGCGCGAGCACGATGTTGCTGCCGGTCACCGCGTCCAGCGCGGCCCAGTCGGCGTCGGGCACGGACAGGCTCTCGAACACGTAGAAGGCGCCCTTGTTCCCGTGCTCGGCGGACCGGTAGAACGCGGGATGGCCGCCGTAGCGGTTGTTCAGGTAGGCGATGTCGTCCACAGTGGACGCGGCGCTGCGGCCGCCGTAGGGCTCGAGGTGCCACGCGACCTTGATGCCGTGCCGGTTCGCGGCGTCGAGCACACCCTGCGCCAGGCTGTCCTCATAGGACCCACGACCCCACCAGCTGTACACGATGACGCCCGCGCCGGACTGCTCGACCCAGCGCATGTGCTGCTCGACCACGCCGGCGAAGTCGCCGGAGTCGTAGGCGCCGAGCGCGGGGTAGAGGTTCGCGCCGACGTCGTCGGGCGGGGTGTGCCCGCCCTGCGGCCAGTGCCGGTAGCCGCCGCTCACGGCCGGACTGCCGTACCAGGGGTAGTAGAAGAGGTGGACGTTCTCCGAGAGAGCCGCCCGCGCAGGCGCCGCGGCGACCGGTTGGGGCACGGCAAGGAACGCCGCGAGCAGGGCGAGCGGAAGCAGACGACGCAACATGGTGAGCTCCGGCTTCGTGCAGGGTGGTCAGCCGACGATCACCGAAAAGCCTAGCGCTGGTTGTCGCAAGAAGTCTACGAAAGTATGCAAGATTCCGTCGACGCCGATCGGCCAGTGATCCATCGGCCGATCGGCCGATGCGTGCCCGGCGGGCCATGGCCATCTGCCCGAAGTGACGGCACACCCCGCTCCCCCAGGCTTTGCGGGACATCACGTCAACCACTTCAGGGGAGTTCCCGGTGCACAACCACACCACACCGCTGCTGTCGGGGCGGGGGCTGGTCAAGCGGTACGGCCAGGCGCACGCGCTGGCCGGCGTCGACATCGACATCCATCCGGGCGAGGTGCTGGCGATCGTGGGCCCCTCGGGCTCGGGGAAGACCTCGCTGCTGCACGTGCTGGCCGGCATCCTGCGCGCCGACGAGGGCGAGATCACCCTTGCCGGGCAACGGATCGACCGGCTTTCCGAGACCAAGCGCAGCATCCTGCGCCGCAACGAGTTCGGCTTCGTCTTCCAGCAGGGGATGCTGGTCGGCGAGCTGACCGCCGAGGAGAACGTCGCCCTGCCGCTGCTGCTCGGGGGCAGCAGCCGGCCCGAGGCGACCGGCAGCGCCCGCGACTGGCTGGCCAAGCTGGGGCTCGCCGGCAAGGAACGCCGCCGCCCCGGCGAGCTGTCCGGCGGCGAGGCACAGCGGGTGGCGATCGCGCGGGCGATCGCGCACCGGCCGCAGGTGATCTTCGCCGACGAGCCGACCGGCGCGCTCGACACGAAGACCGGCCACGCGACCGTGCACGCGCTCATCGAGTCGGCCCGCTCGACCGGCGCCGCGGTGGTCATCGTGACCCACGATCGCGAGCTCGCCGCAGCCGTGCCCCGCACCGTGTCCATTCGGGACGGTCAGATCGAGCAGGCGGTGCCCGCGGCATGAACCCCGTTCAGCTCGCGTTGCGCGTGCTGCGGGCCGACCGCCGCACGCAGATCTCGACGCTGCTCACCGCGCTCGGCGTCGCCGTGGCCACCGGTCTCGTGCTCCTGCTGGTGAGCCTGCCGTTCGCCACGCAGGCCCGCGCCGAGCGCGCCCTGTGGCAGACGCCCGACTACGCCGGCGAGCAGGGCCCGGCGGAGGTCGTCTGGTCCAGCGCCGAGGACGAGGTCGACGGCAGGCGGATCACCCGTGTGGACGTCGCGCCGCTGATCGACCCCACGTCGGTCCGGCTGCCGGACGGCATCGACCGGCTACCCGGCCCGGGCGAGATGCTGCTCTCGCCAGACCTCGCGGCCCTGGTCGACAGCCGCCCGGCCGAACAGCTCGCCGACCGGTTCGCCGCGCGCTCGGTCGGCCTGCTCGGCGACGACGCGCTGCGATTCTCCGAGCAGCTGGTCGTCCTGGTGGGACACACGAAGGACACGATGCCGGCCAACGCGATGCCGCGCCCGGCGCTCGGTTCCGGGCACGCCGAGGTCGATCCGCTGCTCGCGCTGCTGTCGGGTGTCGGCGTGGTCGTGCTGCTGGTGCCGAGCCTGGTGCTCGTCGCGTCGGCGTCCCGGCTGACCGCGGCGCGCCGGGAGCGGCGGCTCGCCGCGCTGCGCCTCGCGGGCGCCACACCGGCACAGGTGACCGCGATGGTCGCCGCGGAGACCGGGCTCGCCGCCGTCGCTGGCGCGGCCCTGGGCGTGGCGGCCGGACCGCTGCTGCACGCGGCCGCGACGTACGTGTCGTGGGACGGCGGCACGTGGTTCGCGCACGACTTCACGCTCGACGTGCTGCCGACCGTGCTCGTCGCGGTCACGATCCCGGCGCTCGTGATCGGCGCGGCGATGGCCGGCCTACGCCGGGTGGTGAACCGCCCGCTGATGGCGACCGGCGGGCACACCCGCAAGCCGCTGTCCTGGGTGCGGCTGCTGTTCGTGCCGGCCGCGGCCGGCCTGTTCTTCCTGTCGCTGTCCCAGAACGACGGCGCCTCGGTGCTGCCGATCCTGGTCTCGCTCGCGGTTCTCATGTGGTCGCCGACGATCGTGGGGCCGTGGATCACCTCGGCGCTCGGCGGGCTGTTCGTGCGGGTGTGGCGCCGGCCCCCGGCGCTGCTGGCCGGGCGGCGGCTACGGGACGACCCGAAGGCGGCCTACCGCGCGTCGGCCGGGGTGGTGCTCGCGGTGTTCGCCGGCTCGATGGCGCTCACGCTCATGCCGAGCCTGGAGTCGGAAGCCGGTTACTACAGCCAGTTCCGCGACTCGGTGCTGTACTTCTCCACCGACCAGGAGCGGGCGGCCGCCGCGACGAAGGCGGTCGACGAGCGGCTCGCGAAGTACGGGGTCGGCGAGCGCGCCGTACACATCGGGCAGGGCGAGCTGCTGGCCGGGGACCAGTACTACTCGGCCGTCGTCGCGAGCTGCGCGGACGCGAAGCGGGTGCTGCCCGGTGGGGAGTCGCTCGCCTGCCGCACCAAGCCGGCGATCTACGTCCCCTCGGCGGTGCCGGTGTCCGGGCTCACCGCGACCGGCGACGGAACCGACGGCACCACACCCGTGCCGCTGCCCGCCGGCGCGCCGATGGTGACCGGGGGCGCGCCGGACGTGGTGGTCGTGGATCCGGCGCTGTGGCCGAAGGCCGTGCCGCTGGGCAGCGAGAGCATCGCGGTGTCGGCGGACGGGAAGACCCGGGAGGCCACGCGGACCGCGATGCTCGCG
>Ga0164241_10002457_pt1 | contig 20112 bp, 14 predicted proteins | sample OricomyardsoilBY_FD_108780 | JGI IMG/M metagenome (GOLD analysis project Ga0164241, IMG submission 108780) | Backyard soil microbial communities from Emeryville, California, USA - Original compost - Back yard soil (BY) | ecosystem: Environmental > Terrestrial > Soil > Unclassified | place: USA... | reverse complement strand
CGCAGAGGCGCAAGCCGTCGGCGACAAGATGCTGGGGATGCAGCTCATCACGAAGCAGACAGGGCCTGAGGGCCAGAAGGTCCGCCGGCTCTACGTCGAGCAGGGCCTCGACATCGCGCGCGAGCTCTATGTCGCCATGCTCGTCGACCGCGAAGCGCGTCGCATCGCGATCATCGCGTCCGCCGCGGGCGGCATGGACATCGAAGAGGTCGCCGAGAAGGAGCCCGAGAAGCTCCTCACGGTGCACATCGATCCGCTGCTCGGCCTCGCTGCGTTCCAGATCCGCAAGATCGCCTACTTCCTGGACGTCGCCGGCAACAAGACGACGATGGCCGAGTTCTCGAAGCTCCTGACCGGGCTCTACGACTGCTTCGTGAAGGAAGACTGCGCTCTGGTCGAGGTGAACCCGCTCGTCGTCACGAAGGGCGGCAACGTGGTCGCGCTCGACGCGAAGATGACGTTCGACGATAACGCCGAGTTCCGTCACAAGGCGGCGTTCACCGAGCTGCGCGACGCGGACGAAGAAGATCCGGTCGAGCTCGAAGCGAAGAAGGTCGGGCTGTCCTATGTCTCGCTCGAAGGCAACATCGGCTGCCTCGTCAACGGCGCGGGCCTCGCGATGGCGACGATGGACATCATCAAGCACTACGGCGGCGAGCCCGCGAACTTCTTGGATGTCGGCGGCGGCGCCAGCCAAGAGCAGGTGACGCAGGCCTTCCGCATGATCCTCTCCTCGAAGGGCGTGAAGGGGATCTTCGTGAACATCTTCGGCGGCATCATGCGATGCGACGTCGTCGCGAACGGCGTCGTCGCCGCGACGAAAGAGCTCGGCCTCACGGTGCCCCTCGTCGTTCGGCTCGAGGGCACGAACGTCGAAGAAGGCAAGCGCATCCTGGATCAGAGCGGGCTGGCGATTCAGTCGGCGTCGTCCATGGGCGACGGCGCGCAGAAGATCGTCGCCGCCATCGGCAAGGCCTGAGGAGAGAGACGCGTCATGAGCATTCTGATCGACAAGGACACGCGAGTCGTCTTCCAGGGCATCACCGGCGAGAGCGGCAGCCTGCATGCGCGTGCGTGCCTCGCCTACGGCACGAAGATCGTCGCGGGCGTCACGCCGGGCCGCGGTGGCCAAAAGTTCGAGGACAAGGTCCCCGTCTACGACACGGTCGAGCAGGCCGTGAAAGAGCAGCGCGCAGAGGTCTCCTGCATCTTCGTCCCGCCGGTCGGCGCAGCCGACGCGATCTGCGAGGCCGCCGCAGCAGGCATCCGCCTCGTCATCTGCATCACCGACGGCGTCCCCGTCATCGACATGGTGCGGGTCCGTCGCTACCTCGAGGGCAAGAACACGAAGCTCATCGGCCCGAACTGCCCCGGCATCATCACGCCGGGCGACGGGCCGAACAGCACGGGCGGCTGCAAGATCGGCATCATGCCGGGCCACATCCACAAGAAGGGCCACATCGGCGTCCTGTCGAAGTCGGGCACGCTCACCTACGAGGCCGTCGGGCAGCTCAGCGCCCTCGGCATCGGTCAGTCGAGCTGCGTCGGTATCGGCGGAGATCCGGTCGGCGGGCTCGACTTCGTCGACTGTCTCGAGCTCTTCAACGCCGACCCGGATACGCACGGCGTCATCCTCATCGGCGAGATCGGCGGCAACGCCGAGCAACGCGCCGCGGCCTGGATCAAGGCGAACATGAAGAAGCCCGTCGCGGCGTTCATCGCGGGTCGTACGGCGCCCCCGGGCAAACGCATGGGCCACGCCGGCGCGATCATCAGCGGCGGCAAAGGCACCGCCGACGAGAAAATCCAGGCCTTCGAGGCCGCCGGGGTCAAGGTCGCACCGACGCCCGCAGACATGGCCGTCACGATCAAGAGCCTGATGTAGCCCCTGGCAAATGGCCCCGAGGTCGCGCTCCAGACTCGCGCTCCTCGGGGCACCGCCAGTCTCGTGCTCGGGCACTCGACGCGAAGGTGTTCGAGCGCCGAGCCTGAGGTGCGTCAGATGCCGTCGTAGACGTCCTTCGCGAGCGGCGCGGCCGACGGCTGCGCAGTAGCGTAGGGATCGGCCGACTCGTGCTTCTCCGCGGAGCCAGACGCCAGAGGAGACGCCAGAGGAGACGCCAGAGGAGGCGCCACGAGCGACGACAAGGAGCCGGTGAGCGTCGTCGCCGGAGGAGCCTGGATCGCGGAGGAAGCCTCTGCCGTGGCAGACGCGACGTCGGGCAGAGGCGTGGCAGAAGCCGAGGGCGGGGGGGCCGCGACCGTCGCGCTCGACGAGCCTTTCGTCGCGGCCGTCGCGGACGGCGCGTCTGTTGCGATGGACGCAGCTTGTGCGGTCGGATCGAAGGCGGAGGTGAAGGCAAACCCGAGCGCCGCCATCACAGAAGCGCCGATGACGACGCCGAGCGTACCCATCGCAGCGATGCGGCTGGGGCTCGGCGGCTCGCCCGCGAGGCGCTTGTTGGGGTCCGCCGTGCTCATGCTCTGCCCCGGATGCTACCCGAAGCGGCATCTCGAGCGGAGGAAGGCGCGGGCGTCCCGAGTGGGCTCGCGTCTTCGGGGAGTGTGTTCGGTGACATCGGGCGGAACGCGTAGACGAGTTGGCGCAAGTAGCTCCCGTGCGGAAACTCGCGCGACTTGTGAAGCCCGTAGCGCGCCGGCTTTCGATCGCGTGGGTAGTGCGCGGTGCCGAACACCCAATCCCAAATGGTGAGCTTCGTGCCGAGATTCACGCCGCCGCGAGGCGTGTCGAGATCGTGGTGCCAGCGGTGAAGCTCGGGGCCGTTCAGGACATAGAGCAAGCGTCCCATGCGTACGTCGATGTTCGAGTGATTGAACATGCCCCACACGGCATCGATCATCCCCTTGTAGAGCGCGACGTCCGGCGATGCGCCCAAGAGGAAGATCGGCGCGAACTCCGCTGTCTGCGCGACCAGGATCTCGAGCGCGTGCGAACGTGAGCCGGAGAGCCAGTCGACGTGGAGCGGCGCGTGCGCGGCCTCGTGGATCCGCCAAAGGAACCGATTTCGGTGTTGGACGCGGTGGAACCAGTACTGCCAGAAATCGTGTGTGACGATGAAGAAACCGAGCTGCGCCCAGACCGGCCAGCGGCTCACGAGCCCGAGATCCGACATGTGCGTGAGGTCGTCCAGGACGCGGATGACGAGAGCGATCACGAAGCCGAGGACGTAGCTCTGCACGAACGTGTACATCACGAAGTCGTTGAAGAACTCCGGTCGAAAAACTCGATAGCCCGGCTGATAGGGGAAGCGGCGCTCGAGTCCGACGAGGACGAGCGCCCAAGACCCGATCACCAGCGGCGAGATGAGGTAGAGCGGCATCGAGGCGCGGCCGAGGCTACAAGAACGCCGCGCCCTGGCGACACTGCGCGCGGAATGACCCCTACGCATGCGGGCGGCTTGGTCGGGAAGCCCGACTGGCGGTAGGCTCAGGCTCGAATGGGCGAAGTGGACAAGGGCCTCGACCTCGACTCCAAAGGAGCCGAAGGCGACGCGGAGGCATCCGAGGCGAAAGACCGCGGGGGGCCGCCTGCCGCTCACGCGCGTCCCGGCGAACGCTCGAACACGCCGACGATGCCGTGGGGAGTGGACGTGGCCCCGACGCCTCTTCGCGCTGCCGTGACGGCCCCTCCAGTCCCCCGCCAAGACCCGACGACCGATCTCGGGTTGCCCCCGAAGCTTCGACGGTCCCTGTCGTCGACGGGCATCAACGCCGCGATTCGACCCGTGAGCGGCGTACACCACGAGCGATCGAGCGCTCGCCACGAGATCGTCCATCTCTCACGCCAAGCGCGGACCGAGCCGTACGATCTCGAGGGCCTGCTCGCTTCGCATCTCGCGTGGCTCGACGAAGACGGACGGAAAGAGCTCTTCCGGCATCTGGGACGAGGCGACCACGGACGCGCGCTCCAAATGATCAACGGCGCAAAGGAGAACTACCCGAAGAACGTCTCGATCGTGCGGGTGGCGCAGATCATCGAGCGCGCGGCGATTGCTCGGCTGCTCGCACGTCTGGGGCCGTCGCACGCCGTCGGGCGCTACGATCTCCGCGCTGCGACGAAAGAGACGCGCTACATCGGACAGCTCTTCGACGGCGAAGCGACGCTCGACGAGGCGCTGCGCGCCTCGAAGCTTCCTCGACTCAAGACGCTCGAGATCATCTACGACCTGGTCGCCGCAGGCTCCGTAGTCCTCGAGGACATGACCTCGACGATCGGGCCTGAGCCGGGATCGCGCACGAGCCACATGCGTCCGCGCGTCGAGGCGAGCTTGCCGGATTGGACCGCCGACGGCGACGACTCGGCGCGTTTGACCCTGCCCGATCCGATCGAGACTGCGACGCGCGCGGCGACGCTGCGCGACGAGATCGCAGAGTCTGCGCGCTATCGTGGCGATCCCGCACGGCGCAGGGAGACGCCGGTCGCGACCCAGCGCGTCCGCGACGCTCTGACGAAGAGCCTCACGCGGCTCGACTCCGATCTTCCGGCAGCGCGCAAAGGGGTCACGCTGCCATTCGACTTTGGCCCGTCGCGCATGACGACCAAGCGCTTTGGGGACCTGGACCTCGATCCAGGGTCGAGCGGGTCGTCGACGGCGAAGAACGATCTGCCGACGAAGCGGCCTCCGCCTTCCTCACTCGACCTCGATTTGCCGATCATTCCGGCGGCGCCGAAGGTCGCACGCGACGTCGTGTTCTCCGCCGTGGCGACCTCGGAGCCGCGTCGAGAGGCGCGGCGCCACGATCCGCGGAGCGACGGCTCGGAGCCGCCGCCGGCCGACGCGGTCTTCCGTCGTGAGTCCGCCCCGGCCGACGTAGAAGACGAGGTCGTTCGCGCCGACCCGCACGCGGTCGCGCCGACGAAGCGCCCCGACGCGCCGGTCGCGCCGTCCCCCTCTGCGAGAAAAGCAGCGACCTCGAGCGCACCTCCGGTGGTGGACGCGCCCAGCCCGTTCACTCAACCCATCCGCAGCTCGCGACGCTCGGGCCCAGCGTGGACGACCGTCGCGCTCGCCGGCATCGCCGTCGTCGGGCTGATCGCCGCCGTATTCTTCGCCACGCGCGAGCCCCCTGCGACGGTCGTCCGCCCCAGCGAGACACCCACCGCGGCACGCACCACCTTGCCGACGACCGCGGCGCCACCGACGAACACGCCAGCAGATCCGGCGACGGGCGCGCCCCAGCCGCCCAGCCTGGTCGCGGTCGATCTCTTGATCGACGCGACGCCGCGATTCGCCGTCGTCTACGTCGACAATGTCTTGCTCACCGGCCGGCCGGTGCATCGCCAGATCGCGCGCGACGACCGAGAACACGAGGTTCGAATCGAGGCGCCGGGCTACAAGCCGCTCAAGACGAAGTTCAGCGCGCAAGGAGACACGCACTTGATCCTCGCGCTCGAGCCGCTGCCGAAGGTCGTGCTGCCTCCGCCGATCGTGACTGCGAAGCCCACCTCGCCGGACGACAGTCCTTACAACTGAGACCCGACGTTCGCCGAGCCGAGCGACGAGCCGCGCTTGCCATCGAAGAAGTGCACGGCGAGACCGTACGTCGCGGCGAACATCCGCCCATCGTCGGTGAAGGCGTAGTCGCTCGCCCAAGGCAACGGCTCGAACGAGATCTCTTCCAGGCCGGGCCAGGCCAGGAGCGCCAACCCCGACTCGCCTCGAGCGCCATCCTTCTCGAAGAAGACCGCGACGCGGCTCGCGTCCGGAGAGAATGCGCCCGTTCGGGGTACCCCATGATCTCTCGGGAGAGCGCGCGCACCTGCCGGTCCGAAGCGTCGAAGCACCTCTGCCGGTCCGATCTCGAGCGTCTCGGGGCCAGCGCCCAAGCTAGGAAACCGCACGCCGAGAGGAAACGTCGTGGTCGACTGCGCGTCCGTCCTCCACGCGACGAAGCTCCACTGCGCCGACGCGCGCATCGGATCCCTGCTCGCGAGGTAATCCCCCTCGAGGGTCGGGTAGTAGGGCGCGACGCCGCGCGTCCGCTTCGCAAGCTCGGGACCGCCGACGAGCCTTGAGCAGCGGAAGAGGAGACGTCGGCGTTACTGCGCCCATCACCGCAGCCGAGAGCGAAGCACGCCGCGAGCAATAAGCTCGCGCGAACCTCTTGCGCGCGGCCGCCGATCACACCGGCGTTCGCCAACCGCCCGGATCAGGGAGCGTGCCGCGCTGAATCCCGCTGATCTCTTTGTACAAGCGCTCTGCGATTTCTCCGGGCTTGCCGGTGCCGACCGTGATCGTCTTGTCACCGAGGCCGAGCTCGGCAACGGGGCTGATGACCGCTGCCGTTCCCGAGCCGAACACCTCGCGGAGCGTGCCGTTCTCGGAGCCGGTTGCGAGCTCTTCCATCGAGATGCGACGCTCTTCGGTCTTGATCCCGAGCTTCGGTGCCAGGTGCAAGATGCTGTCACGGGTCACGCCGGCGAGGATGCTGTCCGAGAGAGGCGGCGTCACGAGCGTGTCGCCCAAGACGGCGAAGAGGTTCATCGTCCCGACCTCTTCGACGAAGCGATGCTCGTTCGCGTCGAGCCAGAGCACCTGATCGTAGCCAGCCTTCTTCGCTCGGACCGCGGCCTGCAGGCTCGCGACGTAGTTGGCAGCGGCCTTGACCGCACCCAAGCCGCCCTTCGGGGCTCGCACCTGCTCACGCTCTACCCAGATGCGCACCGGCTTCAGCGCGTCGCCGCCGTAGTACGACCCCACCGGCGAGCCGATGACGAAGAACATGTAGCGCTGCGACGGCCTCACGCCCAGGAACGCTTCGTTCGCCACGATCGTCGGACGCAGGTAGAGCGCCGTGCCGGCGGCATGCGGGACGGAGTCTTTCTCTGCGGCGACATACGCGCGCATCGCTTCGATGAAGTCTGCCGTGTCGAATGGAGGAATGCAGAGTCGGGGTGCACCCCACGCCATGCGCTTCGCGTGTTTGTCCACGCGATAGAGGTGCACGGAGCCGTCGTCGGCGCGGAACGCCTTCAGGCCCTCGAACATGGCCTGACCGTAATGAAGGACGCTGGACGCCGGATCGAAGGTGAGACCGTGGTACGGCTCGATCCGCGCGTCGTGCCAGCCTTTGCCTTCGACGTAGTCGGCGATGAAGGCGTGATCCGTGAAGTGCCGACCGAAGCCGAGCTCGGACTCGGCGGGGCGGGCCTTCGGGGTCGTGGTCTTCGTCGTCTTGATCTCGAGCGGCATGATGCCTCCGGAAGGGACTGGGTTCCTGGCCCGCGAGCGCGAGCCACGCGAACTCTCCACACAGCCTGAGCCCGCGCGCGAGCTCAGGGGAGGTGCAGGATTCGGGGTGAAGGAGCGGTACAGCGAGGAGCCGTTGGGGGTGCAACGATCGCCTGGCCGTGCGGAAGCGAAGGCACGCGGAACCTAGGGGCGTCGGGCGTGCGCCGCAACGAGAGAACGACTGCGCCTGCGTGACCTGTTCAGTCGCAGCGCGAGACGTTGAGATCGTCGATGTACCAGCCGCGCTCCCAGCCGGAGCCCGAGTCGACGGTGTCGTAGCTGAAGCGAATCTTTCCGGGCTTGCCCGCGAACGTCGCGGGGACTGGGATCGAGATGGCGTCCCACTGGTCGAGCGCGCGATTCATGTTCGTGGGCGACCACGGCTGGCAGAACGCGTAGGTCGTGTTGCCGCTGCAATCGACGAGGACCGTGAAGTTCGCGCCGTCGTCGATCGAGACGAGGATCTGCTTCTTGTCCTTCAGGTTGAAGGTGTCGTTGCCGCCCCGATCCTGATGCCACGAGTTGAACTTCAGGGTCGTCGGGAGGGTGCTGACGCTCGTGGTCGCGGTGCCGGATTCGATCTCGTTCCCGTACATCGCCGGCGACATGAAAGGTCCACGGGAGCCGTCGTTGCCGAGCATCGGCGCGAAGTGAGGCAGGAGGATTTGGTTCAGGAGCACGCTCGGGTACGGGAACGAAGCCGCGGGGCCGTTGCTGTTCGCCGCGAGGCTGCTCCCAATCACCCAATCACCGGTGAAGGACCAGAACGAAGAGTCGAAGCTGTCGTTGGTATTGTCCGTGTAATAGAAGGTCTGCACCGCAGGGCAGTCGGCGCAGGTGCCCGACTCGCAGTAACGACACGCGCCATCGGCGTCGTCGCACATCGTGCACTGTTGACCCTCTTCGTCGTGCCCGTTCGGGTTGCAGAAGCCGTTCCCGTCGCAGCTGGCCATTCCGCAGTCGGACGTCCCGTCCTCTGTGCACGCGGCGCCCGCGCTCTTCGCGGTGAGGCGGCACTCCTTCGTGGTGGCGTCACACATGCCGGTCGCGCAGGTCGCGTCGAGGTAGTCGCACGTCGCCCCGCCCGCCCCGCACGCGCAGTCGGTGGCGAAGTTGAGCGCGTCGACGTACCAGCCGCGCTCGAAATCGCAGCAGCTGTCACGCGTGTCGTACTTGAATTGAACCTGGCCGATCTGGCCGACGAGGGTGGCCGGCACCGGGAGCTCGATCGCGTCCCAGTCGTCGCCGTCGCGCTCTGAAACTGCGTTGCAGAACGCGGGCACCGTCGCGCAAATCTGGCCCACGCAGGCGGCTCCGCAGCAATCGGTGTCGGCCGAGCACGAGCCGCCATCCGCCGTGCAGCTAGCCGGTGGCTGGCAAGCGTGGTTCGGGAGGTCGCAAGATCCCGAGCAGCAGTCGGTGTTGGCGTAGCAGTAGGGGTCGTTGGTTCCGGTCGCGTTCGGATAGCAGGTCGGACAGGCGTAGAGCGTCGTGAAGCTCATGCCGTCGACCGTCACCGCGACGGCCTTCTTGTCGTAGGAGAAGCCTTCGTCGAGGTTCCAAGATTGAAACTTCAGCGTCGCCGGAAGGACCGTGGGCGGCGACAATGCCGCGGATTCTTCCCGCTCGCCGTTCTGGTTGTTGAACGGGTGGACGCGGTTGCCGTCGCTGCCGAGGACCGGATGATCGAACGCGATTTCGGTGGTGACGTACTCGGTGTCGTCCTGCGCGGAGGTGCACCCGAGATCGTCGGGAAAATCGATCAGGCCATCGCCGTCGTTGTCGTAGCCGTCGTTGCAGTTGCCCGGATACTCGGAGGTGTCGTTCGAATCGACGCAGTCCGGATCCAAGAGGTCGATGAGCCCGTCGCCGTCGTTGTCGACGCCGTCACCACACGCGGTCTTGTTTTCGGAGTTGTCGTTCGCATCGACGCAGTCCAAATCCGCGAGGTCGATGAGGCCATCCCCATCGTTGTCGACGCCGTCGGCGCAGCTAGGCACCGCGGGGTGGTAGATCGCATAAGGCGGCGTCTCTTCGTGAATGTCCCAGCTCCCCGTCACGGTCCAGCCGGTCAGCGCCAACGGGTTGCGGAAGCTCTTCTCGGTCGCGCGAGTCGTGCAGTCGTTGCACTTGCCCTGCGTGCAGAGCGAACACTTGCCGGGGCCGGCAGCGCAGTCCTCGCAGAAGGTGCCGTCCGGGATGTGATTGTTCGTGCACTGTCCTGCGCCGTCGCACGCGTCGGCGAGGTCGCAGGTCGAGCCGACCGCAGGACCGCACGGGGTTGCCGCGGGCTTCGGGTCGGCGACGCACTTCGACGCCGCGAGATCGCACTTGCCGTCCGCACACTCGTTCGTCAGCGAGGTGCAGTCGTCGTCCTTCGTACACGATGGAGCGCCACCGCCGGAGCCGCCCGTGCCGGCGCCACCTGCGCCTGGATCCTTCACGTCGTCGGGCGCGTTGATGAGCGAGCAACCGGCGAGCGCTCCTGCGAGGAGAAGCCCGAGGAGACCCGAAGCCGGCAAGCGAATAGAAGAGGCGCGCATATCGTCAGCGAGCCTACAACGGTTGCGCTCGGTATGGCGACAGGCGGCGCGACTCTTCAGGCTGTCAGGCCCACAGCTTCAAGCCGCCGAGCGTTCCGGCCGAGTTGTCGACGATGACGACGTTGGCGGGGAGATCCGCTTGGTCGAGTCGCTCGGAGTTGCCGCCCCCCAAGTAGAGCTTGCGGTAGTTGAAGATCGGCTCGAGAGTCGCGATCATCGAGGAGATGCGCTTCCGCCACTTCTTGGTGCCGATGCGCTTTCGCGTCTTGTCGTCGACCCGATCCTCGTACGAGTCGCCGTCCTTCCACGGATGGTGGCCGAGCTCGAGGTTCCAGAGGCACTTTCCGTCGAGGTAGAGCCCGCTGCCGAGGCCGGTGCCCAGGGTGAGGACGAGCTCGGTGCCGACGCCCTCGACGACCGCGAGACCTTGGACGTCGGCGTCGTTCGCAGCCCTTGCAGGTCGACCCAGGCGAAGCTCGAGATCGGCGGCGAGGCGATAACCGCCCCATTCACCGTCGAGGTTCGGCGCGTTCTTCGTGACGCCGTCCACGACGACGCCCGGAAAGCCGCAGGCGACCCGATCGAAGTCGCCGGCCCCTCGCGCCACCGCCTCGGCGACATCCATCACGGCGTCCGGGGTCGCCGGCCGTGGTGTAGCGATGCGTACGCGGTCCGTGAGGGCCTTGCCGCTCTCGTCGTAGATCGTCCCCTTGATGCCCGTTCCCCCGACGTCGATGCAGAGCGTTCGCATTGGCTTTTCTGTTCGCGACACTAACGCCGCGAACCGGTCGCCCGCTACTGCTCATCCACCCACGACGCGTAAGGTTTTTCGCAGGCAACCGGCCTGAATCAGAAAACTAATCGGTGAGGCCTTCGCCTTGTCTTCTCGCGCGCGGCTGGACTAAGGTCCCGCTCCCGAGGCCGAAGTCATGGCAGGAATGGACAGCGTCCCCCGGGAGATTCTTCAAGCCGCGTACGAGCGCAAGCCGCTCTACGTTCTCAAAGTGCCGTTCCTTTACGGCCTCTGGGCCGCGACCGGCTACGCGATTTGGGCGACGCGCGACAGCGCCTGGGCGATCCCCGTCGGCATCGCCGGCTCGCTCATGATCATGCTCCTCATGCGCGGCGTGGGAGCGGTGGCGCACGACTCGGTGCACGGGACGGTCTTCAAGTCGAAGACCGCGTCGTACTGGCTCGGGCTGCTGTGCTGGGCGCCGACTGGGATGGCCTTCACCATCTACAGCAACTACCACCTGCACCATCACCGGATCACGAACACGTATCCGGACGTCGATAACTTCGTCGTCACCGACTACACGAAGAACCCGACGCTCGCGAAGCTCCTGACGTTCGCCGTCTACCTCTTCGCCTACCCGATCTACTTCCTGTTCCAGATGTTCCGCTACACGAAGCGGCTGACGCCCTGGAAGAAGATCCGCATGAACCTCGAGCTCGCCGCGTGGTGGGGCCTCGTGTTCGCCGCGTCTTGGTACCTGCCTCTGAAGGTCATGTTCTTCCTGTACTGGCTGCCGTTCATCATCGGCTCGGTCGTCACCAGCATGACGAGCATGATCGAGCACTTCGAAATGGAAGAAGGCCCGGACGAGTACAGCTCGCGCACCTACGGGACGAAGAGCTACGCGCTGAACTTCCTGTGGAACAACGTCACGTTCCACAACGAGCACCACAAGTACCCCGGCATCCCTTGGTACAACCTGCGCAGCTTCCACGAGGCCGCGCTCCCGTACTACGACGAACGCATCAAGGCGCGCGTATACGAGAACTTTTTGCCCGTCGTTTGGATGCTCTACAAGCGCATCTTCCAGATCGACGTCGCGAAGATCGAAGCGAAGTACGCGAAGATCGATCGCGCCGCAGAGCGCGCGAAGCAGATGTCGCTTCAGGGCATCGAGCCTGTGAGCGACTCGCTGACGGCCGAGCCTGTGAACGCCTGAAAGCAGCGAACGCGCTCGCCACCAGGAAGGCCCGGCTCGCATGAGTCGGGCCTTCGCGCTTCGATCTCGGAGCATCTTTGATCGCGAGAGGCTGAAGGCGCCACGAAGGGCTCTGTTAGCCTTTGGAGCCCCATGCGAAACGTCACCGCGACTGCCTTCTGCTTGGTCTCGTGCTCTCTCGCCGTGGGGTGCGGCGGCAACGTCGTCTTCGTCGAGGATGGCGACGGCAGCGGCGGCGCCGGTGGACAGGGCAACGTGGTCACCGTCTCGACGAACCAGTCGGGGACGAGCACGACCACGTCGACCACGACCGTGGGCGCGGGTGGCGGCGGGCCGGGCCTCGTCGAGGAGGTGGTCGGCGAGAGCGTGACGGACGGCCCCTTCCCCGTCGACGTCACGAGCACGACGCTCGGTCTTCAAGCGGTCGCGAGGGCGAAGTCCGACTTCGCGGACGTGACGTTCTCGCGGCTCACGGCGCCGAGCGGCGCCATCGTCCACGACTCCATTTTGCCGAACAACGGCTGGGAGTGGACTGGGTTCGGCACGGCCGCCGTGCTCACGCCGCAGGTCGAGCACCCCGAGACGTTCCCCACGCTCGCGCCGGGCACCTGGACGTTCGACTTTCACTCCGCGAGCCCGACGGACGTCTCTGTATGGAGACGGTCGACCGCCGACGGGGCATTTCACGGCGGCGTGCTCGACGTGAACATCTTCATCGCCGGCGGGGTCGTCGACGAGGACTACGCGTCGGAGACCGCGGCCAAGGCGTACTCGGGTTGGGGCGGCATCGAGCTCGGCGACATCCGCTTCTTCACCGTCCCGGACCAGTACGTCACCGTCGACGACAACAACCTCTTCGACCTGTTGAAGGAAACCGGGATCGCTCCGACCCGTCCGGCGATCAACATCATCGCGGTCGGCGAGATCACTGGTTCGCTCGAGGGCGCGGCGGGCTTCGCGACCGGCATTCCTGGCGCGCCGCTCGATCACGGCTCGCAGATGAGCGCCGTCGTGTGGATGGCGACGTACAGCGACTTCTTCGATCCGATCATCTTGCGCCACGAAGGCGCGCACTTCGGCGGCTTGTTTCACACGTCGGAGTTCCAGGCCGGCCTGGGCGACGCGCTCGGCGACACGCCGCTCTGCACCGACGCGAACTCGATGGGCGAGCTCTGCCCCGACTACGACTACATCATGTTTCCGACGGGCGGCTCGGGCGCGTCGATCTTCTCGGCGGAGCAGTCGCGCGTGCTGCAAGCGAGCGCGACCTACCGAGGCGTCTACTCGCAAGGCGAGCCGCCGATGACGCCGTACGGCCCCGCGATCGACTCCGGGTCGCAGGGCGGCTCTCAGATCGCTGGCTCGAGGAAGGCGAGCCAAGCCGAGCTCACGCGGGCGAAGATCGCGGCGTCTCGCGCTTCCACGCGACCGACCGGCACGTGGTCCACGCATCTCGGTGCGGCAGCGACCGAGACGATCGAAGGCATCGGTTGCCCGGTCGGACCGACCGCAGGCTACTTCGCCGATCTCGAGGACGCAGGCGCGCTCGACGCGGACGCGATGCTCGCTATCGCGAAGGACGCGAGCGCTCCGCCCTACGTGCGGCGCCGCGCGGCCCTTCAAGCCGTACACCTCGCGAACGAGGCGCTCGCGAGTCGAGATCGCGTCCGTGATGCGCTCGACGATCTCGCCCGCGACACCGGGACGCCGGGCGTCGTTCGATCGGGTGCGCTTCGAGGGCTGGTGAACGTGGACTTCGCGCGCGCGAAGAGCGTCGCGCTGGCGCTGAAGAACGATCCCGAGCGCATGGTGAAGCGAGCCGCGCTCGCGGTCGGAAAGTAGCGTCGCGGAGAGATACGCGATGCGGAGCGCTCGAACCTCAAGGCGGACCGACGGTGAAGATCGTCGGCGAGACGACGAGTCGCGCGACCATGGAGTTGTTCGCGCCGCCGACGCGATCGGGCCCGAACGCGTGCGACGGATCGCTGTCGTAGCTGTACGCGAGCTCGAGACCGATCGTGAGCGCGTCGCGGTTGTGCCACGCTTCCCAGTGCGTGCGCGTCATGACGCTCAGCGTCGCTTCGATGGCGAAGTCGCCGGCCGGATCGGTCATGCTCGGACGATAGCGAAACGTCGGGGCGAAGCGGACCGAGCCGCCGGTCGCGAGGGCGTCGAAGCCGGCGGTGATGCGACCGATGAGATCGTGAGTTTCTTCTGGGACGTGGACCACCATGTCGAGCGACCCGCCGAGCCGTGGCAAGAGTCGAAACTTCCGCCAATCGCCACCAAACGCGGGTGTGACCGAGGCGATCGCGTCGCCTTCGATGAACCGCATGCCGACCTGGCCGGAGTCGGTGTCGCCAGCGACCTCGAGGACACTTCCGCCGAAGCCGAGGTAGCCGGTGTCCTCGTCGCAGCGCCCCGACACGAAAGCCAGGCAGTGGCTCAGATCCGGGTAGCGCGCGCCGATCATCCACGCGTCGAGATCAGCGAGCGTCCCGGAGACGTTCGTGGTGAGCAGGGACGGTCGAGCCGACGCACGGAACGTGAAGATGCGCGCCGAGAGGCCGAGCAGCTCGGCATGCGCGCCCGTGAGCCCGGCGCTGACCTCTGCGCTCGCGTGCTCTGCGTCGCCGAGTGGAGTATCGGGCGTGCCGAGCGCGCCCGCGCCGAAATCGAGCGTCGCGATATCGACCTCTGCGAGATCGAGCGGCGGGTCGGCGAACGCCGTGCCCGCAATGGTGGCAAGAACAGAGACGACAGAGACGATCAGGGCACCGCGAGTTGTTCGCATGTCTCCCACACTTGGATGAGCGCTTCGGCCGATTGAAAGAAGTCCCCGAGATCGTCAGGCGCGGTGAGCTGCAGCGCGACGTCGAGCGTGAAGTCCGGCAAGAGGCCGTAGTGGGCCAACCCGTTGACGTTGTAGTCGTACGACTGCTTTCCGAGCGCGGTCCGCGTGAGCAGTTTGTTCACGATGGGGACGAGATCGGACCCGTACTTCAGCGGACGGATCGTGTCGGTCGCTTCGGCGTGCTTCAGCTCGCCGGTGAGTGGATCTCGAAAGAAGCGCGGACCGGCCTGGGTCGGGAACCCGTTCATGTCGGTCCCGATCGCGATGCGCTCGACACCGAGTGAGCGTGCGTAGTGATACCCGCGCGCCCAACCCTTCGAGGAGTCGATCTTCAGCTCTTGGACGAGCCCCGCGTGGCCACCGATCCCGATGATCGAGCCGAGCTTTACGAGCCGCTTGATCTGCGAGTCGCTACGCATGCCCTCGTTCGCACAGCCGGGTACCCACGTCGGATCGTTTGGCCCCGTCTTCGTGCGTGGGACGGCGATCCCGCGGAAGCCCGTGTGAGACGACACGAGCGGATACGTTCGGTCCTCCGCGATCGTCATCGCTTCGTCGAGCGTGTGGCTCGACATGTGCTCGACGTCGACGAGCATGCCGCGCTTCATCATCGCAGCGACGAAGGCCTTCCCCGCGGCGGTCATGGTGCGCGTGTTCGCGTGGCCGACGAGGCCGAGCGACTTCATGTACGTCGGGTAGCCCTTGCCATAGATGTTGATGAGCGCGTCGTTTCCGCGGTTCGCGCCGAGGAGCATGCGGACGTCGGCCAGGTCACCACCGCCGACGACGCTGGCCGCGTCGTACCACCAGGGCTCTGCCGCCGTGTTTTGGTGTTTGGCGAACAGGTAGTGGTTCGAGAGGTTGAAGCGATCGTCGTAGATCGCCGTGCCGCCGAGAGCGTTGTCGACGAGGTGGAGCGGGTTGATGAGCCGCACGCCCATGTCGAAGTACTTCTGCACGATGGCGTCTGTCTTCGCGGGATCGAGATCGCCATCGCGACGCATCGCGCCGCCGCAGACGCTGTCCACTTCGATCGCGAGCACGACGGCGAGCTTGCCCGCCCCGATGGCGGCGCGCGCCTCTGCCGGCGTCGTCACGATCTGCATCCACGCGGAGCATTGGGCGGCGAACGCCTTCATCCCGGCGATCTGGGCGGCGATGCTGGTCCCGTCGGTCGAGTCGACGGGGTAGCCGTTGTCGTAGAGGTCCGCGAGCATCTCGTTGTTGACTGCGCTCGCGACGATGAGCTTGAGACCGCTGTTGAACGCGCGCTCGACGCAGTCCTTGTACATCTGCTGGTGAATCACGGTCGAATGCCGTGGCCAGCTGACGAACGTGTCGTAGCCGTCGTAGTTCGGCTGCTCCTTCTCGGTGAGCGACGGAACGACGCCGCCGCGTCCGAGCGGCGCGTGGGCGACTTTGCAGCAGGGAAGCGCTTGGTCGATCGGATCGGTGGGCTTGCCCCAGAAGAAGCCGAGGCCTCCTTGGCGCGGTCCACCGAAACCGAGGTGAGACATCGGGTGGCAGTGCAGATCGGCGTAGCCAGTGATCGTCATCGAGCCCCTCTCTTGGAGCGCGAGAGTAGACTGCGATCCGTTCGATCGCGTCGAGTTCTCATCGCGTGAAATATCACCCTCCGACGATCCAACCGTCCGAGAGTGATCACGAAGCCTGCGTTGCGCTCTCGGTGTCTCCGGTGAGAGATTGTCATTGACTTGGCAACGCCCGTCTTCCGATTCGTCGAGGGAGAGCTCTTCGCAGACCGCTACCGCCTGGTCCGTCCGATCAAAGAGGGCGGTATGGGCGCCGTATACGAGGTCGTCGACGTTCGCAGCGAGCGTCGGCGCGCGCTGAAGGTGCTCCTCTCCGATTTGCTCGAAGACGCGGACCTCCGCGCTCGATTCGAGCGCGAGGCGAAGGTGACCGCGGCCGTCGAGAGCGAGCACCTGGTCGAGGTGTTCGACGCAGGCGTGGACGGGGCGACGCGTTGTCCGTTCCTCGTGATGGAGCTCTTGCGCGGCGACGATCTCGATGGCGTCCTCGAGACGCGCGGCGCGTTGCCGGCGAGAGAGATCGTCACGCTGCTTCGACAGGTCGCGGGCGCGCTCGACAAGACGCACGAGGCCGGCATCGTGCATCGCGACCTCAAGCCGGAGAACCTGTTCCTGACGACGCGCGAAGACGGCTCGCCGCGCATGCGCATCTTGGATTTTGGCATCGCGAAGGTGGTCGTAAAGTCAGCCTCAGGACCGACGCGCACGATGGGGACGCCGATGTACATGGCGCCCGAGCAAGCGCAAGGCGGCGACATCGGCCCGGCGGTGGATCTCTACGCGTTGGCGCACATCGCGTACACGATGCTCGTCGGGCGCTGCTACTGGGCCAACGAGGCGGCGACGATGGAAGCGATCCCGTTCCTCATGCGGATCGCACGCGGCGGCGACGAACCACTCACCGTGCGTGCAGCGCGCGCGGGGCGAGCGCTGCCGAAAGAGCTCGACGTGTGGTTCGTGAAGGCGACTGCGGCCGATCCTGACGAGCGCTACGGGACGGCGTCCGGCCTGGTCGAAGCGCTCGCGGTGGGGCTTACATCGGTGCGAGACGACGAGCCGATGGCGACGCGCTCGAAGGAGACGGCGTCGCCTGCGAGGGCGGCTTCACACGTCGTCATCGACACGGATCCTGGCGGCTCGGTGGGAGCGCTCTCGAATACGCGTCCGATCACACTGCCGAAGAAGCGCGCGCCGTGGATCGTTCCGCTGGGTATCGGGTTCGCTGCATGCGCCGCGCTCGCCGTCGTCGCCGTCACCCGCGACGGGGGGAAGACGACCGCGAGCACAGCTGGGGCAACCGCGAGCGCAGCTGAGGCAACCGCCATTGCGCCAGGCACTGCGTCCTCAGCGCCTGCGACTTCGGTCGCCCCCATGGTCCTGCCCGCTTCGTCCAGTCAGGCGGAAGCGTCGTCTGTAGCGCCGACGGCCGCGCCGAGCGCGAGCACGACCGCGCCGCCACCGTCGACGACCGCGCCGCGCGCACACACCAGGGCCGTGCCCGCGGCAGCGACACCGACACCGTCCAAAGGCGAAGGCTTGCTCTGATGACGACACCGAAGAGACTCGCCTGCGCGATCGTCATCGCAGGCGCAGCGTCGTCGCCTCGAAGCGCCGACGCGCAGCCGACCGACACCACACGGACCGCCGCCGGCCAGGTCCTCTACGACGAGGCGATGAAGTCCTACGATGCCGGGCGGTACGCAGAGGCGTGCCCGAAGTTCGAAGAAGCATCGCGCATCGTTCCGGAGGGCATCGGCGTGAAGCTCATGCTCGCGTCCTGTTGGGAGCACGCGGGTCGGCTCGCGAGCGCGTGGACCATGTATCGCGCCGCCGAGTCCGAAGCCGGGCGAGCGAACCAGGCCGATCGACAGAAGAAGGCCGCCGATGCGATGGCCGCGCTCGAGCCGAAGCTCGCCAAGGTCACCGTCGACGTCGCGCCGGCGCTGCGGGGCGCAACTGATCTCGCGGTGACGAAGGACGGCGTCCCGGTCGGGTCGGCGCTCTACGGCGTCGCGATCCCCGTCGACAGCGGCACGGTCACGATCGACGCGCACGCTTCGACGGGCGTGTTCCATCGCGTGCTCGAGGTCCGAGATGGCGACGCGAAGACGGTCGTCGTCGACGCGCTGGTTCCAGCGGAAGAGGGGCCGACCGCGCCGGTGACCTCGACCCCGGAAACAGCGCCGGTCGCGCCGGACGAGCACACGCCGTCGCGTCGGATCGCGCCCCTCCCGACGACGCCGACGCCGTCGGCCGAGGACGGCGCGCTCGAGACGAGGACCGTCGCGGGGATCGTCATCGGCTCGGTCGGCGTCGCAGCAGCCGCCGTCGGAGCCGGGCTCGGAGCGCACGCGCTCTCGCTCGCCAGCGACGCGAACGACGTTTGTCCGAACGACGCCTGCACAAGCCAGGACGCGATCGATCTCGACGGCGACGCGAACACGATGAGCGTCGTCTCGTGGGTCATGCTCGGCACGGGGGTCGCTGCCATCACGGTGGGCGTCGTCCTCATCGCGCTGCCGAGCGGCGACACGGAATCCACAGTGTCGTTGCGAGTGAGCCCAAGTGGCTTCTCAGTCGGAGGTGTGTTTTGAGTCGGCAGGGTTCGCCCCTCTTCGTCTCGGTGGTCGCGCTGTCGATCTTGACCGCTTGCTACGGAGACAAGTACCTCGCCGGCGCGGGCGGCGCCGGCGGCTCGAGCACGGGCGACACCACGACGACCTCGAACGGCGGCGGCGGGGGCGGCACCGTCGATCCGGGGTGCGATCCCATGCTCATCGCCGACGGCACGTCGATCGGCGCGACCTGCGGCGTGTTCGTCGACGGGGGCGCCGCCTCGGAAGAGCTAGGCACCCGCGAGCAGCCGTTTCACTCGCTCTCGAGCGCGCTCGCGGGCGGCGGCAGCCAGGCGATCTACGTGTGCAGCCCACTCGACGAAGCCGTCACGATCGATGCGCCGCGCGCAGTCTTCGGGGGCGTCGCTTGCGGCTCTTGGAAGACGTCGGCCACCAAGACGCAGTGGACCGCCGCACCGAACGCGACCCCGCTCACCGTCCTGGGCGCGACCGGCGTGCGCATTGCGCGCTTCGACATCGCGGCCGTCGACGCGAGCGGCACCGACGTCGCGACGCGGCAAGGTCATAGCTCGATCGGTGCGTGGGTCGAGTCTTCCACGGTCTCGTTCGAGAGCGTCTCGATCCGCGCAGGCGCCGGAGCGACCGGAGCTAGCGCGATGCAGCCAGCGGACGCTGCGCCGGGCCGCCAGTCGGACGCAGCCGCGTTCGACGCCAACCCCGGGAGCGGCTGCGGGGGTAATCCAGGCGCGAGCAAATCGTTCACGTGCCCAGGCAGCGGCGGCGATCCCGTCGGCGGCGCGGGCGGAATGGGCATCTTCTTCTCGGGCGATCCGGGTGCGCCGGGCCTGCCGGATCTCATGCTCGGCGCCCCCGATGGCTCGCCCGGCGAAGGGCAGAGCACCTCTCCCTGGACCTGCGAAAGCGACGGCGGAAACGGCGAAGACGGCCACAGCGGCACGAACGGCGGACAAGGCCTCGCGGGCACGCAGCTCGGTACGTTCGACGCTGGTCGCTACGTCGGCTCCGCAGGTGGGCCCGGCGGCGACGGCAAGCCCGGACAGGGAGGTGGCGGCGCAGGTGGCTTGAAGGGCGACGGCGCGAACGGCTGCGCGGCGAACGTACCTGGTCCGGGCGGCGCATCCGGTGCCGTCGGGGGATGCGGCGGCCTCGGTGGGGCGGGCGGCGGAGCCGGCGGCGCGAGCATCGCGCTCGTTGCGCTCTCAGCGACGCTGAGCTTCGTGGATGTGACGCTCGTCGCTTCGACCGGCGGCGACGGCGGCGACGGTGGTGACTCTCAGGTGGGCGGGGCGGGCGGCACGCAGCCGACGAGCGTGCTCGCGTGCGTCGGCGGAGCCGGCGGGGCGGGTGGGCGTGGCGG
>Ga0164241_10002456_pt1 | contig 20113 bp, 16 predicted proteins | sample OricomyardsoilBY_FD_108780 | JGI IMG/M metagenome (GOLD analysis project Ga0164241, IMG submission 108780) | Backyard soil microbial communities from Emeryville, California, USA - Original compost - Back yard soil (BY) | ecosystem: Environmental > Terrestrial > Soil > Unclassified | place: USA... | reverse complement strand
GTAGGGCGCGAGCCAAAGCCGGTGTGCCACCGCCCTTGGCACCCGAGGCGTACGACACGAATGTCGCGCATCGCGGCCGCGCGCTGCTGAATGTTTCGGGCAATGTCGCGTCTAAGGCCGCCTGCCGAACACGCAAGTCGGTGGCCCGCGGCTTGCAGTAAGGGTGCACCGAGGATGACTTGAAGCACGGGGCCAGGCTTTTTTACGCGATCGCCGTGACGCTGGGAGCGGTCGTCAGCGCTTGCGGCATGGACGCCGCCAGTCCGTCGGCGCAGGCCGATCGAGGGGCGGGCAGCGGCAACACCACCGCGGGGACGAGCAGCAACCTTCCTCCCGGGATGCAGGTTCCGACACCGGAGCCCGAAAAAGAAGTCGATCGCGCGTTCCGGGTGCCGGTCGTGAGTGGGCACTGGGTGTGGACCGCCAATCCAAAGTCGGGGCGCGTGGCGCTCATCGACGCCAAGACGTTCACGGTGAAGACCGCGTTGGCAGGGGCCGGGCCGACTTACCTGGCGGCTCTGCCGGCGGAGGGCGGGGGGGCCCGCGCGCTCGTCATCAACACCGAGAGCTTGGACGCGACCCTGCTGAGCGCCAACGCCGCCGGCGAAATCGAGACCACGGCCACGTTGCCGGTGCACGAGGGCGCCAATGCGTGGGCGGTCAGCCCCGACGGCCGCTTTGCCATCGCCTGGACGGACGCCAGCGCGATCGCCGACGCCGATCCGAGCGAGGGCTTTCAGGACATCACGGTGCTCGACTTGGGCGGCAAGTCGCCGACTTCGCGGCGCCTCAGCGTCGGTTACCGGCCGGCGCGCGTATTCATGGACGATGACAGCGGGTCGGCTTACGTGGCCACCGACGCTGGCATCGACGTGGTCGATTTGGCGGCGAAAAACGGCGCCGTCGTCGATAGCGAGATCGAGCTGAGCGCGAGCCCGGCCAACGACACGGCCCGTCGCGACGTGAACATGACCGCCGATGGACTGTTCGCGTTCGTGAGCCGGCAAGGCAAAGACTACGTCACGGTCGTCGACGTCGCGCAGCGACTGATTCACGACGTAACTTTGCCGGGTATCGTCACGGATCTCGATTTGAGCGCCGATGGCGCGACCGCGGTGGCGATCATCCGCGACCGAATTCTTCCCGCGGACATGTCCGCGGCAGGCGCGGGGGCAGGTGGGCAGGCGGGGGAGTCGACGATGGGGAGCGAGGGGGGCGGCGCCGGTGTCGAGAGCGGTGGGGGGGGAGGGCTCGGCAGCGGCGCCGCGGGGCTCGGTGGGAGCGCGGCGGAGGGTGGTACCGGCGGCGGCGCGCAGCCTGGGCCGCTGGCCGCGGTCGGCTCGATGGCAGTCCTGCTGCCGGTAGCGACGATCTTCAACTCGCCGGACGAGTACGTCGCGGTCGCTTTGGAGGAAGTGTTCGGAAGCGTGGACTTGGGCGCGGACGACGGGCGAACGGCGCTGCTCTACTCGAATGGGACGCCGAGCACCCACTTGACGCTGCTCGGCTTGAGCGACGTGTCGAAGCACCGCACCATCGATCTCAAGCTCCCGGTTTTTTCGGCGGTTTCGAGCCCGGACGGCGCGCACGCGATCGCTCTTTTGAAGCCACCCCTCGGCAGCAAGCAGCCCGGCGCGTTCGCGGTCGTGCCCGTCGCGAAAGACTTGCCGGCGAAGATTCAGGGCACGCTGGCCGCGACGGTGCCTGCCGATGTGACGAAGGCGCCGGCGATGGTGGCCATCGACGACCACCGCGCGCTGGTGACGGTCAGCGACGGCGTGAGCGTTAGCGTCGCCTACTTGGTCAGCATGCCCGAGCTCACGGTCGACGTCTTTCCGCTCGACAGCGTGCCGTTGCCGCAATCCAGTGGGCTGGTGCCCGAGGCCAACCAGGCTTTCATCGCGCAGCAGCACCCCGAGGGCCGCATCACCTTCATCGACTTGGACTCGCGCGAGCAACATACGCTGACCGGCTTCGAGCTGGCGACGCAGGTGGGCCAATGATCCAAAAATGCTCCGGTTGGGGTGTGCGAGCCGCGCTCGCGCTGAGCGTGGTGTGCGCGAGCTGCAGCACCGGCGACGCTTCCGACTCCGTGAACGGCAGCGGCCCGAGCTCGCCCAACGATCCGAATCTGGGCAACAACGGCAGCACCAACCCGATTGGCGGCACCGCGTCGACCGCTCAGCCCGGCGGAGTGGGGACTGCGGGTACCACCAGCGCGGGCGGCTCCGGCAGCGGCGGCGCGCCGATAGTCGTCGTTCCCCCTGAAAAAGAGCTGGAACAGTCGTTCTTGGCGCCCGTCGTGACGGGCAAGTTCGTGTTTAGCGCCAACCCCAAGAGCGGGCGCGTCGCCGTGATCGACGCTGACACGTACGCGGTGCGCCTGTTCAACGCCGGCTTCGGACCCAAATACTTGACCGCCATTCCGGGCAACCTGGGCGCGATCGTGATCAACGAGCTGTCGCACGACACGACGCGGTTTCAGGTGACGGGCGAAGAAGTCACGGTCGCCGACGTCAGCCTGCCGGTTCATGACGACGCTAACGCCTGGGCCACCAGCCCCGACGGTCGCTTCGCCATCGCCTGGACCCGCACCGACGCCGACCAGAAGCTCGACCCCACCGCCGGCTCGCAGACGATTACCGTGCTCGATTTGGAGCGCAGCACGTCCAAGAAGCTATCGGTCGGTTTTCACCCGACGCAGGTCGTCGTCGACGACGCCAGTGAGCGCGCTTTCGTCGTGAACGACGACGGGGTCAGCGTGGTCACGCTGGGCGACTCGTCGGAAGTGTCGCTGCTGGCCCACGTCTCCGAAGACCCGCTGGAAGACGCGGCCGCGCGCGACGTCAGCATCTTGCCCGACGGCTCGTTGGCGGTCGTTCGGCTCGAAAACAGCACCAAGCTGCGCTTCGTCGACTTGAACCAGGAAGAAGGCATCACCGCGTTCGACTTGGGCGCGCCGATCGCCGACGTCGACTTGAGCCGAGACGGCAAGCTGGCGGTCGCGGCCGTTCCCGGCATTCACCAAGTCGTGCTCGTGCCCATGCCGCCCGCCGCGGACGGCGCCAACTTCGAACGCGTCACGATTCCCAACGAGCTCACGTCGAGCGTGGCTTTGTCCGACGCTTCCGAGCTCGCGCTGCTATACCAAAACGGCGCTGACAACAGCCACCTCACGGTGCTCGATTTACGGCCCGACATGCAGCGTGCAAGGCGCACGATCGATCTGAAGGGGCCGGTGATCGCGGCGTTTGCGGCTCCGGGCGCGGCTTCGGCGATCGCCTTTCAGAAGCCGATTGCCGGTAGCAGCAAGGCCGGCTTGTTCAGTGGCGTGCCGACCTTGCAAAAGCGCTCCGCGAAGATCGTCGGGGCGGACGCGGTGCCCAGCGCGCGCGCGTTCGACGAGGCGGGCAAGTTTGCGCTCGTGACCGTCGGCAACGACAAGTCGACGAAGTATGGCGTATTTCGCGTACGGCTCGATACGATGCAAGAGGACTTCTTGGAGCTGGCGAGCCCGCCCGCCACCGCCGCGACCGGCATCGTGGAAGAGGTCGGGCGCGGCTTCGTGGCGCAGATTCATCCCGAGGGGCGCATCACCTTCATCGATCTCGAGACGGCTCAAGCTCACACCATCACCGGCTTCGAGCTGGCCGCGCGCATCGTTCAATAGGGGCAAGGACTGGATATGACGAGACTGATTAGTTCGGCGCGAGCCCTGTGCGGGCTCTCCGTAGTGTGGCTGACCGCAGGTTGCGGAGATCGGCCCGCGGAGCTCGACGTCGCCTTCGACGCGGCTCACAAAGAAATCAAAGATCCCGCGGATCCGACCCGCGATTTGCAGGTGCGCGGCCTCACCGGCTCGGTCGCGCTGCTCGACGTGAACCTCAATCAAGTGATGATGTTCACTTCGCCCAAGCCGCTGGAGCTCGCGACTACGCGCTTGCCGGTGGGCAAAGACGTCGTCCAGTTCGAGACTTCGCGAGAGCACGACAAGTTGTTCGTGCTCTCGCGCGGCGTCACCCCCCGCTACAAAGACACCGACGAGCGACCCCAGCTGTTGGTGTTCGACGGCGGTACCGCGCCGCAACAGTTGCAGCAGGTCGAGCTCCAAGACCCGTACAACGAGCTCGAGGTCGACCCGCAAGGCGAATGGCTGCTGGTGCACGGCAGCGGCGGCTTGGTCTCGAATCCGAACGAGCTTTTGCTGGTGCGCTTGGGTGAAGACTCCGGCGCGACGCCTTCGCTCACCAGTAAGACCCTCGGCAGCTACGGTGGCAAACCGCTGCGGTTTACCTTCACCAGCGCGCTGTCGGTTCCCGGCGTGGCCAAGCGCCGCCTGCTCGTCGTCCAGCGCGAGAAGGACCTCGCCATCATCGATCTGTCGCGGCCCGAAGACCCGGAAATCACGGTCGCGCTGCCCGAGAACAAGACCCCGCTCGACGTCGTCTACCACGACGGCATCGACGGCGAGGTGAACTCGATGCTCGGCGTGCAGCTGGATGCTTACGCCAACGTCGACCTCTTGACGATCAACGCCGCCGAGAGCGCGGACCATGCGTTCTCGGTTCACCCGAACTTGGTCGACGTCGGCGGAGTCCCCAGCAAGCTCGACTTCGTGCAAACGCGTAAAGACGGTGGCTTGCGCCTGGCCGCGTTGGTGCCGCTGAAGCAGGCGGCCAAGCTCATCGATCCGTCGTCCGGCGTCGCGCAAGAGGTGCCGCTGCACGCCGCCTTCACGCAGATTCGTCGCATCACCAACGACGTCAGCGAGCAGTCCGGCGAAGACATCGCCTTGCTGTACGGTGAGGCGACGAACACGATCGCGTTTTGGCGGCTCGGCATCACCACTGGCACGCCGTATCACAGCATCGAGGCGTACGACATCGGCATCAAGGTCGGTCAGGTGTTCGATATTCCCAACGACCAGAGCGACGAGTTCGCCGATCGCAAGATCCTTTCGGGTACGAGCAGCGGCACCACGCAGCAGTTTTACGTGCTGGATTTGACGCAACAAAAGAGCTTTCCGCTCGACGTGTTGACGAACCTGACCTTGAACCTTTCCCCGAATGGTCGGCAGCTGTGGGCGTTCGGAACGGATCGCGGCTTTGCGCAGTTGACGTTCGACCCGTTGCAACCGGCGTCGCTGTACACCGAAGAGCGGATCGCTTTCGTGCACGACTTCGCGACCGCCGCCGATGACGGCTCACGCTCGGTCATGGCGCTGCACGTCTTGTCCAGCCGGGGGCACTCTTCCGTCGCGGCGACGCTGTTCGACGGCGTGAACCCGAGCACGGCCCAGACCCAGTTTTATGCCGAGCTCGAATTGGAGGGGGTGAAGTGATGACTCGCAAGCGTCTATCTCGAGGGGCAAGCCGGTGGCTGGGGGCTGCGACGTGCGCGGCGGCGCTTTTGCTCGGTGCCGGGCACGCGCGAGCTCAAGCGCCAGACGCGGCTGCGGCTCCGCCCACGGACCCGCACGCGCTCGGCAACCACCAGAAGAACGTGCGCCTCGAAATCGGTGCGCGCACGCAGTTCGTGAACAGCCACGGCTTCGATCCGTTTTCGACGAACGACGTGCTGCCCCAGCTCAGCCTGGGCGCGTCGTTCGCGTTCTGGAAGCAGGACAGGCTGTCACTCGCGGCGATGGCTGGCTTCGATTACGGTGGTTCGGACGCTAGCTTGCGGAGCGATAAGGCGTCGCTCGACGTGCGCCGCTTCACGCTCGCCCCGGAAGCGCGCTACCACCTGCTGCGCGTCCTGGCGGTCACGGCCCGGGTCGGCCCGACGCTGACGCGCGAGGCGGCCGAGGTCCAAGGGGCGCTGGGCACCATGTTGAAGACGGGCTGGAAGTTTGGCGTCGACGCGACCGCCGGCGCGGCCTTGGAGCTGTGGGGCTATGAAAACGGGGCCTCCGGTAAGCCTCGGCTGTGGTTGATGGGCGAGGGCGGCTACGGTTGGACGGCGCCCATGAGCCTCAGTTTCAAGCCAGAAGACGAGTCCAGCGTGCCGCAACGCCTCACGGCACTGGACCTGGGCGAGCTCTCACTCGCCGGGCCGTTGTTCAGAATCACGGCGGGCGTGAGTTTTTGGTGAAATAGTCGACGGGCCCACATCTGCCGACATTTCGCGCACTTGCGAGTGGCCGTTCAGGTATTCGAAGGGCAACTACCCGGTGGACTCAACGATGGACCTTGCTAGAGTAACCCCTGTGCAAGTCGTGCTCCGGAAGCTCGGTCGCGGATCACGCGCCGTCGCCGGTCGCCTGGTTCGGGCGCCGCGCAAGGGCTCGGTCGTGGTGATCGAGTTTTCCGACGGAATGCACGAGTACGTGACGACCCCGGTCAAGCGCGTGCTTCGCGTCGCCACGCGCGACGTCTTCTACATCGAGACCGTGAACAGCCGCTATCGCCTCGAAGTTCGCGATCGCGAGCGCGCCCTCGAAGACGTCTCCAGCGGCTGAGCCCGCCTGCAAAGTCGAGACTAGCGCTTCTCGGCGAAGCGCAGTACTAGGGCCGGGTCATGGGTAAATTCGACAGCCGTGCTTCCGTGAAAATGACTCGCCGCAAGGCCCAGGCGAAAAAGAAGGCGCGTATCGCGCGCAAAGCCGAGGCCACCAAGGCGACGCGCAAGGCGACGGCCAAGCCCAGCCGTAAAAAAGCCGCCGCCGCCAGCGCTAGCTGAGCGCGCCCGCCGCGGCTATTCGGTGACCGCCGCACCATCCTCGTGGATGGTGCGCGTCGCGAATTGTTTGTCGGGGCCGGCTGGCGGCGCTTCGGGAACTGGCTCACCCAGCAAGCCGATGTCGCCGGCTACTCGCTGCTCGCGCACCAAGTGCCAGCCTGCGTCGTCCTTCCACGTCTGCTCCACGCGCGTCGCGCGCATGGTGCCTTCGTTGTTGCGGATCCAGGCGTAATCCACGAGCACGACGGCGCGGTCCGAATCAGGCAGCGACAGGCTTGCCATTTCGACGTCGACGATGCGCAACGACTGGCCCCAAGCCGCGTGGTGCTTCATGAAATCCGGGCGCGCCGCCTTCGAGGTATGCCCCACGGCCACGTCGAGCTGGTTGAAGCGGGCGGCGATGTTGAGGGCCATCGCGGCGTCGGTGACTCGTTCCGCGGGCGTGGGCGGGGTCATGCAGCCGGCAAGGCTCGCGCCCGCAAGGCTCGCGCCCGTCAAAACCGCCACCAGCGAGCAGAGCTTGCGCATGGTCTCGGGCTACCAACAAATCGGTGATCGGGGAAAGTAAACGGCGGTCGCGTGGGGGCAGGTGCTACCTTCGAGCATCGGAAGGGGATGCTTTCATGCGCAATGGCTCGCGTTTGATCGTGACGGTCGGGGTCGTGGTCGCTTTGGGCTGAGGCAAGACGAACGCCGACAAGCGAGACCTCGCCGGTGGCGACGCGGGGACTCGAGGCGTCGGGGCGAAACCGGGCGGCACCGGCGTTGGTGGCCAACCCAGGACGGGCGCCACCAGCAACCAGGGCGCCAGCTCGAATGCCGGGACGGGCGCTCAGAAGGCGCTCGACAGCACCGTGTAGCTTTGCAGACCGCTCGGCGCCGTAGCGTCGAGACCCTTGGCGACTCCGATCCGTAGGTTGCCGGAGATGTAGTAGCCGACGAACAGGTCGACCCACAGCTCCGCGCCCACGCCGCCGTGAAATACGGCGAGCGGGTCTCGGAGATCGAGGCGATCATAGACGGCGCCGTAGTCGAAAAACACGGTGCCCGAGAGCGTGCGAAGGAACACGGGTAACGTGCTGACGCCGCGATCGACGTACCAGAGCGGGGTGCGGTACTCGACGTTGAGCAAGTTGACGTCGTTGCCGGCGAACTGGGCCGGCTTGTAGCCCCGAAGCCGAAAGCCGCTTTGGCGCAGGTTGGAGCGGAAGGAATCGAGCAAGGGCAGGTCGTCATAGCCGCCGATCGAGAACAAGCCGCGTCGCGGGTACGTGCCGCCGCTGGTGCCGCCCGTCAGCCCGACCGCCAGGACCTGATGACGCGCCCAGGGCATCGTCAAGTATCCGGTCGCGGTGGCGCTGAACGAGGTCACGCTCGTCTCGCTGCCCACGGCCCGGTCCGCGTAATCGGCGCCGACGCTGAGCGAGAAGCCACGCTCCAAGCTGATGGCGTAGTTGGTCGCTTCGGCGTTCGAGTAGCTGTAACCCAGGTGCACGAGGCCCAGCCAGCCCTGGTGGGGCTCACTGGGCAAAGGCGCGTAGGGGTCGGGCAGCCCGAGCGGCAGCTTTTGGGCAAACTGCGCCACGGTGTAGCTGAGCGAAAGGTACTGCGGCTCGTTGTCACCGCCGGCGTAAAGCGACACGCCGGTCGCGATGCCGGTCAAGTGCTCCACGATCGGAGGGCGACGCTCGCTGTACGAGTAGTCGTTGCGCGGCGTGGAGCTGCGGAAGCCGGAGATAGAAAAGTAGTAAGGCTGCCCGCTGTAGACATAATCGAGCGAAAGCGCTGGCTCGCCCTGCGTCGTGTCGGTCGGGACGCTCAGCGCGGCGGCGATACCGTGGAGCCCGGCAATGTCACCACCGCTGGTCGAGACGGTGACCCGATTGCCCGGCTCGTATTTCACGTAGTACTGGTGCGGTCGCAGCGTCGGCAGGGGGTTGTACGGGCGCACCGGGTAGCGCGCCGAGCCGATGGTGGGGGCGCGCCCGCGCGTGTCTTGGTAGGGCAGCGGCTCGAGCCAATTTTGCGGCTGGTTGTCGAGCACGAACAGGTCCCAACCGCGGCTGCTGTAGCCCGTGTAAATCAGCGTGCGCTCGTCTTGCGACAGCTCGGGGTAATAGGCGCCGTTGATCACGTTCGTGACCTGCGAAAGGTGCCGCGTCGCCAGATCGTAGGCGTAAATATTCGAGACGCCGCTGCGGTCGGACGCGAAGTAGACGCGCTTGCCGTCGCGCGAGAACAGCGGTTGCTGATCCATGGCCCGGTCGTGCATCAGCTCGCGAAACTGGCCGGTCGCGACGTCGACCAACCGAATGTCGCGAAATCCGCCGCTGGTCCACGCGCTGTACACGACGCTGCGGCCGTCGGCGGAAAAACGCGGCGTATACGCCTGCTCGAAGCGCGCGCTCGGCACCAGCGCGCGCTGGTTGATGAGCTCGTGCGCGGCCGTGAGCTCCGCGATACGCAGCGTGCTGGTGCCGCGGTCGTTGGTCACGTACACCACGCTACGTCCATCGGGGCTCACGTCGGCGTAGCGCGCGCGCAAGCCGTGCGTCAGCCGTTCTCGCGTGTCGCCTTCTTCGCGCGAAGAAGTACCCGGCAGTTGCCGGAACAGATCCTGAAAGTTGTAGCGCCGCTGCGAGATGGCGTTGCTGTCGAAGACCAGCGAACAATCCGGCGCGAAGCTGACTTGCTGCCCGGTGGCGCGCGCGCGCAGCGTGCCTTCCGGATCCGAGCCGTCGAGCGCCAGCTCGTAGATGCCGCCGGTGGTCTGCCCGTCGTCGCGCGGGTAGACCAGGCTCGGCTTGCCCAGCGTCGTACAGGCGCCGCTCAGGCGGGCGCCGGCGGCGCTCTCACCCCGATGGGTCAAACGCCGACCCTCGCGCACGCCGCGGCCGCGGATTTCGGCGGCTTGGGCGCCGTACCGCTGCTTGAGGGTGGCTAGCCAGCCCGCGTACAGCTCTTCGTAGGTGCGCCCGGTGACCCGGCGAATCGAGCGGTTGATGCCCCACGGCAAGATCTGCGCGCCATAGTCGTCGGCCACGGCCGCGAACACGTTGGGGCCGTACGTGTCGTTGATGAACGAAATGAACGCGGAGCCGTACAGGTACCAGACGTTGGCGCCGGGAAAGCGTCGGGGCGCGCCCGACATCTGATCCAAGCTCGCGAAGCGATCTTCGAGCACGTCCGCTCGCAGGTACATGTCGAACTGGCTCGAGCGCATGCGGCCGCCGCTGGTGTGCGCCGTCTCCATTGCGACGGCCAGACCCTCCAAGACCCAGCGCGGTTGCCACTGGTTCGTCACCATGGTCTTGCCGAGGATTTTGTTCACCAGCGCGGGCACCCCCGACACGTTGTCCACGTGCACTACGTGCGTGTACTCGTGGGTGATGAGCTCGTTCAGCCAGTCGTCGTAGTCAGCCAGCGCCGACATGTCATCGGGGGCCGTGGCGTACAGGCGGATGGTGTCGTACGGCAGCGCGCCTGCGTCGCCGTTGGCGAAGTCCGACTCGTCGCGGAGCAAGATTTCCACGATCTCGGTTGGTTGCTGATCGAGGTGCTGGCCGAGCGTCGTGTAGACGTTCTCGGCCATGAACGCGGCGCGGCGCGCCAACGGCTCGAGCCCGCCATGGAAGTTGACGCGAAAATGCGGGGTCTGCAGCGTGTACCACCGCAACCGCGGATCACCGGCCCGCGCCGGGCTGACCCACAAAGCGAGCGCGAGCGCGGCGAGCAGAGCGGCAAGTAGCTTGTTCGTCTTCCGGGGGGGACGGCGCGCGCCGCCCCCCTTGGCCGAAGTGATCCGGAGTGGACGAAATCCACGGACGACCACGGCCCGGGCAAAGCGACGGAGCGCCGAGGGCGCAGTGAATTCGGCGGAGGCTCCCCCCACGCGGCGGCGCAGCCCGTCGCTAGCTACAACTCCTCGTTGTCCCAGCAAACCGTTTATTCGCCCTACTGTTTGGCGTCGGAACCCCTCCCGACGCCAAGGCCTCACAAGTCGTCGTGGAACAGCGGTTCCCGGTTGCGCACGTAGCGGTACACGAGCTGCCGGCCTTCCGGCGAGATCTGCGTGAACTGCGCGCCGAAGCCGGGCGGGGAGTCCGAGCCAGAAAGCGGCGCTTCGCGCGTCCACCGCACGACGCCGAGCGCTTCGAACTCGTAGCCACCGGGCATGGAGACCTTGACCACGACGTTGCTGCCGATCTTCGGCAACTGATACGTGGCGACGAAGATACCGCCCGAGTCGATCACGTCGTTACCCGAGAGACCTTTGTAGAAGTTGGTGGTGCTGTGCGCGCCGAGCTCGGCTTCGAAGCGCATGGCCCCGCCCGGGGCCGCGACGAGCGCGGGCTGCTGCGGAAACGCCGGAGCGGGCGCAGGCGCTTGTTGATAGGCAGGCGGCGCCGCCTGTGGGTACGCGGGCGGTGGCTGCTGATAGGCCGGCGGCTGCTGGTACGCGGCGGGCTGCTGATAGGCCGGCGGCTGCTGGTAGGCGGGTTGCTGCGGTGGCTGACCCCAGCCTTGCGGCGAAGGCTGCGTGGGCGGCGCGGCTTGCCCGGGCGCACCCATCGCGACGGTGCCGGCGAAGGCGGCGTTGCCGTGTGGGGCCGGTGCGGAAGCGGCTTGCGCCAGCTGGTGGATCAAATTGAGTGAACCGGCGATCGCCTCGAGCGCTTGATCGACAGCGGGATAGCCTTGCGGCTGCTGCTGCAGCATGGCCAGCGCATGACGAGCCGCGTTCAGCGCGGCGGGGCCTGCTTCATGGCTCGCGGCGCCGTTCGACGCCTCGACGCGATGCAGCGCGCTCATGGCGTTGGCGATTGGCTCCGCGACCACCATGACCTGCGGCGGGACAGCTGGGCTCTGCAGCGCCGCCAGGCCACGAGCTAGATTCTCGCGAGCCGCTCGCGCCAAACTCACCGGATCAGACATGAATCCTCCGAAAGATGCGACCCCGGAGTCTATCATCCGAGCCCGCGATTCCAATAGTTTACGGCTGACCGCGTCGCTTCAATAGGCTCAGCACGTCGACCGCGGTCGACGCCTCGGCTTCGGTCTCGGGGAAGAACGCGCGGGTGACCCGCACCGCGCCGTCGGACGTGCGCAGCAGAAGCGCCTCGGAAAGCTGCGCTTCACCGGGCAATAAGGCGGCAACGTAGTCGTCAGCGCGCTCAGCGCGGGTAACGAACAGCGCCACGCCCTCGACCTCCAGCGCCACTCCAGGGGTAGGTGAAAGGGCGCGGATTCGGCGTAGCACCCGCTCGGTCGTCCAGCCGAAGTCTACCTTCAGCTCCGCGCCGCTCGGTTCGGGGGCCCACGTGGCGAGGGCTTCGTCCTGTTCGGTCTCGGCGATGGCTTCACCGCGTGCCAGCCGCAGCACGGTTTCGCGCAGCAGAGCGAGCGAAGGTCGATCGAGCGCGCGCGCCAGCTGCCAGGAGTCACGCTCGCCCAGCGCAATCGAGCGCGAAGCCAGCATCGACCCGGTGTCGTACTCCGCGCCCAGGCGGTGCGCGGTCACGCCTGCCCGCTCGTCGCCGGCGTCGATGCTCCAAAAGTAGGGATTCGGCCCACGGTGGCGCGGCAGGAGCGACGGGTGGACACCGATGCTGCCCCGAGAGGGTAGACCCAGCCAGCTCGGCGGCAGCTTCCGGGTCCAAAACCACGACACCAAGAGCTCGACCTTTTCGCGCGCCAACGCTTCCGAGACTAATTGCTCGAAATGGGCGGGTGCGTCTTTGGCATCCAGCCGCTCGGGAACCAGCCGCGCCAGGCGTCGACGGCCGGGCGCGTCGATAGGCGACAGAACGACGGGGCCCAGTCGATGCCCGTCGGCGGCTAGCAACAGCGCCCCGAGCGGCAAACCGAAGTACGCGATCTTCAAGCTGGTTTCCACAGGACGTCCGAGGTCACGGGCCGGGTCGAGAGCGAGAACGGTTTGCTGGAGCAACGAAGCGCACGAATTGGCGACTTCCCGCGTCGCCGCGTGGGGGGAGGCTCGGCCGAATTCACTTCGGCCGAGGGGGGCGGCGCGTGCCGCCCCCACCAGGGAGGAGTCGCAGAAAAGTTTCCCACTTTGCCCCGCCCTGATTACCTCGGGCGGCATGGAACCGGCTGCCAAAAGTCGACCGTACCGCCCCGCGCTGCGCGAGGGTGGGCGTTTCGATCCGCTCGCCGCTGGGCGCCCCATCCTCACGTTCGAGGATGTTCACAAGTGTTACCGCGTAGATGCGCCGGTCCTGAAGGGGCTGAGCCTGAGCATTGCGCGGGGCGAGTTCGTGTTCGTCACGGGCCCCTCGGGCGCCGGCAAGAGCACCTTGCTGCGTCTTTTGTACGCGGCCGAATCGGTCGACTCGGGGCGCATTTTGTTTTTGGGGCGCGATGTCGGGCGGCTGACAGGCGGGTCGATTCCGTTTTTGCGTCGCAACATCGGCATCGTCTTTCAGGACTTCAAGTTGGTTAAAAACTGGACGGTGCTGGAGAACGTGGCGTTGCCGCTGGAGGTGCTGGGCTTGCCCGAGCGCTTGGCGCGCGCGCGCGTCGGCGAAGCGTTGGAACGCGTCGGGCTACAAGGGCGCGGCTCCGAGCTGGCCGGTACGCTCTCGGGCGGTGAGCAGCAGCGCGTCGCGGTGGCGCGCGCCATCGTGGGCGAGCCCGCGCTGCTCTTGGCGGACGAACCGACCGGCAACCTCGATCCGCAGCTGGCGGTCGACATCTTGGGCTTACTGGAAGACATCAACGAAACCGGCGTCACCGTCGTGTTCGCGACCCACGACCGCAGCCTGCTCGACATTCGCCCGCGCCGGGTGGTCGTGCTCGATGACGGCAAGGCCACCGACGTGCCGTCGGGCCTCGACGAGCTGCTCGAGACCACGGACGACGGCGGCCGGAGGGTGGCGTAAGCATGGCCCAAAGCCCCGTCAAACGCGCCTTTCGCGGCGCCAAGAACGACTGGCGCCTGCACGCGCTCAGCGTGTTTTCGGTCGCGGTCGCGTTCGTGTGCTTGGCGGCGGCGCTGCTGCTGGTCGTGAACGTCGGTAAAGTTCGCGCGCGTTGGGCCGAGAGCGGCCGCGCTTCGGTTTATCTGCGCAAGAACGCGACCGCCGAGCAGGTGGGGCAAATCGAACGAGCGTTGAAGCAGAGCGAAGGCGTCACCTCCGTGCGCGTGGTGTCCAGCGACGACGCGCGTCGTGAGCTGATCGGCTTGACCAACGATCCGGTGCTCGACGCCTTGCCGACCGAAGCGTTTCCCGCATCCTTGGAGGTGGCGATCGAGAGCACGGTGGCGACGGAGCGTCTTGGTAAGCTGTCGTCGCAGCTGGCGGCGTTGCCCGCCGTCGAAAGCGTGGAGACTTACGGCGCGTGGGTCGATCGCTTGGCGGCCTTGCTGACGGGAGGCGTGAGCGCTTCGTTGTTGCTGGCCGGCGTCGTGCTGGCGGCGGTGGTGAGCGTCGTCTCGTCGACGATTCGCATGAGCCTGCAACGCCGGCGCATCGAGGTCGAAGTGATGAAGCTGGTGGGCGCGACCGACTCTTACGTGCGCAACCCGTTCGTGGTCGAGGGCGCGGCCCAGGGCGGCTTTGGCGCGCTATTCGCTATTTTGCTGCTGGGCGTGCTGTTCGCCATCGTTCAGAGCCATTTCGACAGCAACCTCTCCGCGCTACTTGGCGCGACGCCCGTCTTCTTGCCGTGGACGGTGGCGCTAGGTCTCGTGGCGTCGGGCGCGCTGCTCGGCGCCGTCGCGGCCTACGGCAGCCTGCGCAAGCTGCTCGTCCTATGAGCTATCGCTTCCTGCCGCCGCTATCGGTGCTGTTGCTCGCCGTATCGGCGTCGGCGGTGACGCTCGACGCGGCGCCGGCCGCGCCGAGCGTCACCGCCGTGGGCGCCGACGTGCTGGGCGCCGAGCTCGAGCGCGAGCTTACGACGTTGGAGCGCGACGAAGCCAAAGCCAAGCAGGAGCTGAGCGACTTGGCGCGCGAGAGCGAGCTGCTGAAGGCGCGCACGTTGGCGCGCGGTCGAGCCTACGCGCGCCTGGCACGCGCCGGGCTGTTGCCCGTCGGCGGCGGTTTCAAGGCTTTCGTGGAACATGCCGCACGCCTCGAGCGGCTGCACCGCTCGCTGGCGCGCGATCTCGCCCAAGAACGTCAGGTCGCGGAGCGACGGGCGGTGCTGGCCAAGCAGCTCGCCAGCATCAGCGCGCGACGTGGCCCGCTACAAGCCCAGCAACGCGCGGTCTCGCAAGCCCAGACGGCGCTGCTGGCCGCGCGTGATCGCGATCAGGCCTTCGAGCGCGCCTTCATGGGCGGCGCTTTCGACGATCACACGGCCGTCTACGGCGCGCCGCCCAGCGGCCTTACCGCCAGCTCCGGATTCGCGGCGCTCAAGGGCAGCCTGCCGTTTCCGCTCGCGGGGCGCAGCGAGATCCGCTCGGCGCGTCGCAACGGATCCGGCCCTGGCCTCACGATGCGTGCTCCGGGCGGCGCGGCCGTGCGCGCGGTATTTCCGGGGCGCGTGGCATTTGCAGACAGCTATGCGGACTACGGCCGCACGGTGATTTTGGACCACGGCGGCGGCTACTACACCGTCAGCGCGAACCTCGCCGAGATCGAGGTAAAGGTGGGCGAAGACGTCAAAGGTGGGGCGCGTATCGCAACCCTTTCCGGTGGTTCGGCTGGCTCCACGCTCTACTTCGAGGTAAGAATCGGTCAGGAGACGGCCGACCCGGCGGAGTGGTTTGGGATCTGAGCCGGCGCGCATTTGATGGGTAAGCGGTCTGGGTTTGGGGGACTGGTTCTGGCAGCGTGTGCTTGGCTCTCGTGGTCATGCCCGGCGTACGCGCAGTCGAGCGCCAGCTTTCCCGAGCCGGCCGTGCCGCCCGCTCCCGCACCACGTGCCGCGCCGCCGCCCGCCGTAGTCCCGCCACCGGCGGCCGCCCCGCCTTCCGCCTTCACGCCTCCTCCCGCCCCGACGCCGCCTGCGGCCGCACCGTACACGCCGCCCGCGGCCGCACCGTACACGCCGCCCGTGGCCGCACCGTACACGCCGCCCGTCACCAGCCCACCGCCCGTTCATCAAGCTCCGGCAGCGCCCAGCAACCTATCGTTGCTGCCGCCGCTCTTGCCGTACAAAAAGGGCCTGCCAGTGCCGCCCGGGTACCGCGTCGTCGATCGCGCCGCGAGCGGCCTGACCATCGGCGGCGGCCTCACGTTCGTCGCATCTTACTTGGCGGGGCTGGGCTTGGCCGCCACCCAAAGCTTCGAAAACGGTACCGGTTACGTCGCGATTCCGGTCGCAGGTCCCTGGGCGGCCATCGGGGGGCGCACTTTCAGATGCAAGGTCTCGGTCGCGACCAGCGCCGTGTCGTCGACGGCCGTGCAGAGCGCGATCAACAAGTGCGTCGGCTTTGCCTTCGATGAGGTGACGACGGTCGTGTTCCTCACCGCCGACGGCTTGGTCCAGGCGACGGGCGCCGCCATCTTCTTCATTGGTCTCGCCAGCGGCTATCAAGAGCTCGTCCGCGCCGATTTGCCGAAGGCGGCCTTGTATCCGCTGCCCGAAGGCGGCGCCGCGTTCAGTCTCAGCGGGCGGTTCTAGAGGCCGGGTAGCGCCGGCGCGGCTCCGGTCGACTCGACGGCATCGCGAACGGGCAAGGCGACGCCCGGCTTCCACGCGGCATGGCCGGTGGTCCACACGTCGTGCACCTGCCGGCTGGCGGCGTCGCCGGTGCGGCTTTCGATGCTGCGCACGCGCACCAGCAAATCTTCGAGCAAGCGGCGATTGGCCGCCAACAGCTCGGCTAGCATCGCCACCAGCGCGACGATGAACGACAACGCCAGGGCACCAGTGCCCACGATCAGCGACTGAACGTGGCCGGACGCGGTTCCGCGCGACAAGAAGAAGTACAGAAAGCGGGCCCACGTCAGCGCCCCAACCGTGAACAGCACCAGCGCGATGCGCAGGAAAACCTGCACCGGTCGGTACATGGCGTACGCCCGGAACATCACCCCGCCCGCCTTCTTCAGGTAGTCGGGAATGTTACGGAACAGCCGCGATTCGCGAGTCTTGTTGTTGGTGCGAATCTTGACGTTCTCGACCGCGATGCCGGCGCGCCCCGCCTGAATGACGGTCTCGAGCGTGTACGTGAAACGGTTGTGGACGAATAGGCCCAGCGCGGCCTTACGGCTGATGGCGCGAAAGCCGCTCGGCGAATCGGACACGCTCGTCGCCGACAGCTGGCGCACGATGCCCGAGCCCCAGCGCTGCAGCACCTTCTTGATCGGTGAAAAGTGCGCGATCTGATCGGTTTGCCGATCGCCAATCACCAGCTCGGCGCGGCCGCTCAAGATTGGCTCGAGCAACAGCGCGATATCGCTACCGCGATATTGGTTGTCGGCGTCGGTGTTGACGATGACATCGGCGCCGAGCTTGACCGCGGCGTCGATACCGGCCGTGAACGCGCGCGCCAGACCGCGATTCTGGGGGAACCGCACGACGTGATGCACGCCCAGCTCGGCGGCTCTTTCCGCCGTGCCGTCCGTGCTGCCGTCGTCGATGATCAACACCTCGATCTCGTCGACGCCGGCGAGCTGGCGCGGCAGGTCGGCGATCGTTTCGGGCAGCGTCTCGCGCTCGTTGAGGCAGGGGATCTGGATGATGAGCTTCACGGGCCACCCGACTCGACTTCTTGGGCGTGGCTCGTAGCAGGGCTTCGATTCACGGGCAATCTCGGGGGCGGTTTTGGCCGGAGTCTGCCGCGAGAGTCTCTGGAAACGCAGGGCGTCGTTGCTGGCTAGCAGGCGGCATTTTGTCGAGAGCGACAAACGGTTTGCTGGGGCAACGAAGTTCACGGATTTAGCCCTTCGAACGTCGCCGCGTGGGGGGAGGGGGGCGGCGCGTGCCGCCCCCACCAGGGAGGGCCTAGAACGCAGTGGCTGCAAACTGATCGGCGTTCTAGGCTGCCCCCGCTTTCAGGCTTCATGATCTCGCGACTCGCGCTCTCTCCCCGTCTGCAACGTCTCGGCGCGGGCGTTGCGGCTACGCTCGTCTGTGCCTACGGGGTCTACGTGCTCGGGCGCACGCTCGATCGCGCATATCCAATCTCGCAATGGTTGGTTTGGAGCTTGGCGCCGGTTTGGGGCTACGCGCTTTTGTTCAACGCGTCGTGTGTCGCGTTCGGCTCGTTCTTGGCGCGCCGACTGCTGCAACGGCGTCCGCTGCCGGCGCTGGAGCGCTTGCTGCAAAGCATGATGTTGGGGCTCACCGCGTTCGTGCTCGCGCTGTACGTGCTGGGGTTCATGCGCCAATTCAAACCGCACATGGCGGTGCTGCTGCCGCTGGCGTTTCTGGCGCTCGGTGCCCATGACGCCCGCGAGCTATGGCGCGATTTGGTCAAGTGGCGCGCCCAACTCGAGCCGCCCGGCGCGCTGCAGCGCGTGCTCGGCGCTTTGGCGATTTTGGGCGGCAGCGCCGCGATCGTGTTTCTGTACCTCGAATCGCTCGACGTCTCGGCGATCAATTTCGACGCTACCTGGTACCACTTCCCGATCGCGCAGGACTACGTGCGCTCGGGACGCATCGTCCCGTTTCCGGGCGACAGCCACCGCGCGTTTCCCCATCTGACCAGCATGCTCCACACCTGGGCGCTGCTGAGTCCCGGGTTCCCGGAGCTGGCCCAGCACTGGATGCTCAGCTTGCACCTCGAATTTTCGATCGTGCTCTGGCGCATCGTTGGAGTGGCGGCGCTCGCGCGTTGGTTGCTGGGTGACCGTGACGTGCGGGGGCTGTGGGCCGCCTTCTTCTTGTTCCCGTCACTGTTCGTCTACGATCAGAGCATTGGCGGCTCCGCCGACCACTTTCTAGGCTTCTTTGCCGCGCCGGTGGCGTTGGCGGCGGCGCGCGCGCTGGAGCGGTTCGACGTGCGTTGGTGCGTGTTGCTGGGCGTCGCGCTGGGCGGCCACGTGCTGGTGAAGTACCAGGGCATCTACCTGTTCGGCGGCATCGCGGTCGTGGTCGCGGTACGTCTGGTCTTCCTCGGCTGCCGTCATTGGCTGCACCAACGGCGCGGTCGTCTGGACGAGTACGACATCAGCGGGCGCAAGTTGACTCGTGGCGCGGCCGCTCTGGCGTTGTCGTTCGTGCTCGTCAGCTCGGCTCACTTCGGCAAAAACGCGGTTTTTTATCACAACCCGTTTTATCCATTTGCGCAGAAGATCTTCAAAGCCAGCTACCCGAAGCGCCAGCCCGGCTTCTACGTCGAGACTCCGATCAGGGAGGCGTTCGAGCCCAAGCAACACGGGCTTTCGAGGCAGCTCTGGGCGCTCGGCAAGGTCTTCGACTACTCGCTCGAAACCTCCAACCGATCGCTCAGCAAACACCGCCCTTACATGGGCGCGCTGTTCTCACTGCTCTTGCCGTGCGCGCTGCTGGTACCCGGGCGCAAGCGCCTGGGCCTGGTGGTGGGTATCACGACCGTCGCGTTTCTGATTTGGGCCAACTCTGCGCCCAACGATCGCTACCTGCTCGCGTTCTTGGACCTGTGCATCGGCATTGCCTTGGCGCTGATGGTTCGCGTCTGGGAGCTAGGGTGGCCGGCGCGGGTCGGGCTCGTGCCGCTCGTCTTGCTGCAGCTGGTTTGGGGCGGTGACGCCATGCTTTTCTACGGCAGAAAGCAGCTCAATGCGGCCATCGGCCTGATCGCCACCGGCTACGATGGCGGCGCCGACGGCCGCCTTTGGTCGCGTTCGCTTCAGCGCCAGGTAACGCGGGCGACGCCGAAGAAGGCGGTGATCTTCGCGCGCAACTACAAGGGCCTGCTGGGCTTGGATCGAACCGTGCTCAGCGACGTTCGCACCGGGCAGGACTACGTCAGCTATTCGAACCTGAAAGACACGCGGCAGCTGTACGACGTGCTCAAGGCGCGCGGCGTGACGCACCTGCTGTATCCTCGGAACGAGCGCCGTCCCGAGCGTTGGAACAACACGATTCTTTTTAACGCGCTGTTCGCGCAAAGCGCCGAGAACACCACTCGCTTCGGCAAGCTCATGTTGGGTGAGCTTTCCCCCCGACCGCCGGCGCGTAACGTCCCTTTCTTGGTGGTGACGACGGGCGTGCGAGGCGTCGCCGACGGGGTGTGGGCGGTCGAGCAGCTCGACTTCGATCCGCGCGGGCCCAGGCGCTTTTCGCCGTCGCCCAAACCGATTTACCCGTTGGCGCAAGCCAAGAGCTTGCTGGGCCAAGTACAGGCGTTGCTGATCGGCGCTCGCAAGTCGCGTGCGCTCGGTCAGGAAGAGCTTGCCCAGTTCGAACAGACCGAGAGTTGGAGCGGCGAACAGCTCTGGCTGCGCCGTCACTAGCCCCGAGCCCGGACCCGCGAGTTCTACGACCATGTCGCAAGAGATCACAGACGAGAGCACCCACCGAGCCGAGCCGCCGG
>Ga0164241_10002455_pt1 | contig 20119 bp, 21 predicted proteins | sample OricomyardsoilBY_FD_108780 | JGI IMG/M metagenome (GOLD analysis project Ga0164241, IMG submission 108780) | Backyard soil microbial communities from Emeryville, California, USA - Original compost - Back yard soil (BY) | ecosystem: Environmental > Terrestrial > Soil > Unclassified | place: USA... | reverse complement strand
TACGCCGAGCACCTCGACGTCGAGATCGTCGCCGTCTTCGGCGGCGCCCCGATCAAATCCCAGCAGGCGCAGCTGCGCTCCGGCGCCCACGTCGTCGTCGCCACGGTGGGGCGGATGATGGACCTGATGAGCCGCCGCTCGCTGGTCCTCACCGCGGCCCGCTACATCGTCCTCGACGAGGCCGACGAGATGCTCGACCTCGGCTTCATTGAGGACGTCGAGAAGATCCTGCGGATGTGCCCGAGCGGGCGCCAGACGGCGCTCTTCTCGGCGACGATGCCGCCGCCGGTCAAACGGCTCGCCGAGAGCTACATGTACGACCCGACGACGATCAGCATCACCCCGAAGACGCTGACCGTCGACGCGATCGCCCAGGCCTTCGTCGAGGTCGACGCCAAGGAGAAGACCGCGCGCCTGGTCGAGCTGCTGCGCCAGGAGGAACCCGAGCAGGCGATCATCTTCTGCCGCACCAAGATCGGCGCCTCGCGGCTGGAGAAGACGCTCAAGGACAAAGGCCTCGACGTCAAGGCGCTGCACGGCGACATGAGCCAGGGCTCGCGCGACGGCGTGATGATCGCCTTCAAGGACCATCGGGTGCGGCTGCTGGTGGCGACCGACATCGCCGCTCGCGGGCTCGACATCGAGCACGTCACCCACGTGATCAACTTCGACGTGCCGGCCTCCTCAGAGGTCTACGTGCACCGCATCGGCCGTACGGGCCGGGTTGGGCGTACCGGTCGCGCGATCACCTTCGTCACGCCGGCGCAGCGCGACGAGATCGGCCGCATCGAGCGCGACGTCAAAACGACGATCGGTGAGTGGGAGACCCCCGAGGAGCGCATCGAGCACGCCCCGCGGCCGCGGCGGCGCGAGCGCCCCGAGCGGTCGAAGTCGCGACCCGAGGCCGACGAGGACGTCGCCGCTGAGGACAAGCCTGATGAGAAGCCCGCCGCGGTCGAGTCCCCGTCGGAGGACAAGCCACAGCCCGACGCTGGTGCGGCTGGGGGCTCAGTCAAGCTCTTCGTCAACCGCGGCGAGCGCAGCGGCATCGAGGAAGAGGACCTGCGCTGGGCCCTACGCGAGGGCGCTGTACTCCCCGAAGAGGCGATCCACAACATCAACGTCCTGCACCGCTTCTCCTTCGTCGAGGTCGACTCCGAGCTGGCCGAGCGCACCGTCGAGTTCCTCGACGGCACCAAGCTCAAGGGTCGCGAGATCCGCCTCGAGATCGCCAAGAAGTAAGTCCGCTCAGTCGGACCCGGGGACGCCCTAACGCGCCGCCGACAGCTTCTCCATCTGAGACTGGAGCTTGAGCAGTTCGACCTGCTGTTTGAGGTTGGCGATCTCCGTCGCGGTTGGATTGGGGGGTTGCGCGGGCGCGGGAGGCTGGCTGTCCCGAATCGATTTGCGCTGCTGGAGCAGTTCCGCCCGCTGTTTGAGGCGCTCGAGCTTGGCGCGATCGTTTTCCGTCGCGGCCAGCCCCGCCCGGGTCAGTTCCTTCTCCTTCAGTTCGACTTCCTGCTTGACGCGAGCCAGCTCCTCTTCGAGCCCGGTCGACTGAAAGGCGCTGACCTGTTTCCTGATTTTCGCCGCCTCTTCGAGTGAGCCGCTGACCGTCCCAGGCAGGCTGTCCAGGGTCGAGAAGGCGGCCGCCGCGGACGAGTCGGCCTGATGCTTGTACGAGGTCATCGCGCCGAGATCGCTGAAGCCGATGGCGACGCTTCTTTTCGCCCAAACCGACTTGCGGAGCTTGACCAGCTTGGTTTCGCAGTAGGAGTCCATGACCAGGTGGGGCTTGGACTCCCGCAGCACCGCCCTGCCGCGCACTTTCTCGTAGACGTTCATCGTCGCCCAGCGGGGAGCCCGGACAAGCACCGCGTTCTCATGCCTCGCGGCCTCGGCGAAGGAACTGTTGCTGGCGCAGCCAGGCGCTACCACGACCGCCACGCCGAGGTCAAACCAGGCGGACCTCACCTGCTCCGACGCCTCGCGGCCAAAGCTGACCTCGCCGTTGTCGACCTCGACTTCGGCGTTGCGTATCGCGTCGAGGTCGACGATCAGCTGATGCGCCTCCTGGCGGGTCTTGATGGTCGATGCCCTCCATGCCCGGAAGATCTCGTTGAGCTTGTCGAGCTCTGCTCGCAGGACCGGCAGCAGGTCGTTGAGGTAGCGCAGGCGACCGAGCAACGCCCGCCGTTCTGCTGCGTCGTCTGTCTTGGCCAGTTGCTCGGCGATCTCGGCTATCTCGCCGCTGACCTCGGTGATCAGGGTGACGTAGCGGTCGCGCAGGTTGGCGATCTCGCCATTCGCTTCTCGGAACGCCCGCTCGATTTTTTCCTCAGGCGTCTCTTCCTTCAGCTCTTCTTCCTCGACATGCAGAGCCTTGCCATCCAGCATCGCGCGCATGGGCAGCACTGCGTGCTTGCCAGGGCTGACCAGTCCGACGGCGGTCGCGGCGAGCCCGGCGACCCCGAGCACCACCTTGCCCAGCTCGCCGCCGCTGTCGACAGAGGTGGACTTGAGGCGCCCGTCGTCGGTCAGGCTGAGCTCGACCTTGGTGTTGAAAAGCACCCCGGTGTGGGCGGCCAGGGTCTTGTTACGCGTCGCGGCGCCAACCTCCATCGACACGCTGGTCTGCGGCGTCCGTTTCACACCTCCGCCGAGCACACTGTCTTCCTCCAGAGTCACCTGTGACTCGATCGAAAGCGTCGAGACCGGCAGGGCGTAACTCAGCTCGAGCGAGCCCACTGAATGTCCTGAGTACTGAGCCTAGTCAGCATGGAGAGCGATCCTTTCACAAGCGACGGGCTTTTGGCTATGCGGGCGCGGTGAGCGCCGCGATACTGGCGAAGAGTCGGTCGAAGTCGATCGGCTTGGTGATGTAGCCGCTGACCTCATTGTCGGTTGGGGCGCCAGCGTCCATCTCGTCCTGGTGGGCGCTGACTATCAGCGCCGGCGTCTCAACTCCCTCGGCGCGAAGCTGGCGCAGCGCGTCGATCCCCGACTTCCGCGGCATCATCGCGTCGAGCAGGAGGATGTCCGGCCCAGGGCTGGGCTCCCTGTGCATGACCTCCAGTACCTCCACGCCATCGGCTGCGGTGATTACCTCGTAGCCCTCCATCTCCAGCCTGGTCCGCAGCAGGAGCAGGATCGTCTCCGAGTCATCAGCGATCAGGACCCGGGTCATTGCGCCGAGGCCGCCGGGAGCTGAACGCGGAAGGTGGAGCCCTGGCCAGGAGTCGACGCGGCCTCGATAGTGCCGCCGTGCAGCTCGACGAGCGACTTGGAGATCGCCAGGCCGAGGCCGGTTCCACCGACGTGTTGGGTCAGACCGGCGTCGCCACGGGTGAAACGCTCGAATATGTGCTCCAGCTGGTCCTCTGCCATTCCCGGTCCATCGTCGTTGACGGTCATCTCTACCTCTGTACCCCGGCGCACGACCTTGACCTCGATCGACGCTCCTTCGGGGCTGTACTCATGCGCATTGGTGAGCAAATTCACCAGTACCTGACGGATCCGGTCTCGATCGACGCTGACTTGAGGCAGCCCCGGCTCGATCTCCTGGCGCAGTGCCTGCCCTGCCGCCTCGGTCTGGCTGCGCATCGTACGCACCGCGTCCTCAACCAGCGCCGCGACATCGGTCGCCGCCGGTTTGATCGTCAGCCGGCCGGCATCGCTGCGGGCTAGATCGAGCAGATCGTTGAGCAGCCGCACCAGGTGGCGAGTGTTGTCGAGGATGATCTCGACCGTGTCGGCCTGCTGGGGAGTGAGCTTGTCGCGCTCCAACATCAGCAGCTCGGCGAATCCCTGCACCGAGGTAAGCGGGCTGCGCAGCTCGTGCGAGGCGGTGAGGACGAACTCGTCCTTCATCGCTTCCAGCTGATCGCGCTCACCGGCCCGGCGCTGCAGCTCGCCGGCCATCTCATTGAAGGCGTTGCCCAGCGTCGCCGTCTCCGATAGGCCGCCGACCTTGACCCGGGTCTCGAGGTCGCCGCCGGCGAGGCGGCCCGATGCCTCGACCAGCTCCTCAAGCGGCCGCCGCATCGAGGCGATCAGGCCGCTGAAGAGCAGCGCGGCGCCGGTCAGGCCGGCGATCAGCCCCGCGCCGACCAGCAACGCCGTGTCGCGGGTCTCGCCGTCGATGTCGTCTCGCAGCCCCTGTCGAGCCCGCTGCTGGGCGAGAATCGCTTCCCGCGCTGCCTCGGGCTGCGCTCCGTTGGCGAGACGATTGCGAGCGGCGATCTCCACCTGGTAGGAACGAGCCGTCGCGTCCTCGAAGTCCTGGCGCTGTTGAAGGAAGCGTGCGACGCCGACCACGGCCAGGCCGGTGAGTACGGCAAAGGCAATGGCAAAGCCGATCGTCAGCCTGTTGGCGAGCGATGGACTCAACCGGAACCGCGGTCGGGAATATGCTTGGCCCGCTATGGGGGACGAGGCTACAGGCATGACCGACGGCAGCGCGGAGGCTCCACAGGGGATTGACCGTGCCAGCATCGAAGCTTGGTTCGGGGAAAACGTCCCCGCGGTCGAGCTGCCGCTGTCCTTCGATCGGATCTCCGGCGGTCACTCGAATCTGACCTACGGCGTGCGCGACGCCGCCGGCCGGCGCTGGGCGCTGCGGCGGCCGCCGCTCGGCAAGCGCCTCGGCTCAGCCCATGACATGAGCCGCGAGAACAAGGTGGTCTCGGCGCTGGCGCCGACCGCGGTTCCGGTCCCGCCGGTGGTCGGGCTCTGCGAGGACGAGAGCGTCAACGGCGCTCCCTTCTACGTGATGGAGTTTGTCGAGGGTCCGATTCTGCGTGGCATGGCCGAGGCCGAGGCCTTCCCCGACGAGGCGGACCGGCGCGCGATAGGCGAGCGGGTCATCGACACGCTGGTCGAGATCCACGCCGTCGATCCCGATGCGGTGGGCCTCGGCGAGCTGGGCCGCAAGGAGGACTACGTCGCCCGTCAGTTGCGTCGCTGGCACGGCCAGTGGGAGAAGTCGAAGACCCGCGAGCTGGCGGCGGTCGACGCCGTGCACGAACGCCTCGCGGCGCGCATTCCCGAGCAGGGGCCGGCGACGATCGTCCACGGCGACTACCGGCTCGACAACATGATCCTCACCCCCGCGGGCGAGGTTGCCGCGGTCGTCGACTGGGAGCTCTGCACGCTGGGCGACCCACTCGCCGACGTCGGCCTGCTGATGGTCTACTGGCCCGAGGCCGGCGAAGAGCTCGTCGCCCTCGGCCAGCCGGCGACGCTGGCCCCGGGCTTCCCCGACCGCGCCACCCTGCGGGCTCGCTACGCCGAGCGCTCCGGCCGCGACCTCTCCGAACTCGATTTCTTCGTCGCCCTGGGCTACTGGAAGCTGGCGATCATCCTCGAGGGCGTCTACGCCCGCTACGCCGCCGGCCAGTACGGCAAGGTCGACCCCGGCATCGAAGAGTTTGCCCGCCTGGTCGAGCGCCTCGCCGAGGCCGCTGAGCAGGCCGAGCGCCGCGGCTGACAGCGCGTCCAGGCCGCTTGACATTGTTCAGACGAACCTGAAAGGGTCCGATTTGACCCGAGAAAACTGAGTAGGCGCGAGCCTCTCTTCCCTCGATTGCAAGGAGACTCCGTGAAGCAGATTCGCAAGCGGCTTACGTACGCGAACGTAATGTCGTCGATTGCCGTATTCCTGGTGCTCGGCGGTGCCACCGCCTTCGCTGCTGCTCAACTCGCCAAAAACAGCGTTGGCACCAAACAGCTGAAGGCGAATGCCGTTACCGCCGCGAAGATCAAGAAGGAAGCGGTTACCGCCGCGAAGATCAAGGCGGGCGCAATCCTTACCGACAAGCTGGCGGACAAAGCGGTCACGTCCGCCAAGCTCGAAGACAAAGCGGTCACGTCTGGCAAGATCGCGTATAGTGCTGTGATAACGGACAAGATCGCGGACAAAGCCGTTAACACTGGCAAGATCGCGGATAGTGCTGTGACCACCGGAAAGCTCGGGGCAGGTGCGGTCTCCACCGCGAACCTTGCCGACCTTGGAGTCACGACGACGAAGCTGGCCAACGGGGCTGTGACGGCGGCCAAGCTCGGTGCGAATTCGGTCACGGCGTCGAAGTTCGGCGACGTCACCCTGGTCGAAAACAAAGAACCGGTTGCCGCTAACAGCCAGGCTCTAATCGGCGCCGGTTGCACGGGCGGACGTGTGCTCTTGGACGGCGGCTTTATTTGGAGCGCCCAGACGGCCAACCTCTACATCCAGGACCAGTTCCATTTCATCAACGCGTTCTTCGTCCGAGCGACGAACGCGACGGGTACGAATCGCGAAGTGACAGTAATCGCGTACTGCTTGGATCTCTAGGCTCGACGTTCGGCTGAGCGAAAGGGCCGGGCTTGCCCGGCCCTTTCCTTTGCCATCCCACTCCGGTAGCCGGCCGGCTCTCGTGACTCGGCGGCTACGATGCTTCCTCTGTCCGCCTTCGGCCGGGCACCTGCCCGCGCCCGAAATCTCAAAGGAGATTCCGTGAAGCAGATTCGCAAGCGACTCACGTACGCGAACGTGATGTCGTCAATCGCCGTCTTCCTAGTCCTCGGTGGCGCCACCGCATTTGCCGCCAAGAAGATCGGCAGCAACGAAATCAAGGGCAACTCGATCACGACCGGCAAGATCAAGAAGGAAGCGGTTAGCGCTGCCAAGGTCAAGAAGAACGCGATCACAACGGTGAAGATCAAGAACGACGCTGTGACCGGTGACAAGGTCAAGGAGTCGACGCTTGGTCAGGTACCTAGTGCCGCCAACGCGCAAAATTCTACTAACGCCGCAAACTTCGAAAAATACGTTCCCTTTGGGATCATCACCGCAAACAACGGTGAGACGAAGACCCTCGTTACTTATGGCCCCTTCTCACTGGTTGGCCAATGTCAGACCGACGGAGTCAATGTCGAGGCGAACGTCATTTTTGCCACTACCGAGGATCACACTTCGTTTGGCGGGGATGACGAAAACGGCGGCGATATAGGTCCCGCCACGCCGGAATCGGAACGCATAATCGAGGACCCAGGGGCGACCAGCTCTGGCGCGCCAGAAAACTCGGAGGGCTACGACGACCAGTTCAATGCACAAGCGCCAAGTGGACAGTCGTGGGCCGGCACGGTCGAGTCCTGGGCCAGTAAAAATGCAAATCAGTGCCGCTGGAGCGGATATATCCTCAAGACGTCCTAACGCATCCAGGACTTAGCTATTTGCCAAAGGCCGGGCGTAACGCCCGGCCTTTGGCGTTCTGGCCTGGAGCTTCAGATTGCCCGACGGGGGTGCTTCGGATCCAGCTCGCCGCTTGCCTCGGCTTCGGCGCGCTTGGCCCAGCGGTTGAGCTCGCGGCGGGCTAGGACCATCTTGTGGACCTCGTCGGGGCCGTCGGCCAGGCGCAGCATGCGGCTGAAGCGCCAGAGGGCGGCGAGGGGAGTGTCGTCGGTCATGCCCAGTGAGCCGTGGACCTGGATCGAGCGGTCGAGGACGTTCATGACGATGTTGGCGGCGATGATCTTGATCGCCGAGATCGACTGGCGGGCGGCGCGCTTGCCCTCGGTGTCCATCTTCCAGGCGGCGTAGAGGGTGAGCAGGCGGGCCTGGTCGATCTCCATCCGCGAGGCGGCGATCGCCTCCTGGACGAACTGCTTGTCGGCGAGTGGGCCGCCGAAGGCTTCGCGCTCGTTGGCGCGGCGGCACATCATCTCCAGGGCCCGCTCGGCGGTGCCGATCGCGCGCATGCAGTGGTGGATGCGGCCGGGGCCGAGGCGGTCCTGGGCGACGACGAAGCCACCGCCCTGGCTGCCGAGCAGGTTAGCCGCGGGCACGCGGCATTCTTCGTAGCGGATCTCACAGTGGCCGGGCCCCTTCGAGTGGCCCATCACCGAGATCGGCCGAACCAGGTTGAAGCCGGGCGCGTTGGTCGGTACGCAGATCATCGAGGCGCGCGCGTATGGATTGGCCTCGGGGTCGGTGACGACCATCGCGATCGCCAGGTCGGCGCCAACTGCGCCGGAGGTGAACCACTTGTGGCCGTCGATCACCCACTCGTCGCCGTCGAGCACGGCGCGCGCCTGAAGCAGGGTGGGGTCGGAGCCGGAGACCTCGGGCTCGGTCATCGAGAAGCAGGAGCGGATCCGTCCCTCGAGCAGCGGCTCCAGCCAGCGCTCCTTTTGCTCATCGGTGCCGTGCTCGGCGAGGATCTCCATGTTGCCGGTGTCCGGCGCGGCGCAGTTGAAGGCCATCGAGCCGGCGACCGGGCTGCGCCCCATCTCCTCGCAGAGCAGGCCGTACTCCCAGTTGGTCAGGCCGGGCCCGAAGCGCTCCTCCGGCATGAAGAGGTTCCAGAGGCCCTCGGACCTGGCTCGCTCGCGGATCTCGACGAGGATCTTCGGATACGGCACCCCGGGAGCGACCTCGGCGTCGAGCGCCTCCATGATCTCCCGCTCCTGGGGGTAGATCTCGGCGTCCATGAAATCGAGGATGCGCTCGCGCAGCGTCTCGACCTGGGGACTGGGCGTGAAGTCCATCTACTGGGTCCTCTCCTCGGGGCTGGTCGCCCGAACGCTAGCGGGCGTCTGCTGACTTCGCGTTTAGTAGTCCAATAGGACGCATAAAGGCGAAGTCAGCGATTCTGTAGCGGGCGAAGAGCTCGCCCTCGTGCTCGAGCAACCAAGCTAGCTCCAGGTCGGTCGTTTCGGGCAGGGCGGCGCCCTCGACTATGCGGGGGGCTTCGCCGCCGACCAGCTTGGGGGCGATGGTCAGGAAGAGCTCGTCGACCAGCCCGGCGGTCTGCAGGGCGCCGTGAAGCGTCGGGCCGCCCTCACAGAGCAGCGCCCTGACGCCCTCCTCGCGAAGGGAGCGCAGGAGGGCTGTGAGGTCGACCCGGCCGTCTGGCCCGCTCTCGACCACGACCAGCCGTTTCTCGAGGCCGCTGTAGCGCTCGGCGCGCATCGTCCCGGCGCCGATCATCACCGCGTCGAAGCGGCTGCGTAGCCCGACCAGCATCGCGGTATCGGTGTCCGAGCCGATCGGCCCCGAGACGCCGCCGATCGAGGCTCGGCCATCTACGGTCGCGGCGAAGTTGACCGCGACGAAGGGCCGCTCCTCGGGCGGCTCCTCCCAGGGCCGATAGGACTCGAGCTGCTCCTCGATCGTGGTGGGGCCGGGATCAGGGACCAAGCGCCGCATCGACATGGAGCCTATTGAGGTGACTTCCCGGTTCTTCGCGGTATCCGCGAAAAAACAGGAAGTCAGCGGCGGCTCAGGAGTAGTCGTGCCAGCCGGCGAACTCGCGACCGGCGAACTTCTGAAGCTCGGCGACATCGCTGGTGAAGCGGCCCCGCACGGTCTCGAAGAGGTCGTCGGGCAGCTGCGGCTTCGGCCCCGGCGGTTTCTCCGGATCGTGGACGACCTTCTCGACGATCCAGCGCATCGACTCCGGCAGGCGATCGAAGTTGCGATCGAAGGAGCGGAAACCCGGCAGCTTGATCAGCTTCTCCATGAACTGGTATTTGTCGCCCTGCTTGGCGCTCGACTTCTCCCACTCGCGGTCGAACTGCTCGGAGGTGAAGCCCTCGTCGACGCCGGCGAAGGCGAAGGCCTTGCGCATCGTCTCCTCGCGTTCTGACTGCAACTCCTCCTGGGTGATGATCTCGATCTGCTCGCGGTCGAACAGCTCCAGGTAGGGCTGTAGCTGCATCCAGTACTTGGAGCGGTTCATGTAGGAGGAGTCGGGATTGGAGAGGACCTCGACCAGCTCGCCGGTCTCATAGCCGGCGCCGCTCGCGTGGACCCAGTGGGAGAGGATGCGCTTGATCGGGTCGCGCACCATGTAGAGCAGGCGAGCGTCGGGACAGTGCTCTTTGATCCGGCCCGGGACTCCCTCGAAGCGAGGCAGGTTCGTGTAGTGCGGGGAGGACTCGCCGCGCACCTCGAAGCGGTCGTCGAAGCGGCTCGCGTACCAGTCGAGGCCGAGGTCCCAGTTGAGCTCGCGGGCGAAGAAGTTGAGCTCCTTCGGCTTCGACATCTGGATTTCCGGATGCAGGCCGAGGTAGTGGTGGATGCTGGTCGTGCCGCACTTAAGCCCCCCGATGATGATCAGGTTGGGCAGCTCGGCATGACGCTTGCGACGGCGCCGGAAGCGACTCTTGCGGTCGGCCGTGTAGCGCTCACGGGCACGCCCACACATCGCCTCGTCGGCGGGGTCGCGGGGGGCCTGAGCAGAGGCGATCTGCGTCTCGGTCTCTGACACGAGCGGGCTAGTGTAACTGCGATGCCACTCGCCGATCTCGGATCCAACTTCAATCACTTCTTCGACGTCTCGGCGGAGTTCTTTCGCCACCTCTCGGAGATCGACTGGACCCAGTTCGGAATCGCCCTGCTCTGTCTGCTGGCGATGCAGCTGTCCCGCGCCTGGGCCTGGCGCAACGTGCTGCGCGCCGCCTATCCGGGCCAGCCGATCCCGTTCCTGCCGCTGAGCGCCGCCTACCTCGCCGGGGCTGGGATCAACGCCGTGGTCCCCGCCCACGGCGGCGACGTCACCAAGGTCTTCCTGGTCAAGCGCCAGATCCCCGGCTCCTCCTACCCGGCGGTGACCTCGTCCTTCCTGGTCCAGACCATCTTCGACACCACGGTCGGGTTGCTGGTGCTCTTCTACGCGATCACCCAGGGGCTGCTGCCGCCGCTGCCGAAGATCCCCGACCTGCCGGCTTTCGAGATCTCCTTCTGGGCCGAAAACCCCAAAGCCTTCGCCTTCGCGACGATCGGGCTGCTGCTGGCGATCGCGATCGGCATCTACTTTCTCGCCCACCGGGTGCGGCGCTTCTGGGATCGGGTCAAACAGGGGGTGACGATCCTCCGCCAGCCGCGCCGCTACCTGCGCGAGGTGGCCGCCTGGCAGGGCATCGGCTGGCTGTTTCGCTTCGGCGCCTTCTGGTTCTTTCTCGAGGCATTCGGGATCGGTGGCTCGGTCGGCAAGGTGATGCTGGTGATGAGCGTCCAGGCGATCGCCAACGTCATCCCCTTCACGCCCGGCGGCGCCGGCGCCCAGCAGGCGCTGCTGGTCGCGACCCTGCAAGGACCGACCCGCACCGCCGTCCTCTCCTTCTCGGTCGGCACCCAGATCGCGATGGCGGCCTGGTCGGTGGTGCTCGGCTTTATGGCCATCCTGCTCGTCTTCCGCACGACCGATTGGCGCGGCCTGATCCAGCAGGCCCAAGACGAGGCCGCCGAGGAGAAGGCCGCGGCCCCGGCCGGTGGGCCTTAGCTCGACCAGCCGGGGTAGCGTGAGCTGACTCGCCATTGCCAGGGAGGGCGTTCGCTCGGCGGGAAGTCGTAGTGGTTGCGGCCGGGCAGGGTCTCGAGCGGGACCAGGGCGGGGTCGTCCTGGAGGAGGACGGCAACGCCGCTGGCCGCCTCGATCTGAGCCTGGCTGGCGCGGCGCACGATGCGTTCCCAGCCGAGGCTGGGGCGGTAGAGCCAGTAGGTCAGCTCGACCCAGCCGTCGGAGCGGCGCCGGTCGAGGAGCTGGGTGAAGGCGGTCGTGCGCCGGCGCGAGGCGGTCAGGTGGGGGCCGGCGGCGACGGCGCAGCTCTCGCTTCGGCAGCGCCGGAAGTCGACCGGGACGAGCGGCAGGCCGGAGGGACCGAGCTTGGCCGCTGGCGCCGGTGCAAGCGCGCGGGCGAGGCGGGCAAGCGGCCAGCCGTAGGCCGGCACCAGGGGATGGTGGCGACAGGCATCGGGGAGCCGGGGAGCGCAGGCAATTCGCTTCGAGATCGTGCCGGCGAGGCTGCGGCCAGCGTCGACCTCCCCGCTTGCGGCGACGGCGGCGATCGCGACGAGCAGCAGCAGCGCGATCAATGCCACTAGGCCCGCCTGCTCGACGCTTGCTGAACCCCGTTGCGTTTCTCCCGAACCCCGCACGGCAACGACGCTAGGAGCTGGGAACGCACCTGTGATGCGCTGAACCACACAACTTCGTGCCGGCCGCGGGCTTCTGCTTTCATGTGCTCAATGGAGGGCAGCCCCTTCAACCTGTTCGGCGATCCCGACGAGTTCCGCGCCCGCATGGAGGAGCTCTCGGAGCAGATGCAGTCCTCCCAGCGCGTCGCCTGGGCCGACAACGCGATCAAGCTCGCAGTCGAGATGACCGTCGCCTCGATCGCCCGCCTCGACCTCTCCGGCAGCCCCGACGAGCAGGCGATGCAGGTGCGCGACGCGATCCGCGTCCTCTTCCCCGAGTCGGTGACGCTGGTCCGCGAGGCCCGCGAGGGCCTCTCCTAAGCTGCCTCAGAGCAGCTTGAGGCGCAGCGAGGTCGCCGCACCGCGTCGCAGCGCGGCCGCGACCAGCTCCAGCGGCACCGCGACCAGCATGGCCGGCACCGCTACGACGACGCTGATCAGGGCGTCGAGGCGTCGTTGCCAGGGGCGGTCGGCTGGCACACCCATGCCCTTGCCCAGGGCGGCGAGGGCGACGTTGCGGCCGAAGGTGAAGCCATTGAGGACGGTCTGCCACATCGTCGCGATGCCGGCGCCGGGGGACCAGCGGGCGTTGGTGACGACCTGGTCGCGGTTGGCGACGAGACGACGCACCGACTCGACCGTGAAGAGGAATTGACTCTCCGGCTCCAGGCCGGCCCAACCGGCGCCGCCGATCCAGGCGGCGAAGCCGGCTCGGTTGGCGATTCGGATCCTGCTGTCGTCACCCAGCCGGTCGAGAGCGGCCAGCGCCTCCGCGACGCTTCCCGGCTCGCCGACGGCGCCGAGGCCGCAGCTCTCGCAGCGACTGACCGGACCGCGCAAACCCGGTCGCAGGTCGATCCAGCCGAAGAGCGGCTCGCCACAGGCGGGACAGGGCGGGTTCTCGGGCCCGGCACCCGCCTCCAGCGGCACAACCGGGGCGCGCTGCCGGCCGCTCGGGGTGGTTCGCTCAGCGTTCATCGCCGGTAGCGTACGCATAGTGCGACTGAACGAGATCATGACCGCCGCTGTCGTCACCGCTCTGCCCGGTGCGACCGCGATCTCGGTTGCCCAACAGATGCGCGACCACAGGGTCGGCTCGGTGGTGGTCGTCGACCCGGCGGGCTCGCCGGTGGCGATGATTACCGACCGCGATCTGGCCCTGCGCGTCTTCGCCGCGGGGGTCGATCCCGAGGTTCCGGTCGGTGAGCACGCCTCGCGACCCCTGGTCTGCGGCGAGCCGGCGATGGAGCTTGAGGAGGCGGCGGCGTTGATGGTCCAGCACCGGGTGCGGCGCCTGCCGGTCGTCGATGCGGATAGGCTCGCCGGCATCGTCACGCTCGACGACATCGCCGTGCGCACCGGCAACCTCGAGGTCGCCCAGAAGATGACCGCCGAGGTCATCGAGGGCGCCCTGCCTCAGTTCTACTTCCGCGAGCGCGGCTGAGCATGGGCTCCAGCCGCGAGCAGACGATTGCCTGGGAGGAGCGCTGGTCGCTGCCGGCGGGTTTGGCGGCTCTCGCCGCGGTGGGCTTCGTGGTCGCCGCGATCGTCGTCGCCAGTCAGGTAGGTGGCGGTGACGGCGATGCGGCCTTCCTGCGCGACGTCGATCAGCACCGCAGCGCCCAGATGATCTCCAGCATCCTGCAGGCGATCGGGATCGGGCTCCTTGCGGCGCCGCTCTACTACCTTTTCCGGGCTGCCAACGCGCGCAGCGATCGCATGCGGGGACAGCTGGTCGGCGTCATCGTCGCGGCGCCGCTCTTCCTCGCCGCGCTGGCGATCCTCAGCGGCGTCTCCACCCTGCACGCTGCCTCGGACTTCGTCTCCAACGAAGTGCCGCGGTTGATGGCGAAAGGGGTCGCTCTCAACAGCGACCGCGCCAACGAGATCGCCAACGACACGATTGCCGACGCGCCACTGCGCCCACTTGCCGCCGGCTTCGGCCTCGGTGGCCAGATCGGCTTCGTGGTCGCGATGTTCTACACCTGCCTATACGCGATGCGCGTCGGCCTGCTGCCCCGCTTCTGGGGCTCGCTGGGCATGGCGCTAGGCGCCGTCTCCTTCCTCTTCTTCCAGTTCACCCTGCTCTGGTTCGTCTACCTAGGAGTCCTCCTCCTACGTCCCAGCAGCAAGCCTCCAGCCTGGTCCGCCGGAGAGGCGATCCCCTGGCCAACACCAGCTGAAAAAGCCGCCTCGGATCTTTCCGCTGAAGCTGACGACGACCCGCCACCTTCGGCCGCGGACCTACAAGCCCCGCCCGAGAAGGGCCAATCTCAGTAGGTCGGAGCGTCTTGTACTTTTTTGCGGTTGCCGCCTCTCGGACGGCTCCAATCGCTCCTCAAAAAAGTTAAGCGGAGGCCTACTGAGATTGGCCCGCTTGCGCCCGCTTGCGCTGCGTCCGAATCTCGCTGAGGATGCGCTCTAGGCGGGGCTCTTGGGAGGTGTCTACGAAGCTCATGGCTGCTGCAACTCCGGGGTGGATGGCGGCGATCCGTTCGTGCATGGCTTGAGCGACTGCCCGGTAGGTGGGATGGCCCTCGCGGCCGGAGCGCAGCTCTATTAGGTGCATCGCCTCGCGGGCGTTGAGGTCGAGGGTGTAGCGGATCCGGTAGGCGAGGCTGAGCGCGTAGGGGGCCTGCTCGGGCAGACCGGCGGTGACGAGCCGCTCGTACTCGTTACGCGAGATCTCCAGGGCGCGCTCGAACTCGTCGCCGGCACCCGCTTCGCGCACCTCGTCCGGCACCCCGGCGCCGAGGTCCGGGCCCAGTCGCTGCCACTGCACGGTCAGCATGCGATGGCGCTGGAGATCGCGGAAGGCGCCGTAGTCGGAGACGATCTCGAAGCGGTAGCGCAGCGCCTCGAAGCCGCGCCCGGGACGGTGACGGCGGTTGCCGCGCTCACCGACCATCGCGGCGAGCAGCTCGGCCCGCTCGGCGCGGTCGAGCACGTCGAGGCGGGCGAGGATCTCGGTCTCCGGCGTCGCTGCGGCCTCGAAGAGGCAGGAGGCGAGCAGGTCCTCTTCGCTGCCGTCGACGTGGACCAGTTCGACCGACGGGGTGTCGCCGCCGGCGTCGCGGCGATCGAGGCCGAGCCGCGAGACCCATTGCTCGGTCTGCCCGCGGCGCTGCTCGAGGTAGGAGACCCACTCGCCGCCGCGATCGGGCCGCTCGACCCGGGAGACGAAGCTCGGCATCACCTGCTTCAGCTCGTTCAAGATCATGCCGCCGAACTCGCGCGCCTCCGGCAGCGGCGAGGCCATCAGGCGCAAGAGCAGCTGCTCGTAGGCCTGGCCGGAGGCGTAGATGCCGACGTGGCTGAGCGTCGCCGCCGGCAGCAGGCCGCGCAGCAGGTCGAGTGCCTTGGCGCGGATCGAGCGTTGCCAGGGACCCTCCGGTTCGCCGTCGCCGCGGGGCCAGCGCTGCGCCGCCCACTCCTCGACCTGTTGCAGAGAGCTCGAGTAGATCGTGAAGATCTCGTCCATGGCGGCGCCGAACTCTGCGCCGAGCTGCTCGCCGCGGTAGTAGCGATAGCCGCCGTCGCCGGGCAGCGGCTTGTCGTAGGGGATGTAGCGGGTCGACTGCTCCAGGTAGGCGGCCAGGCGTCCCCGCTGGAGCAGCTTGGTGAGGATGTTGGAGACCCACTCGCAGGCGACGTGGGCGCCGCCGACCTGGGCGATCGAGTCATCGCCGTAGCCGAGGAAGACGCGCTCGTAGAGCCCCGCGGCACGCTCGCCCTCGCTGCCGTCGAAGGGTCGCGTACCGGCCGCCGCGTCCTCGGCGAACTCCTCCAGATAGAGCCGGCGTACGGTTCCCGAATAACGCGAATAGCGGGCAAAAAGCGCTCCCTTGACGGTCTCCGGCAGGTTGACCAGGGCGAATACGGGTTGGTCGAGGTTGGTGAAGTGAGGGGCAAGCAGGGCCTGCTCCTCAGCGGTGAATTGCTCGACCGGGTAGCGCACCGGCGCATCGTAGACCCCACCCCGGCGGGCCGGCGCGGCGACCGACACGACACCTGAGCGTCACGTTTCGGTGGACAGTGTCAAGAGTGTCGCGCAGCGCCTTGACCGCGGGCTGGCTCGCGGCTTTGCTCACCTCACCGCGGCGGTGAAATCGGCGCCGGCGCCGAGCAAAGGGGGAGAGATGGGGAGAGTGATGGCGATTGCGCTGACTGGCGCGGCGATCGCCCTGACGGTGACGGGAGAGACGAGGGCGGAGGCCAGTCCGGGATCGGCACGGAGCGCGATCGTCGCGCTTGGCGACAGCTTCATCTCAGGCGAGGGAGGACGCTGGCTGGGCAACGGCTCCGATCCATTTGGAACTCGCTCGGGCACCGACCGTGCCGCTGCGCGGTGCGATGGGTGGGGCCTCTGCGACTACGACCCGGCGCGGATCTACGCAGCCTCCGAGCGGAGCGATTGCCACCGCTCTGACGTGGCGCCGGTCGCGAGCGCGCCGGTGGCCGTCGACGAGAGGGTCAATCTGGCCTGCTCCGGTGCGAAGGTCGCCAACGTCTGGCCTTCGGCGATGGGGGGTCGGTCGCATTTCGGCGAGCCGCCGCAGTCCGACGCGCTGATCGCGGCCGCCGAGCGGGACGAGGTGCGGATGGTCGTCGTCACGGCTGGCGCCAACGACGCCGGCTTCGGTGGCCTCGTGGCCGGCTGCGCGCTCGATTGGGCTCGTGGCTCCGAGGCCGACCCGGCCTTCTGCCACGGCGCCGCTCAGGCCGAGCTCGACGCGTCGTTGCCGGCGATGAGGCGAGGGCTGGGAAGGGTGCTGGCGGGCGTGCGCTGGACGATGGAGGGCGCCGGCTACCGGCGCCGGGATTACCGCCTGATTGTGATGGGCTACGCCTCGCCCTTTCCCGTGGGCCGCTGGATTCGCTACCCGGAGGAGGGCTGGAGCCGCCTCAACCAGGGCGGTTGCCCGGTCTGGGACGCCGACGCCGACTGGGCGGCCGGCGAGGGTGTCGGCTCGATCGACGCCGCGATGCGCGCGGCGGCCGGCGCGGCCGGCGCCGAGTTCCTCGACGTCCGGCATGCCTTCGACGGCCATCAGCTCTGTGACAGACGCTCGCGCCGGGTCGGCCCGGAGGGCCCGTCGCCGCGCAGTGCCGAGTGGTTCCGCCGCCTCGCCTTTGTCCAGGGTTCGTCCCGCGAATCGCTGCACCCGAACGCCTATGGCCAGCGAGCCCTCGGCGCCTGCATCGGCCTCCACTACGCGGGCCCGGTTGGCGACTACGCCTGCCATGCCGAGCCCGGGCGCGGCTACGTCGATGGGATGCGAGTCGAGCTGCTGGATTAGTGTCATGGTTTATTATCATGGCCATGAAGAGACTTCGTATATCGGCGGGCGGGCAGGTTTCCGTGCCCGCGGCGGTACGTCAGCGCTGGAAGACCCGGGTCGTCGTCGCCGACGACCGCGGCGACCACCTGATCCTGCGCCCCGCCCCCGAGGATCCGATCGAGGCCGCATCGGGAGCCTTCAAGGACTACGCCGGTCCCAGCGCCGACGAGATGCGGCGCCAGTTCCGCGAAGAGGAGCGCGAGGCCGAAGAACGGAAGTGGGGCTCGGAGCCAAGTTGACGCTGCTCGACGCGAGTGCGCTCGTGAGCCTCCTGCTTGGCGAGCCGGCGCAGGCGAAAGTGGCCGAGCTCCTGCGCGCCGGCGACTGTGCCCTCCCGGCAGCTTGTCTTGGCGAGGTGGTGGACAGCCTCATGCGCAAGCACCGGATTGCTCAGCCTTCTCTGTCAGAGCGACTCGGTGCGTTGTTGGACGAGGTGCTGGATGTTCTCCCCGTTGACCAGCGCATGTCTTGGCGGGCGGGCGAGTTGCGCGCAGCCCATTACCACCGCGCAGACCGCGCGCTGTCGCTTGCCGACTGTCTTTTGTTGGCCAGCGCGGGACCGGGCGATCGGATCGCGACCGCCGACGTCGCGGTAATTGCCACCGCGGGGGAGCTAGGCATTCGGACGATTCCGCTCCCCGCCAGCGACGGGTCTCAGCTTTGAGTCCCGTTGTCTGACGGGGGGGCTGCCATCAACTCGACGCGGTGACCGGCGGGCGCGATCACGACGGCTCGCGGGACCCCCCAGTGTTCGCGGCGGCGCTCGACCTCGAAACCCTGCTCGCGCAGCTCGTTGAACGAACGCTCGAAGTCCGTAACCACCACGGCGGTGTGGCCGCGCGGCGGGACGGTGGGAGACTCGGTCGGCATCAGATGGATCTGGGTCCCACCCCGTTCCAGCCAGGTGAACTCGCTCAGCGTCTCGGGAGGCACGACCTCGGCGAAGCCGAGGATCTGCCAGAGCTCGACCGAGCGCTCCAGGTCGGCGGTTCTCACCTCGATGCCTACGTGGTGCACGGTCACAACAACAACGAGATTAGGGAAGCGCCGACGACGATCGCGGTCGACCATGTGACCGCCTCAGCGGTGATCTCCATGTCGAGGCCGTAGGCGTGGGCGATGACCAGCGAGTTGAGGCCCGAGGGCATCGCCGAGAGCAGGCGGTAGGCGGCGGGGAGGTCGATCACTGGTGCCGCCAGCAGCATCAGCAGCGCCGGCACGACCGCGAGGCGGGTGGCGATGACAAGGGCGACCGGGCGAGTCAGCGGTGGCGGCATCGGTAGCTCGCCGTGTTCGGCGTTCTCGGCCAGGGTGGCGCCGACGGCGAAGAAGCCAATCGGCAGGATCGCCACGATCAGCGCCTGCGAGACGTCGACGAGCAGGTCCGGCGCCAGCGCCTCGGGAGCGAGCAGCCCGGCGATCGCAGCGTAGAGCGGTGGGTTGCGGGTGAAGAAGGCGCCCACCCGCTGGCGCGGCGTTTCGCCCGCCTTGGTCCCAAACGCGGCCCCGACCGCGAAGGCGCCAAGCAGCAGGCAGGGCCCAGTGACCAGCACGTCATAGAGCACCGCGGTCGAAAGTTGATCCCGACCGAGCAGAGCAACCGCCAGCGGATAGCCCAGGTAACCCGTGTTGACGCTGAGCACGCAACAGACCACCGCGCCGACCTGGAAGCGGGGCAGCTTCAGCACCCGGCTGGCGACGAAGTAGGCAAGCAAGGCGCCAAGCGAGGAGGCGACAATCCCCAGCACCAGGCCGACGCCGTGGCTGGGGTCGATCTCGCTGGCGGCGATGTTGAAGAAGATCACCGGCGGCAGCAGCACGTAGAGCAGCAGCACCAGCGAGCGCCGCGCCGCGTGAGCGGCACCCGCCGGCCAGCGCCGCTCCGCCCCGACGCCGATGGCGACCGAGACGACGATTGCGGCGGTTGTGAGCAGGACCCCGATCGCGGGACCCTATGGGCACGCCTCCTTGCTCAGACGGGTGCCGCGTACAGCGCCTCGATCTCCGCCTCGTACTTGCGCTCGATCGGCCGGCGCTTCAGCTTCATCGTCGGCGTCAGCTCCTCGCCGCCCGGCTCCCACTCGCCGGTGATCACCTTGAAGCGCTTGATCTGCTCGACCCGCGAGAGCCGCTGGTTGGCCTCCTCGACCGCGGCGGCGACCTCCTCGGCGATCGCCGGATCGTCCTCAGCCGCCCCCCGCATCGCCAGCGTTTCGAGGTCGAGGGTGATCAGCGCCACGTTGTAAGGGCGGGCGTCGCCGATCGCGACCACCTGCGCGACCACGGTCGAGGCCGCCTTCACCTTGGCCTCGATGTTGGCCGGCGACATGTTCTTGCCGCCAGCGTTGATGATCAGCTCCTTCTTGCGGTCGACGATCTTCAGGTAGCCCGCCTCGTCGAATTCGCCGACGTCGCCGGTCAGCAGCCAGCCATCCTCGGTGAAGGTCTCCGCCGTCTTCTCCGGCATGTTGCGGTAGCCCTTCATCACCTGCGCGCCGCGAACCATCACCTCGCCGTCCTCGGCCAGCTTCACCTCCACCCCCGGCACCGGCGGCCCGACCGTGCCCGGCCGGATCCCGCCGGGCGGGTTGAGGGTCGTCACCGCGCTGGTCTCCGACATCCCCCAGGTCTCGCAGATCTCGATCCCCATCGCGAGGAAGAACTCGAGCACCTCGGGCGGCGTCGGGGCAGCGCCGACGACGAACGATTCGACCTCGTCGAGTCCCAGCATCTGGCGGATCTTCGAGAAGACCAGCTCGTCGGCACGGTCCCATTCGGCCTGTAGGTCCTCGGGGATCTCGCCGTCCATGTAGGCGGC
>Ga0164241_10002454_pt1 | contig 20120 bp, 20 predicted proteins | sample OricomyardsoilBY_FD_108780 | JGI IMG/M metagenome (GOLD analysis project Ga0164241, IMG submission 108780) | Backyard soil microbial communities from Emeryville, California, USA - Original compost - Back yard soil (BY) | ecosystem: Environmental > Terrestrial > Soil > Unclassified | place: USA... | reverse complement strand
GCCAGCGCCGCCCTCAATCCCGGCATCCTGCTGACGCTCACGATGGTGTTCCTCCTGGTCGGGTTCGCCTTCAAGGTCTCCGCCGTTCCGTTTCATGCCTGGACGCCCGACGCGTATCAGGGCGCCCCCACCCTGGTCACCGGCTTCATGTCGACCGGAGTCAAGGCGGCGGCCTTCGCGGCATTCGTCCGCGTGTTTCTCTCCGCGCTGGAGCCCCTGCGCATGGACTGGGTGCCGGTCCTGTCGGCCGTCGCCGGCCTGACGATGATCCTGGGCACGGTTGTGGGCGTGGCGCAATCGAGCGTCAAGCGGATGCTCGCGTATTCCAGCATTGCGCACGCGGGATATCTGCTCGTCGGGCTGGTCGCGGCCAACGCGGCGGGGAAGGCCGCCATCCTCTTTTATCTCGTCGCGTACGCCGTCACGAACCTGGGAGCGTTCGGCGTGCTGGCGGCGCTGACGACCAACGACCGTCCGCACGACGACATCCGGGAGTTTGCCGGCCTTGGCCACGAGCGGCCTGGACTGGCAGCGCTCCTGACGATCTTCCTGTTGTCGCTCGGCGGCTTTCCGCCGACGGTGGGCTTTGTCGCGAAGTGGTACATCTTCAATGCCGCGATTCAGGAGAATCTCGTCTCGCTGGCGATTCTGGGTGTGTTGACCAGCGTGGTCTCGGTCTTCTTCTACTTGCGGATTGTCGTCCAGATGTACATGGCGGAGGAGCACGCCAACCCGCGCCGGCCCGCGATGCCGGTCATCGCGGCCGCGGGCGTGATGCTGGCCATGGCCGCCGTGTTCTACCTCGGCGTGCTGCCTGGACGACTCCTCTCGATCGCGGCCGAGTCGGTCACGGCGATTTTCTGATCGAACGCGCCACGAAGGGGTTACCCTTCACTCGTTCCGAGCCATGAACAACCTCAAACGTCCAGCGCGCGTGCTGCCCGACGAGCCTGAGTTCCAGCCGCTCGAGCGCTTCTGGCCGTACGCGGAACTGCCCGAACAGCCCAGCGACGAAGAGCTGGCGCGCATCAGTCCGGAACTGGCCGAAGCCCTGTTTGGCGCGCCGCCGCTGCCGTTTTCGATGTCGATCGTGTTTCCCGCGTTCGAAGGCGACCTCTATCCGCGCGCCGTGGAATTGGCGCGCGCATCGGACGAATACCGGGAGTTCGTGGTGGACGGGGCCACGCGTCACCGCGCGCGGTTTTATCCCGGCGATCGGCCGTCACGCATGCGTGACCTTTACGACCTGGTTGGCGGGCTGCCGGATTCGGAGGTGCTCGTCGACGATCGGCCGGTGCCGTACGCCCGTGAGTTGTGGCTGCCGCTCGTCTGGTGCCTGATTCGTTGAAGGGTGTGGAGCGGGGAGCGGGAAGAGGAGAGGTGGGGGGACCGGAGCCTGCGGCCCCAGCCCCCCGAGGTGGTCTAGCTCGGCTTGGTAACGTTGCCGGCCTGCGGTCCTTTCGGACCGTCGACGATCTCGAATTCGACCTGCTGGCCTTCCTCGAGCGTCCTGAACCCCGAACCCTGAATCGCGGAGAAGTGCACGAACACGTCGTTGCCTCCCTCGCGCTCGATGAATCCGTAGCCCTTTGCGTTATTGAACCACTTCACCTTACCAGTAATGCGCATACTACTTGCCTGCCTTACGAACACGCAGCGATTGTCGCCACGCTTACCCCCCGGCGCCTGCTCTGCGAGCACGACGGGGTACAAAAAAAGACCGCGCCACGCGGTCTCATCTTCGACGCCGGCCCGCCCAGCGTCAAAGCGCGACTCTAAGCGTGGGCCCGGGCTTTGTCAACAGCGATCTCGGGGGAGTATGGCTGTTTCGGCAGGTTTTTGTGTATGACTCCCACCAGTATATGACTCGAGCGACACCTATGGTCACTTGCCCCACTATGAACGTATTGAGGAACGCCTGATGCGTGCACTTTTGAGCGTGTCCGACAAGACCGGACTGGTTCCCTTTGCCCGTGCCCTCGCCGATTCCGGCTGGGAGCTGGTCTCCACTGGCGGCACCGCCAGGGCGCTGGCCGAAGCGGGCATTCCTGTCGTCGGCATTTCAGATGTCACCGGCTTTCCCGAAATGATGGATGGGAGGGTCAAGACTCTCCATCCCAAGGTTCACGGCGGGATCCTCGCGCGCCGGCATCGAGAGAGCGACGTCGCCGCGCTGGCCGAGCACGGGATCACGACGATCGACCTGGTCGCGGTGAATCTGTACCCGTTTGCGGAGGCCGCCTCGCGGCCGGGGTTGCCGTTCGATGACCTCATCGAAGAGATCGACATCGGTGGTCCGAGCATGGTGCGATCCGCGGCAAAGAACTTCCGCGATGTGCTGGTGGTGGTGGATCCGTCAGATTACGCCGCTGTGCTCTCGGCCCTCGGGATGCCCGGCGGGGCAACGCTGGCCTTCCGGTTCGACCTCGCGCGGCGCGCCTTCGCGCACACGGCCGGCTACGACGCGATGATCTCCCGCACGCTGAATGACGTCCAGGTGGACGAAGCCCGCGCCGCGTTCGAACGGACGCCCGGCGCAACCGGCGAACTGCTGCCCGCGGTGTGGGAGCCGCGCCTCGAAAAGATTCGGGATCTGCGCTACGGAGAGAATCCGCATCAGCGCGGCGCCTGGTACGCGAGCGAGCACCGCGGCTTTGGCGGCGCGACGGTTCATCAGGGCAAGGAACTCTCGTTCACGAACCTGCTCGATCTCGACGCGGCTGCTCGTATCGCGCTGGAGTTCACGGAACCGGCGGCCGCCGTCATCAAGCACACCAACCCCTGCGGAGTCGCGACGGGTGCGACGCTGGCCGACGCGTACGTGCGCGCGCGCGAAGCCGATCCGCTCTCGGCGTTCGGCGGCATCGTGGGTCTCAATCGCCCCCTGGACGTGGAGACGGCGCGCGCGCTCACGTCCACGTTCATCGAGGCTGTCGTGGCGCCGGGGATCGTCGATCCGGCCGCGGTGATGCCGATTCTCGCGACGAAAGCGAATCTCCGTGTCGTGACGACGTCATTTGCCGGGCTCGAGGACGCACGCGATGTGCGCGCCATTCTTGGCGCGTGGCTTGTGCAGGCGCGCGATCGCGTGACCGAGGCCGGCGAGCGATGGCCGGGGCACGAGGCCGTGAAGGTGGTCACGCGCCGTGCGCCGACCGCGGAGGAATGGACCGCGCTTCGTTTCGCCTGGCGGGTCTGCGCGCATGTCAAATCGAACAGCGTCATCTTCACCGGTCCGGACGTCACGCTGGCCATCGGCGCAGGCCAGATGAGCCGCGTCGACGCCGTCCGGACGGCGGTGTTGAAGTCGGGCGGCAGGCTGGCGGGATCGGTGGCCGCATCGGACGCGTTCTTCCCGTTTCGCGACGGGCTCGACGCGGTGGCCGACGCCGGCGCCACGGCCGTCGTTCATCCTGGCGGATCGGTGCGCGACGCGGACGTGATCGCCGCGGCCGACGAGCGCGGTCTTGCGATGGTGCTGACCGGACGCCGGCACTTCCGGCACTGAGTTCCGTTGACCGCTTCCTCTCCGCCCCGGCCATCCTGGCGGCGTTCAGCCGCCGGATCCTCCCACGTCCGCGTCTGGGGCTGGGTGCTGGCGGCGGCGCTGCCCGTGTTCTTCGTCGCGCTCGGCGCCAACACGATCTGGGAGGCGAACGAAGCGTTCTACGTCGAGACGCCGCAGCACATGCTGGAGACCGGCGATTACATCACGCCGTACTTCAACGGGCTGCCGCGGCTGAACAAGCCGGTGCTCAGTTACTGGATCGTCGCCGGACTCTATCGGCTCTTCGGCGTCTCGGTCGCCGTGGAACGGCTGGGTATCGCGCTCGGCGCGCTGGGCATCATCGCATGCGCGTTCGTGATCGGCCGGACCCTGCGGTCGACGTCTACGGGCCTGCTTGCCGCGCTCATCGTCGCGACCTCGCCGCGCGTGGTGGTGTGGTCGCGCCGCATCTTCATCGACATCTACATCACGCTGTTCATGTCGATCGCGCTCGCCTGCTTTCTCCTGGCGGAGCGGTATCCAGAGGTCCGGCGCCGCTGGCTCGTCCTCATGTACGCGGCGATTGGGCTCGGCGTGCTGACAAAGGGGCCGGTTGCGCTGTTCTTTCCGGTCGTCGTGTTCGGCGTCTGGCTGGTCACGGAGAAGCGCTGGCGTCAGTGGATGACGTTCATGCCGGGTTGGGGCGCACTCATCGTGCTCGCGATCGTCTGCCCGTGGTACATCGGGCTGTACCACGCGCACGGATGGGCGCCGATCGTGCAGTTCTTCGTGGGCGAGAATATCGAGCGGTTCGCGGCACCCGAGTTTCCGGAAGGCCGGTCGATCTTCTTCTATGTTCCTGTCCTGCTGACCGACCTGTTTCCCTGGGCTCCGCTCCTGGTGGTCACGCTGGTCTCGGCATGGCGACGCACTGGACCTGAAGAAGACGCGGTGTCCGCTTCGCTGCGGCGCCTCCTGTGGCTCTGGATCGTCACGATTGCCGGCGTCTTCTCCTTCTCCCAATCGAAGCAGGATCTCTACATCTTTCCGGTCGTCGCCGCGGCCGCAGCGCTCATCGCCGAGACGATCCAGCGCGCGCTCGATGGGGAACGCCGGACCGCATTTCGAGTGATCTCGATCGTCACCGCCGCGCTGATCCTGCCTGCAGCCGCCGCCGGCTACTGGCTCTTCGGCGCCGGATATTTCGCGCTGGCCGGTGCGGGCGCCGCGGCGCTGGTTCTCTCTGCCGGTGCAATCGCCATCATCACGTCAGCGGCCCGCGGCCGGCTCGCCGCCGTGCCGGTGCTCTGGGCAGCGACGTTTCTGATTTTCAACTACGTCCTCGTCCTGCGGATCCTTCCGGCACTCGAACCGCTGAAGCCTTCCGCGGCGCTGGGGCAGCTCATGAGAGAGCGGGGCGGCGAGAACGGCAACTTCGGCCACTACCACTTCTCTCTGCCCAGCCTCTCGTACTATGCCGGCCGGCCCATCACGGAACTTGGCGACCTGGAGAACGTGAAGGCGTTCTTCCTCAACGACCAGGGGGCCTGGGTGGTCATGACCGAAGACAGCTTCAGGAAACTGCGGCAGGACGTTTCAATGTGCGAGGTCGCGCGGCGTCCGATGTTCTCCGCGTCGCTCCCTGATCTTGCTGCGAGGCGGCCGCCTCGGGACGTGCTGCTCGTGAGCAATCGCGGGTGCGACGCGACGTCTATCCGCTGATACGAGGGAGCAGGGGGCCGATGGTCAGGCGCAGCAGCATCAAGGCCAGCCACGTCAGCACGGGCAGGCCCGGCACGCGTGCGTCCAGCCGCTCGAGCCACGCGCGCCAGCGCGGCCAGGCGTGGAGACTGACGACCGCTCCCAGCGTCGCGATCGCGTAGTTGGCCGAGAACACGTAGCGTTCCGCGAACCGGCTGGCCGGGCTCAACGCCACTACCGCCGTCACGGCGAACGCCAGGGCGAACAGAATTCCGCGCCGCGCAGGTTCCGTCGCGCTCTGCCACCAGCTCAATACCCGTCCTCGCCGTGTCCAGCACGTGGCCAGGATCGCGAGGCTCCACGGCGCGGGGTGCCAGAGGACACGCGCGGCATAGAACAGGAGATGGTGCGCGAGTGTCGCCCCGCCGGTGCCGGTGGTCGGCGCCGCAAGCGTCAAAGGCCCGAGCTGCCGTTCCCAGTACGCCCGCCAGAATCTTTCCCCCGTGACACGCTCATACTGCAGGTCGTAGGCGGCAGCGACGCCGAGCATGACGACCAGTCCGAACACACACGCCAGGATAGGCCGCACGCTCGATCCGCGCTGGCGCGTCGGATTGATCAGGATCCAGTAGCCGGCTCCTACGAGCAGGATCACCAGGAACACGCCCTTTACCAGCAGTGCAGCCGTGAGCGCAATGGCGACGATCCACGAATGTCGCCATGACGTTCGTACAGCGTCCAGCCCGACGAGCAGTGCAACGAGGGCGAACAGCATCGGGTACTCGTGGTTGGCCCGGATGCGGAAGATGAACGCGACGGGCATGAACTGCAGCAGGATCAGGACGAGACGGCCGTCGGTCACCGATGTCACACGCGCCACCAGCGTGCCGATGATGAGCAGGCACGCGAGGCCTGCGGTGATCCCGACGATGTATGCGGCCTGCGCCGCGGGGATGCCGATGGCGCCCAGCGCGGTGGGAAGCAGGAACACACCGGCCGGGTGTTCGTGGAACAAGCCCTCGCTGTCCCAGTTGCCCCACCACTCGGGGGCGATCCAGCGTGCGGGGGGCGTCTGCGCGAGCCGAGCCGAGATAGCCGCGTACAGCGCCGAGTCCGGATCGTCGCTCGCGAACTGCGTCACCACCAGCAGGCCGGACACCAGAAGGAGACTCGCGAGCCAGCCGAGCAGTTCCCGGCGCGAGAGCAGGCGGTCGATGGTCACAGTTGCAGAGCCGACAGCGACTGCAGCAGCTCGTCCGGCGTGACGCGGGCCGGGCCGAAGCGCGCGACAACGAGGCCCGCGGCGACGTTGGCAAGCCGGGCCGCGTCCACCAGCGGCGCGCCAGCAGCCGTCGCCAGCGCGAGCACCGCAATCACCGTGTCGCCCGCGCCGGTGACGTCGGAGACTTCCCGCGCGACAGCCGGGAGCGCCTGTTCGACGGCGGTGCCGCTGTTCGCGTCGAGGATCCACATGCCGTGTTCCCCCCACGTGACGAGCACGTTCGCGCCGGTCCGCTCGTGCAGGCGGCGGGCCGCCCTCCGGGCATCCTCGGTCGTACGGATCGCCATCTGCGTCATCAGCTCGGCCTCGTGATGGTTGGGCGTGATGAGCGATGTCCCGCGGTACCGGTCCACGTCGGCGACCTTGGGATCGACGAGCACGGGCGTGCTGCGCGGCCGCGCGGCGTCCAGCGCGGCGGCAATGGTGTGCGCCGTCACGACACCTTTGCGGTAATCGGAGAGGACGATGGCGTCAGCCGCCGTCACCAGCTCGGCGATCCGCGCTGCGAGTTCCGCGCGAGCCGCGTCGGTCGTCTCGCCGTCGAACTCGCGGTCCACCCGCGCCACCTGCTGATTGCGCGACGTCACGATGCGCATCTTTCGCGTCGTTGGCCGTTCCGGATCGACAACGAGACCCCGTCGATCGATGCCGGCCTGCTCCAACTGCCGTGTCAGCTCGATCGCGGCATCATCGTCGCCGACCAGTCCGACGATGTCGACGACTCCGGTCAGGCCGACGACATTGTTGGCGACGTTGGCGGCGCCACCGAGCCGGAATTCATCGCGCTCGTAGCGGACGACCGGTACCGGCGCCGCCGGCGAGATGCGATCGACCTGGCCGATCAGGAAATGATCGAGCATCACGTCGCCGATGACGGCCACGCGATGCCCCTTGAGGCGGGCGGCCAGTTCCGAGAGGTGCGCGCTCACGGGACGCTCACGCGCGCGGCGAAGGGCAGGGTAATGAGGCCGAGAAACAGCACGAGAAACTCCGAGTCTCCGAAATTGTGTTCGAACATCCCCGCGCCGAGCATCGCGACGATGGCCGCCAGACCGCTGGCGGCGAGTCCCTTGGCCGGTCCCGTCCGCGTCAGGCGCCACAGGTCGCGCATGGCCACGGCGAGGAACCAGAACCACGCGAGCAGCGCGGGAACACCGCGCTCGGCGGCAATCTGAATGACGACGTTGTGCAGGTGTGCGCGGGTCGAGCCCGGCTTGTCCTCCGGATCGACCGCGTCGGGCCGCTTGTACGTCATGTACGCGCGCGGGACCATGTCCGGCCCGACCCCGGTGAGCCAGTGGTCCGCAATCATGGCCTGTCCGGATTTCCACATGGAAATACGGTCCCGGTTGGTCGGATTCGACAGGTCGAACATCGACAACGCGCGGCTTTGCACGGACGGCACGAGCAGCGCCACCGCGATGACGAGTGGGACGGCGATGATGAGCTTTGGCCGGCGCAGCACCACCAGCGTCGTCAGCGCGGCAATCGTGCCGATCCAGACATTGCGTGACAGCGTCACCGCGAGCGCCAGGAGCAGCGCCGGTACGGCGACCGCCGGCCACAACCACTCGCGTTGGCGATAGAGCAGCTGCGCTGCCGCGCTGCACGCGACCAGCATGAGCAGCCCCGAGTACGTCATGAAGTGGCCGACAAGCCCACGGGGGCGGTTGTGGAGCAGGTAGTCGAGATTCAGTTCGCCGACGAGGATGCCCTGAACGATTCCCAGAAATGCACTGACCGCGCCGACCGCGATGATGGCGTTGGTGACGCTCGTCGCACGCCTGCCCGCAGCAAAGGCCATCGTGACCGGCACCACCAGATACAGGAACAGTTGTTTGTCGTCGCGAAGGCTCGCGAGCGGTTGCGGCGAGAACGCGGTGCTGACCAGCGTCAGCCCTGCATAGACCAGGAGCGGGATCATGAACCCCGGCAGCGGCTGCGGTTTCCGGCCTCGGAACACGAGCACGAGCCAGAGAATGACGCCGATCCCCAGGAGCGATTCGCCCCAGGCGATCTTCAGCTGGATGAGGGCGAGTGATGCCGCGACGGCGTAGAAGCCGTAGCGCTCGAGCGTCGAGTTATCCGGCGCTGCACTCATCGCTGCTCCAGTATCCGTTCGGCCGCGTTCATGACGTCACGCGCGGAAATCCCGGTGAGGCAGCGGAAATCACCGGGAACGCAGGTGCGCTGCTCGCACGGCCGGCACGGCAGCTGGCCGGCGTCGAGCGACACGGTTCTCAGGTGTCGAGGCCGCCACGGCGCCGATCGTTCGGCGAGGGTCGGCCCGTACAACCCGACGACCGGAACATCGGACGTCGCCGCCATGTGGAGCGGCCCGCTGTCGCCGCCGATGAACAGCGAGGCGCGCTCCATCACCGCGCGCAGACCCGCGAGTGACAAGCCTTCCACGTCGATGATCCGTTGACCGGCGGCCGCATTCCGGCCGCGCGCCGCCTCGATGACGCGGGCTGCGGCCTCATGGTCCGAAGGGCCGCTGGTGACCAGCACCGAGCGCGCTGGATCGGCTGCGACGAGTCCGGCGGCCAGCTCCGCGAACGCGGACTCGGGCCAGCGTCGAAAGGGATTGCCGGCGCTCACGTGCAGCACGATCAGCCGGCCCTGGCCTGCGACGCCCAGTTCGGACAGGCGCCGGTCCACGTCCGCGGCGGCCTGCGGGTCGACCGGCATCTCGACGCGATCGCGGTCCGGGTCGGGACCCGGTGCCAGGTCGTGATGGACGGCAGCCAGCAGGTCCCACTGGTTCTCGACGGAGTGCCGCGGGCGCAACTCGCGGGGTCTGTGCACCGTACGGGTGTACATCCATTGCCGGCCCGGGACATCGTAGCCCACCCGCACGGGCGCGCGCGTGGCCCACGTCAGCCAGGCGCTGCGCGGACCGCCGTGCAGATCGATGGCGATGTCCACACCCTTCGCGCGCAGTTGCCGCGCCAGCGACCAGTCATCTTTGATCCGGCGCCAGCCACGCGTGTGCGGCACGGTGACGACTTCGTCCAGGTGGGGATTACCGGCCACGACGGGTGCCGCGGCGGGTTCGACGACGTAGAGCAGACGCGCTGCCGGAAACGTCCGGCGAAGGGCGCGAATCACCGGGGTGGTAAAGACCACGTCGCCGATGAGCCGCAGGCGCACGAGAAGGATGGTCAACGTCCGGTCAGTTCTCGATCGTGGCCTCGTCGAGGAGCATCACCGGGATGTCGTCCTTGATGGGGTAAACGCGCCGGCACTTGTCGCATTTCAGCCCGGCGCCGTCGTGGACGAGGTGCACGGGGGCCTTGCAGTCCGGGCAGACGAGAATCTCCAGCAGGGCGGGGTCGACTGGCATGTGGTGACTATAGGTCACTTCAAAGCGGCGATGCCAGACGCCGCGGGCGAGCGCCGGAAACCTGTGAAACAATCAGACGCGCCGCGGCCATGACACCCACCCTGCTGTTCCTGTTGCTGCTTGGCCAGGCACCGGCCGCGCCGGCTCCCGCGGCCGTCCCACCCCAGGCGCCGACGGCCGCGATGGGCCGCGCGTACTTCCTGTTTCTCGAAGGCCTGGCCCGTGAAGAGGAAGACGATCTGGCCGGGGCGATTGAGGACTACCTGCAAGCCATCGAGCTGGCGCCGCGGGCGCCGGAGTTCCGGACGCAGCTGGCCGAGCTCTATGCCGCGCAGAACCAGGTGAACGAGGCGCGCGCGCAGGCCACGGCGGCGCTCGCCGCAGCCCCGAAGGATCCGGAGGCCAATCGCCTGCTCGGTTGGATTCAGTACCTTTCTCTGCGGGCCTCTTCAGGTACGCCGGACCCGCAGGTGCTCGCCGAAGCCGTCTCGCATCTTGAACTGGCTCTGACAGGCGACGAGCCGGATCCACGCGCGCAGTTGTGGCTGAGCGAGCTGTACCTCCGTCGCGCGGACGGCGCCCGCGCGATTTCGCTGCTGCGGAAATTCCTCGCGGAGCATCCGGACTATCCGGAGGCCCTTCGCATGCTCGCCCATGCGTACGAGGTGACCGGGCAGTCGGACGGCGCGGCCGAGGCGCTCGACACGCTGAGCGACGCGCAGCCGGACCTGTTCGAGGTGCGCGTGCGGACCATCGGCCGTCTCGAGGCCGCGGGACGTTGGAAGGATGCCGCGGCCGCCTGGTCGGGGTTGATCGATCAAGAGCCGTCCGGCGCCATCTATCGCACGCGCTATGCCGCGGCCCTGGGCAATGCCGGCGATTTCACTCATGCGCGACAGGTGCTGGCCGACGTGACGCGGGACGCGCCAAAAAGTACGTCAGCGTGGTACCTCGCCGCGCTGATCGAGGGACGCGCCGGCGACCTGTCCGCATCGGACGCGGCCGTCTCGCGCATTGTCGCCATCGATCCGAACGACCCGCGGGCGCCGCTGGCGGTCGCGCGCGTCCGCGCCGGGCGCAAGGACTACGCGGGGGCCGTCAAGGCTCTCGAGCCGCGCGTCTCGTCGCCGCTGCCCTCGGACCTCGCCGGCGGCTTCTATACGGAGATGGCGGAGACCCTGAGCGCGGCGTACGACAGCCTCGGCAAGAAGAAGCAGGCCGCCGATGCGCTGGCCGTCGCTCAGAAGCGGGATCCGAAGAACCAGCGCCTGATGTTCGCGCTGGCCGCCGCGTACGATCAGGATGGCCGGAAAGACGACGCCGAGAAGTCGCTGCGTGCGCTGATTGCGGAGAACGCCGGCCATGCCGACGCGCTCAACTACCTGGGCTACATGTTTGCGGAACAGGGCAGGAACCTGCCGGAAGCCGTCGATCTGATCAACCGGGCACTCGCCATCGAGCGCGACAATCCGTCCTTCCTCGACAGCCTGGGCTGGGCGTATTTCAAGATGGGGCAGATGGACAAGGCCCAGTCCCCACTCGAGCGGGCCGCGACTGCGCTGCCCGACGTATCCGTCATCCAGGACCACCTGGGCGACGTCTACCTGCAGTTGCAGAAGTATCGCGAAGCCGGCGATGCGTTCGACCGTGCGCTCAAGGGCGACCTCGACGGCATCGACGCCCCGGCCGTCACGAAGAAACGCGATCGCGCCCGCGCGCTCGCCGGGCGTTCCTGATCCGTTCAAGTTCCATGATTACGTTTCGGCGACTGATAGCGGCCGCCGCTCTGGCCGCGGCCGCAGGCTGCGCCTCGCGTGCATTCATCCGTCCGGCCGGACCGGGACTTCCGGCCCCCGAGGCCGCGGCTGCGTGGGAAGACATCTCGCGGACCTGTCGCAGCCTGTCGGGGGTTCAAGCGGCACTCGGTTTGACAGGGCGAATCGGCGATCAGCGGATTCCCGGTCTCGCCGGCGCGACGTTGTACGCCGCCGTCTCGTCGAACGGCGCGGTCGGTCTCGAGGCGCGGGTCTCGTCGCAACTCGTGTTCAGAATCGGCGGTACCGCCGATCGCGCGACGCTGTTCCTGCCGGCGGACAATCGCGTCGTCATTGCACCCGCGGGCGACATCGTCGACGCCCTGGTGGGTGTCCGGGTCACACCGGAACGACTGCTCGCGCTCCTTGGCGGCTGCATGACACGCAGCGACGTCGTCACGCGTGCCGCCCGGCACGGAGCGCTGCTCGAGATCGCGACGGCCGACGCGACCGTGTTCCTCGAGCAGCACGACGGTTCGTGGGGCGTCCGTGCAGCGGCCGCGGACGGACTGGCGATGGAGTACCGGAGGAGCGGCGATCGCATACGGGACATCGTGCTGGACTCGACGCCGGGCAGCCGGTCCGAGGTTTCGCTGGTTCTCCGCATCAAGCAGGTCGACCTTGCTCCGACTCTCGCGCCTGCCATGTTTGCCGTGGCCGTACCGGACGATGCGCGATCGATGACGCTGGAGGAGTTGCGGACGTCCGGGCTCGAAGGTGGCCGGGAGCGTTCGCAATGACGTCAGCCGCCCGGGTTGTCCTGCGGCCATTCGCGAAGATCAACCTGACGCTGGACGTGGGGCCGCGCCGGCCGGACGGCTTCCACGATGTGACAACTGTCATGCAGGCGATTTCGATCACCGATCGGCTGGTGATCGTCCGGCGGCGCGGCCCGTTCGCGTTGAAGACCTCGGCGCCCGATCTGCCCTCCGGCCGAGGCAACTTGATCTATCGCGCGGCAGCGGCGTTGTGGAGCGCCATGGGCCGTGCCGGCGAGCCTCGCGATCTGGAGGTCGTGCTCGAGAAGCGGATCCCGATGGCCGCGGGACTCGGTGGGGGAAGCGCGGACGCGGCCGCGACGCTGGTCGGCGTAAATCGCCTGTGGCGGGGTGGCTTCAGTACGGCGGACCTGATTGCGATGGCCGCCACACTCGGTTCTGACGTCCCGTTCTTCCTCTGCGGCGGGACGGCGATCGGCACGGGCCGGGGCGACGTGATGTACCCGCTCGCGGATGCAGCGCGCTTCGACGTGCTTGTGGTGAAACCGGATTTTGGCGTCCGCACGGCGGATGCCTACGGCTGGTTTGATCGGTCGGCCGCGCCGGCCTCGCGGGCGCGCAAGGGCAGCGGTCTCGACCTCGGGTGGCCAACGGGTCCACTTGTCCTGACCAACAGCCTTCAACGATCAGTGTCGCGCCGACACCCGGCGATCGGCCGGATTCAGTCGGCCCTTCGTGGGGAGGGCGCGGTGGCCGCGGCAATGTCCGGGAGCGGATCGGCGGTGTTCGGGCTGTTTTCTCCCGGGACCGCGGTGTCCTCCGCCGCCAGGCGCCTGGGCAGGCCCGGCTGGACGGTGCTGTCGGGACGGACGCTTTCCCGCCGGCAATCGGGACGTCTGATGGGGCTGTGATAGAATTTCGCGTTTGCGACGACCCCGTTTGGCCCGAGTGGCGGTGCGGGTTCGGTCCGGGTGGGAGCCGGGACACGTGTCCGACGGTCCAGTCGCTTCGAGAGTGGACGAGGTGCTGGGGCGTGGCCAAGCGGTAAGGCGCGGGACTTTGGATCCCGTATTCGAAGGTTCGAATCCTTCCGCCCCAACCAATTCCGGCGCAGCAAAACCGAGCACAGGGAGCATGTCTCACGGTCCGCTCAAACTGTTTACGGGTAGTGCGCATCCCGCGCTGGCGAAAGAGGTTGTCGAGCACCTCGGCATTCCGCTTGGCGCGGCGCGGCTGCACCGGTTTCCGGACACGGAGGTGTCGTTCCAGATAGACGAGAACATCCGTGGCACGGATGTCTTCATCGTGCAGCCGACGTCGGCGCCGGTGGACGAACACCTCATGGAGTTGTGCGTCATGATCGATGCGTTCCGCCGTTCGTCGGCGTCGCGCATCACGGCGGTGATTCCCTATTACGGGTACGCGCGCCAGGATCGCAAGGACAAGCCGCGCGTGCCGATTTCGGCCAAGCTGGTCGCGAACCTGCTCGGCGCGGCCGGCGCCAATCGCGTGTTGACGATGGACCTGCACAAGCCGCAGATCCAGGCGTTCTTCGATATTCCGGTGGACCACCTGTTTGCCGCGCCGGTGATCATCGAGTGGCTCGCCCGGCAGAGCCTGGGGCCCGTCACGATCGTCTCGCCGGATGCCGGAGGCGCCGAGCGCGCGCGTGCATATGCGAAGCGAATCGATGCGGACCTCGCGATCATCGACAAGCGGCGGACCGAAGACGGCTCGGCCGAGGTCATGAACGTGATCGGTGAGGTGAAGGGCCGTGTCTGCGTCATCGCCGACGACATCATCGACACGGCGGGGACGATCCAGAAGGCGGCGCAGGCGCTCAAGGACAACGGCGCAAGCCGCATTCTGGCGAGCGCGGTGCACGGGGTGCTGTCCGGTCCGGCGATGCAGCGCATCGAGGCGGCGCCGATCGACAGGCTGATCGTCACCAATACCATTCCGCTCGGACCGGAGAAGGCCGCGAGCGGAAAGATCGTGTCGCTGTCTGTCGCGCGGCTGCTGGCCCAGGCGATTCGCAGCATTCACGAAGAGACGTCGGTTTCGAAGTTGTTTGTCTAGCGCCGGAACGCCGGCAGCTTTTGCAGAGGAACGAGGCAATCATGGACGCAGTACTCGACGCCGCCCGTCGCGAGACGTTCGGCAGAAACAACGCCGGGCGCCTTCGTCGCGCCGGCCGGATCCCCGCCGTGGTCTACGGTGGTGAAGGCAAGAGCGAATCGCTGTCGCTCGATCCGAAGCAGCTCTTCAAGATCCTGACCTCGCACGCCGGCGCGAACACCCTCATTTCGCTGCGCCTCGACGGCGCGCCCGAGACACGCGTGCTCGTCAAGGACTACCTCGTCGATCCGGTCAATCACCGGTTGATGCACGCCGACCTCTACCGGGTCGCGATGGACAAGGTGCTGCGCGTGACGGTGCCCGTCCAGCTCAGCGGTGAAGCGAAGGGCGTCAAGCAGCAGGGGGGCATCCTCGACTTCGTGCACCGCGAACTGGTCATCGAAGTGCTGCCCGCCGACATCCCGGAGCACATCACAGTCGACGTGACGGAGCTGATGTTGCACGACGGCGTCCGTGTGCGCGACATCAACACGGGCGGCAAGTGGAAGCCTCTGAGCGACAGCGACATGCTCCTCGTCCACGTGATCGCGCCGAAGGCCGAGGCCGAGCCGGCCGCGGCCGAGGCTGGTGCGGTCCCGGCAGCGCCTGCCGAGCCCGAAGTGATCAAGAAGGGCAAGGTCGAGAAGGACGAAGACAAGGAGTAGCGGGGATCCGGTCCTCGCCTGCGCGTGAAGCTGATCGCCGGTCTGGGCAATCCGGGAGAGAAGTACCGGGACACCCGTCACAACGTCGGCTTCCTGGTCGTGGACGATCTCGCGCGACGCGGCGGCCTCGTCTTCGAGGCGTCGCCCGCCGACGCGATCCAGGCACGCTGGCGGCGCGGACCGGACGTGGTGCTGCTCGTCAAGCCGCTCACGTTCATGAACCTCAGCGGCGACGCAGTGGGGGCACTGAGCCGCTACTACAAGGTGCCTGTCGACAGCATCCTCGTGGTTACTGACGACGTGAACCTGCCGCTGGGGCGGCTGCGTGTCCGGGCCAGCGGAACGGAGGGCGGGCACAACGGATTGAAGTCGATGGCCGCCGCGCTCGGCACCATCGACTATCCGCGACTGCGCATCGGCGTCGGGCGTGGCGACACGCGGCGCGATCTGGCCGATCACGTGCTGGCCAGATTCGAGCCTGACGAGCACGACGCGATGGCCACGGCGATTGCCCGTGCTGCCGATGCCGCGGAGATGTGGCTCGATCGGGGAATTGAAGACGTGATGAACGCCTTCAACAGAAACTCAGAACTGGGAACTTAGAACTCTGAACTTATTCGAAGTTCAAAGTTCAAAGTTCGAAGTTCTGAGTTCGAAGTTCTAAGTTGCAAGTGTCAGTAAGAGAACGCTCCTTGCCGCTCTCGAATGGGAGGGCGGCCTGATGTCCATAAGGAGGCATATGAGCAACGTCCGTCAGTACGAGCTGGTGTACATCGCACCCGCCGAAACGACCGAAGAGGCCCTCGCCGAACTGCACTCGCAGGTCGTCGCGGTCGTCGATCGGTTCGGTGGGAACATCGAAAAAACCGAAAACTGGGGCCGTCGCCGGCTGGCGTACGAAATCGCCGGGCAGCGCGAAGGCGTCTACGTCCTCGAGGTGATCAACGGACCCGCGGCGCTGAACGCCGAACTCGATCGCCGGTTGCGCGTCCTCGACGTCGTCATCCGCCACATGATCGTGCGGGTGGACGAGGAGCTGGCCATTGCCGAGCGCGCGCGCGCCCGTCGCAAGGCAGCCACGACCGCCCGGCGCGTCCGCCGCGGCCTGCCGCCGGAACCGACCGAGAGCGAACGGCAGCGGCGCGCGGAAGAGGACGACGACGCCGATGGCGGCATGGAGCAGATGTTCCGCGGAGGTGATCGATGAGCGAAATGGATCGGGATTCCCGCGGTGGCCGCGCTGGCGGCGCCAAGCGCGAGGGTGGAGACAAGGCGGGCGGACGGCGCGGATTCTTCCGGCGCCGGCGCGTCTGCAAGTTCTGCGTCGAGAAAATCGACTACATCAACTACAAGGACGTGAAGATGATCGCGCCGTTCATTCCCGAGCGCGGGAAGATTCAGCCGCGCCGGATTTCCGGCGTGTGTGCGACGCATCAGCGCGCCCTGCAGACAGCCATCAAGCGCGCGCGCCAGATCGCGCTCGTGCCGTACGTCACCGATTAAGACACCAGGTGTCCCTCGAGCGTCGGGGGACATCCGGTGTCCTGGCAGGTTTCAGGAGTTCTTATGTCCATCGAAGTCATTCTCAAGGACCATGTCGAGCATCTCGGCCGGCGCGGCGAGATCGTCAGGGTCGCCAGCGGCTACGCGCGCAACTACCTGTTCCCGCGCAAGCTGGCGCTGGCGGTGAACGACGAGAACAAGCGGCAGATCGAGCGCGAGCGTGCGAAGGCCGACGCGCGCGAGGCTGAGGAGCTCAAGGAAGTCCGCGCGCTCCAGGCGCGGCTCGAGAGCGCCGAACTGACCATCGCGCGCCGCGTCGGGGAAAACGACACCCTCTACGGCTCGGTGACGTCCTCGGATGTCGCCGACGCCCTCGCCGCACGAGATCTGGCGATCGACCGTCGCAAGATTCAGCTGGCCGATCCGCTCAAGACCCTCGGCGAACACAAGGTTCCACTGAAGCTGCACCGCGACGTGACCGCCGAACTGACGGTCAAGATCGTGGCCGCAGAAGGCTGAGACAGGCGAACTGAGAACTGAGAACTGAGAACTCAGAACTGAAAACTCAGAACTCAGAACGGCAGGTTGGAGAGCGGTCGCGGTTTTCGCGGCCGCTCTTTTTTTGTTTCTGGGCCCGCGGTGCGTTCGCGAGTTCTGAGTTCTAAGTTCCGAGTTCTAAGTTGTATGCTTTCACTCCCCAATGGATCGCACGCTTCCGCATAACCTCGAGGCCGAGAAGGCCGTGCTCGGCGCGATTCTGATCAACAACCAGGCCTTCAACCAGGCCGCCGAAGTCGTCGATGGCGAGGACTTCTTCCGTGACGCGCACAAGCGGATCTGGCACAAGATCGTCGGCCTCACGGACCGGAGCGAGGCGGTCGATCCCGTCACGCTCAAGGACGAGCTCGTGCGATCGGGGGAGCTGGACGAGGTCGGTGGGCCGGCATACATCAGCTCGCTGACCGACGGGGTTCCCCGCTCGGCGAACGTCGAGTACTACGCGAAGATCGTCAAGGAGAAGTCGACGCTGCGGCGGCTGATCCAGTCCGCAAACGAAGTGCTCGGCCGCGCCTATGACGCCGAAGAAGACGCCGACAGCCTGCTCGACGAGGCCGAACGGTCCATCTTCCAGATCGCCGAGCACCGCATGCGCGCGGGGTTCATCAAGCTCAGCGACATGGTCGACTCGGGCTATCAGATGCTCGAGCAGCTCCAGGAGCATCGCGGGCTCATCACCGGCGTGCCGTCGGGCTTTCACGAACTGGACGAGAAGACGTCGGGATTCCAGAAGTCCGACCTGGTCATCGTGGCCGCCAGACCGGGCATGGGGAAGACCAGCTTCGTGCTGAACTGCGCCCTGCACTGCGGCACCATGGCCGGCAAGTCGGTCGGCATCTTCAGCCTCGAGATGTCCAAGGAGCAGCTGTTCACCCGCATGCTCACCTCCGAGGCGCGCATCGACGCGCACCGGTTCCGCGGCGGCTACTTCGGCGAGCAGGACTACGACCGGATTGTCCAGGCGATGGGACGACTGCACGACGCGAAAGTGTTCATCGACGACACCCCGTCGATTGGCATCCTCGAGATGCGCGCCAAGTCGCGCCGCCTGAAACTCGAGCATGGGCTCGACATGCTCATCATCGACTACCTGCAGCTGATGCAGGGCCGGGGCAGGTTCGACAATCGCCAGCAGGAACTGGCGTCGATTTCGCGCGCCCTGAAGATCCTCGCCAAGGAACTGAGTATCCCCATCCTCGCGCTGAGTCAGCTCAGCCGAGCGAGCGAGCAGCGCACCGATCACCGCCCGCAGTTGTCGGACCTGCGCGAGTCGGGTGCGCTCGAGCAGGACGCCGACATCGTGATGTTCATCTACCGTCCGGACATGTATCCGCAGGACGGTCAGGTGGATCCCGAGACGGAGAACACGGCGGAGATCATCATCGGCAAGCAGCGCAACGGTCCCACCGGCACCGTCAACCTGGCGTTCCTGAAGCAGTACACGCGGTTCGAGAACCTCTACTCCGGCGGCGGACGCCAGGACAACCCGGATCAGTGATCCGCCCGACGATCGCGACCGTCCATCTCGACGCCATACGCGAAAACCTCCGGGCGATCCGCCGGATGCTCGATGCGGACGCCGGGGCTGCCGGACGAGCTCCGGCGGGCATCATCGCGGTCGTCAAAGCCAACGCCTACGGCCACGGCGAAACGGAGGTCGGACTCGTGCTCGAGCAGGCCGGTGCGTCGATGCTGGCCTGCGCGGATATCGAGGAAGGGGTCGCGCTTCGAACCGCGGGCGTGCAGGCTCCGATCCTCGTGTTTGGCGCCCTCAGCGTCAGTGATCTCTCAGGCGTGTTCGAGCATCAGCTCACGCCCACCGTCTCGACGCCGGGGGCCGCGCGCGCACTCGAAGATCACGCGGCGCGGCGCGGCGTCGTGCTCGATTGCCACCTGAAGATCGACACGGGCATGAACCGGCTGGGTTTCCGCCACGACAATCTGGGCCGGACGATGCCCCCGATCCTGAGCAGCCCGCACCTGCGCGTCAGCGCCGTCTACACGCATTTCGCGACCGCCGATGATGCCGAGTCGCCGTTTCTCGACGAGCAGCGCTCCCGTTTCGAGCGGGCCAGTGCCGCGCTCGGAGCGATGGGCCTGCGCGGCGCGCGGCGTCACGCGGCAAACTCCGCCGCCCTGCTGCGCGACGGACGCACCTGGTACGACTTCGTCCGGCCCGGACTCCTGCTGTACGGCATCGTCCCGCCGCCGCTGGCGTCGGAGCTGTCGCTGCGACCCGCCCTGTCACTGTCGAGCCGTATCGTGGCGGTGAAAGGCGTTCGGGATGGCGAGGGCACCAGCTACGGCCTGCGCTGGCGTGCCGATGGACCTCGGACCATCGCGATCGTGCCCGCGGGGTATGCCGATGGCCTCGATACGCGCATGTCGGGGCGAGCCAGCGTGCTCGTCCGCGGCCGCCGCGTCCCGGTGGTCGGCGCCGTGTCCATGGACATGCTCACCATCGATGTCACCGGTCTCGACGTCTCGCCCGGCGACGAAGTCGCGATCATCGGCGCCCAGGGCGACGACACGATCACGGCCCGGGAAATGGCCGCCGCAATCGGCACCATCCCGTGGGAGGTGGTGTGCAGGCTGGGGGCGCGTATAGAGCGGCGGCATACGGACAGGCGCTCGGAAAAACTTAGAACTTACAACTCAGAACTCAGAACTGGAACGCGAGCCCGAATCCGCAGGCTCGCAGACGGGCTGGAGCTCGCCGTTCGTTACTGTTTCGACCGCAATCGCATGACTGAAGTTGTCAGGATAGCGACGAGTTCATTTGCTTCGGCGAGCGGACCGTTGAACAGAGAGCCGTCGGCAAGGCCGGTCGCCTGAAGGAGTCTGAGCCAGTACACCGTTTCCCGCGCCTCTTTGAGAGAGATTGAGAATTTTGCAATGAGGTCGCGGCGACTTTGTGCGGATTTTGC
>Ga0164241_10002453_pt1 | contig 20123 bp, 15 predicted proteins | sample OricomyardsoilBY_FD_108780 | JGI IMG/M metagenome (GOLD analysis project Ga0164241, IMG submission 108780) | Backyard soil microbial communities from Emeryville, California, USA - Original compost - Back yard soil (BY) | ecosystem: Environmental > Terrestrial > Soil > Unclassified | place: USA... | reverse complement strand
CCGGGCGCGAGCCGGTAGAGGTCGACGAACGAGTCGATGTGCGCGAACGAGCCGCCGCGTCGATCGAGCTTCGCGTCCTCGGGGAGGCTCGCGGCCACGAAGAGCGTCCCCGCTTCGTCTTCCACCGCCGCGATCGCCCAGAACGGACCGTCGACGTGCACCTGCTCGGGCTCGCCGAGGCTCCCGTCTTCGCCGCGCGGGAACACCGTCAGAGCGTGCCCTTCGAGAGACGCGACGACGAGATGCGTCTCGGTCAGCGCGAGTCGATGCGGGCCGGCGGCGACATGGACGACCGGGCTCGACACGCGCGCGCCAACGAGAGGAGCGTGAGCCAGCGCATCGTCATCGTGGCTCACTCCGTAGAGCGTGCGGCTCGACGCGGCGATCGCCGACACGCCGCTCACTCCGCGGAGGTCGATCGCGAGCTCGGGATGCGTCTCGAGCTTTCCGTCGTCGACTCGATACGCTTCGACCCGAGGGGTCGCGCGCGAGGAAACGAAGACGACGCCGGCCGGCGAAAGGGCGACGTCGGACGCGAGCTTCGGCGCCGCGATCCGACCGAGCTCATGGAGCGCGCGGTCCAAGAGCACGAGCTCGCCGCGCCCCGCCGCCAGCACGACGTAGCCCACCCCTGGGACCGCAGCGATGCGCGTGGGATCCGCGCCGAGGTCGACCGCAGGAGCGCGCCTGAAATCAGTGGACGCGACGAGCGCACGCTCCTCGAGACGAAGTGCTTGTTCGCCCGTGGTTTCGGCATCTTCCGAAGAGACGACGACCGACCCTGCGGGAGCAGGCGCGCCCTTCGAGGTTTCACACGTCGGAGCCGAGACCGCGAGCAGTGCGGCCGCGAGGAGCGCCCGGATGAGCGTCCGCGCTCCCCTCACCTCACCAGCCCGAGCCGCTCTTCGGCTTCGCGCTGGCAGCCGTCGTCGCCGCTGCCGTAGAGGTCGCCGCCGCTTTGGCGCTCGAGTCCGGCTTGGCGTTCGTGTCGCCACCGCACGCCGAAAGAGTTAGCGCGGCGGCCGCTGTGAGGAGGAGAGCGATCTTGGTCATGTGGGCTGGAACTATACACGCAGGATGCGACCTCGAATCGGACGCAAAGCGCGGGCGGCGCCGGCTTCCCGGCGCTGTCGGAGGAATCGAGTGACCGTACGGTCGCGCCTCTTGTGCCCGAGGCCGGTCGTACTAGGGTCGATCACCATGGGATCGCGCTTGCTTTCGCTTTCGGTCGGTCGGTTTGCGTCGCTCGGGATCATGGCTTGCGTCGTGGGGCTGACCACCGCGTCGGGCTGCGACGAAGAGGTCACCGACGTCCCGAAGCCCGAGCAATGCGACGGCCACGTGCCTCGCGGCGAGCTGTCGTTCACGGATCAGACGGTCGCATGGGATCTGCCGGGCATCGCCGGCGGGCGCGTCATGAGCGGCGACATCAACGGAGACGGCTACCCGGATCTCTTCGTCCACTCGTTCGCAGGGAACGTCCGAGAGGTGAAGGGCAGCGGCACGCACCAGCTCTACGTGCTGATGAACGAACCGAAGCCCGGCGGCGGTCGGCACTTCGTCGACCGCACCTACGACAGCGGCTTCGCAACGCCGGCGGACGGCTCGACGACCGAGCTCAAGTCCTCGCAGCTCGCCGTCCTCGGCGACGTCGACAACGATGGAGATCTCGACGTCTTCAGCGGTACGTACAGCGATCTTCCCGCGGCCGATCCGCCCACGGCCGCCGACCTCGATCGCAGCGAAATCTACCTGAACGACGGCACGGGCAAGTTCACGCTGGTCCCCTCGAGCGGCGTCGAGCTGAAGTCCGCGAAGCGCACGTCGAGCGCGACGTTCGTCGACGTCGACAACAACGGGACGCTCGATCTCTTCGTCGGCATCCACTACGCGGCGAGCGGCGCCCTCCAGGCCCCGGCGCTCTACCTCGGCAACGGGGACGGTACGTTCAACGATGTCTCGAGCGCGTGGGGTGTGACGAAGCAGAAGCGCGCGACGTTTGGCGTGGCGTCGTGCGATGTCGATGATGACGGCATCCGAGAGCTGATGATGGCGTCGTACGCGCGCGGGCCGAACGTGCTCTTTCAGCTCACGCCCGGCCAGGGCTACACCGACATCGGCGATGCGTCGGGCATGAGCTACGACGACGACCAAGCCTACCAGGACAACCAGAACTTCCTTTGCTACTGCACGGTCCACACGACCGAGCCTGCATGCGCGGACGCGAAGAAGCCCAGCGTCCAATGCGGCAGCCCCGCGGATGGCGCGTGGTCGATGGTCAGCGAGACCAAGCCGGACCGCCTGGGCGGCAACACGTTCTCGCTGCTTTGCTCGGACATCACGGGCGACGGCAAGATGGATCTCTACGAGGCGGACATCGCGCATTGGTGGGCCGGAGAGAGCAGCGACAAGTCGAACCTGCTCGTCGGCGCGCACGACGAGACCGGCATCCACTTCGAGCGCACCGATCGCGAGGCGACCGGGCTCCTCGTTCCACACGTCGGCGGCGACTGGAACGAAGGCGGCATCGTCGCGGCAGCCGTCGATCTCGATGGCGACGCGCGCCAAGACATCTTCCTCGGGACGAGCGACTACCCCGACCAGTACGGCTGGGTGTTTCACCAAAAAGAAGACGGCACGTTCGAAGAAATCGGCGAGTCGGTCGGCCTGCACCACCCGTGCGCGGTCGGCGTGACGGTCGCGGACTTCGATCGCGATGGCGATCTCGACGTCGTCGTCGCATCCGGCACGGCGCGTGACTGCGCCGAGATCTGGACCACGAACGAGATCCACTTCTACGAGAACGGCGCGTCCGATGGCGACAAGGGCTGGCTCGCGATTCGCCTCCACGGCACCGGAAAGGGCGGCGCGAACACCGCCGGTATCGGCGCCAAGGTCGAGGTCGAGGCCGGCGGCGTCACGCAGGTGCAGCAGATGACCGGTGGGTACGGCCACTTCGGCTTGGCCAACGACTCGGTCCTGTTCTTCCCGCTCGGCGACTGCACCAAGGCGAAGAAAGTCACCGTGACGTGGCCCGACGGCACGCGCTCGAAGTCGACACTCGAAGAGGTCGCGGGCGGCCGCGTGATCGAGATCCGCCAAGGGGAGAAGGATCCGGTCGAGGTCGTTCCCGGCGGCTGACGGACGGACGCGCCTTCGAACGGCCGGGCCGCGCGCGTTTTTCAGGGCTGAATTGCTCGTCGCCTTGCGCAGGCAGGTACGATGGCTTCGAGTGGGCGATTCGACCTTGGACGTGTTCGGCATCGAGGGGACCTCGCAGGCCTCGGTGTTCGATGTGGAGCGCGCCGTCGCGGAGGGCGGCTTCGGCGTCGTGTATCGAGCGCACCACAGGCACTTCCGAGCGCCGGTCGCGATCAAGTGTCTGAAGGTCCCGGACGCGCTCACGGAAGCGAACCGAGAGATCTTCCTGGAGCGGTTCCGGACAGAGGCCGAGCTGCTCTTTCGTCTCTCTGCCGCGATCCCAGAGATCGTTCGACCGCTTCAGTTCGGAGTGCTCGACACGACATCCTTCGTCCCGTTCATCGCGCTCGAGTGGCTCGAGGGGGAAACCCTGTCCGATCGCGTCTACGAGAGGACGTCGTCGGGTGAGGCTCCGCTCGGTCTGGCCGACGCGCTCGAGCTCCTCACCCCGGTCGCGCGCGCCCTCTCTCGCGCACACCAGTTCTCCGACAAGAAGGGGGCCGTCACGATCATCCACCGTGACATGAAGCCGGAGAACGTCTTTCTGACCGAGGTCGGCGGAGAGCTCCTGCCGCGCATCCTCGACTTCGGGATCGCCCGCGTACGAGAAGAGGTCGGCGTCGTCGCCGGTCGGCAGACCGCAGGCGACGCTATCGCAGCGTTCTCTCCGGCCTATGCCGCGCCTGAACAATGGGCGCCCGCGCAGTTCGGCGCGACGGGCCCGTGGACGGACGTCTACGGCCTCGCGCTCACGCTCGCAGAGGTCCTCATCGGCGCGCCCGCGGTGCAGGGGGACCTGACTGCGATGATGGCGCAGACCATGAATCCGCGCGCACGGCCTACGCCCGCAAACCGAGGCCGGAGCGTCGGAGAACAGGCCGACGCCGCGATGCTCCGCGCTCTCGCCGTCGACCCTCGCGAGCGGTGGCAGACCATCGAAGCGTTCTGGACCGAGCTCGAGCTCGCCGCCGGACGTGCCCCAACGCAGCTCGGCAAGAGAGGGAGGCAGGAGAGCCAGATCAGCTTTCCGACCTACGGCCACCCCGCCCTGACGAACCTGCCGGAGCTCCTCGGCCCCGGCACCGCGCCGGCCGCACCCATCTCGCAACCCGCGTCGGCCCCCGCGCCGACTCAGGCAGAGCGGCCGCGACCTCCCATCGCGCTCGACGAGGTCGAGTCTTTGCCATTCTCGAGCTCGCTCGAGGTGGCGCGCGACCCGGCTCCGCGTCCCAGCCAGCGACGTCGTCCGGAGTCTGTCGGCTACGTCCCTCCGGCAGCCCCGGGCCTTCCGCTGGGCGAGCGCATGCGCGCTCCCGCCTGGCTCTTCATCCTCGCGATCGCGATCGCGATCGTGGACATCGTGCTTCGGCAACAGGGGACGAACATCACGCTCGGCCCCGTTCGCGTCACTTGGATTGCGGGGGGAGTCGGCGCGGTCGCGGTGCTCATGGCCTTCTTTCGTGCGTTCGATGATTGACGGGCCGCCGTCCGAACTGTGCTTCTCGCAACGCGACGTCGTGCTGGTGCCCGCGGAGGCCATCGGCAAGGAGGGCATCGGCCCGGCCTATCGTGCCCAGGCCGAAGCAGATGGCAGACTGTCCTCGCTCTGCCTGGACACCCTCTCGGAGTCGCTGGCGACCCACTTTCGACGGCGACGGCTCCTCACCGAGCGCGCACCGGATTGGTTCTTGCCGCCCCGCGCGCTCAACTATTGCGTAGTCGTCGAGCCGCTCGCCTCGCGACCATACTTCGAGCCTTTCGTCGAGGCGAGCGCCCTCCTCTACGCTTCCGACTTCGAGACCCCGTCGGGAGGGATGGAGCTCGGGTGCTTCTCTCTCCTGCTCGCCGAGTTGCTCGGGCAGGTCGGAACCCCCGGCAAAGCGCTCCTCGCGTCGCTCGGATACCTCGTCTCGCTCTCGGACGAAGAAGCCAATGCGCTGACTGTCGAGCTCGCTCGAACGAGGCGCCCCGACGAGGGAGCTTTTCACGCCCTGGGCGCCGAGATCTCTCATCTTCGTAATTTCGTATTTCACGAAAACATCAACGTACCGTCGTCCCCCACCGGGACGCTCGCGCGAATCAAGGGCACCGGCCTCTGGGCCGAGCGCGCCGTCGCGGGGACGCTCGGCCGGCTGGTGATGACGTTCGACACCGCCGCGCGCACCGTCGCGGATGACTACCTGTCGAGAGCCAGCCTGCGTTCAGGCACACCGAGCCGCGACGTCGCGGACATGCTCGTGCGTTGGAAGCCACGGGTCGTGGTCGCGCTCGGCGACCTCGTCCTCTGGCACCCGAAGCAACCCGACGACGTGGCGCGCCTCGAGGGCGCGCTCGACGGCATCGGTGACGCGATCGGCAAGAGCCTCGAGAAGGATCTCTTGCTCGTCGACGAGGCGAGTCGCCGGATGCGCGCGCTGCTCGCCGAGCCGGACTCGATGCGGATCCCCATTCATTCCATCGACGAGGGCGGCGGCGTCTACTTGCGCCACGAAGATGCCTTGATTGCCTATGATCTCGAACAACCCGGGCTCGACGCGCGTCGCGAGCCGGGGCCGGCGTTTCACGATCTGCTGCTCGCGGCACGCGTCGCGCACGAGTGGGGTCACGTCGCGGTCGAAAATGGGGTGGTCCGGGTCGCCGACCCTTCTGCCCTCGAAGAGGCGAAACGCGAAATTGCCCAGGCGCTCCGGGACGTCGCGCGCCATGTGGATGCGAGCCTGCGCGAAGAGGTCGAGCTCGAGCTTCGCGAGATCGCCGGCGCGGGAGAGGATCTCGGCGAGCTGCCGCTCGCGCGCATCGAGGATTACTCGGCAAACCTCTTGATGCGATACGCGCTTCGTCCTGCCGAGCTCGACGCGTACGTCCGAAACAACGTGAGGCCGCTCTTGAAGCTTTCCATCCGGCCGCTTCGAAAGCTCGCGCGCTTCGCGTACGAAGCGCAGTATCTCGGGCTCGGCACGCTCGCCGATCCCTGGGGCTACTTCATGGCCGTCACGTATTTCCGAGAGGAGATGATCGATGGTGGCATCGTGGACGAGGTCCGCGCACGCTCGCTCTTCGCGGCCGTGGGCCACGCGCTCCGCGCGTACGCGATCGATCGTACGAAGCTCGCCCGCGAGATCGACGACCGGGAGATCCGGTTCGTCGGCTGACCTCGCGCCTCAGCCCTTGCTGAAGAGGCCCTTGATGCGGGCCCAGAGACCGCGCGGCGGCTCGGGCGTTTCTTCCTCTTCGAGCTCGGCCTCTGGCTCGGGCTTCGGTCGGGTCTTCTTGACCTTGCCCTTCACCTTGGATTTCGGCGCCGCGGGCGAGGTCGACTCGTCCGCCTCGTCTCCGTCGACGAGCGCTTCGTCGGCAGACTCTTCTTCGCGCGTCGTCGGTCCCCCGCCCTTCTTGCCGCGGCGACCGCGCTTCGCGAGCGCGCGGAGCTGAAGCGCCTCTTTGGCCGTCTTGGGCTTGTCCTTCTGGGCCTTCGCTTTGACGACGACGGGCTTCGCGCCGAGGAGGAGCAGCTCCTCGTCGAGAGAGGGTGCCTTCGGCGGGGCGACGATGGCTTCCATCGGGGGTGGCGTGGGCGGGGCGGCACGCGCGGGGCGCTTCTCGCGCTTCGGCGGTGAGCCGCTCTCGACCTTGGCGTCCTCGGGGGGCTTCGCCCGCGCAGCTTGTTCGGCGCGGCGCTCCTCTGCCCGACGCTCCGCAGGCTCGCGAATGGGCTTGCGAAGGCCGAGCTCACGCGTGGGACGGCGTGGGCCGAGCTCGGGTCGAACGCGATCGGGCGACGGCTCAGCGTTCGGCGCGCCTTCCACGCGCGGCTCGGCGCCGTCGCGTTCTCGACGCGGGCGGCCCGGGTTGTCACGAAAATGGGAGGATTCCTTCGTCGAGCGCGAGACGCGCGGCGCGCGCACGTCGATGGTGCGTCGTTCACCAGTCCGCGGACCTTCCGCGCGACCGACCGACGTCGGGAGCGCGACGCCTCCGCGGGCGATCGAGAGCACCCCCGGCGTCGGCGCTGGCGGCGGCGGCTCTTCAGCCGGCGCGTCATCGTCCCAACCTTCATCGAGCGCATCCGCCTGGACGTGCACGGGGATCGTGGCCACGGGAGGAGGCGCAACGACGGGAGGGGACTCGACGACGGGAGGCGTCGGCGTCGCCGTGCCTGGCTTTTGTCTTCGAATGGGAGGCACCGCCCCCGAAGGTCGATCGTCTGCGTCGCTCACGGGCCGCTTCTGCCACGGACGCCGGGCCGAGCCAACTCTAGGGCGCTCAGCCGGTCGGCTGCGGTGCCTCGGGCGAGTCGACGAACGGCGCGCGCCCCTTCTCGCCCCAGAAGCGTACGTGGAGATGGTCGGTGTGCCACGGCGACGCGATGAGAACGCCATCTTCACCGAGCGCGACGCCCGCGGACGCGCCGAGCATGCCCTTGTCGCCGAGCTCGCGGGCAGCGCGGATCACCTCGCGTCGGTAGGCGTCGTCCATGAAAACCTTCACGAGCACGCCTTCGTCGGCGAGCTGGCCGAGAAAGAAAGCGAGCCGGGTGAAGTCGACGCCCTTCGCGGTGCCCGGTGAGCACCCGAAGTGCTCGGAATCCAGCCGAACCCCCCGGCAATGGTCGCGCAAGCTCGAAGGATACGTGTCGTTCGCGGGCAGACCGAGGTCCACGTCGCAGCCTCCCTCGTGGCTGATGTGCCGGACCACCGCGATGTCACTCCGTGGGCGCTTGCCGTTCCATTGGCTCGCGTCGGACATTTGAATCGGGTCGCCGCCCATCTTCTTCTTCGTCTTCGCGAACGCCGCGAGCAGCAGCCTGACGACGTCGACGCGCAAGAACACGTAGCGAGCGGCGATACCGAGCGCGTACCCATCTGCGTCTTGCTTGGGGAGCGGCATCGCCACGAGCGGGCGCGCGACTTCGGTCCCGTCCTTCAAGCCGCGTTGCGTCGGCGCCTTTTCGTCGGACTCGAACGCGCACGCCATGCGGACAACGACGGGATCGACGACGTCGACCAAGAGCTCGAGCGTCTGCGTCTCAGGCTGCGGGGCGAAGCCTAGAAACCGCGGCAAGAGGCCGTCTTCGTCTGTGGGACCCCGCGTCTCGGCCAACCTGGCCAGCTCGTCGCCAAACGCCGACATTCCGAGCAGCGCGCGCTGTGGACCCAGGATGCCGACCGTAGTGAAGGCGCCGGCCGGGACCTTCACCGCAACACGGCTTCGACCCGCAGGGAGAAAACGCTCGGGCGACTCGCGATCGAGGTGGATCACGCCGGGCGCGTCGTCGTCGGCGACGTCCCCCAGGGCGACGTCCCCCAGGGCCACGCGCGTCCCCGCTGCGAGCCCGAGTCCGACCACTCCGAGAAAGAGCCGTCGGCGAGACGCGCCGACCGGCTCAGTCATGCACGATGACGGTGGTGCCCTGTCCCAGCTCTTCGCCGGTGTTGACGCCGTGCCACCCCTCCGGGACCGCAGGCTCGGTCCACATGAAGACGCGGTGTGCATCGATCGGAGAGAGGTTCACGCAACCGTGGCTCTTCTTCTTGCCGAAGACATCGTGCCAATACGCTGCGTGGAGCGCGAAGCCCGACGCGAAATACTGAATGTAGGGCACGTCGCGCAGCTGATAGAGGCCCTCGCCGCGGCGGCGGGTGATGCCGTATTCGCCGTCGCCCTTCGTCGGGATCTTCGCCTTCTTCGTGTCGGCGTCGCCGCTCTTCGATTTGCTCTTCGATGCGTCGGAAGAGGACTTCTTCGCGACGGTCGACGGCGCGCTCCCGCCGAGCTCGCTCTTCTCGTCGGAGTCCATCGTCGCGGTGATGTGCTTGTTCCGAATTCGGAAGGTTCCCGTGATCGTGTCGTGATCGCGACGACCGGTCGAAACGAGGGTCGCGTAGATGGCCCGCTTCCCCTCCCAGAGCGTGAGGGTCTGTTGCGACAAGCAGACCTCGACCCACTTCTCGCCGGCCTCTGCGGCCTTGGGCCACGCGCTCGGCGCGACGATGACGCCGACGTCGCTCGCGCGGACGTAGTCGCCGTCCTTCGTGGCCAGATAGCGCTCGCCCGCGACGCGCTTCTGCTTGCCGGTGAGGTTCACGCGGGCGCGGTACTCGACCTCTTGGCCGCGCGTAGCGTCGGAGTCAGAGAGCGAATAGCGGACGGCGCCCTGCTCCCGGACGAACGCGAGCGGCAGATCGGCCTCGCTCTCGAGCTCGACCCCGTGCCACGGCGAGCCCGTGTCGGGTTTGAGCTTCGTCGTCGGCGCGAGGCGCAGATCCGTCGTGATCGCGAAGCGTCGATCCAAGCTGTCGCTGCCGGCCTTGAAAGAGCCGACGAGCCCGAGGCCGGTGAAGCGTCGCGCACGATCGGCAAAGACTGCGTAGTCCGGGACGACGAAGTCGCTGATGTTCGGAATGGAGCGTTTGCCCTCTGCGAGCCACAACGGCGGTGCATCGTCGTCGCCCTGACCACCGAACAGCGCCCCGAGACCGAGCTCCGTCGAGCTCTTCTGAAGGCCGAGCTCTCCGAGCGCCTTGCCCGGGATCGGGACGCCGCGATCATCGAGCGGGACATCGAACGCGCCGAGCGAGACCTTGTCCACGGTCTCCTTGTTCGTCTCGTACCACTCGAGATGCTCCTTCAGATTCATCTCGCTCTTCAGCTGCTCCGCCTCTGTCGGTACACGCAGGTAGAGCGGCAGCACGGCGCGAACGAAACCGTACCGATAGGGCATCGCCGCGGTCAGATCAGGTCGGCGCGAGGCGGCGGCGAGGATCGGATCGTCGAGGTTCAAGGTCGCGTCCTTGCCGACGCAGACGAAGCCCTTCGGCTGCACCTCGTACCATCCTCCGGCGCAGCCCTTCTTCGATGTGGCTTCTTCGCTGCGCGCGACCTTCGCGCCGACGCGCAGGTATCCGATGCGCTTCGCCGTATCACGCGGCTCTGCGTAGACGATCGCCGCGTAGCTAGTGATGCCGAGCATCGGCCCGGTGTTGTCGACGTGCTCCGCGACGCTGTTCTTGCCGAACGTCGCTGCAGGCGCGGCCGCGGCGGGCGCGGCCGCAGAGCCCACGAGCTCGGCAGACGCAGAGCCGGCTGCCTCTGCGGCGTCGTTACCCCGTCGACAGCCCGCGACGAGCGCGAGCAGCGCGAGCGCCGTCCACCGATTCGCTGCCATCCGAAACATCCCGGCTAGCATTGCCAAAATTTTCCTCCGGAACCAAGCCTCGAAGGCGAAACGCCCCGACGGCGGGTCGGAATCGGCATGACCTGTGTTAATCCCCGTCCGGGGGCCAGGGGCCACCGATCATGACCCATTCCAAGGCATCTCGGACGGAAGGCCTGGCAGTGCGTTGGCACCGGCTTGCTGCGCTCGTCGCAACGCTGAGCACGCTCGCCGCCGCGCCGCTCTCTGCTCACGCCGCAGGCGAGGCTCCGGCGGCGGCGTCGAAGCACGTCGTCGGGGTCTACACCGAGGGCCCGCGCCTCCAAGACGCCCAAACCTGGATCACCGACGGCCTCGGGCCGAACGCAGAGGTCGCGACCTCCGGCGATCTCAAGAAGGCCTTCGTGCGCGCAGGACAGCGCCTGCCGCTCGGCATCACGATCGGCCTCGACGGAAAGCGCGACGCGATGGTGAAGCGCATCGGCGCTGCCGCCACGGGCCTCAAGGCAGAGGCGATGGTGCTCGGTATCACGCGTCCGAAGCGCGGCGGCGGGACCGAAATGCTCCTGCTCGTCATCGAAGCGGGCAAGTCCTCGCCGTCGATCGACAAGACGATCGCCCTCGGACAACCCGGCACGGCCGAAGAGGTCAAGACGGCGCTCGCGGAGATGACTGGCCCTTGGGAAGCCGCGGCGAAGCCCCCCGTCGAGACGACCGACACGAAGAAGCCAGACGAAGTCGACCAGCCCAAGTCGCCCGATGAGCCCGACGAGCCCTCGCCCGAGCGTCCCATCAACGTCTACGGCCACGAGATCTTCAGCATCCAAGCTGCGTTCAGCCTCGGCGGGCGGTTCTTCGATTATAGCGACGGCCTCTCGCAGAACCTTCGGAGCTACGACGTGTTCGGCGCGCCCGGCGCTGCGTTCCACGCAGAGGTCTACCCGCTCGCGACGACCGGCGTCTTGATCCTCAAAGACCTCGGCATCACCGGCGAGTTTCGGACGGCGTTCGGGATCTCGAGCGCGACGAAAGAGGGAGAAGAGGTCGGTACGACCTGGATGCGCTTCGGGGGCGGCTTGCGTTATCGCCTTCCCGTCGGCCCCGAGGACAAGCCTTACGTGTTCGGCCTGCGCGGCAGCGTCGTCAAAGAGGGCTTCACGTTCGACACGAGCGGCACGCTCGCGACCGAAGTGCCGAGCACGGACTACCTCTACATGCGCGTCGGTCTCGACGCGCGCATCCCACTCGGACCCATCGCGCTGACGGCCTTCGGCGGCTACCTCGGCGCGCTCTCGGCGGGAGAGGTACACGAGCGCTTCCGCGATCCGAGCGTGGGGGGCATCGACGTCGGCGGTGGCGTCGTCGTCCCGATCGCGTTCGGCTTCGAGGCATTCGTCCAAGCCGAGTACATCCGCTGGTTCTATGCCTTCGCGCCTGTGCCAGGCGACGCGTACGTCGCCGGTGGCGCGCTCGACCAGTACATCCACATCGAGATTGGTCCGCAGTATGTCTACTGAGATGCCCAAGCGAACGGCCCCGCGACTCGCTTCGAACCTCCGCTCGAGGGGCACCTCGCTCCTCCGGATCGGCATCGCGCCGGCCTCGTTCCTCTTGCTCGCGACCGCGACCGTGCTGCTCGCCGCTTGCCCGGGCTCGCTCGAGAACAAGGCCGCGTTCCAGGACGGCGGGACGTGCGGCAACGTGCCCGCCACGATCATCGGGCCGCGTTGCGCGACCTCGAACTGTCACGACGCCGATCAGCCGCAGAGCAACATCGACATGACGCCCGACGCAGGTCTCGCGGCGCGCATGGTCGGCGTGTCCGGCGACCTCTGCGCGGGCTTCCTCATCGATCCGAGCGCCCCCGAGCAGAGCCTCATCTACACGAAATGCCTCGCGACGAACTCTTGCAACGCGCGCATGCCTTTCAGCGGCACGAAGCTCTCACCCGACGAAGAGCAGTGCTTGCTCGAGTGGGTGACCGAGGTAGCCGGCGAAGCGACCGGCGGCGCGACGACCTCATCGACCACCGCGAGCGGCGGCGGGGGCGGTGTGGGTGGCGCCGGTGCAGGCGGCAAGGGCGGCGCCGGCGGCAACTGAGCTTGCCCGTCGGCGCTCAGTTCGCGCCGATGCTCTGCTTGCCCGTCGGCGCTCAGTTCGCGCCGATGAAGGCCTTGACCTGATCGAAGTCCGCCGCGTCGACCTCTCCGGTGATGACGCAGCGGATCGCGCCCTCTGGGTCGACCAGGATGTGCATCGGGAGCTTCGAGATTTCACCGATGCCCGCCGACTCGAGCCATTGCTTCTTCGCGTCACCTTCCGCGAGGTGATGGGTCGCGCGGAGGCCGCCCGCAGGCTGCGTGTTGAGGAACCGCACCGAGAGGCGCGGATCCTCGTCGACACTGACGAAGTCGACTCGCAGCTTCGTCTTCAACAGCGACTCCCATTGCCGCAGCATGGGCATCTCTTCTTTGCAGGGGCCGCACCAACCGGCCCACAGGTTCACCCACGTCCAGAGACCCTTGCCGGTCTCGAGCGCATCGCCGAGCGCTGTCTCTCCGGTGGCCTCGACGTGGCCGAACTTCACCTCGGCGAGGGGCTTGCCGTCCATCGCCGGCTTCTGTGTGCAGAGCTTTCGAGGCTTGCGCACGATCGGCGGAGTCGGAGCGGTCGCGGTCCACGCAGGCGTTCCGATCGTCGTCGGCTGCGCCGAGCCGCCGGGGATGACCTCAGCGCGTGATTTCGGCTCCCCGCCGCCGCCGGAGTCGCCGCAGCCAGAGAGGAGCGGCGCCGCGCCGAGCGCCAGGACGGCAGCGATCACAGTCTGCAGTCGACCCATGAAATGAACGAGCTCCGATTGATGGCTTCGGCGTTGCAAGGCTTGCTCGGGTGCGTGTGCTTCCACGTCCCGCAGTAGTCCTTGGAGAGCTGCGCATACTCGCTGCCGAGCCAGAGCATGCCGACCTTCTTCTCGAGGCCCTCTTCCTTCGTCTGACCTTCCAGTTCCAGAAACACCGAGTTCGCCCGGCGCTGAGAGAGCGCGCGGTTGTAGTCGGCGCCGCCGGTCTTCGAGGCTCGCGACACGATGAAGAAGTAGTGCGCGCCCTTTCGATCGTCCCAGCTGTCGGCGATGAGCTTCTTCGCGTCGTCGTCGAGCTTGTCCGAGTTGTCGTCGAAGAGGAGGATCGCGCCCCGCTTCACGAGCGGATCGAAGAGCGCGTTGAAGTCTTCGTCCGTGATGGACGCGAACGTCTTCACGTCGACAGGCTCGCATCCCCGCCGAGCTTCCTGGCCCGAGAGCCCGCAAGCGTCGACGACGCGCGCCAGGACGCTCTTGAACTGCGGAGTGCAATAAGACGCCTCTGTGTAGTCCGCGACGGCGGCCTGCTGCGCCGGCTCGGGCGTGACGGTGGGCTCGTCCAACCGATGCTTCGCCGCACGCACGTCGTGCTCGACGAACACCATCGCGGAGCCGAGGAGCGCGACACCGGAGAGGCTCGCGACGACATGGGCCATCTTCATCACTTCACCTTCGGGGCGAGCTTGGTAATGGCATATCGAAGGCCCATGTCGGTGTCTTCGTCGCAGACGCGGGTGTCACCCAGATAAAGCTGGGGCGTCAGGACGCGAATCTTGTTCTCGGCCGCGAAATGAAACACCTCGTCCAGGCGCTTCTCCGTCTCTTTCGAAGCCATGCACGTCTCGAGCTCCGGAAAGCGCTGCTTCACCTTTTCGCCGAGCTCGGCCTTGCCCTGCTTGCCAGCCGCGGTCAGCTCGTCTTGGTTGTCGTAGGACCAGTCGAGCACCGCGCGCGCGTTCCCGCGGCCCTCGGCGCAGAGGACCGCCTTCGCGAGGACGCATGCGCCCGGATGCAGCGTCCGCCCTTGGAGGAGCCAGTTGCAATCGGCGTCGAGTGGGAAGACCAAGACGCGCATGTCGAGCTGGTCGTAGACGCCATCCGCGACGAGGCGCTGGTGGAAGGCACGACACGTCGGACAGAGCGGATCTTCGATGGTGGTCGCGGGCTGGACCGGGCTCGCCGTCGTGACCTTGACGAAGGGGCTCTTCTTCGCGTCGTCCACAGTGGGGAGCGTGAGCGTGCCGCAGCTGACGATGCGGCTCGTATAGTCGGGCAGCGTGCTCGCGTAGACGACCGCGGGCATCACGGTCGCGACGCCGAGGAGCGCCAGTAGGCCGACCGCGACGAACATGCTGCCCGCAGGCGCGTCCGCGACGGGCGCCTCGTCCTTTTTCTGGTGCCACGGCTCGGGATCGGCCTGCGTGCGATCGGTATCCGAGACCGTCTTCGCCGGCTTCGCGACGCCGGAGCCGCGTCGACTGAGCAGCGCCGTGATGCCCGACGCGAGGAGGAGCGCGCTCGAAAAGTAGATACCCGCGCAGAGCTTGCAGACCTGTCCGAGCTTCGTGAGGCTGATGACCAGCATGACGATGCTGACCAACGCGGGCGCCAGGGTCGCGATGAAGTGTGCCGTCTTCGCAGCACGCGAGACGCGCGTGGTTCCCAGGAGCAAGTACAGCGACATCGCGAAGAAGAACGCGAACGACCCGAGCGCGAAGAGGCTGATCGGAAGGCCGCCCCACAGCTTGTCCTTGAAGAGCGCGGAATACGGGCTGTACATGGCCGCCGAGCACGCGTTCTCCCCAGCGTCTGCGCCGGTGATGCCGGGCAGAAAGGAGCAGTGGGTGCCGTGGAGCTGCCGATCGAGATGCTCCGCGTAGTCGTGGCTCGAGAAGGCCGCGAAGAAGCCTCCGATGGTGCTCGCAGCGACACCGAGCGCGCCGGGGATTCGCGACGAAGGATTCATTCGGCTGAACCGGTGGTACCCGGGCACGGGACGTTCGTCAAACCAGGCTCTTCCCAAGCGTGGCGCGCCGAGAGTCGGCGCTGAACGCTCACCGGCGCGGACGCATTCCGCGCACCCACCACCATCGCATCACGCCGGACTGGCTCCCCGCGACCGCCAGCCTCGCGAGCGCTCGATACGCGAGCTGGAGTCGAGCCTCGGGCGATGTCCCTCGAGAAGATCGCTTCGGGTCACGATGCCCACGAGACGGCCGCTGTCCATCACTGGCAGCCGGCCTACGTCCTGGGTGAGCATCGTATCCGCCGCCTCGCGAAGCGTCGCCCAAGGAGCGATCGCGACCGTGGCGCGACTGACGAGGTGGCGAAGAGGGACGCCTCGGGCGGTTGCCGCGAAGATCTCTCGCTGCGTGACCATGCCGAGGACGTGCTCGTCCTCGTCCAGGACCGGGAACCCATGATGGCCCGTGTCTGGCGTTCCGGAGCGCAGCCAACTCTGGGCATGTTCGACCGTATCGGTGGCTCTCACCGTGACGACGTCGCGCAGGCCCACGTCTCGAACGAGCACCTGCTCGAGCTGGTCCGCGGAGTACTCCGACGGGATCGGCCGTCCCCGCCGCGCGATCTTCTCGGTCATGATCGAGTTTTTCATCATGACGCACGAGATCAAATACGCCGCCCCGCAACCACCGAGCAGCGGCAGCAGCCCGAGCGGCTGACGCGTCGCTTCGAATGCGAAGACGACCGAGGCGAGTGGGGCCCGCGATGCTCCGGCGAACAGCGCAGCCATCCCGACGAGCGCCCCGATGCGGAGATCGATCCCGGCAGAGGGGATCGCATACGCCAGGGCCGCCGCGACGCCGGCGCCCAGGCCCCCGCCGATCGTGAAGAGCGGCGCGAGCGTGCCCCCGGACGTCCCACTGCCCAGCGAGAAGAGCCACGACACCAGCTTGCAACCGCACAGCACCGCGAGCGCCGCGCCGCTCAGATCGCCCGACACCATTTGCGCGATGTTGTCGTAGCCCACGCCGAGAGTCCGCGGGGCGAACCAGCCAATCAGACCGACGGGTATGGCGCCGAGAGCAGGCCACCACATCCAATGAATGGGCAACCGATCAAACGCGTCCTCGACCGCATAGACCGCCTTCGTGACGAGCACCGACGCGACCCCCGCGACCACGCCGATGGCGACGTAGCCGGCGATCGCAGAGGACGTCGGGGCGGGCAGATCGCGCACGGCGAACGCCGGCGCCGTTCCGTTGAACGCGACCCGAACCCCGGCTGCGGAGACGGACGCCAATATCACCGGAATCAGCGAGCGCGGCCGATACTCGAATAGGAGCAGCTCGACCGCGAGCAGAACGGCCGCGACAGGAGAACCGAACGTCGCAGCCATGCCTGCCGCGGCCCCGGCGGCGAGCAGCGTCTTGCGCTCATCCGACGAGATCTTCACGAACTGTCCCACGAGCGAGCCCAACGCTCCGCCCGTCGCGATGATGGGGCCCTCTGCACCGAAAGGTCCCCCCGTCCCAATCGAGACGACCGCGGAAAGCGGCTTCAGGAAGAGGACGCGTGCCGGGATGCGGCTCTGGTTGAACAGCACCTGCTCCATCGCCTCTGGGATTCCATGTCCGCGGATCGCCGGTGAGCCGAAGCGCGCCATGACGCCGACGATGAGGGCACCGATCACGGGAATGAAGACGACCCAGAGCGCGAGCGAGTTACCCGCCGGCGATGCGCTCTCGAACGAGACTCTCCCGTAGAACGCAAGGTTCGTGATGAAAGCGAGCGCCGCCATCAGGCACTGGGCGATGACCGCTGCCGCGACGCCGATTAGCGCCGCGAGCACCGACGTCCCGAGCACGCGGCGATCGAGCGTGCCGTTTCCTCCGCCCTCACCGATCACACGGACGGCGGGCCCCATGGAGGGCGCGATGGGGAGCCCCGCGTTGAGCGAAGCGTCTTCTACGGGATGCGAATGGTCAGGACGACTTGGCACGACGCTTACCTCGAACACCTGTCTTGGATGTCTCTTCGAAGAAGAACGGGACTGCGCCGCGGGGCTTTGTCGACGCGTCGAGGAGGGCCGAGAGGCCCAGATGGAGCTGCTGCAGCCGCTGCCGAGGCAGCGCACGCAGCGCGCCGAAGAGCTTGGCCTGGTAAGGCTCGGGCGCGCGCTCGAGTACGCGCTGCCCCTTCGCCGTCAGCGACAACAAGCTGCGGCGCTTGTCCGTCGGATCTTGTCTCCGCTTCACGAGCCCCGCTTCGAGCAGCTTGGCCACGACGACCGACGCCGAGCTCGGATCCGTCAGGGTGCGCTCGGACACTCGGCGGATCGACACACTCGGCTCGGCCGCGATCTCGCCCAACACGAACAGCTGTGCGCCGGTCAGCCCCAGCTCTCGCTCGACGGAATACGCCGTGACCCGGAGGGCATGCACCAACTGGCGCAGGTGACGGAGAACCTCCGCAGCCTCTCGCTCCCGGGGAGATTGCATGGGGTCCCATGTATCTCGGAGACCGACGTCGAGCAAGCGCGTCGACGTGGCGCCGCGCTAGTTTCGAGGTGCGACCTCGCGGATGCGCGAGGTCGCGAGATCTCGACTGAAGGCAAATGCGTCGACGCATGGCAGAGATCTCGGGTTTGGACGTCGCCGTTCGTCCGCAATTCGCGCCGACGCGCCGAAGGCATGCGCTCGAGACTCGGGTTTGCTCGACGAACGGGATGCGCGCTCCGAACACGGCGTATGACGGTCTCCGGATGCATCGCGGCCTACGCGCAGCTCAGTATCGACGTCACCTGATAGAAGATTGGAACGCAATGAAACGCATGACTCGGCTCGCTGTCCCGCCTTTGGCCCTCCTCTTCGGCCTCGCCGCCTGCAAGCCGTCGCGCACCGAGCTCGACAAGAAGTACGCAGCCGAGCTGACGCGTGGAAACGAGACGATGCGCGCCGCTTGGGAGGCCGTAGACGCGGCGCCGCACGCCGCAGCAGGGGCGCCCTGCGAAAAGGCCGGGCTGAAGCTCTCGGTCGTCGATCCGAAGCTCGTCCCCGGCACCGTCGAGATCGTCATGCACGATCTGCTCACGCTCGATTACGACAAGCCTCGTTGGGAGAAGGGGACCAACGCCAGACTCGAGGGGCCCACGTTTCACGAGACCGGCCCGCTCGAGAAAGCGGCGGGCGACGTCGTCCACCGCGCCGACCATCCGGAGAAGACGTTCGACGGTGAGCCCGAGGCGCTCGAGGCGTCGCGCGCCATAACCCACCTCATCGTGATCCGCGCGACACGACCTGCGACGCTCGAGGCGTTTCTGTTCGACGTCGAGGCGAAGAAGATCGTCTGCGGCTTCTCGGTCGAAGGCCAACCGGATCCGGGCGTCGAGGACCGCGACATGGTGGCGAGCGGGCGCGACGGAGACGTCAAGTTCACGACGAGCGCAGTCGAGAGCTCCAAGGTTCGCAATGTCCCGAAGCAGATGGAGGCCGAGCTATTTTCGCGCTTCGGCTTCGGATTCAAACCCGACGCCGTCGCGCCGTCCGTGCCGGCGGCGAAGCCCCTCACGCCCGAGATGGAAGAGACGCGGAGGCTCGCGAACGAGCTCTACGCCCAGCGCGACCAGGAGGCCCCCGCGTGTCACGAGAAGGTCGAGGATTCGCCCGAGATCGATCTCGCGACGCTCCGAAGGAACGCAGGCGTGGAGACGCCACCAGAGCTCTGGGGTGTCGCGTCCCATGGCTACCGAGAGCCGAAGACCTTCACGAAGCTGAAGGCGCTCACCGTGATCGGTGCCATCGAGCTCACACCACCCGCCGTACGGGGCGACGGCTCGTGGAGCGCGGCACGTCTGAAGGTGCGCGGCCTCCAGTTCGCGGACGGCAAGCTGGTGTGTCGCCGTGATTGGGAGCTCGTCACCCCCGACGACCTCAAGGCCGGCACGAGCCATGGCCAGCTCACGGCGAAGTCGACGCGTGACGCCGCCGCAGAATACTTCTCGGACCAACTCACGAACGTCACGATGCCGCTCGATTGAACGCGCCCTCGGACTCTCCCCCGTCCCCCACCCCACCCCTGCCGCCTCGACTCTGCGGCGCCTGGCGCCGCGAGTGGATCGAGCGACGTGGCGGGGTCCGCTCCGCCGAGGTCGAGGTCTGCTACGTGCAGACGCCGCATCTCTTCGCAGACCTTCGCGTGCCTCGCGCGCGGCCGCGCTTCGCGGCCGCGTCGTTCGCCGATGCGACGGACGCGGAGCTCGCGGAGCTCGCAGAGCAGAGCGGCTTCGCGGGCGTCGCGACGCTCGACGGCGACGTCCTGACCTGGCATCACGCCCTCGACTTTCAGCTGACCGCGTTTGGAGAGATCGACGCAGGCCGCGTCGAGCCCACCGAGAACGGCATGTTCGAGCACGCGCTCGATGGCGCCTACGTCGAGCTCTGGCGTCGCGAGCCTCGCGGCGGCGGTCCCCTGTTCGCCGCCGAGCGTCGCGTCGCAGGGCGGCTCGAAGCGGTCTTCGTCGTCGCGGGCGACGTCTTCATGTTCGCGCGAAATCGGAGGGTGGCGGTACAAGGCGCGACCCACCTCCGCGCGCTCGTGGCCAATCCCGGCGTGTCGCGCGAGACGAAGATTGGCGCACTCGATTGCGAAATTTCGGCTGGCGACGCGTCGAGCTTCGTCATCGAACGCTCCACGTTGCCGTGGCGCGAGGGGCAATCGGTTCAACTATCGTCGCTCCTACCCGGCAGCGTCGTCGCGGACGAGGACGATTGGGCCATTCGAACGAACAACTTCAGGTCCGGGCCTCTCGCGCGCCTCGTCGCCTCGAGGACTGCCTACTAGGAGATGTCCCTAGTTTCGGCGCGTCCTCCCGCCCGGCCCTCGCTGACGCTCGCAAGTGAAGGCCGGGCAGGCGGACGCGCCGAAAGCGAACGTGTGGCCACCGACTCT
>Ga0164241_10002452_pt1 | contig 20131 bp, 20 predicted proteins | sample OricomyardsoilBY_FD_108780 | JGI IMG/M metagenome (GOLD analysis project Ga0164241, IMG submission 108780) | Backyard soil microbial communities from Emeryville, California, USA - Original compost - Back yard soil (BY) | ecosystem: Environmental > Terrestrial > Soil > Unclassified | place: USA... | reverse complement strand
GACGCAGAGGCCGACCGCGGAGTGCGTCCCGCCGTGCTGCGGTGTCACGCCGACGTGGTCGTGGCCCTCCAGCGAGGGAGCGTTGCGGGCGCCGTGGCGCAGCGGCCGGCCGACGCGCCGCACGAGCTCCTCGCGGAACGCCTCCGGCCCGATGCGGTCGAGCAGGAACTTGAAGCGGGCCTTGCCCCGCGCCTTGCGGTTGTCCTCGGCGTCGCGGAAGATCGCCGTGACGTGCTCGACGATCTCGGGGACCTCCTCGGGCGTGAGGAAGACGTCGACCCAGCGGGCGAAGCGCGGCGCCGACGAGAGGCCGCCGCCGACGCGGAGGTTGAAGCCGGCGACGCCGTCGGCGGCGATCGCACCGGAGAGCGCGACGTCGTTGATGAGGCCGCGCGCGCAGTCCTCGGCGCACCCCGTGACGCTGATCTTGTACTTGCGCGGGAGGTTCGAGTAGGAGGCGTTGCCGAGGAAGCGCTCGTGCAGCGCCTGCGCGGTGGCGTAGCCGTCGACGACCTCCTCGTGCGCGATGCCGGCCATCGTGCAGCCGATCACGTTGCGGGTCACGTCGCCGCAGGCGCCCGTCGTCGTGAGGCCGGCGGCGTGCAGGCGGGCGAAGATCTCCGGGATCGCGTCGAGCGTGATCCAGTGGATCTGCACGCACTGGCGGGTCGTGCAGTCGATCATGCCGCGGCCGTGGGTCTCGGTGATCCAGGCGAGCGCCGCGGCCTGCTCGGCGGACAGGATCCCCTGCACGACCTTGACGCGCAGCATGAAGTGCCCGTCCTTGGAGTTGTGCTCGTAGAGGCCGTGCCACTTGAACCGGAACAGGTCCTCGTCGGTGAGCCCCGCACGACCCTCGCGCGTCGCGCGCATCAGGTCCTCGTACGCGGCGAGCCCGTCCTTGTCGTGCTTGAACTGCTCGTGCTTGTTCACAAAATACTCCGATACCCGACCGGCTTTTACCCAGTAACGCTGGGCAAAGTACCAGCGCCCGACCGGCCCTCCGGCAGGCGCGTAACACCTCTTACAGCCGGTGCTGGTCTACCGTGGGACGGGTTGATCGCGCTCGCCGACGAAGATCCCGACCTGGGGGCCGCGGTCCCTCCCGAGCAGCGCGATCGCTTCGCCGCCGCCGCGCGCGCGACGGTCGTGGAGCAGGCAACCGGGCCGTGGGCGTCGCCCGCCCTGGAGCCCGATCCGGCGGCCCTCGGCCTGCTGCTGCTCTCGGGCTTCGTCAGCACCTCGCTGGAGGTCGCCGGCCGCGCGACGGTCGAGGTGCTGGGCCCGGGCGACCTGCTGCGCACGTGGATGCGCGGCGATCCCGACAGCCTCGTGGGGACGCAGCTCGAGTGGCACGTCCACGCTCCGGCGCGGCTCGCGATCCTCGACGGCGCCTTCGCCCGCACGGTGGCGCCGTGGCCCGAGCTGGTCGCGACGCTCCTCGACCGCACGATGTCACGGGTCCGGCGACTCGCGCTCCAGAACGCGATCAACGTCCAGCCCACCGTTCGCGAGCGCCTGCTGCTGACCCTGTGGAGCCACGCCGACCGCTGGGGAGCGGTCACCGGCGCCGGCGTCCGGGTCCCCCTGCGCCTGAGCCACCAGCAGCTGGCCGGGGTCGTCGCCGCGCAGCGCCCGTCGGTGAGCAAGGCGCTGTCCGACCTGCGGCGGACGGGCGTCCTCGAGCCCTCGCTCGACGGCTGGCTGCTGACCAGCGATCCGCCGGCGCACTACATGGCGCTGCGCGAGCAGTCGCTGCTCGCCTGACGCCCACCCGCAACCGTCGGAGCAGCCAGCCCCTCCCTCCACACGCAGGCTCCATCGATTAGGTTGGGAACCGTGATCGAAGCGCCGGCGCTCCCACCAGGACCACGGCTCCCCGGCGCCGTCCAGGCCGTGCTGTGGGGCCTGCGCTACCCGCAGTTCACCAGCGCAGCGCACCGGCGCTTCGGCCCGACGTTCACGGTCAGGCCCGGCACGATGCGGCCGGTCGTGCTCACGACCGACCGCGACGCGATCCGGCGGCTGCTCACCGGCGACCCGCTCGCCAAGCGCCACGGCAACGACGTGGTGCGCCCGCTGATCGGCGAGCGCTCGGTGCTCCTGCTCGAGCCCGCCGAGCACCTCGCGCGCCGCAAGCTCCTGCTCCCACCGTTCCACGGCGACCGCGTGCGCGTCTACGCGGAGCTGATGCAGCGGCTGATGGACGCCGAGGTCGATCGCTGGGTCGCCGGCGACACGGTGGCCGTGCTGCCGGCCGCGCAGAACGTGACGATGGAGGTCATCCTCCAGGCGGTCCTCGGCGTCGAGGACCCCGCGATGCGCGAGCGGTTCCGCCGGCTCATCGACGACGTCCTCTTCTACCCGCTCGGCGCGCTGCGCCTGCGGCTCAGCGGCCGGCTCGTGACCCGCACGCCGCCGCCCCAGCGCGTCCGCGAGGCCGTCGCGTTCGCCTCCGCCCTGCCGACGCCGGCGACGCTGACGTACTTCCCGCAGATGAAGTCGCGCTCGCGCGCGAACGTCGTCACCGGAGTCTGGTGGCGGCACCACGACCGGCTGTTCGCGCTGCTCGACGAGCAGATCGCCGCGACGCGGGCCGACCCGCGCCTCGCCGAGCGCGACGACGTGCTCGCCATGCTCGTACAGGCGCGCGACGAAGACGGCAACGCGCTGACCACCGAGGACCTGCGCAACGACCTCATCGCGCTGATCGGCGCCGGGCACGAGACGACGGCGGCCGCGATCGCCTGGGGCGCCGGGCTGCTCGCCCACGACCCCGCGGTGCGCGAGCGCGCGACGACCGCCGCGCACGACGGCGACGAGCAGTACCTGGGCGCCCTCGTCAAGGAGGTGCTGCGGATCCGCCCGCCGCTGCCGGTGGCCGCCGGCCGGGTCCTCTCCGAGCCGTTCGCGATCGGCCCGCACACCGTCCCGGCGGGGACGCCGATCATGATCGACGCCTGGGGCGTGCACCACGACCCGGAGCTCCACCCCGAACCGGAGCGCTTCCGGCCCGAGCGCTTCCTCGCGCCGCCCGAGCCCTACACCTGGCTGCCGTTCGGCGGCGGCGCGCACCGCTGCATCGGCGCGGCGCTCGCCGAGCTCGAGATCCGGCTCGCGCTGACCACGATCCTCCGTCGCGTGGCGATCGCCCCGGCCGACCGCGAGCTCGCGCCCGCCGCGCGCCGCGCGATCACGCTCGTCCCGCACGCCGGCGGGCGCATCCGGGTCAGTACACGCCCGGGATGATCCGGTAGCGCACGCGGGCGCAGTACTCGTCCCACAGCGGGCCGTACTTCGCCGCACAGCGACGGTCGTCGTCGACCTGCCGCGGGACGAGCAGCGCGACGTAGTAGAGGGGGTAGAGCCAGGGGATCGGGTCGGCGGGGTCGCCGAGCGCGAGCGTCAGGCCGGTCGCCATGAGGATCTCGCCGAAATAGTTGACGTGGCGCGACACGCCCCAGAAGCCGCCGCAGAGCAGCGTGTGCGTGCCGTCGGAGATCGCGCGCGGCGCGAGCACGCCGAACGCGCGCGCGGCCGGGTCGCGCTTGAAGACGTACTTCTGCAGGTTCGCCCCGCGCGCGAGGATCCAGCCCGCGAGGAAGGTGAGCGCCGCGAGGACAAGCAGCCACGCGGGCGCGCCGGGGTCGGGCTCGTCGGCCTGCGACCACAGGCCGACGCAGTAGAAGCACGGGTAGAAGACCAGGCAGCCCCAGCCGAGCTTGAAGCCGACCCGCTCGGCGAACAGGTCGTAGGTGTAGAGGTGGACGTGCTCGAACGTGAGGTAGTCCACGACGAACCACGTGAAGAGCGCCGCGTAGAGGATCACGCCGGCGCGCAGGTCTCCCGGGAGCCTCTCGGCGTGCGCGGCGAACGAGAGGACGTTGAGCTCGAGCAGCACCGCGCCGCCGAGGTAGAGCCACATCTTCGCGTCGACGCGGCCGCCCCGCCAGCGCGGGTTCTCGCGCCGCCCGAGGTAGAGGTCCGCGAGCAGCCGCGGCTTCACCGGCGGCGCCGGGAGCACGATCGCGGCCGTGAAGAGCAGCCCCAGCGCGCAGGCGCCGGCGAGCTCCTCCCAGCGGTGGCGCCAGAGCACGTCGGGCGCGGCGAGGCCGAGCGCGACCGCCGCCACGGCGAGGCCGACGGTGACCGCGAGGACGAGCAGCCCGTTGAGCCGGTAGCGCAGCGGGCGGCCGGCGGCGTCGCGCACGTAGCCGTCGAGCCAGCGGCCGGGCAGGGCCACGTGCAGCGCGAGCACGGCCGCCATCGCGATCCAGGGGATGAGGAAGCCGAGGATCATCCCGGTTCGAGGTCGGCGAGCGAGCGGCCCAGGATCGCCACCGCGGCCCGCCGCGGCAGGAGCCGGCGCAGGACGAACGCGGCGAGCTTGTTCGTCGCCCCGGGAACGACCACCGGGCCGCCGCCGAGCGCCCGCAGCGCGGCCTCGGCGACCTCCTCCGGATCCATCGTGCCGGGCGCGTCCTTGGTGAGCGCGCTCGCGTAGCCGGGCGTGCGGATCGCACCGGCGCAGCAGGCGAGCACGTCGACGCCCTGCGGCCCCAGCTCCGCCCACAGGCTCTCGGCGAGCGTCGTGTTGAACGCCTTGCTGGCGGCGTAGGCGGAGAGCCGCGGCGCACCGTGGCTGCCGGCGAGCGAGGACATCAGGATCAGCGTCCCGCGGCCGCGCACGACCATCGCGGGCGCGAGCGCGTGGACGAACAGCAGCGGCGCGCGGACGTTGACGTCGACGACGCGCATCGCGTCGTCGGGCGGGCGGCTGAGCAGCGGCGCGACGAACGAGTAGGCGGCGTTGTAGACGCCGGTGCCGACCTCGACGTCGCGCGTCGCCGCGGCGAGCTCCTCGGCGAAGGCCGGAGCGGCGACGTCGGCGACGAGCGTCCGGACCTCCACCCCGTGCGCCGCCTCGATCCGCCGCGCGAGCACGGTGAGCGGCTCCTCGCGGCGCGCGACGGCGATCAGGTTCAGGCCGCGCCGCGCCAGCGCGTCGGCGAAGGCGGCGCCGAGGCCCTCGGAGGCGCCGGCGATGACGGCCCACGGCCCGTTGGGAGCTCGGCGGGGAATGCCGCGAGTTCTACCAGCGGCGGTCGCCGGCCGGGGTCGGGGCGAGCCGTGCCTCAGACGATCGGCGCCTCGGCGCTGATCGCCGCCTTGCTGTCGCTGGTGCGGATCAGGGCCAGCGTGAGGATCGCCCCGACGACGGCGAAGCCCGCGCCGACCGTGAACGCCCGCTGGAAGCCGTCCGTGAGGGCTCCGAGCCGCGCCGCGTCGGCGCCGTGCGCGGCCGCCAGGACGTCGCCGGTCTTCGACGTGGCGAGCGCCGAGAGGACGGCCAGCCCGACCGCGCCGCCGACCTGCTGGGCGCTGTTGATGAGCCCGGAGGCCAGGCCGGCCTCCTCCTCGCGCACCCCCGAGGTGCCGCCGACCGTCGAGCCCGGGAACGCCAGGCCGAGGCCGAGCGCCGCGACCATCGACGGCCCCAGGATGTCGCCCAGGAACGTGCCGTCCACGGAGATCTGCGTGAACCACAGCAGCCCGAGCGCGGTGAAGGTCATCCCCAGCGCGAGCACGGGCTTGAACCCGATCTTGTTGGCCAGGCCCGAGCCCACCCCCGCGCCGACCATGATCGTCACCGCGAGCGGCAGGTAGGCCAGACCCGCCTTCAGCGCCTTCCAGCCGAGCACCTGCTGCATGTAGAGCGAGACGAAGAAGAACATCGAGAACAGCGAGGCGGCCAGCAGCAGGCCGACGATGTAGGAGGCGTTCCGCGTCCGCGAGCCGAAGATGTCGAACGGGACGAGCGGATCCGCCGTCCGGCTCTCGATCACGAGGAAGGCGACGATCAGCGCGACCGCCCCGGCCGCCAGCCCGAGCGTCTCGCCCGACGACCATCCCGCGTCGTTGGCGTTGACCAGCGCGTAGACCAGCAGCGACAGCCCGGCGGTGACCGTGACCGCGCCGGGGACGTCGTACTTCCGGACGCGCTTCTCGGCCCGGCTCTCGTGCAGCACGCGCGGGACGAGGAACAGGACCAGCGCCACGACCGGCACGTTGACGAGGAAGACCCAGCGCCAGCTCAGGTACTCGGTCAGCACGCCGCCGAGCAGCACGCCGACGGCGCCGCCGGCGCCGGCCACGGCGCCCCACACGCCCAGCGCCGTGTTGCGCTCCCGGCCCTCGAGGAACGTCGAGGTGACGATCGACAGCGCCGCCGGCGAGAGCAGCGCGGCGCCGAGGCCCTGGACGGCCCGGGAGACGATCAGCATCGTCTCGTCCTGCGCCAGCCCGGCGGTCAGCGACGCGACCGCGAAGAGCACGAGCCCGGCCGCGAAGATCCGGCGACGGCCGATGAGGTCCGCCATCCGGCCGCCGAGCAGGAGGAAGCCACCGAAGGTCAGCACGTACGCGTTGACCACCCACGCCAGGTCGGACTGCACCACGTCCAGCGCGCTGCCGATCGACGGCAGCGCGACGTTGGTGATCGAGGCGTCGAGCACGACCAGGAACTGCGCGGCGGCGAGGAGCAGCAGGATCTGCAGCTTCTCGCGGCCCATGCCGGCCGGGGCCTCCGGCGGCGTGGCGTTCGTGTCGGGCGTGCGGGGCGGCGCGGATTCGGAAGGCATGGGAGACATCCAGTAAAGGGCCTCGGTGTGAACGCGGCGCTCGGCGCGGCGGCCGGCCTCCCCGGGCCGCGCGAGCAGCGAGCTCAGCCCAGCAGCTCGTCGAGCGTCTGGCCGCCGGTCACCGAGCGCGGCTGCTCGGCGACGACGTCGGAGCCCGGGCGCGCCTCGTCGTCGCGGCGCTTGATCAGCAGCCACTGCGGCTTCTCCCCCTCGCGGGTGCGCTGCAGCGCGAAGCCGCCGCGCAGCTTCTCGCCGTGCAGCACGAAGACGGCGTGGCCGCGATCGAGCGCCTCCGGCCACGGGACGCGGCCGCCCTGCTCGTAGGTCCCGCGATCCCAGACGATCACACCGCCCGTGCCGAGCCGCCCCTCGAAGTCGTTGTGGCCCATGCCGTGGTCGGCGACCTCGACCGCGAGGCGCTTCTGCCCCGGATCCATCGACGGCCCCTTGGGCACCGCCCACGAGCGCATCACGCCGCCGACCTCGAGGCGCAGGTCGAAGTGGTGCGCGGTCGCCCGATGCTCCTGCACGACGAAGACGCCGGCGCTCACCCCGCGGACCGCGAACTGCTCGTGGCCCTCGACCTTCACGCGCTCGACGTCGACCCCCTCGACACGCGAGAGGCGCGGCCCCTCGCCCAGGAAGGCGACCAGCTCCTCGACCGCGGCGGGCGGCCCCTCCGCGTGCACCCGCACGGTCCCGTCGTCGGCGTTGCGCACCCATCCGCGGACGCCCGCTTCGCGCGCGCGAGTGACCGTCGCGTCGCGGAACCCGACGCCCTGCACCTCCCCGCGCACGGCGGCGCGGACCGCCACCTCCTTCGCGTTCGTCGCCACGAGGGCGAATCTAGCGCCGCGCGGCGCCCACGAGCAGCGGCCCGGGACGCAGGACATCGGCGTCGTGCCCGGGCAGCACGGTGAGGCCGGCGTCGCGGAGCCCCTTGAGGCGCTCGGCCGAGCGGCCCTGCGCGGCGCGGTCGTCACCGAAGACCGGGAAGCGATGGTCGTCCAGCCCGCTGGCGAAGTGGGTGACGTCGGCGCCGAGGACGAGGTCGCCGATCCGCACCGACTGGTGCCCCGGCGTGTGACCGGGCGTCAGCAGGAGCCGGACCGAGCCGTCGCCGAGGAGGTCGTGGTCGCCGTCGACGAGCTCGACCTTCCGCTCGGTGCCCGCGTAGGCCTGCGGCAGGTAGAAGTTGCGCCGGATCGCCGCGTCGTCGTGCCCGGCGGCCCACTCGGCGCGCTGGACGACGACCGGCACCGCGGCCGGCACGAGCGCGAGCGCGCCGGCGTGGTCGAAGTGCAGGTGGGTGAGCACCACCTTGGTGATCGTGGTCAGGTCGACCTGGTCGGCGATGCTCAGCTCCTGCTCGAACCCGAACAGCGCGAGCCCCGGTGGGCTGCCGTAGAAGCCGGCGGGGTCGGCGACCGCCGCGGGGTGCAGCCCGGTGTCGACGAGGATCCGCTCGGTCGCGGTCTCGACGACGTAGGCGGGGACGGGGAACCGGATCGACTCCTCGGCGCTCGCGCCCTCCCGCAGGAGGCTCGCGTTCGCGGTCAGCCAGCCGGTGATCAGCAGCTCGACGTTCATGGACGCAAGGCAACCAGCGGCGGGAGGCTCGCGGGCGGGTGTTGGCCGGATCCGAGGGGAACCTGTCCTTGCGGACTTCCGTCGCGCGGTGCACCATGCTCGTCGTGGCCCCGTCCAAGCGCCAGGTCGTGCTCGTCGGCTTCGACGGCATGCAGCTCCTCAACCTCGTCGGCCCGGCCGAGATGCTCGACGCCGCCACGCAGGTCCTCGGCGGCGACCGGGGCTACCGGGTGACGATCGCGACCGCCGACGGCGCGCCCGTGCGCGGGTCGGCGGGCCTGCGGCTCGCCGCCGACACGTCGCTGCACCACGTCCGCCCGCGCACGGTCGACACGCTGATCGTCGGCGGCGGGATGCGGATCGGCGCGGTCGTCGACGACCCGCGGTTGACCGACGGAGTGCGGCGCGTCGCCGGCGGCGCGCGCCGGACGTGCTCGACCTGCACCGGCGCCTTCCTCCTCGCGCGGTCCGGGCTCCTCGACGACCGCGCCGCGACGACGCACTGGGCGTTCTGCGCCGACCTCGCCCGCCGCCACCCCCGCGTGCGCGTGGAGCCCGACCGGATCTTCGTCCGCGACCGCGGCGTCATGACCTCCGCCGGCGCGACCGCGGGCATGGACCTCGCGCTCGCGCTGATCGAGGAGGACCACGGCCCCGACGTCGCCCGCACAGTGGCGCGCTGGACGGTGATGTTCCTCCAGCGCCCCGGCGGCCAGTCGCAGTTCTCCGAGCGCATGGCGCTGCCGGCGACGATCGCCTCCCCCGTCCGCCAGGTCCTCGACGCGATCGTGGCCGAGCCCGCCGCCGACCACCGCCTCGCCCCGCTCGCGCGGCGCGCCGCGATCTCCGAGCGGCACCTGCGGCGCGTGTTCGCCGACCAGACGGGGACGACCCCGGCGCGGTTCGTCGAGCGGGTCCGGGTCGAGGCCGCGCGCGAGCGGCTCGAGCGCACCGCGACGCCGGTCGAGTCCGTCGCGGCGGCGTGTGGCTTCGGCAGCCCCGAGACGATGCGCCGCGCGTTCCTGCGCGTCGTCGGCGTCGGGCCGGCGGACTACCGCGACCGGTTCCGCTCGACCGGCGACGGAGCGTGACGGACGCGGTCCTCGTCCCGCGCGGCGGAGGAGGCGGCGCCCTCGCGGATCGCCGCCGCGATCGCCAGGAGCTCCGAGACCGTCGCGCGGTAGCTGACCGCGCCGATCAGCGCGTAGTCGCGATCGGCGAGCGTATAGCGGGCGTGCTGCGCGTGCTGGCGGCGAGCCACGAGCCCCTCGCGCGCGAGCGCGCGCAGGTGACTCGACGCGACCTTGGGCGGGAGCCCGAGCGCGCCCGCGAGCTGCTCGACGGTGGTGCCGACGGGGCGCCGCGAGAGGCGCTCGAGCATCTGCAGGCGGACCGGGTGGCCCATCACGCGCAGCCGCCGTGCGGCGCGGTCGCGGACCTGAGCGGGCGCGAAGCCGCCCCACACGTCGGCGGGAGCATCGACGCCCGGCGCGGCGCTCATGCCGCGCGGCGGTCGTCGGCGGACGGCGCCCCGGCCTCGAGCGCGCGCAGCGTGGTGCGGTAGACCCCGAGGATCCCCGGCTCGGCGAGCGCGTAGTGGATCTCGCGGCCCTCGCGCCGGCGCACCAGCAGCCCCGCTCCCGCGAGCCGGTTGAGGTGCTCGGAGACGGTCTGGACCGGTGCCGAGACCCGGCCGGCGAGCCGCTGCACGGTGAGCTCCCCGTGCTCCTCGATCAGGCAGAGCAGCCGGATGCGGGTGGGCTGGCTGAGCAGCGCGAGCCGCTCGGCGAGCAGCTCCACGACCTCGTCGCTCAGCGGCCCGCGGGTCACGCCGCCCGCACCACCCGATGGCGATGGGCGTGCGCGGCGGCGAGCAGCCACGCGGGCTCGGGTGGCCGGTCGAGCGCGCGCAGCGCGACGGTGCCCAGCGGCGTCGGCATCCACGCCAGGCCGCGGCCGTTGCGGACCGGGGTGACCAGGCGCGCGTCGTCGAGCAGGTGCAGGATCCGGCTGGCCTGCGCGTCGCTGGAGACCTCGATCGCGACCGAGAGCGCACGGCTCGTCGAGCCCGGGTCGGCGACCACGTGGGCGAGGAACTCGTGCTGCAGCCGGGTCAGGGCGAGGCCGTCGAGCTCGGCGGGCAGCTCGGGCTCGGCGCCGCGGAGCGCCGACGGCAGCTCGCGGCGGACGGCGTCGGCGTGCGGGCGCGCGACCTCCGGGCCGAGGTAGGTGCCGACGACCAGCGCGACGACGTGCGCGGCCGCCTCGGCGAGCTCCTCGGCGTCGGCGGCGTCGCCGGCCGCGAAGTGCGCGGCCAGCAGCTCCTGCGCGCCGCCGAGCACGGCCGCGGCGGGGACCCGCTCGACGCCCGGGAGGCGGCCCGGGGCGATCGCGCCCCGGCGCGCGATCTCCGCCAGCGGCGCGAACCGGCGCGCGCGGACGGCGCGCGCCGCGGGGCCGGCGGCGAGCGCCTCGATCAGGCAGAGGCGCGCCAGGTCGGGGTCGGCGTGCAGCTCCGCGGCGACGGCCACGACCGCGGCGCGCACCCCGCCGGCCCAGTCGCCGTCAGCGCCCTCGAACGCGGCGACGCCGACGCCGGCGACGTGCTCGAGCGCCGGGTCGAGCACGCACGCGAACAGCGCCTCGCGCCCGCCGAAGAGCTCGTAGATCGTGCGGCGGGAGATCTCCGCCTCCTTCACGAGCTGCCCGATCGACACCTCGGCGAGCCCGTCGCGGCCCGCGCACCGCAGCATCGTGTGCATCAGGCGCGCGCACTGCGTCTCCTCGACCTGCTCGGGCGTCAGCCGGTGGCGACCCCGCAGCGCGCGCCGGACCCGCGGCGGCCGCGTCGTTGCTTGGTCCAGAGCCATAGCGGATCTATATCAAACATCTCGGTACCTATTGTTGTGGCTCGGTCCTTCCGCCTTGACGCGTCACCGCTATTCGGTATACCGTCTTCCAAATTCACGAACGGAGAGGAACCGTCGTGCAGCTTCTCACCACCGACCAGCGCGTCCGTCAGCTCCAGGACCGGATGGCCGTCCATGACGTCGACGCCTGCGTCTTCCTGCTGCCGGAGAACATCGTGCTCCTCACCGGGTTCTACGTGCGGATCCCGGGGCTGGGCATCGCGTTCGTCCCGCGCGAGGGCGAGGCCTCGCTGATGGTGCCCAGCTACGACATGGACAGGGCGCGCGTGACGTGGTCCGGCGACCTGCGCAACTTCTCCGCGGTCGTGGACGCCAAGCCCGCCACCGGCCCCTTGACCAAGAGCCTCCAGGGCCTGCTCGGCGTGGCGGACGGCGTCCAGGCGCACCTCTCCGACCTCTGCGAACGACACGGGGCTCGCGGCGGTCGCATCGGCTTCGAGGGCTCCTTCGAGCAGGTGTCGCCGGCGATCTTGATCGAGCCCAACTGCGTCGGCCTGCCGACGCAGGCCATGCTCAAGCAGGTCTTCGCGACCGAGGAGCTGTTCGACGTCTTCGAGCTGATCGAGCAGATCCGCGCGGTGAAGACGGACTACGACCTCGAGCGGCTCAGCGTCGTCAACGAGATCGCGCAGTTCGGGTTGGAGGCCTTCCACGAGGCCGCGGTGCCGGGCAGCACCGACGCCCAGGTGCGCTCGGCCGTCGAGAGCGCCATCGCCAACAGGGGCCACGGCTACCGTGGCGCTCGCTCGGTGCGCGGCCTCGCGACCGTGGGCTCGGGCCGGGACCTCGTCACCCACGGGTGGAACTACCAGATCACCACCGGGCGGACCATCGAGGAGGGCGACCTCGTGATGGTCGAGATGGGCACCGTGGCGGACGGCTACTGGGCGGACAACACACGCACCGTCGTCGCCGGCGCCGCCGGCACCGAGCTGCAGCAGCAGGCCGACAAGGTCGTCTGGCAGGCCATCCGCGCCGCGCTGGAGGCAGCCGTGCCGGGCGCCCGCGCCGGCGACGTCGACGCCGCGGCGCGCCGCGTCTGCGAGGAGTCCGGGCTGCCCGGCGTCTTCCCGCACCAGACCGGCCACGGGGTCGGCTACCGCTACCACGAGTCGACCCCGAACCTCGTGCCCAACGGCGACGCGATCCTGCGGGAGGGCATGTGCATCGCGGTCGAGCCCGCCTTCTACGGGCTCGAGTACGGCGGCGGCGTCCGCCAGGAGCACAACGCCATCGTGCGCCCCGGCGGGGCCGTCGCCCTCACCACGCTGGACCTGCAGTTCGGCACCGCCCCGGTCTCCGCGTGAGCGGCGCGCTCGACGGCGACGTGGCCATCGTCACCGGCGCCGGCGCGGGCATCGGCCGGGCGATCGCCGCGGCGCTGGCCGCCGAGGGCGCCACCGTGGTGGTCGCCGACCGCGACCCGGGGACCGCGCGGGCCGCGGTCGCCGAGCTGGAGGCGGCGGGCGGGCACGCGGCGGCCGCCGACCTGGACGTCGCCGACGTCGCCGACGTCCGCGCGCTCGCGCAGGCCGTCAAGGCCGAGCACGGCCGCCTGGACGTGCTCGTCAACAACGCCGCGGTGACCCAGGCGAGCACGTTCTTCGAGGTCGACGAGGACGAGTGGGACCGCATCCACGCCGTCAACGCCCGCGGCGCCTTCTTCCTCATGCAGGAAGCCGCGCGCGTGATGGTGGCGCAGCGACGCGGGCGGATCGTCAACGTCGCTTCCATCGCCGGCAAGGGCTGGAGCGGCTCGTCGAGTGCGGCGTACGCGGCGTCGAAGGGCGCGATGCTGAGCATGACCCGCTACGCCGCGACCGCCCTCGCCGCCGACGGCGTGACGGTGAACGCGGTCTGCCCGGGCATCACGCAGACCGCGACCTTCGATCAGGTCCTCCGGGCTCGGGCCGAGCACGCCGGTGTCCCGTTCGAGCAGTACGTCGCGCGCTACGCGGAGCAGATCCCGCTGCGGCGCGTCAACGATCCCGCCGACGTCGCCGGGGCCGTGCTGCTCCTCGTGAGCCCCGCGGGGCGCAACATCACCGGGCAGTCCCTCAACGTCGACGGCGGGCTGGTGTTCGACTGACATGCGCCTCGTGAGCTATGACGACGGCGACGGCACGCTGCGCGGCGGCGCGCTCGCGCCCGACGGCGTGATCGACCTGGGAGCCGCGCTCGGCGCGCCCGGGGCGGTCTCGGTGCGCGAGGCGCTCGCGCTGGATCCGGCGGTCCTACGCGCGGCGATCGCCGGCGCGAGGCCGGCGCGGCCCCTGACCGGCACGCGACTCGGACCGCCAGTGCCCGACCCCGACAAGATCGTCTGCCTGGGCCTGAACTACCGTGACCACGCCGCCGAGATCGGCATGGACGTGCCGCACACGCCGATGCTGTTCGCGAAGTTCCGCAACTCGCTGGTGGGCCCGGAGGACCCGATCGTGCTGCCCCGTGGCACGCACGACGTCGACTACGAGGCCGAGCTGGCCATCGTCGTGGGCGCCCGGGCCAAGGACGTCGCACCCGGCGACGCGCTGGCCCACGTCGCCGGGCTGACCTGCTTCAACGACGTGTCCGCGCGCGACCTGCAGATGGCCACGAGCCAGTGGCTGGGCGGCAAGGCGATCGACACCTTCGGCCCCTGCGGTCCCGCGGTGGTGACGCTGGAGGAGCTCGGCGACCCGCAGGACCTGGGCATCCGCACCCGCGTCAACGGGCGGACCGTGCAGGACTCCAGCACCGCGCAGATGGTGTTCGGGGTGGCGCAGGCGCTGGCGTTCGTCTCGACGGTGATGACGCTCGAGCCCGGCGACCTGATCGCGACCGGCACGCCGGCGGGCGTCGGCTTCACGCGATCGCCCCAGGTCCTGCTGGCGGCCGGCGACGTCGTCGAGGTCGAGATCGACGGATTGGGCGCGCTGCGCAACCCGGTAGTCGCGCCGGCGGACTGACCGTGCGGCCCGCCGGCCGCACCGCGCTACTCGACGGCGATCTCGTCGAGGCGCTCGGTGAGGTGCTCGGTGAGGTGCTTGCCGGCGTCGGCGACGTGCGCGCGCAGCAACCGCTCGGCGAGGTCGCTGTCGCGCGCCTCGATCGCGTCGATGATCTGCACGTGCTCGCTGTTGACGTGGCTGCGCCACTCGGGCATCTCGACGAGGTAGGTCGCGTCCGTCGGCATCGTCATCCGCACGGTGTGCAGGGCGACGGTCAGCTTGTGCGAATCGGCCAGCTCGATGATGCGCTGGTGGAAACGCCAGTTGAGCTCGCCGAGGCGCTCGGAGTCGTTCTCCACCTCGACCATCTCGGCGTGGCGCGCCCGCAACTCGTCGATCATCTCCGCGGTGTGCGTCTCGGCGACCCGGCGCGCCGCGAGGCCCTGGAGAGCGCCTTCGATGAGATACGCGTCCTCGATGTCGCGGCGGCTGAGCTCGGCGACGATCTGGTGGCCGGTGCCGTCGTTGACCACCAGGCCCTCGTGCGCCAGCTGGCGCAGCGCGTCGCGGGCCGGCATCCGGCTCGTCTGGAAGCGCTGGCACAGCTCGCGCTGGCTGAGCTTCGTCCCAGCACCGATGCGTCCGAAGATGATGTCGGCGCGCAGCGCATCGGCGATCTGCTCGCTCAGCGGCACCCGGTGCAGGGGCGCCGTGTCGATGTGCGAATTAGCGGGAATGTCCGCTCACAGTAATGGACGTATCAGTCGCCTTCATGGCGCCGGAGACCGCTCTCGGTCGCGGTCCGCAAGCTCGTCGGCGGCGTGCAGCAGCTGTCGCGCGCGCTCGGCGATCGGGAGGTCGACGAGGTGCCCGGCGACGGCGACGGCGCCCGAGCCGTCCTGCTGCGCTTCGTCGAACCCGTCGACGACGGCGCGCGCGAACTCGCATTCGGCGGCCGAGGGCGTGAACGCGGCGTTGATCAGGTCGATCTGCGCGGGGTGGAACAGCGACTTGCCGCTGAAGCCGAGCTCGCGCGCCAGCCGCGACTGGTGGACCAGCTCGGCGTCGTCGTCGAGCTTGGTGTGGACCCCGTCGATCGGGGCGGCGCCGGCGCTGCGCGCCGCGACGACGATCGCCGAGCGGGCGGCGATCAGATCCTGCCCGGCACCGCTGCGCGACAGCGCCAGCCCGAGATCCAGCGCGTAGTCCTCGGCACCGAACAGCAACCCGCGCACGCGCGGGTGAGCGGCGATCTCGGGGGCGGACAGCAGACCGGCGGCCGACTCGATCGCGGCGATCACGACCGTCGTGCCCACGGGCCGGCCCGCGGCCTCCTCGGCGGCGGCCAACGCCTGGTCGGCGGCGACGACGTCGGCGGCGCGCTCGGCCTTGGGCAGCACGATGCCCTCCGCGCCCATCGCCGCGGCGACGTCGAGCTGCCAGTCGGGCGTCGTGACGGCGTTGATCCGCACGTACGGCGCCGGGAAGGTCGCCGTGCGCTGCGCCAGCCAGCGCCGCAGGTGCTCGCGCCCGGCAGGGCGCTCGGCCGGCACGACGCCGTCCTCGAGGTCGGGGATGATCGCATCGACGGGCCGGGTCGCGACCTTGTCCAGGAACTTCGCCGGGCTCGTCGGCACGAACATCCAGCTGCGCAGGCGGGAGACGTTCACGCGATCACTCCGTCCTGCTCGAGCGCGCGCATCTCCTCCGCGGAGACGCCGGCGGCCGCGAACACCTCGGCGTTGTCGGCGCCCATCGCGCGCCCCGTCCAGCGAATCGAGCCGGGCGTCTCCGACAACCGCACGATGAGGTTCTGCATCTTGATCGACCCGAAGTCGGGGTCGTCGACCGTGGCGATCGAGCCCAGGGCCGCGTACTGCGGGTGGGCCATGATGCCGGCGATGTCCAGCACCGGGGCGATCGCCGCGTTGACGCGCTCGAACTCGCGGATGACCTCGTCGGCGTCGCGTTCGGCGATCCAGCCGCCGACGACGTCGTCGAGCTCGTCGCCGTGGACGGCGCGCTCGAAGCCCGACGCGAACCACGGCTCGTCGGCCAGCTCGGGCCGGCCCACCAGCGCGACGAGGCGGTTGGCCACCGGCAGCGAGCTGGCCGACACCGCCAGCCAGACGCCGTCGCGCGAGCGGTAGGTGTTGCGCGGGGCCGTCGACTCGGTGCGGTTGCCCAGGCGGCGCTGCACGACGCCGAGCTGGTCGTAGACGGTGGGCTGCGGGCCGAGGAGGGTCATCAGCGGCTCGATCAGCGCGACATCGACCTCCTGGCCGCGGCCCGTCTCCTCGCGGGCGCGCAGCGCGGCGAGGATGCCGATGGCGAGCACCAGCGCCGAGACGCCGTCGGCCAGGCCGAACGGCGGCAGCGTCGGCGGTCCGTCGGGCTGGCCGGTGATCGCCGCGAACCCGGACATCGCCTCGGCCAGCGTGCCGTACCCGGCGCGCGACGCGTACGGGCCGACCCGGCCGAAGCCGCTGACGCGGGCCAGCACGACGCGCGGATTGCGCTCGGCCAGCTCGGCGTAGGAGAGGCCCCAGCGCTCGAACGTGCCGGGACGGAAGTTCTCGATGACGACGTCCGCGTCGGCGACGAGCTTCAGGAAGACGTCGCGGCCGGCGGGCTTGCCGAGGTCGAGCGTCACCGCGCGCTTGTTGCGCGACAGCATCTTCCACCAGAGGCCGACGCCGTCCTTGGACTCTCCGTGCTGGCGCGCCGGATCGCCCAGCCGCGGATGCTCGACCTTGATCACGTCCGCCCCGAGGTCCCCGAGCAGGGTGGCCGCGAGCGGCCCGGCGAACAGCGTCGCGGTGTCCAGCAGGCGGATGCCGTCGAGCGCCGCCGTCATGACCGCTCCGCGTAGGGCGTGAGCGTGTGCAGGCGCTTGCGCGCCTCCCAGCGGGCCCTGATCGCCGCGGCGCGCATGTTGCCGGGCTGCCAGTCGGCGTCGGTGTCCCAGCGCACGTCGATGTCTCCGGTCCAGCGGAGCCGGTCGCGCAGGCGTTCTCGGATCTCGGTCGCGATGTCGGCGAAGTACATGCACATCGGATCGGTCATGCAGAGGTCCACCCGGATCGCCGCCTCCGTCACCGCGATGTGCCGCACCAGCCCGAGGTCGACGATGCTCACCGGGCTGGGCGTCAGGCAGGAGCAGGGGTCGATGACCTGGGCCAGCTGCTCCTCCACCTGCTGGGTCCTCATCACGCGACCGCCTTGAACGTGCGCAGGGCGCTCCACGGCGCCTCGAGTCCGCCGGCCCGCCGCTGCTCCCATACGTCGCCGGCCTGCTTGGCGCGCAGCGTCTCCGCGTCCAGGCCCAGCAGGCGCAGCGCGTTGAGCCCGAGGATCTTGTTGCGGATCTCGTCGTCGATCCGCGGATAGCCGTATCCGTCGATCATGTCCTCGGGGAACTGGAAGGTCCGGAAGGCGTCGATCACCGGCTGCGGGTGCACGAAGTGCGCGCCGGTGGCGAAGAGGATGCGGTCGGGGCCGCCCCAGTAGAGCATCGAGCCGAGGACCTCGGCGAAGCGCCGCGGCTGGTTGACGATCAGCGTGGAGGTGACCTCGAGGTTGGCCCAGACGTTCGGGTATCGCGCCAGGAGGTAGGCGGTCTCCTCGATGAACGCCATGCCGGCGTGGACGATCTCGAAGTTGAGCTCCGGGAACGCCCCGGCGGCCTCGTCGATGTCGTCCAGGCGGTAGTAGGCCTGGGCGGTGCGCCCGAACGGGATGGCCTTGTGCACGGCGACCGTGCGGATGCCGACCTCGAGCGCGCGCTCGAAGAACGGGAACAGCAGCTTCCGGTCGTCGAAGGCCACCCGGAGGCTGTTCCCGTTGTGGTAGCGGACGGGGTAGAACTTGATGCCGTCCACCTTGAGATCGCGTCCGTAGTGCTCGACGGCCTCGAGCGCGCGGATCCCGTCCAGGGGGTTGACGTTGGCGTACAGCGCCACGCGGTTGGGGTTGGCGTCGCGCATGGCGATGCCCTTCTCCAGCGAGATCAGCCCGTCGTAGTAGTAGTCGTCGAGCGGGACCGCGTGGTAGACCGCGAAGTCGGTGTCCGACTCGGCGAACATCAGGTCCGCCAGCGGCCCGGCCTCCCAGTTGACGAGGTAGTCCTCCTGGGACAGCCGGTGGGCGTCGTCGGACATCCGGCTGTGCAGGCGGTGGCTGGCCTCCGCGAAGTTCCTGGCCAGGGGCACCCGGTAGTTCTCGGGAACCCAGTTGTAGCCGTGCACGACGGCGTCGACGACGAACTGGCCTGGCTCTCTCATCTACCTCTCCAATGAAGTCACGGTTGCAACAAGCAGGAAGAACTGTATACCGTCTACGGAATACGCGCGACTGATCCGGTTGAGGACCGATGCGCGGACTGCCCAACGAGGAGAAGGAGAGGTTGTGCCAAGCACGTTCACGAAGAAGGTGGTGGCCACAGTCCTGGCGGCCGCACTCGTCGCCGGAGCCGCGGCCTGCGGCGGCGACGACAACACCGGAGACACCACCGGAGACACCGCGTCGGTCGCGGCGAGCACGTCGAGCGACGGCGGCTCTGCGATCGCGAAGTGGAAGTCCCAGGAGTCCGCGCTGCTGGACACCGAGAAGTTCGACTGGCCGATGCCGACCGAGGCGTTCGACCCGGGCAAGGGCAAGGTGGCGGTCATCTCGTGTGGCGAGGCCGACGCCGGCTGCCACACGCTGACGGTCGGGGCGCAGGAGGCAGCCAAGGCCGCCGGGTGGACCAGCAAGGTCTTCGACACGGCATTCGACCCGAACAAGGCCGGCGGGTTCGTCCAGCAGGCGCTCCAGGAGGGCTTCGACGGCATCGTGCTGGGCGCCATCAACCCGACGGTCATCCAGTCCGCCGTCGCCGCGGCGACCAAGGCCGGCGTGCCGATCGGGTGCGCGGTGTGCGTCACGCCGAAGTCGTCGCAGTACGAGAACGTCCTGGACGCCACCAGCGGCGGCGCCGCCGGCGAGGCGGAGGCGGTCGGGGTGATCGCGGCGTCGGGCGCCAAGGCGAGAGCCGTCTATTTCTACACGCCCGGCCAGGCGATCGAGGTCGCCCGCACCGAGGCGCTGAAGGCGAAGTTCGCCGAGTGCGACGAGTGCAGCCTGGAGATCAAGGAGGTGCCGCTCGGTGACCTCGGCAAGCCGGGGCCGCCGTTCTTCACCGGGTTCCTCTCGACTCCGCTGGCCAAGCGGGTCGACTGGGTGACCGCCAGCTCCGACGCGTACTCGGTCCCGGCGATGAAGACCGCGATCGACCGCGGCCTCACCGACTACGCCTTCGGCGGCACCGCCGCGACGAAGGACATGACGGTGGCGATGACCAAGCCGGACTCGGTGGCCAAGGTCACCGTGGCCGAGTCCTACCGCTACGCCGCCTGGGCGTCGGTGGACAACATCATGCGCCGCGTCGCGAAGGCTCCGACCTGGGACGCGAGCAAGTTGCCGGTGGCGCTGGTGACGCCGGCCAACGCGAAGAAGTACGCGCAGGGTGGTGAGCTCACGCCGCCCGCCGGCATCGAGGCCACGTTCACGAAGTTCTGGACTCGAGGATGAGCCCAGCGCCCGCGCCGGCGACGGTCCTGTCGATGCGTGGCATCGACAAGTCGTTCGGCGTCAACCGCGTCCTGCGCGAGGTCGATCTCGACCTCGCGCAGGGCGAGGTGGTCGGTCTGATGGGCGCCAACGGCGCGGGGAAGTCGACCCTCATCAAGATCCTCGCCGGCGTCCATCACGCCGACGGCGGCGAGATCGAGCTGATGGGCTCGCGGGTCACCGACCTGGCCGGGCGGCCCGAGGTGGGCATCATCCATCAGGATCTTGGGCTCATCGACAGCCAGAGCATCCTCGACAACGTGCGGCTGGGTGCGGCGCCGTTGCGCTTCGCCGGGCCGCTGCTCGACCGGCGGGCAGAGATCGACGCGGCCCAGGCCGCGCTCGAGCGCGTCGGGTTGCGGAGCCGGTCGGTGTTCGATCCCGTGAGCGCGCTGACCGGAGGCGAGAAGGCGCTGTTGGCCATCGCGCG
>Ga0164241_10002451_pt1 | contig 20132 bp, 28 predicted proteins | sample OricomyardsoilBY_FD_108780 | JGI IMG/M metagenome (GOLD analysis project Ga0164241, IMG submission 108780) | Backyard soil microbial communities from Emeryville, California, USA - Original compost - Back yard soil (BY) | ecosystem: Environmental > Terrestrial > Soil > Unclassified | place: USA... | reverse complement strand
GTCAACGGTGGCACCGACGCCGCCGGCAACGAGCTCGTCTAGTACACCCACTCAAGCGACAACGTGGGCCCCGTCGATTTCTCGCCGGGGCCCTCGTGCGTTTACATCCGCCTTCACACCTGTGCCGTAGCGCTTGACCTAGGGCCGTGGCATCGACAGACTCGTCGCCATGACTACTCCGCCACCGCCGCCACCGCCGCCCCCTTCAACGCCCATGCCGTCCCCGTACGGCGCTCCGCAGTCCAAACCAAAAGAGAAGCTCATCGCGGGCCTGTTGGGGATCTTCCTCGGGGGCTTTGGGGTGCACTCCTTCTACCTAGGTTTCACGTCCAAGGGCATTATCCAGATACTCGTGACCTTCTTGACCTGCGGACTCGGGTCGATCTGGGGATTCATTGAAGGGATCCTCTACCTGGTAAACGGTGGAACCGACGCGGCTGGAAACCAGCTCGTCTAGCAACCACACTCGAACGACAACGAGGGCCCCGGCGATTTCTCGCCGGGGCCCTCTGTCGTGCGGAGTCGGATGCGCTAAGCGGACTTGCTCACCGCTCGTGAACGACAGACCGACTAGCGGGTCCCGTGGTAGACCTTCACTGCAAAGGTGTGGTAATCGGAGGGGTAGACCTTCCTCGCACTGTTGTCGTCCCAAGCGATGGTTCCCGTGTAAGAACTCGTGCCAACCGTGTACTGGGCGCGGGCGCCGATATCGCGGCGGCACGGAAGGTCCTCGACGCCGGTCACGAAGTTCGGACCTAACTGATGCCACATGGCGGTGCAACCGTCCATGCTCGTCGTCCAACCAGTGCCGGAATACCAAGGACTAATTGAATAATCTGAAGCCGACGCTGCGGAAGTGCCGGCGACTGCTAGGGCCGCGGCAATTGCCGAGGCAGCACATATTTTGCGGAATTTATTCATCTGATTCCCCCTAATGAGAAATACCCATGCAACGCGGATTCGCGAAGTGCGACCTAACCTAATACAACATATATTGCGCGTCAATAGATGACGACGGCGACGGCCGACTCCGATCTCGGCGCCTCACCAAAGGCTCGCGCCGGTCCTCGCGACGCGGGCCGCGTTACGTTTCACCCGGCCTATCGCACGTCACGGAGTTATCCGTATCCGCGCGCACTTCCATTGCTTGTCTCATTACCTCGTCAGGTGTGGCCTTCGCATCGGTCGTATACCCGTGCTCTTTTAGGCATGCGCGGATAAGGGGAAGTTGAGTTTCTAAATATGCGTCACGAGCTTCCTGGGTCTTTGGCTGCAGTTGAAAGAACTTGTTGACGTAAAAAGCGTGCTGTCGGTCGCACTGCTCGATGATGCCGTCGAGCGCGTTGAGGGCTTCCTCGCTATCAGCACGCACTCTGTAGCCCGGGATGATGACACCCGAGTCTTCGGCTTCTTCGACGTAGGAGGCGTCGCCTCCTCCTACGGTGATGCAGTCGACCACGGCGAGGGCAGCGTCCCGCGCGCTGTTCATGGTCAACTCTCCGTTAGCCTGCGCCTTGCGCAAAATGTCAAGCTGGTCTGCGTTCGCGCCCCCGGCCTTGGCTTCAGCAATTGCCGCTGAGACCGCGGCGGCGAACGAAGGGTCTCCAGTCTCGACGGGCGACTCGGGTTGCCCAGCGCAACCGGCCAATGCAAACGAGCCGATGACGAGTAGGCCCGTAACGGCAGCGAGTCTTCGACGACCAGAAGTGTGAGACAAAGTCGGCTGTATGTGAGACGAACTTAGGCGTTCAAAGTGTTGCGGCGTTCGCGCCATCCAGCGAACCCGGTGGCCACGCCCTCGAAGGACCACAGACTAGTGATTGCCGTGGTGAACCCTTATCTCATAGGTTTTTTCGCCGTTGTAATAGACCTTGCCGGCATTGTTCTTGTTCCAGACGATAATTCCTGCGTAAAGGCTACCGCCCGAACGAAAGTGCGCCTGAACCCCAACGTCGCGTAGACAATCTGTGGGCGTCTCAATGGCGGTGACAAAGTTTGCCCCCAAGTGGCGGCCGATAGTACAACCGTCAAGGAAGTTCACACCAGAGTTCGTTTGCCAACCGGTTGACGAGTACGCCGAGGCGGAGATAGCTCCTGTCACAGCGATCCCGACGGCGGCTGCCGACGCGAAGCCGAATTTGACCAACTTGTTCATGCCTGTCCCCCTATAGGAATTGATCGTTGCACCTCAACTTTGAGGTGCGTGTCCAACCTAGCAAGCACTAGCGAGCGGGTCAACAGATGAAACCCACAAAATACCAGGACTGTCATGGAGCCTGACGAACGGTCGCGCGAGGCGAGTTACGTTGCGAAAAACGAGGGCCCCGGCGATTTCTCGCCGGGGCCCTCGTACGTGCGGAGTCGGATGCGCTAAGCGGACTTGCTCGCCGCGCCCGGTTCCGCGCCTGTGGCCTCTGCTACCACTGGCTCGTCCACGATGTCGTCGCGGTCAACGCCTTCAAAGGTGAATTCCGCTTCTTCGCCTTCGCCGTTGGCGTCAACGCGGACAATCTGCCCGGCGTTGAGTTCACCAAAGAGGATCTTCTCGGACAACGGGTCCTCGATCTCGCGCTGCAGAGCGCGACGCAGCGGTCGCGCACCGAGTACGGGGTCGTAACCCTTGCTGGCGAGCGCTCGCTTGGCGGCGGTGGTGAGCTCGATGCCCATGTCCTTGTCCCGCATGCGCTCGTCGAGGCGAGCAAGCATGAGGTCCACGATCTGGATGATCTCTTCCTGCGTGAGTTGCGGGAAGACAACCACGTTGTCCACGCGGTTAAGGAACTCCGGCTTGAAGTGCTCTTTGAGCTTGGTGTTCACCAGCTTCACCATCTCGTCATACGTCTGGCCCGTCTCCGAGACCAGTGCGAAGCCCGTCGCCTGGCGACGCGAGATCGCGTCGGCACCCAGGTTGGTGGTCATGATGATGATGGTGTTCTTGAAGTTGACCTCACGGCCCTGAGCGTCGGTGAGCTTGCCGTCCTCGAGGATCTGCAACAGCGAGTTGAAGATGTCAGGGTGGGCCTTCTCGACCTCGTCGAACAGGACAACGGAGAACGGCTTGCGGCGCACCTTCTCGGTGAGCTGGCCGCCCTCTTCGAAGCCGACGTAGCCGGGAGGAGCACCGAAGAGGCGAGCAACGGTGTGCTTCTCACCGTACTCGGACATGTCGAGGCTGATAAGCGCGTCCTCGTCACCGAACAGGAACTCCGCCAAAGCCTTCGCTAGTTCTGTCTTTCCCACACCCGTCGGGCCGGCAAAGATGAACGAGCCACCGGGACGCTTGGGGTCCTTGAGGCCCGCACGTGTACGGCGGATGGCCTGAGACAGAACCTTGATCGCCTGCTCCTGGCCGATGATCCGCTTGTGCAGCTCGGATTCCATCGACAGCAGTCGCGAGGACTCGTCGCTGGACACGCGGGCGACGGGAACGCCGGTAGACATCGACAGCACCTCGGCGATGAGCTCTTCGTCAACGACGGCAGCGACGTCGAGGTCGCCAGACTTCCAAGCCTCCTCCGCCTTTGAACGCTCATCACTCAGGCGACGCTCAACGTCACGCAGCGACGCGGCCTTCTCGAAGTCCTGGCCGTCGATTGCGGACTCCTTCTCGCGGCGAACGCCAGCGATCTTGTCGTCAAGGTCGCGCAGTTCAGGCGGAGACGTCATCCGACGGATGCGCAGGCGCGCGCCGGCCTCGTCGATCAGGTCGATCGCCTTGTCCGGAAGGAAGCGGTCAGAGATGTAACGGTCTGCCATCTGCGCCGCGGCGACGATCGCCTCGTCGGTGATGGTGACACGGTGGAACGCCTCATAACGGTCGCGCAGGCCCTTGAGGATCTCGATCGTGTGGCTGAGTTCCGGCTCCGGCACCTGGATGGGCTGGAAGCGGCGCTCAAGAGCGGGGTCCTTCTCAACGTGCTTGCGGTACTCGTCGAGGGTCGTGGCGCCGATCGTCTGCAGCTCGCCGCGAGCCAGCATGGGCTTGAGAATCGAGGCAGCGTCAATCGCGCCCTCGGCAGCACCGGCACCCACGAGCGTGTGGATCTCGTCAATGAACAGGATGATGTCGCCGCGAGTGCGGATCTCCTTCAGCACCTTCTTGAGGCGCTCCTCGAAGTCACCGCGGTAGCGAGACCCGGCAACGAGCGATCCAAGGTCGAGCGTGTAAAGGTGCTTGTCCTTGAGGGTCTCCGGAACGTCGCCGCGAACGATCGCCTGGGCGAGGCCCTCGACAACGGCGGTCTTGCCAACGCCTGGCTCGCCGATAAGAACAGGGTTGTTCTTGGTGCGGCGGCTCAGCACCTGCATCACGCGCTCCATGATGAGCTCGCGGCCCACGACGGGGTCAAGCTTGCCCTCGCGAGCGGCCTGCGTGTAGTTGCGTCCAAACTGGTCGAGCACCGTTGAGCCGGCTGGCGTGCCCTCTTGGGGACCGCCGTTGCCGCCGCCCGTGGGCTCCTTGTTCTCGTAGCCGGACAGGAGTTGGATGACCTGCTGGCGGACCGACGACAGGTCTGCGCCAAGCTTGCCAAGCACCTGTGCCGCCACGCCTTCGCCCTCGCGGATGAGGCCCAGCAGGATGTGCTCGGTGCCGATGTAGTTGTGGCCAAGCTGCAGCGCCTCGCGAAGCGAGAGCTCAAGCACCTTCTTGGCGCGCGGCGTGAAGGGGATGTGGCCGGAGGGGGCGTGCGAGCCCTCGCCGATGATCTCCTGCACCTGCTCGCGCACGGCGTTGAGGGAGATGTCCATGGATTCGAGTGCCTTGGCTGCGACGCCTTCGCCCTCGCGGACAAGTCCAAGCAGGATGTGCTCAGTTCCGATGTAGTTGTGGTTGAGCATGCGCGCTTCTTCTTGCGCAAGCACAACGACTCGACGGGCCCGATCGGTGAACCGCTCGAACATCTCATACCTCCAAAGGATCGCCAGCTAAGGCTCCGGCAACTGCATCCAGGCTAACCAGCGCCCTGCACACCTCATGCCCATGTTCGCCGCAGGCGTGACAGTTGTTACAAGGCCGACACATCACCGTTATCGGCATCCGCGCCAGGTGACCCAAGCGTCGGGCCCGCGCCGCCCTCCCGCGACCTGCCCGCCCCCTGCAACCACCGGAACCATTCGGGGCCATGGGGGTTGACACATCGATTATCGATGAATATCGTTTGTCGATAACAACGATAATCGATAGGGAGTAGACAATGCCAGAACAACTAGTGCCCGACCGCAGCGATCGACTCGCCCTCAACGCGTCCGTCGCAATTGCCGCCATCGGAGCGATCATCACGGTCGTCGCCACCGTCGCTCGGCTTTCCGAGGTTGCCGCTGGCCACGACATTCCGGTGGTCGTGCTGCTTCAGCAAACCAGCGTCGGCCTGCCGCTCGGCCCCGAAGGCGCCGACGTGACCGCGAGTGTCGATACGGCGACAGTCCTCGTCAACGACCCGGCGCCCGCCACACTGTTCGCGCTGTGGGCGGAACCCATTTGGCTCGCCCTCACAGTGCTCGCGGGACTGTGGATCGCATCCCTCTTCTTCCTGCGAATCGCCCGCGGCGAAATCTTCACGCGTGGCGGCTCGCGGCTCGCGCTCGCGGGTGGACTCGTTTTTGCCGCCGGATGGGCCGGCTCCATGCTGTTCTCGACGATGTCCGCGAACGGAGCACTCGCGGCCGTCAGCGATGGTACGTATACGCAACTATCGATGTACGTGTCGCTAACGCCGGTGCTTGTCATCCTGTTCATCGGCGGACTCGGCAGTGCTTTGCAGATCGGCGAGAAGCTGCAGCGGGACACGGCTGGGCTCGTATGAGCCCCGCGGAGGAAGGCCCTACAGGGATTCACTGCAGGCTCGACGAGTTGCTCGCGGCGCGCGGCATGACCCTTGCCGCCCTCAGCGACGCGGTTGGCGTCTCGGTGGTGAACCTCTCTGTGCTGAAAAACGACAGGGCACGGGCCATCCGCTACTCGACGCTGTCGGCCATTTGCCAGGCGCTCGACTGCGAGGTTGGGGATCTGCTGGTTCGCACCGAGTCCTGACCCGCCGCCACTCCTGACCCGCCGCCACTCCTGACTCCCCGCCACTCCCGACTCCCCACCACTCCCGACCGGATTCGCCACCGTTGAGCGTTCACAACGCCCGCAAAGGCCCCGATTCCGGTCAGGAGTGGCGCGGGCGTGGTGGGCGCGGGCGTGGTGGCGCGGGCGTGGTGGCGCGGGCGTGGTGGCGCGGGCGTGGCTGGGCGGGCCGACGCTGGGGCGGGCCGACGCTGGGGCTGGGGCCGACGCTGGGGCTGGCCGACGCTGCCGCTGCGGCCGGGCTACGCCTCGAGCAAGATAGTGATCGGCCCGTCGTTCACGAGCGAAACCTCCATGTGGGCGCCGAACACCCCGGTGCCCACCTCGAGCCCGCGCGAGCGCAGCGCATCAACCACGGCGGCCACCAGCGGCTCGGCCACCGGACCCGGTGCGGCTCCGTTCCACGATGGCCGTCGCCCCTTTGCAACGTCGGCGTAAAGCGTGAACTGCGACACCACAATCACGGGCGCTCCAACATCGGCCACAGACAGCTCGCCGTCAAGAATTCGCAGGTCCGCGATCTTGCGCGCAATGACTTCAGCCTGCTGGGGCCCGTCCCCGTGCGTCACCCCGACCAGCGCCACGATCCCTTGCCGCTCGAACGAAGCGGTGAGTGCGCCGTCGGCCGTTACCGAGGCGCGAGACGCGCGCTGTAGAACAGCTCGCATCAGCCCGCAGCCAACATCTACCAGCCGCCGCGGTTGTCTGTTGGCCGGCGCGGTCCCGGGCGGTGTTGTTCGCGAAGCCGGGGAAGAACATCAACGGAGAAGAGGAGGACGGCGACGGAGGCCGCAGTGGCAAACAAGAAGCCGAGTCCAAAACCGAACGCGGGCGGCAAGGTCAGAAAAGCCAGGACCGTCGCCGCACCGACTATCGAGCCCCAGAAGGTCTTGGTGCGCTTGCCCGCGGCAACGTACGCCTCTGGCGGGTAGCGCAGGGCCTGAACCAGGGCCCACACGGCGGCGGCAAAGATGACGATGACGATGACGAACAGGACGATGCGCTGCAAACTTTCGAACATGGTGTTCCTCCGGCGCTCAGGCTAGCGCGGGAGGCAGCACGGTGAGGCCCTCGGCGCGGCCGGCCGCGGAGAGCCTGCGATCCCACGCCGCGAGAACGGGGCGAGCGTCCCGCAACAGCAGGGCCGACGCTAGGTGCAGGGCGTCCCCTGCGCGCAGCGGGCGGCGGTCGGCAAGATCGGCGGCATGGTCGGAGAGCGCGGCGGTCACCTCGACCTTGGCGAGGCCGGGCCACAGCTCGCTCCAGCGGTCGCGGGCGGCAGCTGCGGGTGCAGCGTCAATACGCCCAATGCGCTCGGCAGCGGCAAGCACCGACTTCACCTCAACGTCGGCGATGCGAGAGGTGACAACAGCCTCGGCCCGTTCCCACAGCGCAACGGCAAGCGGCGAACCGGTCTCGAGGACCAACAACTTCACCAACGCGGAAGTGTCAAAGTAGACGATCGTCATCGGTTACCTGCGTAGCGGGCCGAGCAGGCTCGACAGCGCATCCTTTGCGGCCTCTGCCTGCGGCAGCCGCGGCACTGCGCGGTCCTCGGCGGGCAGCGCCACCAGGCCATCGGCAATAAGAGAGCTGAGCAGATCGTTGGATTCGACACTCGTGAATCGCGCCACAGGAGCGCCCTTTTGCGTGACGATGACGTCTTCGCCAGCCTTCACAGCATTGACGTACTTGGTGAGCGACGCCTTGAATTCAGTGACGGTGACTTCCATGCCCTCACGCTACCCCTGCGGCGCGGGGTTACTCGGGAACGTCGCCGCCGTCTGCCGCGCAGCCCTTACCCATGAGCAGGCCCTTCATCGTTGGACCGGGCGGCGGGGGCCGGTCAACTGAGAATCCTGACGGGTCAACGATCGGCTCCTGTGTAGCGGCGATATCGCCGCCTTCGGACACGGCGACGAGGGTGACGCTGGGGTCAACTGAGCGCTTGATGACGGCGAGCGCGATTGGCCCATCCTCGCGGTCACGCGCAACAGAGGTGATGCGCCCGGCGACGGTATCCGTGCCGGAGATCGTGAGTTGGGTGCCAGCCGTGGGCAGCACGTGCGCAGAGCCGTCGAGGTACAGGAACGTGAGGCGTCGTGGCGGCCGGCCAACGTTGTGGACCTTCGCCACGGTCTCCTGGCCCCGGTAGCAACCCTTGTGAAGGTGCACGGCGGTGCGCAGCCAGTCGTATTCATGCGGCAGCGAGTGGTCGTCAACTTCGGTTGCGGCGCGGGGCCGGTGCGCGGAGACACGCTCCGCTTCAGAGGCCCACGTGCCCGCGAGCGTCCAGCCGGCCTCGAGGCGCGAATCGATCTGCGCGTCGAGGGCGGCGCGCGGCACGAGGACGAGTCGCCACGCGCGCTCTCGCCCCCCCTGCCCGACGCTGTAGCTAGTTCCGCCAACGGTGACACCGGGCCATGGGTCAACCCAGGTGACGGGTTCGCCCGCGGCGGCAGGCCGGCCAACGGGCTCGCCAAGCACGGCCCAGTCCGCGGTGACGTCGGCAACCTCCACGCGAAGCATGAAGCGCATGCGGTCAAGGAACGTGGCAAGGGTGGGCGCGGTCTCCGAGATCAGCCACGCGGTCTCGCCGTCGTCCACGAGTGCCGCCACATGCTCAATGCGGCCCTGAGGGGACAGGATCATGAACTCGGCGCTGTCGCCGGGCTCAAGCGCACCCACCTCTTGGGTGGCAAGCGAGTTGAGCCATGACAACCGGTCCGGCCCGGTCACCGAAACGACGCCAAGCTGCGACTGGTCAACGACCGCTCGGCCCTCTGCAAGAGCCTTCTGTTCGCCAACCGGGTCGCCGTAATGCCAGGCCACGCCAGCGTCGGGCCCTGAGCCGGCAACCGCGCCAGGTCGCGCCAAGATTACAGAGTCCATGTGTGAGGAACGGGAAGAGGGCATTCGCGATTCCCTAGCCGTCAACCCGGCTGAGACGTGCGGAGGCGTAGGACTGCAGCTCGTTGCCGAACGCCGCGAGATCCCAGGTCCACATGAGCTCGCCATTGACGAGGCCGTAGAGACGTGTAGCGCCGGCAACGGCGGGTGCGGAAGCAGTGCGAGCCATGAGGTCGGTACCCAGGTCAATGCGGCCGTTGCCAACCGCGCCAACATAGAGCGAGACGTAACCAGAGGCGTCGGTCAGCACAACTTCTAGGGGGTGCTGAAAGTCCTTGAGTTCGATGTCTGCTGGCGCGTCTGGAGCGACCCGCCAGAAGCCGCTCTCCACGGACCACACCTGGCCGTCTTCGCCGTCGTCGCCCATGAGCGTGATGGCGGAGCGGTACTCGAGGTACGGCCCGCCGTCGTGGCTGAAGTCGATGCGCTGGCGAAAGTCCGTTGCCGGAATGCCGGGGTAGTCGATAACCCCGTGCCCCTCCCAGGTGCCAACGAGCCAAGCGAGGGGGTAGACCTCCGGCGCGAGGTCCTCGGGAATCGCGAAGGTCACCGCTTGGGCGCCTTGACCAGTCGCCAGGCGACGAGGCCCGCCACCCACGAGGTGGCGAGGAACGCGAGGACCGCAAGGATCGTGAAGGTCAGCTCAACGGCAGTCATGATGCCTCAATTGTAGGCTCGCGCCTCAGTAGACGAGCGCAGTCGCGCCGGGGTTGAGCGACTCTTCAACAAAGGTTGCCGCTCCGGCAATGCGCGCGCCGGGAACAAGATCCGCCTCCGTGAGGTCGCGGCGAGCGGCACATTGCGCGCACACAGTCACACTGCCCGACGCCAGCACGGCTTGGCGCAGCACTGACAGGTTGGGGGAGTGGGCAAGTTCGGCGTCTGGGGTGGCGGCGACGGCGTGCCACACGGCGTCACCCGTGAGCCACAAACTCACGTCGTTGCCGGAGGCGCTGGCGGTTGCCGCGACGGTGAACGCCTGAAAGAGCGTCTCTGGACGCTCAAGGCCCCAGGTGCACTTGATGACGAGGTGCGCCACGACTGGTCCTTTTACGCCGCGCGGGTGGTTGCTCGCTTGGCGAGCAGGTAGATCTCGCAGCCAAGGCAGAACCCGAACACCGAGTTGAGGAAGGACGCCGCTACGACGAAGCCGGTGAAGATGTAGAAGCCGAGCGCGATCTCGAGAACGCCAAAGAGCACGGCCAGCAACGAGAACCCAAGGCCCATTTGCTGCGCGAAGCGCGGCGGGCGGAACGACTCAGTCTCCGCAGGCGCACCGATGCGTGGGCGGATGAATCGGCGAAAGAGCCAACTCTGCAGAGTTGCTTGCGGGCCGATGGTCGCGCCGGGGAGGAACAACAGCGCGAGAACGCCCATCGCGACAATTCCTGCGGTGTTGGCGCCCAGCACCAGAGCGACGATTGAGACGACGAGCGTGACCGAGGCACCAAAGCGGTAGCCGCGGGGATCGATCTGAATGTCCTTGGCCTCAGTACTCATATTTCCTCCATAGGAATTCTCTAAATAGAGTACTCGGTGGGCGGTGGCACCGCGGCGAGCGCCTCACGGGCTTGCTGCTCACTCGGAGCGCCATCCATGCGCGCTACAACCACGCCGTACGCATCGAGAACCAGCGTGGTCGGCGTGCGCATGATGTGCAGTTCGCGAGCGAGATCAAGCCGTTCCGCGGCGTCGATCTCGATGTGGCTCACGTGCGGCTGCTCCGCCGCGACGCGCTTGAGGAGGGTCGCCGTTGGTGGGCACTTGGCGCACATCGGCGTGGAGAACTGCACAAAAGTTGCGCGCTCTCCCGGCTGGTCCCCAAGCGTGCTGGCCGTTAACGCGCCTGGCCGCTCAACGCGTCGGACCGTGCCTTGGCGGCCCTGCCACCACCGGTAGCCAAGCGCGACGGCGCCCAGCAGCACGGCGAGCGCGAGCACGCGGATCAGCATGGAAAGTTCCGTTCAGCCAAGAAGGAGGCGGCCAGCAATATAGACGAGCGCGCCAGCAACGAGAACGGGTGCCACTCCGGCCGATATTCCCGTCCACCAGCCGCGCGGACGGGGCTCGCGGCGATACAACTCCTGGATCAACACGGCGGCAACCGCGCAGACAAGGCCGATGATCAGGCCGACGTACCAAGGAAGCGCGGGGAAGAAGTAACCCATCACGCCGCCGGTCAGGGTTCCAAGAGCAAGCGAGCCCACGGTGTTTACGGTGGGATGGCTCGTCATGACCGAGGCGATCGCAGCAACCGCAAGAGCGGCACCGCCGCACACCACGAGGTCCGCGGCGCCGTTTGTCCGCGCCACCGCCACCCATGCCGCTCCGGAAGCCACGATTGCGCCCCCAGCGGCGGTAGCCGCGACGTACCCCACGGCGCGTCCGGGGCGAGTTGGCCAAAAGACCTCAGCCACAAGGGCCGCAACAGTCACGGCGGCCACCGCGACGGTCATATAACGGAGATAAGGCGCGTTGCGACCAAGCACCACGGCGACGAGTGCGAGAACGCCGCCGCCAACGATGATCGCGCTCGTGACGCGGGGTCGAGTCACACGGGTCAAATAGGGGAAGCCGATGGCCGTGGCAATAATGCACGCGAGCACGCCAGCGGCAAGATACCTGGTTCCCAGGTACCCGGTGACGGCGACGACCGCTGCCGCGACGGCGGTGATCGTCGCGCGGGTTGACGGAATCATGGCAGTTAGTGTCCCACGGGCTGCGCCGGTACAGTAATGGCCAAACGGAGGTGCGAATGGCGGATCTACTCGTACTTACCCCCGCCCAAGCTGGGGCCAACGACGTGTTGCCTGCGCTTGCGTTACTCTCCCACCGCACGCGCGTTGTAGCTCCCCTGCCGTCGGCAATGCTCGATGCCATGGACGCGGACGTTTTGATCGTCGATGCACGTATGGATCTCGCAGAAGCGCGAAACAACTGCCGCCTTGTTCAGGTAACGGGTGTCAATGTCCCGCTCCTGCTTGTGCTCCGCGACGGCGGTATGTCCATCGTCAATGCGGACTGGGGCGCAGACGACGTCGTCATCGCGGATGCTTCCCCAGCTGAGGTCGAGGCGCGCATCCGCCTGCTCATCGCTCGTTCGCGTGCGGAAGACCCGCTCGACAAGATGGCGGAGTTCTCATCGGGGGAGCTCACCGTCGACGTTGGTGGCTACACGGCCCGGCTTAAGGGCGTGCCGCTTGACCTCACCTATAAGGAGTTTGAGCTCCTCAAGTACCTCATGCAGCACCCCGGCCGCGTGTACACGCGTGACCAGCTGCTTCAAGAAGTCTGGGGCTTTGACTACTACGGCGGCACGCGCACCGTTGACGTTCACGTGCGGCGCTTGAGGGCCAAGCTCGGCGCTGAGCACGAGCAACTGATCGGTACCGTGCGCAACGTTGGCTACCGCTTTGACCCGCCTACGCAACGCGTGACCGCGCCGCAGGCAGTAGACGCGTAGCACGCTGGTATGGCGCGTCGCGTTCTCTTTGGGTCGCAGAGCGACTCCGCAAGCCGCACCCTCTCTGATGTGCTGCGCACGGAGCGTGCTGGCGGAATCATGCTGCTGCTCGGGGCCGTGGTCGCTCTGGTGTGGGCCAACTCCCGGTGGTCCGCCGGCTACGAATCGCTGAGCCAACTCACCTTTGGCCCAGAGGCGCTACACCTCAACCTCACGCTGTCCACGTGGGCGCAAGACGGCCTGCTTGCGATCTTCTTCTTCGTGATCGGTCTGGAACTCAAACGTGAACTCGTTGTGGGTGAGCTCCGCAGGCCCGCCACGGCGGTGGTGCCGGCCGCCGCTGCAGTCGGCGGCATGTTGGTGCCGGCGCTCATCTACGTCGCCGTTAACGCGATGCAAGAAGACGGCGCTGTGATTGGTTGGGCGATCCCAACGGCAACCGACATTGCGTTCGCCGTTGCTGTCCTCGCGATCGTTGGTCGCGGCCTTCCGAATGCACTCCGAGCCTTTCTGCTCACCCTCGCGGTGGTTGACGACCTGCTGGCGATAGTGGTCATCGCGATCTTCTTTACAGATGACGTCTCGCTGATGTGGCTAGGCGTCTCCGTGGCGTTGATTTTGGTCTTTGGATTTGTGGCCCGCACCCGCCCCACGCTGTGGTGGGTCCTCATTCCCCTCGCCCTTGGTGCGTGGACAGCAATGCACGCGTCCGGGGTGCACGCGACGATCGCTGGCGTGGCGCTTGGCCTCATGGTTCCGGCGATTGCGCGCCGGGGCCAGTCACAGTCAGTCGCCGAGCGCTGGGAGCACCAGTGGCGACCGGTTTCTGCCGGCTTCGCGGTGCCCGTCTTCGCGCTTTTTGCGGCGGGAGTGCCGATCACCTTGGCGGCCCTTAACGAGGCGCTCCGCGACCCCGCGTCGCAGGGCGTCGCGCTCGGGCTAGTACTTGGCAAACCGATCGGCATCCTGCTCGCAACGTTCCTGGTGGCCACCTTCACGCGAGCAGCACTCGATTCGGGGTTGACGTGGTGGGACGTTCTCGCCGTGGGAGCGGTTGGCGGCATCGGCTTTACGGTGTCGCTGCTGGTGAATGAGCTGACCTTCGACGGTGAACAGGCGGACCTTGTCACAATGGCGATTCTCATCGCTTCCGTGACCGCCGCGATCATCGGCGGCATCCTGCTTGCGTGGCGAGCACGCGTGCGCCTCCACCCCCCGGAGCCGAATGGTGGCTGAGTCCGGCGAATTCGTCGTTTCGCCGGACTCAGCCACCATTCCAGCGGTGGGACGCGCGACCTAGCCCACGCCGATTCGCGGGCACAACGCGGCAATCTCGCAGTTCGCGCAATCGGGCTTTCTCGCGGTGCAGCGCCGCCGTCCGTGGAAGATCACGCGATGCGACCACAGCGTCCACTCGCGCCGTTCGATGAGCGCCATGAGGTCGCGTTCAACCACAACCGGATCCTCGTTGACAGTGAGCCCCAACCGGCGCGCGAGCCGGCCCATGTGGGTGTCGACCGTGATTCCCGGAACGCCAAACGCGTTCCCGAGCACCACATTCGCGGTCTTGCGACCAACCCCGCGGAGCTTCACCAAATCGTCGAGCCTGCCGGGCACCTCGCCGCCATGCTTCAGCACAAGGTCCGCGCTCAACTCAAGAATCGAACGCGCCTTGGCCCTGAAGAACCCCGTTGACCGGATGACCTCCTCAAGAGCCGCCGGTTCCGCGCCCGCCATGGCAGCAGCGTCGGGCCATTGGGCGAACAGCCCTGGCGTGACCTGGTTGACGCGAACGTCCGTACATTGCGCACTCAGCACCGTCGCCACAAGCAATTGATACGGCGTCGCGAAGTCCAACTCGCAGTGCGCGTCCGGGTAGGTCTGGGCAAGCGTGCGGTTTACGGCTCGGGCCCTGCGCACCAGCCCGACGCTGGGAGGGCTTTCGCCCACCGCAACAGTCAGGGTTGGGCGGGCTGGCATGCGCCAAGGCTAGCCGAGGCTACAGAAGACCCGGTGGCGGGCCGATACAACCCATAGCGGCGTGCGCCGCCAGGGAAGGAGAACGCGTGAACGCGACGGCAGCGGCTGGCGAAGTCGCCGATCTTCGGCACCAGCGTCGTGATCTCCGCCGAGAACTCGCACGCGTCCGATGGTGGCGGCGCCTGATTTCGGCACGCCGAGATCTCACGCTCGCGTCTCTGGCGTTGCCCGATCCCGTGGGCAACGATGAATCTGCCTTCCACGCACTCGCATCCGACGCACCCACTGCAGTAGAACTGACAGGCGCTGTGTGGCCAGACATCAACGACGTTTCCGTCGCAGATCTTGACGTTCTCGACGCGCTCGATTCTCGTCTTGACCGTTATGAGAGGCGCCTTAGTGCCACTCTTGATAGCGTGACCGCCCAGATGGTCCAGGCACTTGGGCGTGTACACCGTGAGTAGCGAAGGGAGGCGAAGTGGCTGAAGCGACGCGAGACGTGACGCGGGAGGAGCAGCTGCTCCGCTCAGCGCCGCTCTTTGGTGGCATGGATGTTGCGAGCGCGCGGTCTCTCATGGAGAAGATGACGCGCACCGATGTGTCAAAGGGCGACACCATCTTCAATGAGGGTGACGACGGCCGAGCGCTGTACATCATCGTTCGCGGCAAGGTGAAGCTTGCGCGCACAGCACGAGACGGCAGAGAGAACTTGCTTGCCCTGCTCGGTGTGGGCGACATGCTCGGCGAACTGTCCGTCTTTGATCCGGGCCCGCGGCTAGCTCGCGCACACGCTGTTGAGGAATCGACTGTCTACGAACTGCCCAAAGACGTGCTCGATGATTGGCTCGACACTCACCTTGAGATGTCACGCCCCATCATGCGCGCGCTCGCGCAACGCATCCGCCGCACCTCGAACACCATGGCGGACCTGGTCTTCAGCGACGTGCCTGGTCGCGTTGCGAAGGCAATCCTTGATCTTGGCCACCGCTTTGGGCGCATGGAGCGCGGCCACATCGTGGTGCGTCACGGCCTCACCCAAGAGGAGCTTGCTCAACTGGTTGGCGCTTCGCGAGAAACCGTGAACAAGGCTCTCGCTGACTTCGCTTCCCGCGGATGGATCGACGTGCACATCGGCTCCGTAGAGGTCTACGAGCCGGAGCGACTGCGCGCGCGTTCTCGCTAGCCGCGAGTAATCGCGACGATCTCGATTTCCACGGGCGCGCCCAGCGGCAGCGCCACAACGCCCACGGCCGCGCGCGCATGACGTCCGCTCTCGCCAAAGACATCGGCAAGCAGGCCAGAGGCGCCGTTGACAACTGCGGGCTGCGCGGTGAAACCGGGAGCTGAGGCCACGTAGCCCGTGACTTTGAGAATGCCCTCGATGGCATCGATCCCGCCCGCCGCCTGCGCCACTGCCGCGATCGCATTGAGCGCGGCAACGCGAGCGCACTCGAGCGCGCGCTCTGGGGTGACATCGCCATCGCGTTGGCCAACGCTTCCCTGAGCCACGAGAACGCCGTCAACGAGAGGCAATTGTCCAGAGGAGTAGACGAGGTCACCGTGACGCTTCGCAGGCACGTAGGTGCCCACGGGCGAGGCAACCTCGGGCAGCTGTAGGCCAAGCGCGGCAAGGCGCTCTGACGCGCTCATGCCTTAGCCCGCTTCATGTACGCAACGAGCCCACCCGTCGGGCCGACTACTACCTGAACCAGCTCCCAGCCGTCCTCGCCCCACTGGTCCAAAATCTGCTTGGTAACATGGTCGATGAGTGGAACGGTCGCGTATTCCCACGTGGTTGTCATAAGAAGAGCCTAAACCCAGCGCTCGGCAACGTTCCGTGGTGGTCATTCGTTGTACTGGCCGATACTCGCAACCGGTAGGTGAGGACTGGCAGATGGCACGAAACCCTAGGCCACGCACGCGCGTGACCCTGGTTCAGTTCGCGACCGCACTCATCATGTTTGCTGTGCTTTCTGTGCTCGGCGGCGTGCTCGTGGCAGGACTGTTCCTGCCTGCGGCGTCAGTTGCTTCCTCAGCAGCGAAGTCGTCGTCAGACCTATTTGAGAAGTTGCCGACGGAAGTGGCACTCAGGACGGAACTGCCGCAACAGTCGAACATCTACGACCGCACCGGCAAGCATCTCCTCGCGACGTTTTACAAGCAGAACCGCGTTGTGGTGCCGCTCGAGGAGATTTCTCCGTGGATCCAGAAGGCCGTAGTCGCGGTCGAGGACAAGCGCTTCTGGGACCACAACGGTGTTGACGGACAGGGCATCGCACGAGCGATGTACATCAACCTCACGTCATCAAACAGTCCTGGCGGTTCCACGCTCACCCAGCAGCTGATCAAGAACATCATCCTTCAGAACGCGATTCAGCTGGACGACTACAAGGCGCAGAAGGCCGCGACCGAGGTCTCGATTACGCGCAAGGTTCGCGAGTGGCGGCTGGCGCTCGGCTTCGAAGAGGAGGTCAACGCGCAGTACGGCACCGAGTGCAGCGACGCGCCTGAGGTTGACTGCGGCAAGGAGCAGGTACTGCAGCAGTACCTCAACATCGCCCAGTTTGGCTCCAACATCTACGGTGTCGAGGCGGCCGCAGAGGTCTACTTTGGCAAGAAGGCCGCCGAACTCAACGCGATGGAGGCGGCGACAATCGCTGGTATTACCCAAAACCCGTCGCGTTGGGATCCGATCCGCCACCCCCTCGCCGCCCAGAAGCGTCGCAACGTTGTGCTGCTCACCATGTACGAGCAGGACATGATCACCAAGAGCGAACTCTTCCTCTACCGCGCCTCGCCGATCGAGCAGACGCTTGACCCGCATCAGCCAAAGTTCTCGTGCGCTGCGGCGAAGGAAGCCCCGTTCTTCTGTGACTACGTCACCAAGATCATCGCCAAGGACCCCGTCTTCAACACCGAAGGTCGCAGCGGCAAGGACCTGCTCGACCAAGGTGGACTGACGATCGTCACGACCCTTGACTTCAACAAGCAGAAGATCGCCAACCAAGAGCTCCAGAAGTCGATGAAGTCCACGGACAAGAGCGGCTGGGCAATGGCGCTCGTGTCACTCAAAGCCAACACCGGCGAGATTCTGGCGATGTCCCAGAACCGCACGTATGACCCGAGTGGCGACGAAAAGGGTTCCACGACGATCAACTACTCCGTTGACCGTGAATGGGGTGGCTCTCGAGGCTTCTCGCCGGGCTCGACGTACAAGCCGATCGTCCTAGCAGCGTGGCTTAAATCAGGACGGTCGCTGATGCAGATCGTCTCTGGTGCGGAACGTGAGTACAAGCCGGATTCGTGGACCGCATCGTGCCTTGGCCCCAACCCGTACAAGGGTGAGCGCAAGGTCTGGAAGCCGGGCAACGCCGAGGGCCACGGCGGTAGCCAGATGACCGTCTTGCACGCGACTGCAGACTCAATCAACACGGCCTACGTGGCGATGTCCCATGAGCTCGACCTGTGCGACATCACAGACACCGGCACGGACATGGGCTTTCACCGTGCAGACGGCGTGCCGTTCCAGATCTACCCCTCGTCGACCCTGGGCAGCCAAAACGCTTCGCCGTTGACGATGGCCTCCATCGCCCAGACGCTCTCGAACAAGGGCAAGTACTGCAAGCCGTACGCCATCTTGTCTGTGACCACAGCGGCCGGCGAGGAACTCGCCGTTCCTGAGAAGGACTGCAGTAAGAAGGCGCTCACCCCCGAAGTTGCCGCGGGTGTCACCTACGCGCTTGAAGAGGTCATCAAGGACGGCTCTGGCACCACGGCTCAGTTGGCCGGTGGCCGCCCTGCGGCCGGCAAGACCGGAACCTCGCAGAACAACGCGCACCTGTGGTTCATGGGTTACACCCCAGAACTGGCAACGACCGTGTGGATGGGAAACCCAGCCCGTGACCAGCAGGGCACCCACATCACGATCGGTGGTCAGCCCTACGACATTCTGTGGGGATCGACTCTCAGCGCGCCAACGTGGAAGCGGTACACCGAGCGAGCGCTCAAGGGTGCCCCAGTCAAGCAGTTCCCCGCCGTGTCGGACGATGTCATGTTCGGCGTGCCGCGGGCGGTCCCGGATGTTGTTGGTCTCTCCGAGACCGAGGCCAAGAAGGCAATCAACGCTGCCGGCTTCCGGTTCGCAAAGTCCGAACAGCCAATGTTCGACCCCAACTACGTCAAGGGCACAGTTCTGGGTCAGACGCCGGGCGCGTCCTACAAGGCGCTGCCAGGCTCCGTGGTGACCTACGTCGTTGGTACAACCAAACTGCCCAGCTGGTGGACCCATTGGCCCTCACAGTGGGATCCGTCAGTGCCTCCCGCCGGCTACTGGGGCGATGTGTGGCCACCACCGTCGTTCGCTACGAACCCGCCGGACGGCTGGCCAACGAGTGAGCCATCACCCGATCCCGGCGGCCCTGGTGATCCCGGTGACGACGGTCCCGGTGGTCCCGGTGGTGGCGGCGGCGGTCGCGGCGGTCGCGGCGGCAACGACTGATGCTACGTAGGGCCGTAACGGCTCTGGCAGTTGCCGGGGCCGCGACGCTCGCGTGGTCGCTCGCTGAGGCGCATGCCTTCACGCTGCGGCGGGTGACAGTTCCTGTTTTGCCCAAGGGATCTGCACCTTTGCGTGTGCTTCAACTCAGTGACCTCCACCTCACGCCCGCGCAACGCGACAAAATCGCGTGGGTGCGGGCGCTCGGTTCCGAGCACGTCGACCTCGTGGTGACCACCGGCGACAATCTCGCGCATGCGCTGGCCGTGCCGCCGTTGCTCGGTGCGTATGAACCGCTCATGTCGCGACCGGGCCTGTTCGTGTTTGGCTCAAACGACTACTTTGGCCCGCGAGCCAAGAACCCGTTCGCGTATTTTGGCGGGCCCAGCATGGTCCGCTCGGCGGCCCATGAGCTGCCCGTAGAGGATCTTCGAGCGGGCTTGGTGGACGGCGGGTGGACTGACGTCAATAACGCGCGCACGGTGCTCACGATCAACGGCCTTCGGATTCGCGTTGTGGGACTCGACGACCCGCACATTGGGCGAGATGAGATGCCCGGTGGGCGCAAGGCAAGTGCTGACTTGGTTCTTGGTGTGGTGCACGCGCCGTACCAGCGCGCTCTGAAAGCTCTCGCCGACGACGGGGCGGAACTCATTCTCGCCGGGCACACTCACGGCGGCCAGGTGTGCGTTCCCGGCTACGGCGCGCTCGTGACCAACTGTGACCTCGACACCGCGCGCGCGAAGGGCCTAAGCACGTGGCCAGATGCGCGCGGGCCGTGGCTGCACGTGTCAGCGGGGCTGGGGACCAACCCGTTTGCGCCGGTGCGATTGGCGTGCCGCCCGGAGGCGACGATCCTCACGCTCGTCGAACGTTGAGACGATTTCATTAGCGGGCGTGCGACCAGGTATCCTGGGCAGGCTCAAAACGGGGTGTGGCGCAGTTTGGTAGCGCGCGTCGTTCGGGACGACGAGGTCGCAGGTTCAAATCCTGTCACCCCGACGAGTGTGATGTGTCGGGACATCGTTCACAGGTGTCTCGAGACATCGTTCACAGAGGCCCCTCCTTCGGGAGGGGCTTTTGTGGTTTCGTGGGGTGGTAGTCGCGGGTTTCGTCGAGGTGGTGTTCGGCGATGATTTCGCCGGTGGTGCGGTTGACGACGAGGGTGTCGTTGCCGGCGATGAGGATCAGCACTGGGGCGTGTTTGTGGGCTC
>Ga0164241_10002450_pt1 | contig 20135 bp, 15 predicted proteins | sample OricomyardsoilBY_FD_108780 | JGI IMG/M metagenome (GOLD analysis project Ga0164241, IMG submission 108780) | Backyard soil microbial communities from Emeryville, California, USA - Original compost - Back yard soil (BY) | ecosystem: Environmental > Terrestrial > Soil > Unclassified | place: USA... | reverse complement strand
TGATGGTTATGTACCCGTGAGAGAATGGTTGGAAAAAGTTAAACCTGATCTGGTGATACTGGTTTATAACGATCATGGTTTGAATTTTTTTCTCAACACTGTGCCTACTTTTGCAATAGGTGCTGCAGCCAGCTATGAAACAGCAGATGAAGGCTGGGGATTAAAAACCCAGGCGCGTGTAGATGGTGATGCAGCCTTTTCCTGGCACTTGATTGAAGGTTTAATTCAAGACGAATTTGATATGACCATTTGCCAGGAAATGCTGGTCGATCATGGTTTTATTGTACCCATGACTCTTTTATTTGGTGAAAAAGATTATTGGCCCATCAAGGCAATTCCCCTCGCAATAAATACTGTCCAACATCCCGTTCCTTCCGCCAAGCGTTGTTACAATTTGGGACAAGCATTGGGCAAAGCAATCGCAAATTATCCTGAAGACATGAAAGTGGTGATAGTAGGTACCGGCGGAATGTCGCATCAATTACAAGGTGAGCGCGCGGGCATTATTAATGTCGATTTTGATTTGGAATGTATGGAAAACATTATTCACAATCCTGAATGGTTAACACAAATCAGTAACAGCGAGATTATGCGGCGTGCAGGAACTGAAGGAATTGAAACTATTATGTGGATGGTGATGCGTGGTGCTTTGGGTAACGATGTCAAACTTTTACACAAACATTATCACGCACCCATTTCCAATACAGGTGCAGGCGTACTTTTGTTAGAACCTGTTTAAGTGAAATCTATTTAATTTTTTATCTGCATGAGCACTGATTTATGTTCCCGAAAAATATGTGGTATGTCGCTGCCGCTTCTGATGAGATAACTGACAAGCCGCTTGGAAGAACGGTTTGTAATGAAAAAATTGTTTTTTTTCGCGGCGACAATGGAAAAATTGCAGCAGTAGAAGATTTTTGTCCGCACCGGGGAGCACCACTTTCTTTAGGCTATGTTTGCGAAGGCAAACTGGTGTGTGGTTATCATGGATTAGTGATGGGTTGTGATGGAAAAACTCATTCCATGCCGGGCCAACGTGTGGGTGGATTTCCAGCAATTAAACATTTTCCGGTTGAAGAACGTTACGGATTTATTTGGTTTTGGCCGGGTGACCCTGTTCAAGCAGACGTCAACCAAATTCCGCATCAGGAATGGTACCAACATCCTGAGTGGGCTTACGGTGGTGGTCGTTATCATATTCAATGTGATTATCGACTGATGATTGATAATTTAATGGATCTGACACATGAAACTTATGTGCACTCTTCCAGTATTGGTCAAAAAGAAATTGATGAGACACCATGCAAAACCAAAATTGAAGGTGACATGGTGATTACCAGCCGATTTATGAGTGATATAGAACCGCCGCCTTTCTGGAAAATTGCATTACGCAGCCATAATCTTCCTGATGATGGAAAAGTCGATCGCTGGCAAATTTGTCGTTTTACACCGCCCAGTCACGTGATGATTGAAGTCGGTGTTGCCCTGCCCGGCCATGGCGGATATGACGCACCGAATGATAAAAAAGTGTACAGCATAGTGACGGATTTTATTACGCCGGAAACCGACAAATCGATTCACTATTTTTGGGGTATGGCCCGAAAATTTAATCCAAATGATGAAGCATTAACTGCCACCATTCGCGATGGCCAAGGAAAAATTTTTGCGGAAGATTCAGAAATTCTTGAGCGCCAGCAAAAAAACTTATTAGAAAATCCAGACCGAACCTTGTTGATGCTGAATATTGATGCAGGCGGCGTACAATCACGCAAAATCATCAATCGCATTATTGCTCAGGAATCCTTATGAATTTGCACGTAAAAGTTGCGCGTAAAATACCGGAAGCAACTGATATTTGTATTATTGAATTAGTCCCCACCGATGGAACAAATCTTCCCGCTTTTACGGCCGGATCACACATTGATGTGTATCTGCCCGAAGGGTTTATTCGACAATATTCTTTATGCAATCATCCCAATGAAACGCATCGATATCAGATCGCCGTTTTAAAAGATCCACATTCACGGGGCGGTTCGCAAGCATTACATGATTTGGTTAAAGAAGGACAACTTCTGGAAATTAGCCCGCCAAAAAATCACTTTGCTCTGGCAACAACCGCTAAAAAAAATCTGTTGCTGGCCGGTGGAATTGGCATCACTCCCATTATTGCTATGGCCGAGCACCTGGCTTCTATAGGCGCCGAATTTGAAATGCACTACTGTGCACATTCACCAGAACGAATGGCTTTTCGAGAAAAAATTACGCAGAGCGATTTTGCAAAACAAGTGCATTTTTATTTTAGTCAAAACGATAATCCGCAAAAACTGGTATTACATAATTTACTGATCAAATCACAAACCGATTGTCATCTTTATGTTTGCGGTCCAAAACGTTTTATAGATGCAGTATTAAACAGAGCACGGGAAATCGGATGGCCAGAAGATCAATTACATTATGAATTTTTCAACGCCGACATTGTTAAATCAGAAAACGATGAAAGCTTTAATGTAAAACTGGCAAGCTCAGGTCAAATAGTCAGGGTAAATAAAGATCAAACAATAACTGACGCATTAAGTGCAGCTGGTATCGATATTCTTATTTCTTGCGAACAAGGCGTCTGTGGCACTTGCCTGACAACAGTGCTCGAAGGTATTCCCGACCATCGCGACAGTTATTTAACGCCCGAAGAACGCGCCGCCAATAACCAATTCACTCCCTGCTGTTCACGCGCAAAAACGCCGCTGTTGGTGATTGATATTTAAATATTAATTATCAGATGGGCTTTGCATGAAAGTATTTTCGTCATACCCGAAGGGTATCCAGTGACTTATAGCTTTAAGGCTCTGGATTCCCTGCGGGAATGACGAGCGAAGGTAAAATTTTGAATTGTGCAAAGGCTCATCAATTAAATTTTACAAACATAAAAAAACCTTGCTGTAAACAGCAAGGTTTTTTTGTTCGCCACTTGAAAGAATGACGACCAGGGCGAGGGATTTTACAAACTCGCCAAAGCCGAATTAAATGTCACACTCGGGCGCAAAGCAGCAAAAGCTTTTGCATCATCAAGGCGATAATAACCGCCCAGATCCACAGGTTTGCCTGAAGCCGCTTTTAATTCATCGACAATTTTTGTTTCATTTTCAGTGAGTGTTTTTGCCAAAGGTGCAAACTCTTTTGCTAATTGCGCATCATCAGTTTGCGCGGCTAAGGCTTGTGCCCAATACAAAGCCAAATAGAAATGGCTGCCGCGATTATCCAACTCACCGGCAGCTCTGCCCGGTGATTTATTGTTATCGAGGAAAGCGCCATTGGCTTGATCCAATGTTTTTGCAAATACTTTGGCTTTTGCATTTTTTGTAACGTTGCCAAAATGATCAAGTGATTCAGCCAGTGCTAAAAATTCACCGAGCGAATCCCAACGTAAGTGACCTTCTTCAACAAATTGTTGAACATGTTTAGGTGCGGAACCGCCAGCACCGGTTTCGAATAAACCGCCGCCATTCATTAAAGGAACAATGGATAACATCTTTGCAGATGTTCCCAATTCCATAATCGGAAATAAATCCGTTAGATAATCACGCAACACATTACCGGTTACAGAAATAGTATCTTTACCGGCACGAATACGATCCAACGAATATTGCGTAGCCTCTTCCGGTGTTTTGATATAAATCTCCAAACCCTTTGTATCAAAATTTTTCAGGTAAGTATTTACTTTCACAATCAATTGCGCATCGTGCGCGCGTTTTGGATCCAACCAAAAAACGGCGGGTGTGTTGGATGCGCGTGCGCGATTCACAGCAAGTTTTACCCAATCCTGGATCGGTGCATCTTTCACCTGGCACATACGCCAGATATCACCCGCTTCAACATGTTGTTCCAGCAAAATATTTCCAGATGCATCAATCACTCGCACCACACCATCAGCCGGAATTTGAAAAGTTTTATCGTGTGAACCGTATTCTTCAGCGGCTTGCGCCATCAAACCTACGTTAGGCACGCTGCCCATAGTCACAGGATTAAACGCACCATTCTTTTTGCAATCATCAATCACAACTTGATAAATGCCTGCGTAACAACGATCAGGAATGCAAGCTTTGGTATCTTGCAATTTGCCTTGGGTGTTCCACATTTTTCCAGAATCACGAATCATTGCCGGCATGGAAGCGTCAACAATCACATCGCTCGGCACGTGCAAGTTAGTAATGCCTTTATCAGAATTCACCATCGCCAATGCAGGGCGTGTTGCATAAAGTGCGTTGATATCCGCTTCAATTTCCGCTTGTTTTTCAGCAGGCAATGATTTTATTTTGGTATAGAGATCACCAATACCGTTATTCACATCCACACCGAGATCGCTTAAAACCGCCGCGTGTTTTTCCAACACCGGTGCGTAATACACAGAAACAAAATGACCAAAAATAATCGGGTCAGAGACTTTCATCATGGTGGCTTTTAAATGCACAGATAACAGCAAGTTTTGTTTTTTCGCATCGTCGATTTGTTCTGCGATAAAACTACGCAGTGCTTTTTTGCTGAGCACAGAGGCATCGATAATTTCGCCTGCCAAAACTTTGGTAGATTCTTTTAATACTTTTTCACTGCCATCTTTAGCAAACAAAGAAATTTTTACACTGCCAGCTTCTTTGATCAGTGCGGATTTTTCGCTGCCGTAAAAATCATTACCACTCATATGTGCAACATGCGATTTGCAATCAGCAGACCAGGCACCCATTTTGTGCGGATTTTTACGTGCATAATTTTTTACTGACAAAGGTGCGCGACGGTCGGAGTTACCTTCACGCAATACCGGGTTTACCGCAGAACCTTTGATTTTGTCGTAACGCGCCTTGGCATCTTTTTCGGTGTCGTTTGCAGGCACTTCCGGGTAATCCGGCAAGGCATAACCTTTTTCTTGTAATTCTTTAATCGCCGCTTTCAATTGCGGAATTGAAGCACTGATATTCGGGAGCTTGATAATGTTAGCTTCAGGCGTAGTCGCCAATTTTCCTAATTCTGCGAGGTCATCATTGATGCGCTGCGCTGCCGTCAACTTGTCCGCAAAGGCGGCAATAATACGACCAGACAAGGAGATATCACGCGTCTCAATGGCAATGCCGGATGATTGGGTAAAGGCTTGAACAATGGGAAGAAGAGAGTAAGTCGCTAAGGCAGGGGCTTCGTCAGTCTGGGTATAGATAATTTTTGAATCAGTCATTTAAAGATGGCTCCGTCAATTCATGCTGGGAATTTCCTTGCCGTCGGGTCGGGCCTTGTGAGCTTTGCCTTCAACAAGATGAAATTAAGAATAAGAGCCCCGCCACAGGGATATAGCCTCCCGTTGCAAGAGCGGGCGGGATTCTACCAGTTTGGACTGGACTTATACATGCCTCACAGCAAAAGCTGGGGCCCCCGCTCAAAACACTCACCCCTTAGCCAAACACTTCAAAGTCGTCGCTGCTGCCGCGGTTCTATTCTCCACACCCAACTTGCGGAAAATTTGCTCCAAATGTTTATTCACTGTGCGCGGGCTCATATCCAATATTTGCGCAATTTCACGGTTAGTTTTGCCTTTGGCTATCCACAATAAAACGTCGGCTTCGCGGCCGGTGACGGCAAAATGTTGTTTGAGTAATTGTGTATCTTCGGCGATTTCGTGTACTGAACTCAGGCGCAATAAATATTCAGTACCATCCATTAAATTCACGATTTCAACCGCGAGAGCAATTTGTAAACCGGTCAAGGTTAATTGCCGGCCCGACTCTGGTTTATGGCTTAACCATTCGCGTAATTGTTTGATAATTTTTTCTTGTAGATGCATGGTGTCTTGCGTTGCTTCCGCTTTTGCGAGTAACGCATAAGCTTGAGGTGTTGCCCAACGCAATTGACCAAAAAGATCGAGTGTTAATAAATAATGACCTGCGGTATCTAATGCCGCGCGTGCGGTTTTTGACATATGCGCATTGCTAAGATGCACTCGCATGCGTGCGAGTAATTCTTCAGTTTTAATGGGCTTGGTTACATAATCCACGCCACCCGCGCCCAAGCCTTTTACTATATGTTCGGAATCGCTTAATCCCGTCATAAAAATAATCGGCACATCCGCAAGCTGTGAATTTTGTTTTAATCGTTTGCAGGTTTCAAAACCATCCATATGCGGCATTATGGCGTCCAACAAAATAATATTCGGGCGCATATTTTGGGTGATGGTTAAGGCTTGTGTTCCTTCCAAAGCGACTAACACCGTAAATTTTTCATTTTCCAACACGTCATTCAACATATGAATGGTCTCGATGGAATCATCCACCACTAACACAATATGATTGGTGTTACTCATCATGTTTACACTCCGACGCGAGGTCTTCTCTCATCGCGGCGTAATCATCAATTGCGCCGAGCAGGGTTTCAAATTGAAAATGGGTTGCATATTGCAGAATTTTTTTCATAAAAATTTGATCATCTTGTTTATATATTGCTGATGTTTGTATGTGAGTAATTTTTTCTACCAATCCTTTTTTATGACCTATAGCAGCCAGACGCGCCATTTCATCCAAATCGTTTGCAGTAATTTCTCCCGATTTATCTGAAACAATAATGTCAGCAGGTGTTGTGATGGAAAACATATTGGTTTCCGGATTTTTTTCGTATTGCCAAGTCAAATTCAATAAACGACCTATATGATCCAGCAACAATTGCAAACGTACCGGTTTAATCACATAGGCTTGATGCAAAGGCGATACTTCCAACGTATCGGTTAATGTTGTTTCTGATAAATGTCGCCCCTCACTGGCATCGGCTGACACCATCATAATGGGTTGATAATAACCGGCATCCCGTAATTGTTTTGCCAGATCCCAACCATTTAAACCTGGCATGGATACATCCAACATAAATAAATCAATACTCAACGATTGATTTTTTTCTTGATCCAGGTGCGATAACACACTTAAAGGATTATCAATTTCAATTACATCAAAACCGAGTGGTAACAGCATGGATTTCATTAATTGACGATGCGAGGATTCATCATCCACCACCAATATTCGTTTGATCGATTCCTGATAACCTGAAATCGGCTGCTCTACCAATGCAATGGGTTGATTGGGTTTTTGTGTAATGGCTGACAGAAGCAAACTGATTGTAAATTGGCTACCTTCATCGATACGGCTGAGCAAACTGATATCGCCGCCCATAATTTCTGTTAACAAACGTGTGATGGTTAAACCCAAACCTGTTCCGGTCGATGTGGAACCCGGCCTGCGTACACGCTCAAAGGGGCGAAATATTCGCTCCAGATTTTCCGGTGCAATGCCTTCGCCGGTATCGCTGACAATAAATTCTGCAACCTGATTGCGATACCGAATAGTAAAAGTGACATTTCCTTTGGCGGTATATTTGATCGCATTGGATAAAAGATTAATTAAAATTTGTCGCAAACGTTTTTCATCTGTACGCACCAATTCCGGTAGCCTATCTTTGCATTCGTAAATAAACATCAAACCTTTGGCTTCAGCTTGCAAACGAAACATATTCACTAATTGTTCCAGTAATAGTGCAATACGAACTTGATCCTGATGCAAATCCAATCGCCCCACTTCTATTTTTGAAATATCCAATAAACCTTCAATTAAATCAGCGAGGTGCTCGCCGCTGAGACGAATGACACTTAAGGCTTCACGTCGATACACAGGAATATTCGGATCTTTTTCCAGGAGCTGCGCGTAACCTAAAATAGCATTCAAGGGTGAACGCAATTCATGGCTGATCCCAGTCAGATAACGACTTTTGGCTTGGTTTGCGGATTCGGCTTCTTCTTTTGCCTGTTGCAGTGCTTGATCGGTTCGTTCATGTGCTTCGATTTCTTCCATCAACAAACGGGTTTGTCGTTGTGATTCTTCCTGTGCAACCAATCGGCTTTCGTGGGCCAATACAAATAACCAACTGACTACACCCGTCACTATCACTAATAAGAAAAATACTTTCCACAAAGTGGCTTCCAATAACGCTGCTGTTTCGGGTGCATCAATCGGTGTTTGAAAATAAATTAATGACAACAAAATGGCTGACAATCCATTAATAAAAATCACCAGCATTAAAAAATGCCCAAGCCGTGAATTCACGCTATTGGTGATAGATGCAGGTAAAAATGCGGTAAAAAATCCTGAAAGTTGTTCACGATAATTCGCACCGGGTTTGCAATAATCCTGACAGCGTGCATCGAGCGAACAACAGAGTGAACATATATGGCCAGCATAAGCCGGGCAATGGGTCATATCTTCCACTTCAAATTTATGTTCGCAAATACAACAAGAAATAGTCGGTTGATGGTTGTCGTTTTGTAGCTGTTTGTCATTTTGCTGTTGGTTGTCATTTTCTAATTGCAAATTCACAGTCGGCCGCGCCAGGTAATAACGACCTTTAGTGATGATTGCAATCAGTGGTGCACAAATTAACGCCATCAACAACGCAATAAAATGTGAGAGCGCTTGCGCAATTTCACCGAATAATCCGGCATGGCATAAAATGCCCGTGATGGATGCCAATACCATTGAACCAAAACCGACCGGATTAATATCGTAAAGATGCGCACGTTTAAATTCGATATGTTTTGGGCTTAATCCCAATGGTTTATTAATCACCAAATCTGCAACCAATGCACCCAACCAGGCAACAGCAACAATGCCATAAAAACCCAGCGTTTGTTCCAGTGCGCGGTAAACACCCAATTCCATTAACAACAATGCAATTGCTACATTAAACACCAGCCACACCACACGACCGGGATGACTATGCGTTAAACGCGAGAAAAAATTTGACCAGGCAATTGAGCCTGCGTAAGCATTGGTCACATTGATTTTCATTTGACTTAAAATTACAAAAATTCCAGCAACCGATAATGCCGCCTCCGGCGAGCTGGCAATGTAACTGAACGCAATCATATACATGCGCGTTGGATCAGCTGCTTCCGTTTGCGCAATACCATGATTCAATGCCAACACCGCTAAAAAAGATCCCGCTAAAATTTTTACTGCACCAATCACAATCCAACCCGGCCCACCCGCAATTAATGCTGCCCACCAACGCCAGCGTTGATGCGGTTTTGGTTCTGGCATAAAACGCAAAAAATCCACTTGCTCGCCAATTTGTGCAATCAGCGAAAAAACCACAGCTGATGCCGCACCAAATAACAAAATATGTTGTCCGGATTTATTCTCTTCAAGATTCACATTGCCGGTGTATTGCGTCCAATTTTCAACAGCGCTCGCATCCGCATAAATAATAAAAATGAAAGGCAATAATTGCAGAATGATCCAAAGTGGTTGGCTCCATAATTGAAACCGGGTAATAAACGTAATGCCATAAACCACCATCGGAATAATGACTAACGAACTGATTAAATAACCCAGGGCAAGTGGAATACCAAATAATAAATCCAGAGCCATGGCCATAATGGCCGCTTCCAATGCGAAAAAAATAAAAGTAAAAGTGGCGTAGATTAACGAGGTAATGGTTGAACCTATGTAACCAAAACCAGCACCGCGTGTGAGCAGATCTATATCCACACCGTATTTGGCAGCGTAATAGCTGATGGGGATCGCGGTTAAAAAAATAATGGCACTTACGGCTAAAATCGCCGCCAGTGCATTATCAAATCCATAATGAATAGTAATCGCACCACCAATGGCTTCAAGCGCAAGAAATGAAATCGCACCCAATGCAGTAGCAGCAACCCGCCCAGCTGACCAGCGGCGTGCGCTTTTCGCAGTAAAACGCAGTGCGTAATCTTCCAGTGTTTGATTGGCAACCCACTGGTTGTAATTGCGACGCACACGAAAAATATGTTGCTTGGCAGTCATAGGCGTTACACAAGACTCGTTGTTAATGAATGGACTCGTGAGTTGCCTTCTCGCTTTAAATCAGTGCACGCAAATTAAAAAATGATCCCATGTAGGGCGAGTTGCAGCCTGCGTGTTCTTAGGTCGATCTCAAATGCAGGCCTTGATCCGCTCTGCATCTTTCAATGCAAAAACCTTTCCTTCTTTATTTCTTTTGAAAAAATACACCTGATAAATTTCTTTGCCATACGTTAAATGACCTATTCCCGTGAGTCATTTATCGAATGGTTTCAACCGACAGTCGCGCCTAGATTGGCTCCAAGACTTGTGGCCTTTTTCAAACCACCCCTCGGCGAAACTGGCTTCAAGTCCCTCATTAAAACCAATTGTTTTTTTCGATAGCCAGCAGAGGAAACATCATGAAAACATCCACCCATTTAAAACGATTTTTTGATTGGAAAACCTGTTTATCTGCACTCGCCGTTTCTTTTGCCGTGAGTGCAGTGCAAGCAGCTGAAGTGAATACCACGGGGTTAGCAGTGACTGACACCACAGTAAAAGTAGGCATTTTGCATTCGGTCACCGGCACTATGGCGATCAGTGAAACCGGTTCTGTGCAAGCCGAAAAATTGGCGATTGATCAGATCAATGCCATGGGCGGTGTGTTAGGTCGCAAAATTGAATTTATTCAGGAAGATGGCGCGAGTGATTGGCCAACTTTCGCTGAAAAATCCAAAAAATTATTGGTGAACGATAAAGTCGCTGCCGTATTCGGTTGCTGGACTTCTGCATCTCGCAAAGCCGTATTGCCGATTTTCGAACAATACAATGGCATGTTGTACTACCCCACTTTCTATGAAGGTTTGGAACAATCACCTAACGTGATTTACACCGGGCAAGAAGCAACCCAACAAATTATTGCCGGTATTGATTGGGTCACCAAAACCAAAGGTGCAAAATCATTTTACTTGTTGGGTTCAGACTACATCTGGCCACGCACGTCAAACAAAATTGCACGCAAACACATAGAGAAATTAGGTTTGAGCGTAGTGGGTGAAGAATATTATCCACTGGGCCACACCCAATTCAATTCGGTGATTAACAAAATCAAATTGAAAAAACCGGATGTGATTTACGCAATTGTTGTAGGCGGTTCTAACGTTGCCTTCTACAAACAATTGAAAGCAGCGGGCATTGATATGACCAAAGAAAAACCGCTGGTATTAACCATCTCGGTTACTGAAGATGAAATTCTCGGTATTGGTGGTGAAAATATGGTGGGTGCTTATGCCTCGATGAAATATTTCCAAAGTTTGCCGAATGACAACAACAAAAAATTTGTTGCTGACTTCAAAGCAAAATATGGAAAAGACATAGTCATTGGTGACGTAACCCAAGCCGCTTATCTCGGCCCATGGTTGTGGAAAGCAGCTGTTGAAAAAGCAGGCTCATTTGATATCGATAAAGTACGCGAAGCTTCACCTGGAATTGAATTAACTACAGCGCCAGAAGGCTACGTGAAGATCCATCCCAATCATCACCTCTGGTCAAAAACACGTATCGGTCATGCACGTACCGATGGTCAATACGATGTAGTGTTTGAAACCAAAGAGTTGATCGAACCGGATCCATTCCCGAAAGGTTATCAATAATTGAATTTGCCACCTGTTAAAAACGGGTGGCAATTTTGGTTGTGCGTTTTGATTGGAAATAATTTGTAAAAATATTTCGTCATGCCCGAAGGGCATCCAGTGCCTCAACAAAGTAAAGACGCTGGATTCCCTTCGGGAATGACGATGAATTAAAGCAGTCGAAGAAGTTTTTTAGCAATTAATTGAGGACACGACTATGTTCGCAGAATACAGCTCCTCGGAATTGATTTCGATCTTTGCGATGCAAGGCGTTGCCGGATTGATTTTATTTTCGGTGTTTGTGTTGATGGCACTCGGTCTCGCCATTATTTTTGGGCAAATGGGTGTCATCAATATGGCGCACGGAGAATTTATGATTCTCGGTGCTTACGTGACTTATTTAACATCAGAAATTTTTTCACAATATCTGCCGGGACTTTTCAGTATTTATTTTATTCTGGCGATGATCCTCGCGTTTATTGTCGCCGGTGCCCTTGGCGCATTGGTTGAATGGGGAATGATTCGCCATTTATATCACCGTCCACTTGACACCTTGTTGGCTACCTGGGGACTCAGTTTAATTCTGCAACAACTTTATCGCACTGTGTTTGGTGCAAGAGAAGTCGGTGTGACATTGCCCGATTGGTTGATGGGTTCCTATCAATTAACAGAAACCATTGAACTACCCATCAACGGTTTATTTGTAATGAGTCTCGCACTCGGCATTTCAATTGCTGTTGCGATTCTGATGTACAAGTCCACTTGGGGAATTCAAGTTCGCGCAGTCGTACAAAATCGTTCTATGGCAGGTGCTGTGGGAATTAATACAACGAAAGTTGATCGCATAACATTCGCGCTGGGTTGCGGTATTGCCGGTGTTGCTGGCAGCGCATTTACCATGATTGGCTCAACCGGGCCTACATCCGGACAACTTTATATTGTCGATACATTTTTAGTGGTTGTCTTTGGTGGCGCATCGAGTTTATTCGGCACAATCGCGGCGGCATTTGGTATTTCACAAGCGCAATCGACAATGGAATTTTTTATGAGTGGCTCCATGGCCAAGGTACTCACCTTGTTATTTGTAGTGTTTATTTTGATGTTGCGTCCACAAGGTTTATTTACCTTAAAAGTTCGTCGATAAAGAGGAGTGCTGATTATGTTTCCTTTATTTTCAAAAGCGGGTATAGCGTCGCTCTTTCCTAAAAAAGATGTTTACAGCTATCTGATATTGGCGACGATTCTGTTAATTGTTTTACCTCTATTTTTAGATAATTTTCGATTAAATCTGGTAGGGAAATATTTAACCTACGCATTCGTTGCTCTGGGTTTGGTGTTGTGTTGGGGTTATGGCGGCATTTTAAGTTTGGGTCAGGGTGTATTTTTTGGACTGGGCGGATATGCCATGGCGATGTTTTTAAAATTGGAAGCATCGGATCCTGAAAGCACCAAGATTCAATCCACACCTGGCATTCCGGATTTTATGGATTGGAATCAGGTCACCGAATTGCCATTTTTTTGGGAACCCTTCCATAGTTTTGGTTTTACGCTGGCAGCAATTATTTTATTGCCGTCATTATTAGGTTACATCATCGGTGTCGCTATGTTTAAACGGCGCGTGGGTGGTGTGTACTTCGCCATTATTACGCAAGCTTTTGCAGCGATCCTGACCATTTTAATTATCGGCCAGCAAGGTTACACCGGCGGTGTAAATGGCATGACTGATTTACGCACACTCCATGGCTGGGATATTCGCACCGATAATGCGAAAACCATTTTATATTTTGTGTGTGTAGCAATTTTATTCCTGTGCTTATTCTTCGCACAATTTGTGCGCAAAAGTAAATTGGGGCGATTGTTAGTTGCCATGCGCGACAAAGAAGATCGCGTACGTTTTTCCGGTTACGACGTTGCCAACTTTAAAATTTTTATTTTCTGCCTCGCTGGCATTTTTTCGGCGATTGGTGGTGCACTCTTCACTTTGCAAGTAGGTTTTATGTCGCCTACGTTGGTCGGCATAGTACCCTCGATTGAAATGGTAATTTTCTGCGCAGTCGGTGGACGTTTATCCATCATTGGTGCCGTGTATGGAACCCTGGTGGTTAACGCTGCCAAAACCAGTTTCTCGGAAAGTTTTCCAGAACTCTGGTTGTTTGCTATGGGGGGATTATTTATCGCGGTGGTTATGGCTTTTCCCAATGGTTTAGCCGGAATTTATGAAACCTATGTTGCGCCTAAAATTGCTGCATTTTTTGCAAAGAAAAAACGTCCCGACCATCCTGACAAACCTGTCATACCCGAAAATTCCACACCGGTAAATGGAGGAGTGATCCATGGGCAGTAATACTGATTTCTTACTTGCAGTTGAAAATTTAACTGTGTCGTTTGATGGGTTTAAAGCAGTCAACGATTTAACATTTTATGTTGATGAACATGAAATTCGCGTAATCATCGGCCCCAACGGCGCGGGCAAAACCACGGTACTGGATTTAATTTGCGGCCGAACCAAAGCGACTGAAGGCTCAATTAAATTTCGCAACCGTGAAATGACCACACTGCGTGAACATGAAATTGTGAAATCCGGTATTGGCAGAAAATTTCAAACGCCTTCTATTTACGGTGATCTCAGTGTGTTTGAAAATTTGGAAATTTCATTCCCACGCGGACGCTCGGTGTGGGGCGCGCTGGCATTCAAACGCGATGCGGAAGTCATCAACAAAGTAAATGAAGTTGCGCAAATGATTTTTCTGAGTGATCAGTTAGATAGACAAGCCGAACTATTGAGTCATGGGCAAAAACAATGGCTGGAGATTGGCATGTTGTTAATGCAAGACCCGGAACTTTTGATGCTCGATGAACCGGTTGCAGGTATGTCCGTTGGTGAGCGACAACAAACCGCGGAATTATTGCGGCGCATTATTAAAGACAGGTCAGTAATTGTGATTGAACACGATATGCAATTTGTTGCGCAAATCGCCGATAAAGTGACTGTGCTGCATCAAGGAAAAATTATTGCCGAAGGTTCAGCAGAAAACGTGAAAACCGATCCAAAAGTGATTGAAGTTTATCTTGGCCATTAATTTTCATGAGGTGACATTATGTTAGCCGTATCCAATTATCGAGTCAGTTATGGTCAAAGTGAGGTATTGCACGGATTGAATTTTGAAATCAAACCGCGTGAAATTGTGGCGGTAATGGGTAGAAACGGTATGGGAAAAACCACGCTGATGAAATCCTTGATGGGTGTTATTCCCAGTTCCGGTGGTAGCGTGACGCTCGAAGGAAAAGAAATGAGTCAATTAAAAAGCTATCAGCGTGTCACCCAGGGATTCGGTTTTGTCCCGCAAGGACGCATGATTTTTTCCAGCATGACAGTGCAGGAAAATATCGAAACCGGATTAACCACCAGCAAACATAAATCAGTTCCTAAAGAACTCTACGATATGTTTCCGGTGTTATTGGAAATGCGCAAACGCCGCGGCGGAAATTTATCCGGGGGACAGCAACAACAATTGGCCATAGCACGCGCGCTCGCCAGTGATCCGAAAATGTTATTTCTCGACGAACCGACCGAAGGCATCCAACCTTCGATCATCCGCGAAATGGGTCGCACTTTAAAAGCTATTCGTGATCAACGCGGTTTATCCATTGTCGTTTCCGAACAAGTATTAAGTTTCGCACTGGACATTGCCGACAGAATTTTGGTTATTGAAAAAGGTGAAATCGTCCACGAAGAACTACGTGAAACCTGCAACGAAGCAAAAGTTGCCGCTTATCTTTCTGTTTAACCGTCTAACTGGTTATATTTTTGTTTTGGTTGATCGACGCGTGAACTTACCAACCTTTAATTCTCCAGTTAAAGGTTGGATTTTTATTACAAAAATTTCTTCTGACCACCGTCATTCCCGAAGGGAGCCGTTAGACCAGCGAAGCTAATCTAGCGTCTTCAACGTATTAAAGTCACTGGATAGCCTTCGGGTATGACATAACAGTATTTTCGAAAAATTTATAATATCAACTACATTAACTCTTTGATTTTTTCACCCATTCCTGAACTGATGGCCTCTGCCATTGATACTTCGCATAAGCCGCGAGTTTTTCAGGTACGGCATCACCATTCAACACCAAACGATTGAGCATCAGTGCCAAATCTGTATCGGCAATACACCAATCACCAAATAGATTTTGTTGACCGTCATTTAATAATTCGTCAGCAATAAAAAATAATTTCTTTGCAGCTTCCTGAGCTGATTCAGATAATGGTGTTGCGACCGGTTTGTAAAAAATAACTTCTGTTGAACGCTCTATACGGATGGGCATTAAATCGCTGCGCAGCCAGGCTTGAACTTGTCGGGCTTTGGCTTTTTCTTTGGCTGATGTTGGATAGAGTTTCAATCCAGGAAAAGTTTCTTCGATGTATTCATCAATTGCCGATGATTCTGATAAATAGAAGCCATCATGATTCAGCACTGGAACCCGACTGGTCAGGGATATTTGTGAAAAATCAGCTTTAAATTGTTCCTCTTTATTTAAATCAACGGTAATCACATCAAAGGATAATTTCTTTTCAGTTAAAGCAACAAATGCAGACATTGCATAAGGACTGGTGTAGCGGGCATCGACATAGAGTGTGAGTGACATAGGATTCTCCTTTGTTGAAATGGGATGAACTATATCTATCACTTGCTTGATTGCCAACTATAAAGGCTGTTGTTTTGTTGTGATATCAAATCAAAATGCCTAGAATTGTGAAAATTGACATCAAACTTTACAAGAGAATATTGATGAGTAAGAAAACCACCGGAGCACGATTGAAAATTCAGGGACGTTTGATGTTGGACGAAGAAATCGCATTTGGGCCTGGAAAAGCCGAATTGCTGGACGCAATTCAAACTGCAGGTTCCATCTCTGCTGCAGGAAAAAAACTGGGTATGAGTTATCGACGCGCATGGATGTTGGTAGATAGCATGAACCGTTGCTTTCAACAGCCTTTGGTTCAGACAGCCACCGGAGGAACTCAAGGTGGTGGCACACAATTAACGGCGATGGGATTGGATGTATTAAAACGTTATCGCGCATTGCAAATTGAAATCAATCGCTTATCCGAACAACATTTTTCTGAATTTAAATCTCTCTTACGCAAGAAACCTGTGCCACCTGTTTGATTTATTTGCCCGCAATTAATTGACCATCCTGCACTACGAATTGAGTATCCGTTAAATATTCCAACTCGCTAACTGCATGAGTAACATAAATCATGGGGATTTTGCACTCCGCATAAATACGCAAAAAAAATGGCAGAATTTGATTTTTCAAGCGTTCATCCAACGCCGACAAAGGTTCATCCAACAACAATAATTCCGGTGAATACAACACAGCCCGGCCTAAAGCCACACGCTGTTTTTCACCACCGGATAAAGCAACGGGACGCCTGTCCAACAATGTATTTAATTCCAGCAAATCCACAATATTGTCAAACGTAAAGCGGCGCTGGCTCGGTTGAATATTGTTAAAGCCATAAAGCAAATTATGACCTACGGAAAGATGAGGTAATAATTGTCCATCCTGAAATACCAAACCTATATGGCGTTTATGCGATGGCACCCACGTTTTTGATTTTTTTTCGTAAAGTATTTTTTTATTAAGCGAAATAAATCCTTGCTGTGGTTTTAATAAACCGGCAATTAACGCCAGCAATGTACTCTTACCACTTCCGGATGCACCTAAAATACCTGTGATAGGTGCAGTCAGGATTTGTTTTGCACTCAATGAAAATTGTTCGCGCCGAAAGATAAAATCCAATTCAAGCACGGCGAACTCCCAACCAGGCTTCTGCCCGGCGAGTTAAAAGATTACTCATTAACAGGGAAAAAAACGCTAGTGCCAAACAAATAATAATTAATCGTACCGCCATGGCATCACCATCAACTTGATGCGTCGCAGAATAAATTGCCAATGGTAAAGTACGGGTTTCACCCGCAATATTTCCCACAAAGGTAATAGTTGCACCGAATTCACCAAGGGATCGACTGAACACCATAATCGATCCAATTAAAATGCCTGGTAGCATCAGTGGCAAACTTACGCTCCACCACACCTTAAAAGGACTTGAACCTAAAGTACTTGCCGCCAATTCCAATCGACGATCAATCATTTGTACTGATAATTTTGCAGCTTGCACCATTAAAGGAAATGCAATCACTGCTGACGCAAGCACCGCCCCTTTCCAATTAAAAGCCAATTCAATATCAAAATGTTTTTTTAACCACTGCCCCGCTACACCTTGGCTACCAAAAGTGACTAATAATAAATAACCCGGCACCGTGGGTGGCAACACCATTGGCATAAATAAAATGGCATCCAATACGGATTTCCCAAAAAAATCTTTTCGTGCTAATAGCCAACCAAAAAAAATTCCGGGGACTAAGCATAAAAGCGTTGCACAGATTCCCACTTGCGCGGAAAGCGCAAGTACCTGCCATTCTGCCGGCGTTAATATCAAACTGTTTACCTTTTAATAATTTATTTCACAACAAACCCGTAACGATGAAAAACTTCTGTTGCTTGATCCGATTGCAAATACTCCAAAAATTTCCGCGCATCATTTCCCGCTTTTCTGGTTAGGGCAACAGGATAAACAATTGGTGAATGACTTTCTGCCGGAAAGCGTGCAATCAGTTTTACTTTATTGCTCATCTTTGCATCAGTTTCATAGACAATCCCCAAAGCACATTCATTTCTTGCTACAAATGCCAAAGCAGTACGAACATCTTCTGTTCCCACCAATTGCAGCTCTATTGTTTCCCACCAACCATAATATTCCAATGCTTGTTTAGCATATTTACCAACAGGAACATAAGCAGGTTCACCAGTACAGAGTTTACCTTTTAGATTAGCAGCAAGATTAAATCCTTTCGTTAATTGAATATCGATTACCTGATTAACAGGCCCAATCATCACCAAATGATTACCCAATAAATCTTTACGAGATTCCAGATTAATTAAATTACGTTTTTGCAGATAATCCATCCAGCCTTTATCTGCCGAAATAAAAATATCAACTGGTGCGCCATTTTCGATCTGCTTTGCTAATGTCGATGAACCAGCAAACGAGGTTTTAATTGAAAGGGCGGGATGCAATTTTTCATAAGTTTTTGCCAGTTCCGATAACACATCCGTCAAACTGGCTGCAGCCGACACATTAATGTCTGCCGCTTGCACTGCACCCATAAAAACCCATTGCATCATCAAGATAATTACTGGCACGCGAATTTTTCCAGGGAGCACACCAAATACTACACGCCATATAGTGGACACAGACATTTCCCCTGAATACCAATCGTGTTCATCCAACGTTGTGCATGATTGTATACAACGATAAATAGTGTCAAGGTAAAACTGGATGCACTGTAGGCGTTTACCCCTAGCTTTTTAAATAAGTTGTCTATACGTCATTTAGCCCATAGCGGATGGATATTTGTCGTATGGCTGGCAAAGACCGAACGATAGATACTGATCCTGAGACTAGCGCCAATTTACAAAAAATCGACACGATCCATTAACATTTCAGGAGTCAGACCATGGCTGAAACAATCATCAAAATCGATCTAACAAAATCGCCTTACGAAAATGAAATGATTCACAACCGTTGGCATCCCGACATTCCTATGGTAGCCATGGTTAAACCCGGTGCTGATTTTATTATTGAGTGTTACGACTGGACCGGTGGGCAAATCAAAAATGATGATTGCGCGGATGACGTGCGTGATGTGGATTTGTCGCAAGTGCATTTTTTGTCAGGCCCTGTGGGTGTGGAAGGTGCAGAACCCGGTGATTTGTTAGTAGTGGATATTCTTGATATCGGCGCTTTTGAAGAAAGCTTGTGGGGCTTTAACGGATTTTTCTCCAAGAAAAACGGAGGTGGTTTTTTAACGGAACATTTCCCTGAAGCGCAAAAATCTATTTGGGACATTAACGGTATGTTTACCAAATCACGTCACATTCCCAATGTGGAATTTGCCGGTTTGGTTCACCCGGGTTTGATCGGTTGTTTGCCATCAAAAGAAATGTTAGCGGAATGGAACAAGCGCGAAAAAGAACTTTACGACACTGAACCCGATCGCGTTCCTGCATTAGCCACCCTGCCCTATGCCGACACGGCACACATGGGAAAAATGAAACCGGATGCTGCAAAAATTGCGGCCACTGAAGGTGCACGCACTGTGCCGCCACGCGAACACGGCGGTAACTGCGACATTAAAGATTTATCGCGCGGGTCAAAAATTTATTTTCCGGTTTATGTAAAAGATGCGGGCCTTTCAATGGGTGATTTGCACTTCAGCCAGGGCGATGGCGAAATTACATTTTGCGGTGCAATTGAAATGGCGGGTTGGATTCATTTGCGCGTGAATTTAATTAAAGACGGTATGAAAAAATACGGTATTAAAAATCCCATTTTCAAACCCAGCCCAATCGCGCCAAAATATGATGACTATTTAATATTTGAAGGTATTTCAGTCGATGAATATGGTGAACAACATTATTTGGATGTGCATGTGGCTTATCGTCAAGCGTGTTTGAATGCGATTGAATATCTCACCAAATTTGGTTATTCAAAAGCGCAAGCTTACGCCATTTTAGGCTGCGCGCCGGTGCAAGGGCATATCAG
>Ga0164241_10002449_pt1 | contig 20138 bp, 15 predicted proteins | sample OricomyardsoilBY_FD_108780 | JGI IMG/M metagenome (GOLD analysis project Ga0164241, IMG submission 108780) | Backyard soil microbial communities from Emeryville, California, USA - Original compost - Back yard soil (BY) | ecosystem: Environmental > Terrestrial > Soil > Unclassified | place: USA... | reverse complement strand
TCGAGCGATTGAATAAATTGAATACCCAGGCTGTGGAAAATGCCAAGAAAAACGCAGCAGATAAGAACGCGAAAAAAGATAAGAAAAACTAGCCCTGGGAAATCCACGGCGCCTGTCAGGCTGCTCCCAAATCCGCACAGGAGTTGACCTCGATAGCCCGTGCTCCGCGCTAATTAGGAATTGCCGAGATTTCATCAATGAATAATTCATTCAGTTTAAAAGAACTCGCTGAATTCCTGCAGGCTGAATGGCACGGAAATGCGCAGGCAAGGGTAGATAGCATTGCTCGCCTTGACCGTGCTGAGCCGCATCAACTTTCGTTTCTCAGTAAAAAACAATTTATCTCTCATCTCGATAGCACAAACGCCGGCATTGTTATTCTCAAGCAGGATCAGATAGCTCCATCACGTTTGAATGTTCTACGTGTTGCTGATCCCTATCTGGCCTATGCGCAAGTGAGCGGCTTATTTTGTCCACGGCCTCATCCCGGCGTTGGTGTTCACCCGAGTTCTCAAGTGCATCCAAGCGCACGTGTTGCGGATACGGCTTTTATCGGACCCAACTGTGTTGTGGCAGCGGATGTGATTATCGGGGACCACACGGAAATTCATGCAGGTGTGTCAATCGGCGCTGGTAGTTGCCTTGGGGCAAGCTGCATAATATATCCCAATGTGGTGATTTATCACGGTGTTGAGATCGGCGACGGGGTGACAATTCACGCAAGCAGCGTAATTGGTTCTGATGGATTTGGTTTCGCCCGCTCGGCAGAGGGATGGACCAAAATCTATCAACTGGGTGGTGTGCGCATTGGCAATAATGTGGAAATTGGCGCTAGCACTACAGTGGATCGCGGGGCCCTCGACGATACCATTATTGAGGATGGTGTCATCATCGATAATCAGGTTCATGTGGCGCACAATTGCAGCGTTGGTAAACGCACGGCAATTGCGGGGTGCACTGGAATCGCAGGGAGTACTACCATAGGCGCGGATTGCACTTTGGGTGGCATGGTGGGCATTGGTGGCCATCTGACGATTGGCGACAACGTGCACTTTAACGGCAGCACCGTAGTCACTCGCTCCATCCACGAGCCTGGGCTCTACGGCTCAGGTACAGTAATGCAGGAGGTCAGAACCTGGCGTAAAAACGCGGTGCGGTTTGGCCAATTGGAAGAGTGGGTTGAAAGAATCAAAAAACTGGAGCGCGGTGGCTGACAGTTTAAAATTCGGCGATGTGTATTGGCGCCGTGCTGAGTATTTAAGAATTTGCTGATTGGGTGACACGTATGATGGATGTGAGTGAAATAAAACGTTATTTACCGCATCGTTTTCCTTTTTTGCTGCTCGACAGAGTGGTGGACCTTAAAGTGGGCGAATCTATAATTGCCTATAAAAATATCACCATTAATGAAGATGTTTTTAATGGCCACTTTCCCAATCACGCAGTATTTCCCGGCGTCATGATTTTGGAGGCCATGGCTCAGGCTTGCGGAGTTCTGGGTTTTAAAACCATGGATAAAACGCCAGAGGACGGTTCAATTTACCTGTACGCTGGCATTGATGAAGCGCGCTTTAAAAAGCAGGTGGTGCCTGGAGATCAACTCTATATAGAGGCTCAGGTCATTTCTGAAAAGCGCGGTATTTGGAAATTTGGCTGTGTTGCAAAAGTGGATGGCCAGTTAGCTGCGAGCGCCACTATTTTGTGCGCGGACCGCAAAGTGTCCTGAGGCACTGCGTACATGATTTCAGGTGAAATTGATGCGCGCGCGGTAATTCATCCCCAGGCTCGCCTGGCGGCGGATGTATCTGTAGGCCCATTTTGTGTGATTGGGCCAGATGTCGAAATTGGCGCTGGTACCCGTGTTGAATCTCACGTAGTAATCAAAGGCCCCACCAGAATTGGCCAATTCAATCGTATATTTCAGTTTTCGACGATTGGAGAGGATACCCCGGACCTGAAATATAAAGGGGAACCCACCACACTGACCATAGGTGACCACAATATTATTCGCGAAGGCGTCACTATCCATCGCGGGACTATTCAGGATCGCGGCGATACTCTGATCGGCCATCACAATTTGCTCATGGCGTATGTTCATATAGGTCATGACAGTGTGATCGGCAATCACTGTATTCTGGTCAATAACACGGCCTTGGCCGGTCATGTGGTCATCGACGACTGGGCGATTTTGAGCGGCTATACGCTAGTACACCAGTTTTGCCGTATAGGCGCGCACAGCTTTACCGGCATGGGGACCGCCGTGGGTAAGGATATTCCTGCATTTGTTATGGTGGCGGGAGCGCCGGCAGCCGCGCGTAATATCAATAGTGAAGGATTGAAGCGGCGCGGATTTACCAAGGATGATATCGCCGCTTTAAGTAATGCTTATAAAACACTTTATCGTCGTGGGTTAACGATGGACGAAGCATTGCGTGATCTTGAACACCAAACGCAACAAAATTCTCATGTACAAACCCTCATCGACTCTCTCAAAGCTTCCACCCGCGGAATAGTCCGCTGACACTCAATATGGTTCAGACAGACCAGGCTGTTCCCATTTGGCAAGATGCTTCCGCAAACCAGACTTTTCGTATCGGTATGGTCGTGGGTGAAGCATCGGGAGATATTCTAGGTGCGGGTTTGATGCGTGGCCTGCGCCGCTGGTTTCCCGGGGCAGTTTTTGAGGGTGTCGGTGGGCCGCGCATGATAGCGGAGGGATTCAATTCATTATTCGCTCAGGACCGGCTGGCGGTGATGGGCCTGGTGGAGCCGCTGGCAAGATTGCCAGAATTGCTGTCCATGCGTCGCCAGCTGCGCCATCATTTCCTGCAGCAAAAACCTGCGGTATTTATAGGTATAGATTCCCCCGATTTTAATCTGGATCTGGAATTGGCCTTGCGTCGCGGTGGCATTAAGACCGTTCATTATGTCAGTCCTTCCGTGTGGGCTTGGCGTCAAGGGCGCATCAAAAAAATTGCTCAGGCGGTGGATTTGATGCTGACATTACTGCCTTTCGAAGCCTCTTTTTATGAAGAGCGGGGGGTGCTTGTTGTTTATGTGGGGCATCCACTTGCAGATGACATTCCATTGCAACCGGATCCGGCTGCCGCCATTGAGCGCCTGGATATAAATTCCGTTACCCACGGGAAAAAAATTGTGGCTTTATTGCCAGGCAGCAGGGCAGGTGAAGTTGCACGGATGGGACCGATTTTTTGGGCGGTTGCGGATTATGTCAATCAACGACAGAAGCATGTGGTCTTTCTAGTGCCTTCGGCGAACAGCGCACGTCACGAACAATTGCAGCAACAGCTCAAAAATCTCCCGGCAAAGCTGCCTATCCATTTGATAGAAGGGCGTTCTCATCAGGTTATGGAGGCAGCTGATGTCGTGGTGATGGCCTCGGGTACCACCACCCTTGAAGCCATGTTATTCAAGCGGCCCATGATCATTGCCTATAAGTTGACGGCTCTGAGCTTTTGGTTGTTATCCCGTTTGATTAAGGTGAAATTTATCGGGTTACCCAATTTGCTGGCTGGTAAAAGCCTGGTGCCGGAATTTATCCAGGACCGCGCAACTCCAGTAGCCATAGGGGACGCCTTATTGAATTACCTCAATAATCCCAGTCATACAAAAAAATTGCTCGAAGCCTTCGACGGACTGCACCGCAAGTTGCGCCAGGATGCCGATGTGCAGGCTGCCGCTGCCGTGGCGCGCCTCATAGGAACTGCACCAGGTGGATGAGATGAGGATAATTGCTGGTGTCGATGAGGTTGGACGCGGACCATTGGCCGGGGATGTGGTGGCCGCTGCGGTTGTGCTGAATGTACGCAAGCCCATTCGGGGACTCGCCGACTCAAAAAAGCTCACGCAAAAACAACGCGAAAAACTCTTTATCGAAATAAAGGAAAAGGCCACATGTTTTGCTGTGGCCCGCGCAACAGTCGCGGAAATTGATGAGTTGAATATCCTGCAGGCGAGCCTTTTGGCTATGAAGCGCGCGGTTGAGAGCCTTCTCATACAGCCGCACCACGTGTTGGTGGACGGTAATCGTTTACCAAGGTGGTCTTATTCCAGCGAGGCTATCGTGCAAGGCGATGCCACCATTGCAGCCATTAGCGCTGCCTCCATCCTGGCAAAAGTTACCCGCGACCGCGAGATGATGGAGTTAGATGCTTTGTATCCGGGCTATGGGTTGATTGATCACAAGGGTTATCCCACGCCATTCCATTTAACGGCTTTGCAGCGTCTCGGTCCGTCACCGCTGCATCGGAGAACTTTTGGTCCTGTTCGCATGCAGCTGCTGCAGGGCGAGCTTTTTTAGTCACTATTAGTATTTGCCGCGACTCCTTTATCTGTTCTATTTCTTAACGACTCCCAGCGTCAATATTTCGGCATTTAGGCTGAGGTAATTTGACACAGTCCACATTTTTTAAGCTATACCTTTTATTACAGCCTGGTTTGAATGGATTTGGTCCGCGTATCGGCTTCCAGGTTAAATCATAACGACAAAAAAATGATTGACCGGTGAGTGAAATGGCCAGTTTAAAACGTCCGACACCTTTCTGGTGGAACCCCTGGCTCGGTTTCTACCGAGAATGGTTGCAACAACTCATAATTCACAATGAAGAGTCTGTTATGCGCCGCTACATACGCCATCCCTCAGAAATTCCTATCCAATTCCAAATCAACGACTCAGAAGCACCGACCGCTCGGCAGATGCGAGACGTGAGCGAGGGTGGACTTTGCTTTACCGCAGATCGTCCTCTGGCGCGCGGAACTTGGATTCATATCAATATTCCAGTAATGCTGCAGCCAGATGTGGTGCAGCCACAACCGTTCGAGGCCGACGGCGTAGTCGCCTGGTGCCGACGTGAAGGGCAGTCCTACGCGGTGGGGGTTCAGTTTGCCGATCAGTCCACCCAGTTCGGCGTACGCATGGTGGAGCAGGTCTGCCATATCGAACACTATCGCTATGATGTGTTGCAGGGGGAGGGCAGAACATTGTCGAGTGAAGAGGCGGCGAGAGAGTGGGTGGAGCGCTATGCGGCGGAATTTCCGCAATAAATACGCCGCTTTGCTTATCCGCTTCAAGCGATCAGCAGGCGGTCGTAGCGGCGGCTCAGCAGGTCATAGAATTTTTCCCGCAGCGCCAGGATCGACGTTTTCAAATCTGCGATTTCCTGTTCAGTAATATCCTGTCTTCCCACGTATACCTGCTTGCGGAATAACGCGATTCTCGCCCCATACATCCGTAATGTCTTTTCCATTGTCTTCTCGCCCAGCATCAGTAATTTTGCTTCCGCGTCCGCGAGCTTGCGGAATTCGGCCACCAGCTCCGCATTAACCCGTTCCAGTTCAAGGCGTCGCGCTGAGGGCCAATTTTTTCCAAAGCGGGTGGATTCAATGACCAGGGCCGAATAACGGGCAAAACAATGATTGACAGTGCCCACGGAGGTGGAAATCTCTTCCAGAAGCACCAACCTGCGATTGGTGGTGGAATTGCTGGCAGTAACATGTTGCTGCCGACGCTGGTGGAGCCACATGGCTGCCACAGTGATGCCACCCCCCAGCCCGACTTTCAGTGCCGTTTCGATAAAAGGCCAGATGTCTACAGCGGTCATAGCGGAATACCCTCTCAGTCAAAATCCTGACGTCAGGACCTGTCGGGAAGACCAGAGCAAAATCCAAACCAGCTTTATTTTTACCTAGCCGCCTGCGATTTTGACTTGAAAGCCTTTCTTCTCCAATACAGGCTTCAGCTTTTCGCGATGTTCGCCTTGAATTTCAATTACACCGTCTTTCACGGTGCCGCCACTGCCACATACCTGCTTCAGCTCTTTAGCCAATAACTTCAGTGCATCCGTATCCAGGGGCAGGCCGGTAATCAATGTCACGCCCTTACCGCCGCGCCCTTTTGATTCGCGGTGCAGGCGTACAAACGTATCTTTGGAAGCTGGAGGTGCCTCTGGTGCTTTGGCGGATTTGATGCGGCCGGTTTCGGTGGAATACACCAATCGTGAGGAGTCTTTCATAAACGCTACACAAGAAAATCAGTGAGTGCCGAGTATAACGCTGGTGATAAGAGGCGGTGCGGTATTTACACGTGCACTTGGCCGGATCGGCAAAAGGACTTGCGTGTTTTTTGGCTTGGCTATACTGAAAGATGTTTGGTGTATTCAGATGACAGAATCCCACCCTTATTCCAGGGCTTGATTGAACCCATTTTCCCCAGTTTCGGGGGACAGACATTAATAACCATATCTGCTGCAGCAGGAAAGCGTTTGCGTGACAAACCGAATTAACTCTTTACCGCCAATATTTGCAGATAACGCCTGTACGCACGCACATCGATACAATCATGCACTTAACGCGTTGTTGGATTCGATGCGCGAGATCGTGCTTTATTTTGATCGATGGGGTGTTATCCGCCATGCCAACGCCCGGGCCTATGATTGGCGCGCGGGGGAGCAACTGCTCGGTAAAACCTTTATAGAAGTAGCACCCGATTGGGACGACGCGGCGGAACGTCAGCGCGAAATCATGCAGGTATTTCGCAGCCGCCAGCCGCGCCTGGATTCGCGCGAGCGCGCCCAGGAAATGGGGGGAGATTGTTGGTTTCAGGTGGACAAGATTCCAACCACCGACGAGAACGGACAAGTGGATGGGGTTATGGTGGTGATCGGGAATGTCACCCAGGCTGTGCGACGCGAATTGGCCATCAAGGAGAGCGAGGCGCGTTATCGGGCGTATATTTCCAACAGTGCCGATGCCATATGGCGCTACGATATTTGTCCGCCGGTGGATACCCATCTGCCGCCGCAGCAGCAGATTGAGCTGGTGCTCAAGCGTGCGGTACTGGCGGAATGCAACGACAAATTGGTGCAACTCTACGGAGCAAACAGCGCATCCAATTTGCTTGGGCTGCCGATTTATCACAATGGTTCGCCCAGCATCCGCGAAGACATCACGATTTTCGTGAAGAATGCCTACCGCATGGAAGACCGGGAATATGAATGCCTGGACAACAACGGGCAGACAGTCTCCTTGCAATGCAATGCCATTGGCATAGTGGAAAACGGCTTTCTTACACGGATGTGGGGCACTACGCGGGATGTTACGGAGAAATGCCGGTATCTGGCACGTATGGAGTATCTGGCCAATCACGACGTGCTCACAGGACTGCCGAATCGCAGCGTCTTGTACCGCACGATGAACAAGGCGATAAAGGAATGCAGCAGCACCCATAAGATGGCGTTGTTACTGGTCGACTTGGACCGCTTTAAGGAGATCAATGACACCCTGGGGCATCTGGCAGGTGACAAAGTACTGAAGCAGCTGGCACAGCGTTTGGAATCCATGCTGAGTGAAACCAAAGGGCTGGTGGCGCGTCTCGGTGGCGATGAATTTGCAATATTCCTATCGAGCCTGCGCAACCCACAACAGGCGGCGGTCCTCGCCCATAAAATCCTGGACAGCATTTCCCTGGTATTTGAGGTGGAGGGGTTGCGCACAGAGATCGGCGCCAGTATAGGCGTAGCCATTTACCCTGATCAGGCTCTGGATGTCAGTACACTCATGCGCTTCGCGGATGTGGCCATGTATCGTGCCAAAACCTGTCTTCAGGGTGTGGCGGTCTACGATTCGGGGTTTGACCCTCATTCCCCGAAACGCCTTGAACTCATGGGCGCTTTGGGAAGGGCCATTCGCGAAAATCAGTTGCTTCTGCATTTCCAGCCGAAAATTCAATTGAGTTCCAACCGGGTCTACGGATTTGAAGCTTTGCTGCGCTGGAATCACCCGGAGCTGGGATCTATCCCGCCGGGCGATTTTATCCCTATAGCGGAACACTCCAACCTGATTTATCCCATGACCCTCTGGGTACTGGAAAACGGGATACGCCATTGCAAGCGCTGGTTGGACCAGGGATTCCGTATCAGCATGGCCATGAACCTCTCAGCCCGCAATTTGCTGGATGATCGCATAGTGCTGGATCTCAAACGACTGTTGCGGGAGCACGATCTGCCGGTTCATCTGGTGGAGCTGGAAATCACGGAGAGCACGATCATGGGAGATCCGGGCCGGGCGGAAGCGGCTCTAGCCCGTATTCACCGGCTGGGGGTTCAGTTATCCGTGGATGACTTCGGCACTGGCTACTCCTCCCTGGCGTACCTCAAGCGCCTGCCGGTGCAAACCCTCAAGATCGATTCTTCCTTTGTGCGCACCATGCTCGACGATGAACAGGATGAGATCATCGTGAATTCCACTATCCACCTAGCCCATAACCTGGGCCTCAAAGTGGTTGCAGAGGGGGTTGAATCCTTGGCTGTCTACCAGAAGCTGGTGGAATTGGGCTGTGACGAAGCCCAGGGGTTTTATATGGGTAAGCCACTGCCGGCAACGGAAGCGGAACGCTGGTTGCGGGAATCCGCGTGGGGGCTCGAACCCGTTTAATTGAGTCTGCTGCTCTCTTGCAGTTGGCGCACATCCATTAGCCGCTGCTCAATCTTCGCCCTGGCTTGAAAATTCTTTTCGTCGATCAATCGCAGTGCATTGCGCAGCTGGATTTCGGCTTTGCCATAGATCCCCTTGAGAATGAAGTACTCTGCCCGCGCCTTGTGTACGTCGAGTATATGGCCGGCTAATCCATGCACTTCCGCCAACAGGTACCACACATAGGCGTTGTATGGATGACGTTTGACGTGCTCCATCAACAGCGCCTCACATTGGGGGTAGCGCCCGGCTTCCATCAGGATTTCCGCCAGGCGTACATTGAGCGGATGGTTGTTGGGTTGCTGTACCAGGGCCGTTCTTAGGCTCGCAATGGCGGAATCCCAATTCTGTTCCTTGGCGGCTATGTCTGCCTCCGCAACGGCCAATATGGCTGGGTTGTCGATCAGGGCTTTTAGCTTTTGAAGGGCTTCGCGCGCCTCTTGTAAGTCTCCGTTCTGGGTGCGTGCCAATACCAGGCCGTAGTGGGAGGTCAGTGGTGACATGGTTTGATAGACGTTAATCTCGTTGGTAAAACGTTTGACCGCCTGTGCGGAATTACTTTCAAATCGCATCATGACCCGGGCACGCATGAGCTGGTAATTCTTATCGTATTCCACATATTTCTGGGGATATTTCTGCGCGCGACTGGCGGAATCGGCGATCCGGCTTTCAGTGATTGGGTGAGTGAGCAGAAATTCCGGTACCTTGGACCTGTAGCGGGTGGCCTTCAACATTTGCTCGAACATGCCCGGCATGGCGTAAGGGTCGAAACCGGAATAGACCAGATTCTGCATGCCGACGCGGTCCGCTTCGATTTCCATCTCTCGACTGAACCGCAGAGAGGATTCAATGGCCGCTGCCTGAATCGCCGGTATGGCGGCCATACCAGCGTCGCTGTTGCCCGCGGCCACTACGAGGAGACTCGCGAGCAATGCTGCAAGCCCTATGGTTGACGTGGTTTTTTGCTGTTGCAGGCGTCGGGCATAGTGGCGTTGGCTTAAATGCGCCAGTTCGTGAGCGAGAATGGAAGCCAGTTGGTGTTCATTCTGAGCGGTCAGAAAGGTGCCCGTGTTCACCCCCACTATGCCACCGGGAGCAGCAAAAGCGTTGAGCGTTGGACTGTCCAGCACAATCAGCTCCAAACGTTTGTCTTGCAGTTCGCTACGAGTGGAAATCCGCTGCAACAGCTCCGCTAAATAGGATTCGATAAACGGATCCTGCGACGTGGGGAGGCTTGCGCGGTATAACCGTATCAACTCCTGGCCCAGCGCATATTCTTCAGAAGGCGAGATCAGGCCGGCGCTGGTTTCACCGAGGGTGGGAAGTTGTAATTCAGAAGTGGCGGCCTGCGTATTGCCAAACAGCGCGTTCAGGGAGAGGAATAAAATGGCGTAAGATAAATACCGGCAAAAAACCACAAATATTCAACCTTAAAATTCAATGATGGATCGCTTAGCGCCGTGCCAGCAATATTTAATATGCGCATAATGTATCCAGCTTATTCAATGTTAACCAGACGCGCGTCGCCCCAAACATTTGCCGTCACCTCAGACCCTTCACAGAAGAAGAGATTCCATGCCCCCTTTCTTGCCACCAGACGGCTCTCCTGATAAACCTGTGGTTGATGAAATTGACGCTCGCGGCCTCGCTTGTCCATTACCTTTATTGAAGGCAAAGCTCGGATTAAACCGTCTCAGCGACGGCCAATGTCTGCGAATCCTGGCAACGGACGCAGGATCTGTGCGCGACTTCCACGCGTTCGCAGAAATCAGTGGGCATAGGTTGCTGCATTTCAGGCAGTGCGATGGGGAATACGAATATGTGCTGCAAAAAATTGAAAAATCCGTTGCAAAGTGAATGGGTCCACAGGCTGTGAGGCCGCGTGGCTGCTGCGATGCAGCGAAAAAATGCTTGGGTAGATAATTGAAATTGACCTGTGTAGAATCGGGTCCCCGTAGCCTGGCTCCTGAACGGTCCTGGCTGCTGCACAATTTTGCTCCAACCCTGTACGTGTTTAAAACGGTTGCCAAGGCGAAACCTTTCTTTCTGCCAATCACCTGTGTTGCTCTGAACACATTACTTTCGTAATGAGGGAATTGTTTGGTTTTCAGGACGAGGATCAGTTCTGAGGTCTGGGTGTTGCTGCAGTTCCAGGTCGCGCCGTTCCAAGAGCCCCGGCATCAGATCAGGGCGACCCCCAATTTTGTTGAATGATGCGCGACACTGCGCAACGGATGAGGAGACTTGAATGCTCGAGGAAATTGATGCTCTCGAAACCCGGGAGTGGCTAGATGCTCTCGAATCAGTAATTCGTCATGGCGGCGCGGAGCGGGCCGCCTACTTGCTGGCCCAGTTGTCCAGCGCGGCCAGTCAGGTTGGTGTAAAACTGCCTTCCTCCATCGTCACGCCCTATCGCAACACCATACCCCCCCACGAAGAAAAGCAACTCCCCGGTGATCTCCGGCTGGAGCGGCGTATCCGCTCGTTGACCCGATGGAACGCCATGGCCATGGTGATGCGTGCCAATGACAACGATGAGGGTTTGGGCGGCCATATTTCCACCTTTTCCTCAGCTGCCACTTTGTACGACGTGGGCTTCAACCATTTTTTTCGTGGCAATGACGGCGATCAGCTCGGTGACCTGGTGTATTTCCAGGGCCACAGTTCCCCCGGTATGTATGCGCGGTCTTACCTCGAAGGCCGCCTGACCGAGGATCAACTCGATAATTTCCGCCGTGAGGTGGACGGAAAGGGGTTGTCATCCTATCCCCATCCATGGCTCATGCCGGATTATTGGCAGTTCCCGACCGTTTCAATGGGCCTCGGCCCCATCATGGCGATCTATCAGGCGCATGTGATGCGTTATATGGCTGCACGTGGCCATGCGGAACGCGGCGATCGCAAGGTTTGGGCATTTCTCGGCGACGGTGAATGTGACGAGCCGGAATCCCTCGGAGCTATATCGCTGGCCGCCCGCGGTCACCTGGATAATTTGATTTTCGTCATCAATTGCAACCTCCAACGCCTGGATGGTCCAGTGCGCGGCAACGGCAAAGTCGTGCAGGAGCTGGAAGGGGTATTTCGTGGCGCGGGCTGGAATGTCATCAAAGTCATGTGGGGCACCAAATGGGATGAGCTGCTGGCAAAAGACAAAACCGGTTTGCTGCAGAAACGCATGGATGAAGTGGTCGACGGCGAAATGCAGAATTTCAAAGCCAATGGTGGCGCTTATACGCGTCAAAATTTCTTCGGCAAATATCCGGAATTGCTCGATTTGGTTAAAGACATGACCGACGACGAAATCATGGCCCTCAATCGGGGTGGCCATGATTCTCAGAAGGTTTACGCGGCCTATGCAGCAGCTGTGGCCCACAAGGGACAGCCGACAGTTATTCTGGCGCAGACTGTAAAAGGTTATGCGCTAGGCACTTCCGGCGAATCCGCCAACGTGGCCCACTCCATAAAAAAACTGGATCTCGATAGCCTCAAGGCTTTCCGCGACCGCTTTGAAATTCCCATCAGCGATGAAGAGCTGAAAAAGGTGCCTTATTACAGGCCGGCACCAGACTCCCCGGAAATGATCTATCTGCACGAGCGCCGCAAGGCATTGAACGGCTATGTTCCATCGCGGACCGCCGATTTTGAGCCATTGCAGATACCCAACCTGGAAACATTCCGCGCACTGCTGAAATCCTCGGGTGATCGCGAAATTTCCACAACCATGGCGTTCGTACGTTTTCTGTCGACATTGGTTAAAGATAAAAATATTGGTGAGAAAGTCGTTCCAATCGTGCCGGACGAAGCGCGCACCTTTGGTATGGAAGGCATGTTCCGCCAGCTGGGTATTTATTCCGCGGAAGGACAAAAATACACGCCCCATGACGCCAATCAGATCATGTTTTACAGAGAGGATCAGAAAGGTCAGATCCTGGAAGAGGGCATTAATGAGGCGGGCGCCATGTCCGCCTGGGTCAATTGCGCCACGGCTTACAGCACCTACAAGGTTCCGATGGTGCCGTTTTATATTTACTACTCCATTTTCGGCTTCCAGCGCATTGGCGATCTTGCGTGGTTTGCAGTAGATATTCAAGCCCGCGGATTTCTTGTGGGGGCCACCGCTGGCCGCACCACATTAAATGGGGAGGGTTTGCAACACCAGGATGGCCACAGTCATATCCTGGCCAACACAATTCCCAACTGCCGCAGTTACGATCCGGCTTATTCGTTTGAGCTGGCCGTCATCATCCAAGACGGTTTGAAGCGCATGTATGCGAATAAGGAAAACTGCTTTTACTACATCACCACCATGAACGAAAACTATGTTCATCCCGACATGCCTGAAGGTGTGGAAGAAGGCATAGTGCGTGGAATATATAAACTGGTGGAAGGCAAGAAAAAAGCGAAGAAAAAAGTACAGCTGCTAGGAGCGGGCACCATTCTGCGGGAAGTGGAAGCGGCCGCACAATTGCTGCGGGAAAATCACGGCGTGGAGTCGGACGTGTGGAGCCTCACCAGCATCAATGAGCTCACTCGCGATGGTCAACGCTCAGATCGCTGGAACCGCCTGCACCCGGATCAATCGCCACGAAAAGCCTATATCACCGCTCAATTGGAGGGGCAGGAAGGGCCGTTTATTGTGTCGACGGATTATATGAAGAATTTTAGCGAACAATTGCGCCCCTACATTCCAGGACGCTACTACGTATTGGGCACGGACGGGTTTGGTCGCAGCGACACGCGTGCGAAATTGCGGCATTTCTTCGAAGTGAATCGCTATTTTGTGGTAATCACTGCGCTTAAAGCGCTGGCAGATGAAGGCAAGATCCCGGTTGCAGAGGTAATAGATGCCATGAAGAAATACGGCATAGACCCGGACAAAGCCGATCCCATGACCGTTTAAGAAGGAGTGCTCAGCAGTGGCTATAGAAACCATCAAGGTTCCCGATATCGGCGGTGCTGAAAACGTCGATGTGATCGAAGTCTGTGTCGCTGTGGGCGACACGGTGAAAGCGGAGGACTCATTGGTCGTACTGGAGTCTGACAAAGCTTCCATGGATGTGCCTTCACCAAAGGCGGGGAAGGTTGTGAAGCTGTTAATCAAAGAGGGTGATCAGGTCTCCGCTGGCGCCCTAATTTTAGAATTGGAAACAGCGGCGGTAGAGTCGGCACCCGAGGCTGGTGCGGCTGCTCCGGCCGCTGTGCCTCAGTCGGCTCCGGTTTCAACCCGAGAAACGAATGTCGCCGTTCCCGATATTGGCGGGGCGGAGAATGTGGACGTGATCGAAGTCTGCGTTAAAGTCGGGCAGGAAGTGAAGGAGGGGGAGTCCCTGATTGTCCTGGAGAGCGATAAATCGTCTATGGAAATCCCGTCACCAGCGAGCGGCAAAGTACTTAGCTTGGCGATCAAGGAAGGAGATAAGGTTTCCGCAGGCAGTCCGATTCTGGTGCTGGCAGGCGCTGGTGCGGCGCAGTCCACCACTGCTCCGGCAACAACTGCAGCATCCACTCCGCCGCCCAGTGCATCGCCTCCTGCTGCGGGACCGTCAATATTGGATCTGGTGGTTCCTGATATCGGCGGCGCCGAGAACGTGGATGTGATTGAAATCTGCGTGGCGTTAGGTGCGGAGATCAAAGAGGGCCAATCCCTTATAGTGCTGGAGAGCGATAAGGCGTCCATGGAGATTCCGGCGCCCGCTTCTGGCAAGGTGCTCAGTTTGTCGATCAAAGAAGGCGATAAGGTTTCCAAGGGAGCGGCCATAGGCAAGCTCCAGGTGGTAGGCGCCAATCCGGTGTCAGCGGTATCGCAGCCCACTCCCGCTGCGGCTTCTCCTTCTGCACCGACCAAGGCCGCTGCACCTACACCAATACCGGACTCCGAAATTTCAACGAAGTCCAGTGCCGATGTGTATGCAGGGCCGGCCGTGCGCAAACTCGCGCGTCAATTAGGGGTCGGTTTGAATGAGGTTAAATCGTCTGGCCCGCGCGGCCGTATCCTAAAAGACGATGTACGCAAATTCGTTAAGAATATTATGGAGAACCGCTCAAAATCAGGTGGCGGGGCCATCGTATCCGGCTCTGGAATTCCGCCGATTCCCACTGTCGATTTCGCCCAGTTTGGTGAAATTGAAATGGTGAAAATGAGCAAGATAAAAAAAGTCACCGCTGCGAACATGGCGCGAAACTGGCTGAATGTGCCTCACGTTACCCAATTTGATGACGTCGATATTACGGAGATGGAAAACTTCCGCAAGGCAATGAAGGATGATGCGGAAAAAGCCGGCGTGAAACTGACGCCGCTGCCGTTTTTGCTCAAAGCCTGCGCTGCGGCATTAAAGGCAGAGCCTGCGTTTAATGTGTCTCTGCACAGCGACGGTGAGCATATTGTGCAGAAAAAATATATTCACATAGGCATGGCGGTGGATACGCCCAATGGACTGGTGGTGCCGGTAATTCGCAATGTGGATCAGAAGGGTTTGTTTGAGCTTGCGGCAGAAGCGACAGCCTTGGCAAAAAAAGCGCGCGATGGCAAGCTTTTGCCGAAGGAAATGCAGGGGGGATGCTTCACTATCTCCAGTCTCGGCGCAATTGGCGGCACCGGCTTTACACCCATAGTGAACGCACCTGAAGTTGCAATCCTGGGTGTATCACGCGCGGACATCAAGCCAGTGTGGGATGGTAAAGCGTTTGTGCCGCGCCTGATGTTGCCTTTGTGCCTCTCCTATGACCACAGGGCAATTAATGGTAGTGATGCAGGGCGTTTTCTGACCTATCTCGGAGGGCTTTTGACCGAAGTGCGTCGGTTGCTGCTCTAACATCGACTGAAATAAAAAAGGCCGGCTTTTAGCTGGCCTTTTTTATTTCCAAATTATTTAGTTTTTATAACCCTTGGGATTATTTTTTTGCCAATTCCATGCGTGGCGAATCATGTCATCCAAGTTGTGCTCACAGCGCCATCCTAATTCTTGTCGCGCTTTGTTGGAATCGGCGTAACAAGTGGCGATATCACCTGCACGACGCGGCACAATCTTATAAGGTATTGGCTGACCAGATATTTCGCGAAATTTTTCGATGATTTCCATCACGGAATAACCGCGACCCGTGCCCAGATTAAAGACATGTAAACCGGCTGGATTGTTATTGAGGTGTTCCAGTGCCTTGATATGACCCGCACCCAAATCCAATACATGGATGTAATCGCGCACCCCTGTTCCGTCGGGTGTTTTGTAATCATTTCCGAATACGTTGACTGCCGGTAATTTGCCTGACGCAACTTGGGCCACAAATGGTAGGAGATTGTTGGGAATGTCGTTGGGATCCTCACCAATAAGGCCAGACGGATGGGCGCCTATGGGATTGAAGTAGCGCAGCAATGTGATGCTCCAGAAGTCTGGTTGTGACTTCTGTAAATCCGACAGAATCTGCTCCACTATGAGTTTGCTGCGACCATAGGGATTGGTGGCTCCGGTGCGGCTATTCTCCATAATCGGGACGGATTCCGGGTCGCCATAGACGGTCGCGGAGGAACTGAATACCAGTTTGCCGCAATGGTATTTCGCCATGATTTCACACAGGGAAATAGTGCCAGTGACATTATTGTGGTAATAGGTCAGGGGAACCTGGTTGGATTCACCTACGGCTTTGAGTCCGGCAAAATGAATAACGGCATCGATTTTGTGTGATTGGAAAATCGCCTCCAATGCGGTTTTATCATTAATGTCGGCCTGAATCAGGATTAGAGATTTTCCTGCGATCTGTTTTACGCGATTGACGGCTTCTGGGTGGCTGTTTCGGAAATTATCTACCACCACTATGTCGTAACCGCTTTGCAACAAAAGCACACATGTATGTGACCCGATAAAGCCCGCACCGCCCGTAACCAGAATTGCCATTAAACCTCCCGATTTACCGATTCTATTTGAATGAGTTTTTAACATAGATCCAGGGTCAATCATCCACAAACTTCGCGCATAAAAAAAGCCCTGGCATTACTGCCAGGGCTTTTATTTATTTGGCTCCGCCTGCTGGGCTCGAACCAGCGACCTAATGATTAACAGTCATTTGCTCTACCGACTGAGCTAAGGCGGAATGTCTCATTGCGAAGCGCTTATACTAATGCGCTTCAATTTTTCTGTCAACCTTCAACCGTTTTAAATGCCTGATTTTAAAGCTATTTATTGCCTAAAAATCAAACTTCGATTGGTAGGACCGAGCGGACTCGAACCGCTGACCCCCACCATGTCAAGGTGGTGCTCTAACCAACTGAGCTACGGTCCTATGTTGAGGCCGCGTATTCTAGCGATGCCCTAGCGTCCGGGCAACTCTTTTTTGCCAGAAATCAGAACGCTTTGAGTGCCGCAGCGCCCAATGCGGCCTGATAAATAATCTGCGTAGCGCGTGACCATACGGTCAGCTTGTCGATGCGATCAGTTTCCAGGGGTACTACAATAGTATCGCCGGGTTGGATGTGGTCTTTACTCCCCCTGAACCACGAAGAGTGCTCGGGCTGCATTACACTGCCATTGGCTTTAACAATATAGACTCTCTTTTCATCCGCATTTTTTTTGTAGCCACCTGATCTTTCAATGTAGGTGGTCGCGTCTAAAGTACTATTATAAAAATGTGATGTCGGGTATTGCACTTCGCCAACGACTGTTACGGATGGTTTAAATCGCGGAATCGTAATCGTATCCCCGTTTTCGAGCTGAAAGTCGTGGTTAACAGGATTTTTAAGTATAGCGGGCAAGTCTATTACCATGCGCCCAAGTGGCTTGATGGCGTTGAGATTTTTTAAAAGCTGCTCCGCGTCTTCCGGAGTAATTTCGTCTTGTCCCGTTGAGGTGGTTGCAGTGCGAGCGGCTATGTCGCTGCGCAGCTTATCCTTTAATTCGGTCAACCTTTGTTGTTCCAGATCGCGCAGTTCCTGGCGAGAGAAAACCGCTCCCAAAGCATAGGCATGTGGAGTCAAGCCTCCTGACCGTGTCAGCACGTTCAACAACGTCTCCCCTGGCAATATGGTGTAAGTTCCGGGGAACATAACCTCACCCAATATTTCAACAGTTTCTTTCTGTTTCCATAGCGGGATTTGTTTAATCCGCAGCGTGTCTCCAGGATAGAGAGAGACGGCCTTACCTGATAAATCCACATTGATGTGAATGACCATCCTTTGACGTTGTTCGTCTATATCGTAGCGGGTGATTTCACCGTCGGTATCAAAAGCGCTTTCAGTTAAACCACCGGCCAAGCGGATTAACTCGGTTGTGGTCATTTCGTTAGACAGAGGATATATACCTGGAAATCGGACGCTTCCGTTTACCGCAACCGTCTTTTTTCGTTCGTTGAATCGCGCTTGGGCCTCTAATTGTTTAACGACATCTGCAAGTTGTTCATCACGCTTGTCCTCGTAGTTAAAAATCTGAACAACGTCGAAGGGCTGGAGTAACGGGTCGGCATCAGAGCCGGGCTTTTGCCATGATTCAGTGGGTGAAAATAATATGACTTCCACCCGCCGTGTTTCAGCACTGAATCTTTGAATTAGCGCCACGTCGATATCTGGATTTTGCAGCAGGTCGCGCGGTGTTGGAATCAAATGGGTAAATCGAAGCGCATCACCCCAAGATCTGGGGCCAGGACGTTTTACATGTCCTGACAAGGTAACTTGATTATTGACGAACTCGAGTTTAGAGGCAATGGAGAGCAGATCCCCATCATGCAGCTGAAAATGCTTTCCCCCCGCAGTCGAGAGATCTACATTGATTAGAGTTTTTTCGCCAAAATTGTCGTGGCGGACCAGATAGGAAATTGGCAAATAGGCATCATTCGTGAGTCCCCCGGCGAGTTCGATAACGGTATTGATCATTGCATCGTTTTTTATTTCGTAAATGGCGGGTCTTTTCACTTGTCCTGTCACGCCTACAGTTTTGCCCATAGGCGGCACGAATATCACGTCTCCAGGCAATAATCTTGAATCTTTGGATGTATCACCTTGCAGCAACAGGTCGTAGAGATCTAACGACGTGATGATTGTGCCGCTGCGCTTGAGCTGGATGTTGCGCAGGCTGCCGACGTCGGTTATGCCTCCACTCGCGAAAATTGCGTTAGTCATGGTGGCTAAGGAGCCCACGGTAAATGAGCCGGGTTTTTGCACTTCTCCCAGAACAAATACCCGGATAGTGCGCAGACTGCCCATGGTGACGGAAGCCCTAACGCCAATCATTTGTTCGCTTGCTATATCCTCCAAAACTTTTTTAGCCTGGGTAAAGGTCAATCCGGCAAGTGTGACGGGACCAATCTGCGGAAATTGAATTTGTCCTTCCCGGTTAAGTACGAGGGAGTGTGAGCGGTTTTCCTTGCCATAGAGTTGAATTACCAATGTGTCGCCAGGACCCATGACGTAGTCCCCAGGTATGGGTATATCGGTGGCGGGGCGGAAAGAATCCAATTGACTTTTGAAAAGGCTGTGACCAAACAGCGGCAGCTTCTTATCTTTTGATTTATCCTCATTCGCGTTTTTGGTCTTATCTTCGCCCTCTGACTCATTTTGGGATGGGTTGGAATCCTGTTTATTTTCCGCTTCCGGCCGAGGAGCTTCATCGGATAATATCGGTTGATTTCCACTTTCTCTCGCGCCGATCAGCGCATTCAAATCTATTCCCGCTGCTTCCGCCATTTGTTGCTGTTCGGCGGGAGACATATTTTTGAATTGCTGAATCTGTTCCGGTGTGGGCGTAAACGAAGCTTGGGCTACGGCTTTGCCGACGAGCATTAGCGCCAATAACATTGAAGGAAGCAGCCGGCTGAAAATCTGTTTCATAAAAACCATTACCAAGAACCTGTGAAGAAGTTTTTTAATAAAGGACTCACCATCGAGAGTGCAGGGTGAGATAGCCGCCGCCGTCTATTGCCTTATCCGCGTAGTAGATGCTGTCGCTATAGTGAAACAACCCCAGCTCCAGCAGCAGATGGGAAGTTATGGGCACTGCAAAGGAGGCTTGTATCCGATCCGTATCACTGTTGCGAAAAGCACTTCCACCTGGCGGTGTCGCATCGCTTCCATCCGTGTTCAAGTGCAGCCTGCTCAGACCGATATTGAAGCGACTGCCGTCACGAAAATACATTTGTCCACGCAACGTATAAGTTTCCGAATCATTATCCGATGATGCGCCAATGGGGCGCTGATGATAGCGGTAGCCGCTGTTATAGATCGAATGTTCATAGGCGACGTTCGCCGCCTTTTTTTCCGATTCGTAAAAATAGACGGTGGTGTTTTGGGCTTCCAGGCTGAAGCGCAAATGTGTTTGTCGCCATAGAGTTTGCATTTCCAGTCCACCCATTCCTATATACCGCGACGGCATGCCTCCGGCTTCGTCTTCGCCAATCATTTGGCCATAAATGCTCCCAGAAATTTCTCCCAAAGCGTAGCTCCAGCGCAAATCAAAACCTGCCAGCTGATTACCGGGCTCATTGGAACCGTCCTCTTCAATACCGGAGCCTCCCCGATTGTCGCGCCCGATCAACAGGTCCATGAAAGTGTCCAGGTCGCCGGGCCGGTCTTCGCCACCCCATACGGCACTGCGTGAGAGTCCAATATCCAATGAACGCAGGGGTTTGAGGTTGATACGCATCCCCCATAAGCGGGCGTGAGCATGGTC
>Ga0164241_10002448_pt1 | contig 20139 bp, 23 predicted proteins | sample OricomyardsoilBY_FD_108780 | JGI IMG/M metagenome (GOLD analysis project Ga0164241, IMG submission 108780) | Backyard soil microbial communities from Emeryville, California, USA - Original compost - Back yard soil (BY) | ecosystem: Environmental > Terrestrial > Soil > Unclassified | place: USA... | reverse complement strand
TGATCGCGCACGTAGCCGACGGCGGGGGCGGCTTCGCCATCGACCTCCAAAAGCCGCGGATCGGTGATGGCGGCAGGTTTGAGCTGCAACGCGGACAACACGGAGCCGACCGCCAAAGCGCGCGCGCTACCTTGCTTGGGGGCAGGCGTGGCGGAGACGACGCCCGCCAACTGCCCTTGGTCATCGAGCAGCGGTCCCCCTTCAGCGCGCGCGATCAGCGGATCGACCTCCAACTGCTGCAGCGCGCCCTCGCCGTCCATGCGCTGAACGACACCCGCGGTGAGCGAAAACGCTCGATCTTCTCTGAGCTCGGAGCCGATGCCGAAGGTGGCCATACCGGCCCGAAGCGGTGCGTCGCGCAACCCCAGGCACGTAGACTCGGTATGCGCGGCCACGTGTAACAGCGCGACGTCCGCCGCGCGATCGAGCGCGACGACCTTCGCCGGCAGCGTTTGTTCGGCCGAAAAACGCACGCGCAGCGGAGCGCGCTCCTCGAGGGTCCTCGCGTTCGTCAAAATCAGACCGTCACCCGACACGATGGCGCCACTGGTCAGGCTGCTGCCAGCTTCGATGAACACCAACGAAGCCGCGGCCGCGCGTGCCGCCTGCGGCAGAGCCAGCCCCGGACGCCGGCATTGCTTGAAGCCGAGCGGCCCGACCACGGGGGCTTTGGTCGGAGCAGACCCGTCACTGAGCTGCAACGCGAAGCGCCGTCGCTGCAACAGCGAGCGCAACGAGCCCTCGACGAGCCCACGACGCAGCTTTTCCAATGAAGAAGCCTGATCGACCGCGCGCGTGATGGTGCGGTACACGGTCACGCCGCGCGCGTCTTGCAGCTCCCACTGGACCGCAATGCGGCACTGCGAGGGCGCCTCGTCGTCGCAAATTTCTTCTCGAACGTAGCCGACGAGGTCGAGCGGCGATGGGCCCGGCTCCGCGCGCTGCGACGTCGCGGCGTCACCGGGTTCGGCGAGGCGATAGCCAACCGCGCTGAGCGCCGCCGCGATCACCCCTTGAAACTTGACGCGCCCCAAGCCGAGCACGTCCTCGGCGCGCGGATCCGTCGTCAAGCCGCCGACACGAAGCGGGCGGAGCACCGTGACCCGCGCCAGCTCTTGCGCAGCCGCGCCCTCGGCGATACTCGTGACCGCGACGACGCCCAACACGAGCGCGAGCACCCGTTGCCGCGACTTTGCGACCAAGCTCATGGGCGGCAGCATAGGCCAAAGCATGCGACCGTGCTATGGCGAGCCCCGTGATTTTCGAGCCTCTCACGCGTGAATACGGCGGGTACATCTTCGATTGCGACGGTACGTTGGCCGACTCCATGGTCGTGCATCATCGCGCCTGGTTGGCCGCGTTTGCGGCGCACGGCGCCGTGTTCGAGTTCGACTGGCCGCTGTTCACCAGTCGCGCCGGCATGACCGTGCCCAACACCGTGCGCGAGCTCAACGCGCAGTTCGGCTTCACGCTCGATCCTGAAGCCGTGGCCACCAGCCAACGCCAAGAGTACGAGCGCTTCTTGTCCACCGTGCAGCCGATCGCCGAGGTCGTAGCGTTCGCTCGCCGCGTGGCCGTGTCGCGCCCCGTCAGCGTGGCGTCCGGCGGTGAGCGACAAATCGTGCGGCGCACGCTCGAGCTGATTGGCTTGGGACAAACCTTCCCCGTCGTCGTCACGGCCGAAGACGTCATCCACGGCAAACCCGCGCCCGACATGTTCTTGCTGGCGGCCGAGCGCATGGGCGTCGCCCCCCGCGACTGCGTGGTGTTCGAAGATAGCGTGCTCGGGCTCGAGGCCGCCAAACGCGCGGGAATGGCGTCTGTGCTGGTGTACCCGCCAAACGTTCGATAGCGTCGTGGCTCAATGCCGGTCCGCAGGCCTCGGGGCTATCTCGGCGAAGACCACACGACGCTGGGTTCCGACATCTTGGCGGTGGCCAAGATCCTCAAGCTACCCGAACAGGTGCTGGGCAAGGCCGAAGCCGACCGACTGAAGACGATTCAACCCGACGGTTGGTACCCGATCGAATGGTTGCTGGGCTTGATGGAGATCTTGGAGGCGCACGTCGGGCCGTACGGCTTGATGCAGCTGGGTCGCAAGCTGTTTCAGATGTCGCATAAAGACCGCGTCGTGCTGGTCGCCAAAAGCGCGCGCGACATCCTGTACGGCATCGACAACATGTATCACCACGCCAACCGCGGCCGCGGCATCGGCGGATGGAAGGTGCTCAAGTTCGAAGCCGGCCTGTGCGAAATCGAAAAGAATACCGCCCACCATTGCGTCATGGAGCACGGCATCCTGACCGAAGCCCTGCTCACGGTCGGCTGCGCCTGCAACGTCACCCAGACCCAATGCTTTTTGGACGGCGCTGACACCTGCATCTACCAAGTAACCACGGCCTTCATCGACCAGCGCTGGTCAGGTGAGCCGCCCAAGCGCTGAGGGGTCAGGGGTCCGTGAGGCTTGGAGGTGAGGGGTGAGGGTTAGCAGGGTGGTGAAGAAAGGAGCGCTGAGAAGGCGCCAAGACTGGCAATGGCCTGTTTGGATGCCCACCCCCGTCCGTCCTCGCCACCTTCGGTGGCTGCGGGCGGCCGACCCCTCCCCAATCGCCGGCTACGCCGGCTCAGGGAGGGGTAACAGCTTGGACAAGCGGACGAGGTCGTAGGCCGCGCCGAGCATGAATCCAGCGAGTCGGTTCTTCGACAAGCCGACGAAGCGAGTCTTGCGGAAGTTGCCTACGGTCTTCGACCAGCCGAAGATTTCTTCGACACGTTTGCGTATGCGTTGACTCACTGCATAGCCGGCCCGGCCAGCCGTACGTGCATCGATGGCAGAGCCACCGCGTGCTTTGAGATTCTGTGCGACGTGCGGCGTCACGTGCCGTTTGCGACATTCCGCGACGAAACGGCGATCATCGTAACCCTTATCGCCGCCCAGCGTGACGCGACGTTCAGCGCATGAGCAAAGTAGGAGAGATTGGCGGCAGTATTTCTGGCTCTTGCGGGTAAGTCGAGCTTCCGGATCGGGTCCGATTTTATCCATCCCCGATCGCGGTGTCGATCCATTGCCACCCCTCCCTGAGCGCGCGGAGCGCGCGATTTGGGAGGGGTCGGCCGCGCGCAGGCCGAAGGCCGAGCACGGACGGGGGTGGGCATCCCATCGTCCCACACCCGTTGTATGCTCAGCCCTACCGGGCCTTTTTCACCACCCTGCTAACTCCTCGCCCCTCACCCCTTCCTCACGCGCGCACGCCGCGGCCGCGCTTGCCGATGCGGTAGACGAACGCGAGCACCTCGGCGACGGCGGCGTAAAAATCGCCGGAAATGACGCGACCCACGCGCACTTTTTCGGCCAAGCCGCGCGCGAGCGGTACATTTTCCACCATCGGGATGCCCATCTCTTTGGCGAGCTTCTTGATGTGTTGGGCGACCTCGTCGTAGCCCTTGGCCACGACGACGGGTGCGCCTTCAGCGGGATGGTACCGGAGCGCGACCGCGACGTGGGTCGGATTGGTGACGATGACGGTGGCTTCCTTGATCGCCTTGCGAATGCCGCGCTTGGCGAGCTCACGAGCGCGCTGGCGCTGGCGCTGCTTGATTTGCGGGCTGCCCTCTTGGTTCTTGTTTTCGTCTTTGAGCTCTTGCCGCGACATCTTGATGGATTTTTCGTGCTTCCACCACGACTGCGCGTAATCGATGATCGCCAACACGCCGAGCGCGAACGTGCACCACACCGCGACCTTGAAGGTGACGGCGCCGATTTGCACCGCCGCCATCGACAGCGTGCCGCGCGACGCCACCGCCAAGCGCGCGAACTCCCTTTCCAGCACCAGATACGCCACCCAGGCCACCACACCCACGCGCAGAACGCCGAGGCCGACGTTCATGGCGCCTTCTTTGGGGCTGAACAGCTTCTGCAGCTTGCCCAGAGGCTCCAGGCGCTCGAACTTGGGCTCCAGGGCTTCGAAGCTCGGGTGAAAGCCGGCTTGGATGAAGCCAGCCGCGATGCCGGCCGCGCACGCCAAGAGAGCGATCGGCATGCACGCCATCATCAGCACCTTCATGGTCTGCGACAGCACCACCGTCATGTCACCGCGAACCAACATTTGCGGATCGTGAAAGCACAACAGACAGAATTCGCGCAGCTCCCCCGCCAGATCGCCCCACGAGCCGTTGATGACCAGCAAGGCCGCGACCGTCGCCGCTACGGCGCCGAAGTCGCGCGCGCGCGCAAACTGGCCGTCGTCGCGCGCCTTCTTGCGTCTATCTGGGGATGGGTCCTCTGTTTTCTCGCTGTCGTCTTCATCGGACATCGGTCAGGGTCCCCTCACCGACAGCACCAAAGCCTCGATGCGCTCACCGGCGCGCGACATCTCGGCCGCCACGTCATAGCCGAAATCGGGCAACGTCAAAAACAGCAGCAGTGCGCCAACGCCGGTCGTGACCGCGAAGCCGATGGAAAACACCTGCATCGCGGGGGCCGCGCGCGAGACGAACGCCAACGCTACCTGCGTCACCAACAGCACGGCCAAAATCGGGATCGAAAGCTTGATGCCGGTCGTGATGGCATCGTTCGTGAGCAGCATGACCAGCTCGGTCAGGTTGCTGATGGAATGAATCGACCCCGCCGGCACCGCCCGAAAGCTGCCGATGACGGCGCCAATCACCACCCGATGCAATCCGACCAAAACCCCCAGCAACATCGCCAAATTGCGCAAAATACTGGTGATCGCGTTTTGACTGGCGTGCGACATCGGGTCGAAAATTTGCGCCACGCCCAGGCCCATCATCGGCGCAATTTCTTCGCCCGCGACCTCCACCGCCGCGACGATCAAGCGCGGCACCCAGCCGATGGCGATGCCGAGCACGAGCTCGTTGATCGCGCCCACGGCCAGACTCATCAGCGGACCCTCGCTGACCGGCACCTGCCCGAATTCACCGTGCGAAGCCAGCGTGAGTAGCACGACCAGCGCCGCTTTGACGCGGTTGGGCGACTGCGTGAAGCCGAGCGGGGCGACGATGATCATCCCCGAGATGCGCACCGCCTCGAGCACGAGCAGCGCGGCTTCGTTTTGGAGCAAAGTCTCGAGCCCCGCCATGACTCATGCCCTCGTCAACGGGTCACGTCCGCGACGTTCTGGATCGCGCGCGTCGTGTATTCGACCAGCTGATTCATGCTCCAAGAGCCGAGCACCGCGAACGTGATGCCGACGGCCAAGAGCTTGCTCACGAAGCTGATCGAAGCCTCGTTCACCTGGGTCGCCGCCTGCAAAATGCCGACGATCAACCCCGCCACCAGCGCTGCGAACAGCGCCGGGCCCGAGACCAAGCAACAAATGAAAATTGCATTCCGAAACAGCTCGACCGCGCCGTCGGTAGTCACTTCGCACCTCCAACGAGCGCAAGGCCGAAAGAACAGGAAGGCGAGAAGGCGGGAAGACCGTTACCTCGCGCTCGTGCTCCCTCGCAGGTCACGTGTAACTCCGCAGGATTGAGCCGCACACGAGGTTCCAGCCGTCGACCAGCACGAACAGCATCAGCTTCAAGACCAAAGCGATGGTCGCGGGCGGCACCATCATCATGCCCATGCTCATCAAGAGCGAGGCGACGGCCAGGTCGACGACCAGGAACGGCAGCAAGATGATGACGCCCATCTGAAACGCCGTCGTAAGCTCGGAGATGACGAACGCGGGCATGGCGAAGCGCAGCGGCACGTCATCTGGACCCTGCGGCAAAGCGGTCGCGGTGGCGTCGTAGAACAACTTGAGATCGGCTTCGCGCGTCTGCCGCAGCATGAAGCGCTTCAGCGGAACCGTGCCCGCTTCGAACGCCTGAACGTCGGTCATTTTCCCGGACATGTAAGGCTCGATCGCCACCGTCTTGATCTGGTCGACGACGGGCGACATCGTAAATAGCGTCAGGAACATCGAAAGCCCGATGATCACCTGGCTGGGCGGGCTCGACTGCGCGCCCACGCCTTGGCGCACGAACGACAGCACCACCACCGTGCGCACGAAGGACGTCGTCGTCAGGATGATCGCCGGCAGCAGGGCCAGCAGCGTGAGGACGAGCAGGACCTTCAGCGGCGGCGCTAGTGAGCCTTGCTCGATCAGCGACGGGACGTTGCCGATGGTCTGGGTAGCGCTGCTAGGGTTCATGAGCGCGGTCCGGACAAGCGCCGAATGAGACCCTGAGCCTGGCCTTCGACGTCGAGCATGCGGACGTTCGGGGTCGGAGCGACCGGCTTGCCGCCGACCGTGTCGTGGGTCTCGGCGGCGAGAATCGAAGCGGCGTCGGTCTCGGGCGCGCTGGGGCCCGGACGCTTTCCGAAGGCCGACTTGAGGAGCTCCGAGAATCCGGGCTTGACCGGCTCGGGGGTCACGGTGCGCACGGCAATGGCGGCGCCGCGCAGCGCGGAAGTGGCGACGCGCCGCGCGGGCTCGCGCACTTGCTCACGCTCTTCCTCCTCGATTTCATCGATGAAGGCCAGCCGCTTGACCGACGAGTCGGTGACGCCCAGCAGCATCTGTCTCCCCGCCACCGAGATCACGACCGCGTGCGCCTTGGGACCAATACGAGTCGAAGACACGACCGACAGCCTCTTGGGCGACGGAGCGCGTTTGACCTCGATGCCGCGCCCGCGGCGCTTGAGGTACAGCGTGGCCGCGCCCAACGTGCCGAGCACGACCAGCAAGCCCACCATGCGGCCCAGCGACGGAATCGCGGACCGACCGCTGGCCACGGGCTTGGGAGTCGGGCGTGCCGCCAACCAACTGGGCGCTTTGCTCGGTCCGGCGACGGGTGCCGGCGCGACGACCGGCGTCACGGGCTCGGCCGCGACGACTTGCGCCGCTGCCTCCTCCGCCGTGGGCGGTCCCATCGGTACGAGCGGCTCCGCCAAGGTGGGCGTCGCGACCGCCAAACCCGCTGCCACGACGGCAGCGTGGAAAGCTTGGCGCAGGGGTGTCATTCCTTTGAACCTCGAGCACCGCGTTCATCGCCGACGAGGACCTCGGTCAGACGAATTCCGTAGCGCTCCCCGACCACCACCGCTTCGCCGCGAGCGATGAGGCGGTTGTTGACGTAGACGTCGAGCGGCTCGCCGTTGGCCTTCGAAAGCTCCAAGATCGACCCCGGACCCAGCCGCAAGACCTCGCCTATCTTCGCGGTTTTACGGCCCAATTCGATGGTGACCTCGACCGGCACATCCATCACGAAGCTGAGCGTGTCGCTCCCTCCGCGGTTGGGAGTCAGGTCGGCCGGCGGCGCCGAAAGGGGCGTCACGGAACGCGGGTCGGGTGGAGCTTCCTGGCCCTGGTCCCGGGGGCCGCGCGCGTTCGGTTCGTTCATACCGACGCTTACTTCAATCTTCGTGCCGACCCCGAATCTCGACCGAGACCTGTCCACGCGAGATCACGGGGGCTCCCCGAAATTTCTCGACGCCGCCGATGCGCACGATGACCGGGTCGTCGACGGCGGTAGCCAAGCGCAAGACTTGTCCCACTTCCAGCGACAGGACCCGACGCAGACCCAGCCGTACGCGGCCGAGCTCGGCTACGACTTCGACCGGTACCTCGCAGATGGCTTCCTCCATCCGTGGGTCGTTGGCCTCCTCACCCTCGTCGTCCTGGCCCTTCGACGCGCTCTCGAGCGCCTCGGCGCCCATGGCGATGGAAATCCGCGCGTCGCCGGCGATGCCTTCGAAGGCGCACTCGGCACGCAAGCCGTCGGCGAAGTTGGCGTCGCGCTCGTCACCGGCGGGAATGCTGCGGGCGGAGGTGGCGCGCAGCGCGATGCCGACCTCGCCCTTCACGGCGTCCGCAAAATCTTGAGCCAGACGGCGGGCGAGCTTGCCGACCAGCGCCGCCTGCGCCAGCGTCAAATCAGCACCAATTCCGCTGGATGCGTTCTTCTCACTGCCGCCCAGCGCTCCTTCCAGCATCACGCTGAGGGCCTCGGGGCCGAGCGAGAGGCAGGCCCAGGCTGGACCTTCTTCCGCTTCCAACAACACCTCGAACACCGGGCCGCGCTCGACGACGCGCTCAGCGCCGAGATCGACGATGCACACCGGCTCTGGTACCAGGCGCGCTCGGCGCTTGACCAGGAAAGGTAGAGTCTTGCGAGCGCCGCGCGCAAAGCGCTGGGCCACGTGACTCATTGCGTACATGGCACCTTTGAGGTGCCGCTCTCGCCCCGTGAGGTCGACTCGCCTCAGGTTATCTTCAGCTTCGGCGAAGGCTGGCATCTGGTGCCCTTTACTGGGCTACGAAATCGGTAATGACGACACGCTTCGCTCGTTTTTTACCCACCGCCAAGATGATCTCTTTGTTCAGATCTTTGACGACTTGGGTAAAATTCTTGGGGTCGGAGAGTTGCTCGAAGTCGCGCGTGCGAAAGTATCCAATCGCGGCTTCCCGAGCCCGCGGCACGTAGGCCTTGAATTCGGCTTCTTTCGTGCCTTCGACGAGCTCGATGCTCAAGCCCACTTTGATGTGGCGGAGGTTGCCGTCGGCCGAGCGCGTGTCCACGACGATGGCTTCCAGGCCTTGAATCTCGTGTACGTCGCCCGCCTCTTTTTTGGGCTTTTCGGCGTCCTTTTCTTCGTCGGACGCTTCCGCGTCGTCCCCTTTTTCGGAGCTTTCTTCGGGCGCCGCCTCTTCTTCACCCTCGGCCGGTTTGTGCGCGGCCTTGTCGCCGCCACCGAGGTACTTGGGAGCGAGTACGGCTCCTGCCGCCCCAGCACCCAAGATGAGTGCTAGGGCGACAAGTATACCGACGAGCTTTCCCTTGCCCTTCTTTTTCTCCACCGGCTTGGGCTCCGAGGCTTCTTCCGACATCTCCGTACTTTCAGAGCTGGGAACTACGCTCGCCCCTCATCAACGCTTGATGTTGATGAGCTCTTGCAGCATTTCGTCTGCAGTGGTGATGGTCTTGGAGTTCGCAGAGAAAGAGCGCTGATGTTGAATCAGGCCCACGAACTCTTCGGCCAAGTCCACGTTCGAGCCTTCGAGCGCGCCCGCCGAGGTCGCACCGCGACCACCGCTGCCAGCCGTGCCCATCGCGGCCGTACCGGAATCGCGCGTCTCGATCCACAAGTTCTGACCAGCGCGGCCGAGGCCGTCGTTGGAGCGGAACTTGGCGACCGCGAGCTGCGCCATCGCGATCTTCTGGCCGTTCGTGTACAGGCCTTGAACGACGCCGGTGCCGTCGATGGCGACGCCGGAGAAGTCACCGGACGCATAACCGTCTTGAGACTGGCTCGACACGTTCGATTTGCCCGCAAACTGCGTGGTGCCGTCGAGGCCGGTGCCGCCGTCGGCGATCGCGGTACCAAAGTTGATGGAGATGGCTTGGCCAGGCGTCGCCCCGATGAAGTCCGCCACGACCGGAACCGTCTCGGTGAAGGTGTCCAGCGCGCCGTTCGTGGTGAACGCCAGCGTGCCACTGCCGATTTCCGAGTTCTGACCGGCGACGCCGCCGGTGACGTCGGCGCCGTCGGTCAGCACGTGGTAATCCCACGAGTTGGCCACGGTGTCCGACTTGCGGAAGTAAACGTCGGCCGTGTGACCATTACCGAGCGAGTCGTAAACGGTCATCGTGGTCGAGAAGTTGGCGGTGTTGGCTGGGTTCTGGGGATCCCAGGGGTTGGCAGCGACGACGGGCGGACCCGCGGAGCCGGCCGTAGACAGCGCAATCGCCGCCGAGTCGAGGTTGGCGGTGATTTCGAGACCCTGGGTGGCGCGCGCCGGCAAAGCTGCCGTCGGGGCCATGATGTCCGAGATGGAGGCGTCGAACGTGCCGTCGCCGTTGGCCAAGTAACCCTGGACCTTGAGGCCCGCCGGGTTGGTCAAGGCACCATCCTGGTCGATCTTGAACGTGCCCGCACGGGTGTAGAAGTTCGACGTGAGACCGTCGACCGTGCCCTTGACGACGAAGAAGCCGTCGCCGTTCAGCGCGACGTCCGTCGACACGCCCGTGTTCTGCAGCGTGCCTTGGGTGAACATCTGTTGGATGTCGCCCACGCGGACGCCCGAGCCCGGCATGGACGATGACGTCCCGGCGAGGATCGAGTGACCAAGCACGTCTTCGAACAGGGCACGCTGGGCTTTGAAGCCAGTCGTGTTGACGTTCGCGATGTTGTCGCCGACCACGCCTAGGGCTTCGCCCTCGGCGCGCAGGCCAGATACGCCCGAATACATTGCTCTCAGAACCATGGAGCCCTCCTAAAAAAGGCTATTGTTGTTACGGTGTTTGTGGTGGAGATTCGACCCGGAGAAGGTCGCTTACTGGTGCATTCACTCCGTTCGACAGATGTAGAACGGGGTAACCTTTGTCGAAAGCAACACCAGTGATGGTGCCGCTCGTTTCTTGAGAGACGACGACCGTTCCGCCATCGGCGTCGGTCGATCTGATCGCGACTGCGTACGTACCCTGGGGCTGTACGATGCCGTCGTCGCTCTTGCCGTCCCAAGTAATGCGGGAGATGCCCGCGGGGCGCCCGCCAAGATCGAGCGTGCGCACGACCTTGCCATTGGCGTCTTGAATCTGAATGGACGTGTTGTCGGAGGCGCGGTCTTGCGTGAACGCCATCGGCGTCGCCAGGCCGGAGCCGTCGGTGGTGATGAGCGAGCCTTTGACGGTCGCGACCTGCCCCACCATGTTGATGACGTTCGAGTTCGCCATACCCTGGTTTTGCAGCATCATCTGGTTGAGCTTGTCGTTGACGCCCATCGACTGCTCGAGGGACGAGAACTGCGCGAGCTCGGCCACGAAGGCGGAGTTGTCTTGCGGCTTGAGCGGGTCTTGATTCTTCAGCTGCGCGACCAGCAGCTTGAGGAAGGCGTCGCGACCCATCGCGGGGTTACTACCGAGCGCGCTGCTCAGGGCGGCGGCGCTGGTGGTGGTGTTGTTTACGGGGGCGACCATTGGATTAACCGATCAGAGTCAGACGCTTGCGATTTCGTTTTCGATCCGTCTCGGGGTTTTGCTCGGCGCCTTGCGGGGCGGCGGGCTTGGGTCCCGATGGGCTCCCACGACGTTGTGCAAGGACGGTGCCGACTTCGGAGGCGGCCACCACATTGAGTGATTGGACGGTGATCCCCACCCCTTCGAGAGCGGTGCGCAGGGCACGCGCATCCGGCAACACGGAGCTCACCAAGTGTTGGTTTTCCATGCCGATCACGACGCGCAGCTCGCCGTCTTGGCGGTCCAAAGTGACCTCCAATTCGCCCAACGAGCCGCCATCCACACGCAACACCATGCGTTCCGAGGCGCTCGCTTCGGCCGGCGCGCCGCCCGCCGTTGGCGCCATGACGCTGCCAGGTGTCAGATCGCCGGCACTGGGGTGCCAAGCGCTCGGCGGCGCGCTCGGCGCCTCCGTGGAGGCCAACGGCAACGCTCGAGCCGCGGTGACCTGTTGGGCGAGCGCCACCCACAAAGCCGCTGCCGCTTCGCCATCGCGATCGTGGCGCGCTTCTTCGCGTTCCACCACGCGCGGAGCCGCGTTCAGGCCGCCCGCCGATGTACCGCCGCTATTCACTTGTCGGACTCCGTGCGTCGGAAACGCAGCGACGACAGCTCGTCCTCGAGGCGGCGTTCGACGCGCTGAGCCGTGTCATCTTCTTGTTTCTGAATGCGCTCGGACAAAAGCTCGACCTTCTTCAAATCGGTGCGGGCGTGCAGCACCGCGCCTTGGGCCTTCTGGGTCGCGACCAGCGCGCGGGCGGCGTCGACGCGGGCTTTTTCGTGGTGCAAACGGCGATTGGCCAGCCATTCGTTGGCTTCGATCCAGCTCATGGCGCTGAGCGCTTCGCCCTCTTCGGCCAGCTTGAGCCGGGACTCGGAGGCCTGCTGGAGCTCGATTTTCTTTTGCTCTTCCGCCGACAGCGCGCGGGCCTCGGCGGCGCGCTGGCCCGCCAGCTGCTGAACGCGCTTGTCGAGCTCCTTTTCACGCAGCGTCACGACCTTTTCGATGCGGGTACGACGCGGGCTCATTTACGACCCCCTCGGGCTTGAGGCTGTTGTTGGGCCAAGGCCGCGAGCTGGGCCAGGTGGCGCAAGCTGTCTTCGATGCGCGAGCCGTCGGTCACCTTCTGGCGCAGAAAGTTGTCGATGTGCGGCTGAGCCGCGACCGACACGTCCACGCGCGGGTCACTGCCGGCCACGTACGCGCCGACCTGAATCAGGTCCTGCGCGTCGCGATAGGTAGAGAGCATGTCCCGCACGCCAGCGGCGTTGCGCATCACGATCTCGGGCGCGATCTCGGGCGCCAAGCGCGAGATGCTGGCCAGCACGTCGACGGCCGGGAAATGCCCCTTCTCGGCCAAGCCGCGCGACAACACGATGTGACCGTCCAAGATGCTGCGCACGGCGTCGGCGATCGGGTCCGACAGGTCGTCGCCTTCGACGAGCACGGTGTACAGCGCGGTGATGACGCCGGCGCCCGGACCGGTGCCGGCGCGCTCGAGCAGCCGCGGCAGCGCCGCGAACACGCTCGGTGGGTAGCCCTTGGTGGCCGGAGGCTCGCCGGCCGCGAGCGCGGCTTCGCGCATGGCCATGGCGTAGCGGGTGACCGAGTCCATCACCAACAGCACGCTCTTGCCCTGGTTACGGAAATACTCGGCGATGGCGGTGGCCGATTCGGCGCCACGCGCGCGAACCAAGGGCGGCATATCGCTCGTGGCCGCCACCACCACGCTCTTGGCCAGCCCCTCGGGGCCGAGCGAGGCGCGGATGAAGTCGTTCAGCTCGCGACCGCGTTCGCCGATCAGACCGACCACGTTCACGTCCGCCTGCGACGTGCGGCAGATCATGCCGAGCAGGGTGCTCTTGCCCACACCGGCGCCGGCGAAGATGCCCATGCGCTGGCCGACGCCCAACGGCAGCATCGCGTCGATGACGCGCACGCCGGTCGACAACTGCTTGTCGATTGGCCGGCGGCCGAACGCCGGCGGCGGCGGAGCGTTCATGGGCATCACGCGCTCGGCCTCGATTTCGGGACCGCCATCGAGGGGGCGGCCGAAGGAGTCGACGACGCGGCCGAGTAGCCCGAACGAAACCGGCACCGTCGCGCCGCGAGCCAAGCGGATGGCGCGAGCACCGGGCCGAATGCCGACGAGCGGGCCGAGCGGCGTGGTCAAGAGCCGGCCGCCGCGGAAGCCGACGACCTCGACCTCCAGCTGCGAGCCCGAAGCGTCGCGGACGCTGATGGTGTCGCCGACGGCGGCGTTGATGCCGCCGACCTCGACGATGAGTCCCACCACATCCGACACCACCCCCTCGGGGTTGTGCACGGCCGCGGTCTGACAACGCTCAATGAGTCGGTCGAGCACGGCCCGCTGCTTTGCAAGCACCGCGCCGTGAGGGGTGAGGCGTTAGGGGTGGTTGCGAGCTCGCGCTCGCTCGGTTGTCCACCAGCGCCGCGCAACAACGCGCTCTCCTCTCCCCCTCCGCCGACCAACCCCTCGCCACCTCCGCCGACCAACCCCTAACCCCTCAATCCTCACCCCTAAAGTCACTCAGCAGGCTGCGAATCGGGCCGCAACGCGTGCAGCAGCGTCGCCAACCGCGTCTCCACGGACTCATCGACCTGACCCAAATCCGTCTCGACCAAGCACGCGTGGTCAGGCAGCTGCGGCTCGACGCGCACTTCGGCGCGGGCGCCGCGGTCGAGCAGGCGTTGCTCGATCATCGCGCGCTGCCCTTCGAATCCCTGCCCTAGGCGAATCACGACTCGATCGTGCTTGCCCAACGCGTCCAGTCCCTCGCGAACCAGGTCGCACACGAGCTCCGGATGTAGGCTGATCTCACGCGCGATCACCCGGCGGGCGATCACCGCCGCCAGCTCCGCCAACTGGCTGGCGGTCTGCTCGAACACCCGTTGACGCTCGTGGATCAACAACTCCACGGCTTCTTCGAACGCGTGGGTGAGCTCGGGATCGATCAGAGGGGCGGCCGCCGGTACCGACGTGAGCGGGCCCGGTTCGACCGCCGCAAACGCATCCGGGGGCGGCATCGTCGGCGGCCTGTGAACGGCGGCCTCCGACGGGCGCATTGAACGCCGCTCTTGTTGCGGCATTTCGCCCAGCTCTTGGCGGACCGCGTCCACGAACTCCGACGGCAGACGCGGCGGCTTCATCGACGGCGACTCGCGCTTGCTGGCGGCGCGTTGCGACGACGGTAGCCAACTGGGCTGGCGGCGCGCAGTCGCAGGGACTTGGGCAAACTTCGCGCGGCGGGGAGCTTCGGGCATGGGGTCGGCTTCAAACCATCGCATTGGCATTGTTCTCGAGTGAAATCGTGCCCTCGGCGTCGAGCCGGAGCGCCACTTCCACGATCTCGCGCTGCGCCGCTTCCACGTCGGAAAGCCGCACGCCGCCCATGATTTCCATGTCTTCTTTGATGCGCTCGGCCGCGCGCTTCGACATGCTGGCAAAAATGTGAGTCTTGAGCACTTCCGACGCCGTTTTCATGGCCATCGTCAGGCGTTCGACCGGCACGCTCTCGAGCAGCGAGCGCAGCGCGCGGGCGTCGAGAGCGTTCAAATCCTCGAAGGTGTACATGGCCTTGCGGATCTCGCCGGCCAGCTCGGAATTGCCTTCTTCGATGCCCGCCAGCAGCTGCTCGCCCGTCTCGCGGCCGAGCCGACGCACGAGCGCGGCCGAACGGGCAATGCCGTTCACTTCCATCACTCCGCCGGACTGGGTGATCGGCAACTCCGCGGAGAGCGCGGTGGCGACGTCTTCCAGCAGGCTCGACGGCACCTCGCTCATCGTGCCCAAACGTTCCAGAATCGCGGCGCGCGAGCCCTCCGGTAACGCTTCGAGCACGCGCGCAGCCTTCTCGTTGTCGAGCTGCGACAAGATCGCGGCCACCAGCTGCGGATGCTCGTTTTCCATCACCGAAGCCAGCGCCGACGGCTCGGCCTGCGCGAGGCGCTCGAGGGCGGTGGCCTCGGTTTCGAGGAAGATCTGCTGGGCGGCAGGCTCACCGAGGGCGTTGCCGGCCAGTTTGCGCAGGTAACGCATACCGCCCTTGGGCACCGCCACCGCGCTACGGCTCTTGTCGATGAACTCCGCGTACAGCCCGTCCAGCGAGCTCGTCGGCACGGCGCGCAGCCCCGCCGCCGCGTCGCGGAGCTTCTTCACGTCCTCCGCGTCCATTTCGGCCAGGATTGGTCCTGCCGTCGCTTCGTCGAGCGAGAGCAGCATCAACACGGCTTTCTGGGGTCCGGTGAGCGCCGAAGGTTGCATTCCGCGTCCCGGGCTCTTGCGATTTACGTGCCGTGCTTAGGCCGCCGAGGAGGCGGGCAGCGCAGCCGGTTCCTCGGTGAGCCAGGCCTTGAGCACGACGGCCGCCGTCGCCGGATCCTTAGAGGCCAGCTCCAAGGCATGGGCGCGAATTTCTCCGGCAACCTCGGGCTCTTCCAGCAAGCGCCGGCGCTCGGCTTCCGGCAGCGAAGCCGCCGCTTCGGCGCGCTCCTGACCCGAAGAGAGCTCGGCCAAGACCCGCAGCGGATCGACCAGGGCCGGCGCCTCGGGCAGCGGGACCGGCTTCTTGGTCCGGAATACGAGCACCAAGGTCCCTAGAACCGCCACCAGCGCCAGCGCGGCCATGGCGTAGGGCAACCAAGGCTTGTTGCTGAAGAAGCCGACGGGGCCCGCTACGTCGTCGCCGTCGAGCTTGGCGAACTGGGTGGCCTGAACGGTCACGGTGTCGCCACGCTCCAAGTTGAAGCCGACCGCGCGCTTGACCGTCTCTTCCAGCGCCTTGACCTCGTCCTGCGGAACGGGAGCAAAAACGCCCTTTTTATTGTAGCGACCGTTGAGCAAGACCGCGACGCTCAAGCGGCGAATGTCGCCGGCCGGAGTCGTGGTTTTCTGAACGACTTTCTGCACTTCCCAGTTACGAGTCTGGCTCCGAACCGCGCCCGTGCCGGCGCCGGCCGGCTTTTCTTCGGCCACCGGGCCTTCGCCCTGTGCGTCCGGCAAGTTGGTTTTGGCGCCGGGAACGCCAGCCACGCCCGCGTCCCCGTTGGCGACGCCCTCTTCGACCTTGTGCTCGCTGCGCAGGGCCGTCTTGGTCGGCTCGTACAGCTCCTCGGTCTTTTCGCGGGCGGCGTTGTCCAGCCACAGGTTCACGCGCACGTCCGCGTTACCGGGGCCGAGCACGCGCTCGAGCTGGGCTTGGGCATCCGCTTCGAGCTGACCGGCCATCACGCGCGCCTGCTCGGCGTTCAGATCGGCCAAATCTCCGCCACCCGGGGTGTCAGAATTCGGACGGTGCAGCGTCACACCTTCGGTGCTCACCACCGACACGCGGTCCTTGCTCAAGGTTGGAACCGCCGCCGCCACCAAGTGCACCACCGCCGCGACCTCTTTACGGCCGAAATTATGGGCATTGTTGAGCTTGACGACCACGGACGCCGACGCGCTCTCTTCGCGCGCCGCAAACAGTCGCCGTTCCGGCAAAACCAGGTGAACACGCGCGTTCTTGACGCCGTCGATGCTCATCACGCTGCGCGCCAGCTCGCCTTCGAGCGCGCGCCGCAGGTTCACCTGCTGCTCGAACTCGGTCGCGCCAATCTTCGAACGGTCGAAGATCTCGAAGCCCACGCTGCCACCGTGCGGCAAACCGGCGGAAGCCAGCTCCAACCGCAAGCCGGGAATGCGCTCCTCCGGCACCTGAATCATCGTCCCGCCAGCCTCGATGCGATAAGGAACCTGGCTGGTTTTCAGCTTTTCCACGATCGCGGAGGCGTCTTCGGTCGCAAGCTCACTGTACAAGGTGCCGTAGGTCTCGCGGCTGCCCAGCACGCTGATGGCCATCACGCCGGCCAGCACGCTGGCCATCACGAACACGAGCGCGATGCGCTTGGGCGTCGGCAAGGACGCCCAGAAGTCCGTGAGTTGCTTGATGAATGCTCGCGCCTTTTCGGGCATTTGTGGTTACTTTGACCTTAAATCTGCATACGCCAGAGCTCGTAGAACGCGTCGATGACCTTGTTTCGAACGCTGCCCACCAGCTTCAGCTCGATATCTGCTTGGCTAAGCGCAAGCATCGTGCCGTGAATGTCGTCGGTCGAGCCGGCCGCGAACGCTTCGCCCGCCGCCTGCCCCTGATTGATCTTTTGGTTGGCCTGCGCGGCCGCGGTCTCCAGCATTTGGCCGAATAGCTCCGCCCCCTCGCCCGCGACCTGCTCGGTTCCGAGCGAAGCGGCCTCGCGCTGGGGTAAAACCAGCGGCAAAGAGGGGTTAGCGGAGACCGGCGTCATGCTCAGCGACCAATGCCGATCGCGCTGTGGGCCATGGCTTTGACGCTTTCAATCGAGGTCACGCCGGCCTCGTACGCCCGCGAAGCGGTGATCATGTTCACCATTTCCTCGACCGCGTTCACGTTCGGGTACTCGACGTAGCCGGCGGCGTTGGCGTCGGGGTGGCCGGGCTCGTAGACCATCATGCCCGGGCGCTCGTCGGCCTTGATGCTGGCGACCTTGACGAGCGAAACGCCCGCGTCCGCGCCCACCACGCCCTGCTCGCGATCGAGCGGAATGGCCTGAAAAACCGGGTCGAGGCGCTTGTACGGCCCTCCGCCCTCGACCTGGGTGGTCCGGGCGTTGGCCAGGTTCGAGGCGATCGTGTTCATGCGGATGCGCTCGGCTCCAAGCCCCGACGCCGCGACTTCCAAAGCACTGAAAACACCCAGCATTTACTCAGCCTCCTTTACCGTCGCTCGCCGCGTAGCTCAGTTGATGCAGCTCCGCGGTAACGACTGCAGACACGACGTCGTACCGAAGTTGGTTGGCCGCGACCTTGGCGGCTTCACGGTCGAGCGAGACGTAGTTCCCGTCGTTGCCGGCCCCCGCCGAAAGGTCCTCGAAAATGCGGCCATCCAAGGCGGCCGCGTCGGCGTTGGGGGTCTGAAAGTGCGCCCCGTTCGTGCGTTCCATCGCAACGCTGAGCGCCGAGTCGAACGTATCGACGTTGTCGACGCGACGTAGATCGTGCGGGTGGAACCCGGGTGTATCCACGTGTGCGACGTTCGACGACAACACCGTGTGCCGCTCGAGGTGGTAGTCGAGCGCGGCGTGCAGGGAGCCAACGGCGCTGAACAAGTCGGACATCGCGCAGTCCCTTCAGCACGACGCATGCCAAGACTCGCGACCTCGATTTTTCTTCTCAAGGGTCGCGTGGTGGGTCCGTTCACTTGGGACGAAGCCAACGAGAAGCCCTGGGGCGACAGCTACCCAGGGGGGTCGGAAGCGACTTTCCGCTTTAAACCCCTGTTCTCCCACGATCTCCGACGATTCTCAGTCTGGACCTGGGGCTACCCTGACCCGGCACCGGGTAGGCGCATGTAACCCTGCGACTTCGTTAACCTCCGCGCCGTAGCGCGCCGCGCTAGGGGAAAGATGGCGAGCGCCAAGCGATCGACGCTCCAACGACCGAAGTCTGACGCTTTGGCCCGACCATTGCTTAGGGACCCTCCCGACTTCGAGGAGGACCCTGACCCATGTACGACAGCCAAGCCCCTGCCGCCTATTCCCCCGTGAGTGAGCTCAGCGCGCTCGATGACTTCAGCGCCACAGAATCACCCTCCGGGGTGATTGCCGCGGCCGAGCTGCTGGAAGAGGACGTCGAGACCGAAGGCGCGTTGGCGTTGGAAGCGGAGCCGATGCCCGAAGTCACCGAGCCCGTCACGCTGCCCGACAGCATGCAGGGCGTCATCGGCTTGTCCGAATCGCTCGTCGAAGTCTACCGCGTCATCGACCGCGTCGCCGACACCACCTGCACCATCCTCATTACCGGTGACTCCGGTACCGGCAAAGAGTTGGTCGCCCGCGCCGTACATCGCAAGAGCCCCCGCAACAACAAAGCGTTCGTGGCCGTGAACTGCGGCGCCATCCCCGAAGCGTTGCTCGAGAGTGAGCTGTTCGGCCACGCGCGCGGCGCCTTCACCGGTGCCCACGCCAACAAGATCGGCCGCATTGCCTTGGCGGAGGGCGGCACGCTGTTCCTCGACGAAATCGGCGAGATGCCGATGAGCTTGCAAGTGAAGCTGCTACGCGTGTTGCAAGCCCGCGAGTATTCGCCCGTCGGCGACAACCGCACGTTGAAGGCGGACGTTCGCATCGTCGCCGCCACCAACGTGAACCTCGAGAACGCGGTACAAGCCGGCACGTTTCGCGAAGACCTCTACTATCGCCTGAACGTGATTCACCTCACGGTGCCCGCGTTGCGCGAGCGTCCCGAAGACGTGCCGCTGCTCGTCCAGCACTTCTTGAAGAAGGCCAAAGAGCGCGTGGGTCGCACGACGATCGACGGCGTGTCGCGCGCGGCGGCGCAAATTCTTGCCGACTACCAGTGGCCCGGCAACGTGCGCGAGCTCGAGAACACGGTCGAGCGCGCCGTCTTGCTGTGCCAGGGGCCGCTCATCGAGCCGAAGGATTTACCGCAACGTCTGTGCGGCCTCGGCGTCGAAAAGCGCATGTCGCCTCGCCTGCCGGATACGGGGCTAGACCTCCGCAACGCCGTCGAGTCGTTCGAGAATCAATTGATCAGGCAAGCGCTGGAGCGGACCAAATGGAACAAGAAGCAAGCGGCGTCGCTGCTCGGCTTGAACCGCACGACGCTCGTCGAAATGCTCAAACGCAAGCGCATCAACCCGCGCGCGGCTTGAGATTTCTGTTTTCCTCCGCACTTCGCATAGTGCGCCCCGCGATCCTCTCCTTCTGAACCGCAGTCGTGCGCCCGGCCTCGCCGGGTTTGTTCACTCCGGCCCTCCGTGGATGATCGTGATCTGATCGTGCCAAGGTATGGTTGAAGTGGTTCCATGTTTTCGGGCTTTGCCCGAAAACGCATGTTGTAACGAAGGTGGGCGGCTCGAGCGGGCGAACGGGATGCGCGGGCAACGGAGCTGAGCGTTCGACGAATCGTGCGGAACGACGGAGCTAGGCGGCGCGGCCCAACCCTCCCTCCCCTCACGCGAGTCCAAATCTCGAGCCGTAGGTTGGCGCGCAAGTTGCTGAGCGGGGGTCGTGAAGATTTGGTTGGCGGTAGCTGCGAGCACGTTGGCGTCGTTCGCGATGACGCACGAAGCGCAGGCGGAAGAGTTGCTGATGGACGGCAACTTTGGGCTCGG
>Ga0164241_10002447_pt1 | contig 20142 bp, 16 predicted proteins | sample OricomyardsoilBY_FD_108780 | JGI IMG/M metagenome (GOLD analysis project Ga0164241, IMG submission 108780) | Backyard soil microbial communities from Emeryville, California, USA - Original compost - Back yard soil (BY) | ecosystem: Environmental > Terrestrial > Soil > Unclassified | place: USA... | reverse complement strand
TGCCGCTGGTTGTCGTTGAAGTACGCGGGCACGGTGACCACGGCCTTCTTCACCGGTTCACCCAGGTAGTCTTCCGCGACGATCTTCATCTCTTGCAAGACCATCGAGCTGATCTCGGGCACCGAGAATGTCTTGTCGCGCAACTTGATCCGTACATCGGCGTGCGGACCTTCCACGATCGTGTAGCTCGAGGTCATGATCGCGTTCTTGACCTGTGGCGAGTTCCACTTCCTACCGATCAAACGCTTGGCCGCGTACACGGTGTTCTCGGCGTTGGTAATGGCTTGCCGTTTCGCGATGTGACCGACCAGCCGCTTGCCCGCTTCCGTGACCGCGACGACGCTAGGCGTGGTCTTGTATCCGCCTCGGTTCGGAATGACGACGGGCGTGTCGCCCTCCAAAATGGCGACGCAGGAGTTCGTCGTTCCGAGGTCGATGCCGATTACACGCTCCATACTGAGCCCTTCCCATCACCAAGCGGCGTTGGCTTCATGCCTCACCGCGTTTGAGTCGCCGTATCCAATCGCGGATTGTATCATCCTTGGGCGCCAGCGTCGCGGCACGCTCGAATTCGGCTAGCCCGCTCTGCTTCATGCCGGCCGTGACGTAGATCCGGGCGAGTGTTACCCGCGCCTGAACGTCGTCCGGAGCAAGCTGGACGGCGCGCCGGGCGTGGTCCCCGGCGACCCTGAGCACCTGTGTATCGGTCCCCTCGGACGCCCCCGCCGCCATCAACGCGCAGTATGCGGCGCGTTCGAAGGTGCGGCCGGTCGGGTTGCCGAGCGTCGCACGGGCGTACGAGCGCGCCGCTTCTGCCATGCGCCCTTCGCGTTCCTCGTATTGGGCTTGGGCCAGGTAGTGGCCGGACAGCAGCGCCTCGGCTTCGGTTTGCGCCTCGAGCAAGCGCGCGCTGAGCTGTGGATTGTCGGGAACCAAACTGGACGCGATGCGCAGCGCGTTGACGGCGGCGAGTGCATCCTTACTCGCCAATGACTGGCGAGCGTTTGCCAGGTAGCGCTCGGCTCGTTCGCTGCGCGCTTGGCTGACGCGCTGCTCGTAGCGCCGCTTGAGCTCGTCCATTGCGCGCCCCCGCGCTTGCAGTTGCTGCGACGTCGACGACGGCGTGGGCGACGACGCGGGCGGGACCGCCGCAAAGTTCCCGGACATGGTGCGCCCGCCGAGCTTGCGCGCGAGCGCGCGCTTGCGCGCCTCTGGGTCGGGTCCGGGATGCAATGACTGCAAGCGCGGTCGCGTAGCCGAAGTCGGCTGGGGAGACTGGGTGCGTGCCGACGGCTGCGGGCCCGTCGGATCTGACGACGAAGGCGGGCCGGGGGCATTCAATGCGGCGCGCGCTTCTTCCTCGATTTGTTGCTGAATCGCCTGCACCTGCACGGCCACATTGGCCTCCACCTGATCGAACTTACGGGTCTGGTCGAGCGAAGCCAGATAGGCGTCGTACTCGGCGCGCGGCCCGGAGCGGGTAAGGGTGTCGTGCGCTTCAGTGAGGCGAGCGAAGATCTTTTCTAGCTTGGGCTTGAACGAGCCGAGCTTTTTACCGAAGTAGCGATCGGGGTGGAAGACGTTGACGATCTCGAAGTAGGCGTTCTTGACGGCGCGCTTGTCCGCACTCGGCTCGACGCGCAGCATTTGATAGTGCGTCAAGCTGTCCAAGCGATGAAACGCTTCGAGAATCTGCCGTCGACGTTCGAGCTCGATGTCGACGTCTTCATTCAAGTCAGCTGCGTCGTACAGCGCGGCGGCCGGATGCTGTTGCTGTCGTCCGCCGCTCGATTCGATGATCGGTCCGATGCGCATCGCGCCCGAGACGCGTGGCTGCGGGCGAGGCGACCGCGGCGCCTCGTGAGGCGTAAGTTGATCGAAGCGGATCGCACCCAGGCGCACCAGCTCGTCGAGTGTGGCCGCGACGACCTTGGTCTCCATCCCCGCTTCGTCGGCGATCTCGAGTTCGGTGCAAGTTCCGTCTACGCGCGACAACACGAAGGCCTGCACCGGGCCGATGGGCAAGCCACGGAGGTCGATGCCCTCGACCAAGCGAGGCAGTCGGCTATGTGGTGTATTGGCCACTTGGTCCCCGGATGGAATTCTTGCAAGTGTAGCTGCGCCCTGAGTTTTTCTGCAATCTGCGAATGCCGATAACGCGCCGCGTCGGGCCGGCGCTGGCGCGCTCGCCCATCGGCCGAGCGGCTCAGCGCGACGACGCGGCGGGGGATGGTGTCGGTGGGCCTCCGCCGCTCGCCTGCGGAGGAGTATGAGGTGCGCGTTCGATCACGCTCGATTGCACTTCCATCGCGCGCTCGAGTAACTCGATCGCATGCTTGCGCACTGCGCTCGCGGCTGCAGGATCGCCGCTCTTTTCGAGCGCTTTGGCGTGTCGTTCCTCGACTAAGCCTTCGGTCTCGAGCAAGTGACCTCGGAAGTAGTTTGGCTCGCGCGCGTGATCGAGCCCTCGTTGCACGTCCTGAAGTGCGCGCTCGAACGCGCCTTGGCGGCTATGTAGGTCCGCGAGACGCGCGAACGTATCGGCCAATACCTCGCGCACCTCGGGTGCGAGTTCGCCGCCAGCCGCGCGCGGCAGCGGCCCCGACACCAACCGCTCGAGTGGCTCCGCACTCGCCTCGAGCTTGTCGTCATCGCCCTTTTGGTTGGCGTCATCGGCATCATCAGCCAGGTGGTGCGCGGCGCGCGCGCGACTCAAGAACGCGAGCAGGAGCGGATCGACTGGCGCGCCGGCATCTAACCCTTGGCAGTTAGAAAGCGTGCTGGGCGCCGATTTCGAACAAGCCGCGAGCAGCAACGCACTCGCGATCAGCAGGCGGCGTCTCATCGCACCCCCCACAAGGCGTAGCGATTGTCGCGTAATTCGCGGCTGCGTACGCTCGCGATGCGATCGATACGCTCGGATGGCGCGCTCGCGGCGTCGGGGCGGAAGAAAGCGGCGGTGCTGCGCGACTGTGCCAAGGTCGCCAAGTCAGGAGCGGGCGCGGAACTCTTCTGCACTCCAGGAGTGAGCCAGAGCAGCGCTGCCGCCGCGACGGCCAGCGCGGTCGTGACTGCCGCGAAGCGATAGAAGATGACCTGTCCAGTGAGCTTGGCCTTCACGGGCGCTACCGGGAGCTCGGGTTCACGCGGCGGCGGAGCGAGGTTTGGCGCGAAGGCGGCCGACAGCGCGCGTGCCAAGCGCAACGCTTCGTGATCGCCCTGACCGTCGAGTGCTTGCCTGAGCCGTTCGCTCTCGATCAGCTCGTCAGCGCTCGGCTCTGCGAAGGGATCCTCGAGCGCGGCCAAGAGCAGGCGCTCGTGGCGCGCCGGGTCGATTTCGCTCGGACTAAATGCGTGGCGGAGCAGCTCGGTCAGGCGCCGTTCCTCGGCCGCGTCGAGCTCTGTCAGCTCGAAGTCGGTCTCACGGTAGGTCGACTCGCTCATGCTTCGCCGCCCCTTTCCGAGAGTGCTTTGCGCAGTGCGGCCATCGCTCGATGGAGTACCACGTCGAAGGTCGCCACGCTGACTCCAAGCTCGCGCGCCGCCTCTTCACGCGGGCGCTCCTCGAGGATGCGCATGCGGATGGCGTCGGCGTAACGCGGATTGATGCCGAGCAGCAGCTCGCGCACGCGTTCGCGGGCGCAATTCAGATCGTGGCGTTCTAGGGCGTCGGCTTCACGCGCTTCACGTTCGGCCGTGTCCAGCTCGCGCTCCACGTCCTCGGGCTCGAACAAGAGCTCGCGTTTGCGCGCGCGCAGCAAATCGAGCGCCACGCGCAGCGCGACCACGCGCAGCCACGGATACACGCCCACCGCTTGCCAGCTGAATTGCTCGAAGCGTTCGAGCACCTTCACGTAAGTGCGTGAGAGCGCCTCTTCCGCGATCGCGGGACTGCCGAGGCGCGGTAGGAGCACGCTGCGATAGAGGCGTGGACCGTGTTTGCGCAAAATGGCGCCCAGCGCTTCGCGCTCGCCGGCCTGGGCGCGCTCCACGAGAGCGCGTTCGGCTTCCAGCTCGGCCGAGTCGTCCACTGCACGCACTCTACACAACTGGCGCGCGAACTCGGCCGAAGCCGGCCACGATTGCCAGAGCTGCGCTGGCGCTCCGGGCGGCCCCAAGGTCGGGCCAAAGGTCAGACTCGCGTTCACGAAAAGACAACGCCCCGGGGGGGCCAGAGCTTACGGAGGCGGCGAAATCGCTTGCAATGTCGCTGTTCCGGGCCCAAGAACCACGCGCCACATGAGTCAGGCCAAGCTTTGCCCGTTCTGCCGCGGATTGAATTCCGCGGGTGAGCGACGCTGCTACCGTTGCGGTCGACCACTCCCTGGCCCGCTGGCCTCGGGTCTGATCGGCTTCTTTCAAAACACGTTCGCTGCCGACAGCTCACTGACACGCTTGTTCGTTGGGGCGTGCCTGGTTGTCTTCGCGCTGTGCTTTGCCAGTGAGCGGCAATTGCCGATGTGGGGCAGACAGAACTTCGCGCTCTCGACCATGCTGCGCTTCGGCGCCATCGCCGGCTCGCTCGCACAATCGCAACCCTGGCGTTATTTCTCGGCCGTCTTCGTGCACTTCAATCTGCTGCACGTGGCAATGAACTGCTGGGTGTTGGTCGCAATCGGAGCCGCCGCCGAGCGTGAATTCGGCAAGGCTCGTTTCGCCGTGCTGTTCCTGCTGAGTGGTGCGCTCGGCTTCGTGGCCAGTGACTGGTGGGGAGTGGCGGGTGCGACCGGAGGCGCGAGCGGCGCAGTCTTTGGCTTGTTCGGTGCGGTCGTGGGCAGCGCGTACGCCCGCCGCGATCCGAACTGGAAGCAGCTTCTGACTCAGAACGTGATCTGGATCGTCGTCTTGAGCTTCATGGGCAACATCAACAACGCCGCGCACGTAGGCGGCCTGCTTGCTGGCGCCCTGTTCGGTTTTCTCTTCAATAAGGAGCCTCGCAAGCTGAGGTTGGACGCAACCTACGGTGCCGTTGCTGTCGGCTTGGTCGTCCTTTCGCTGGCGGGAGTCGTACTCTCGGCCGTTTCGCCGATCTGGCGCCTGGTCAAGAGCCAGGAGCAGAGTCAGCTCTATTAGGCCGGGGACTCGGGTCGACGGCGTCAAAAAAGAGAGAGCAAAAGAGGGGCGCTCGAGATCCAGCATCGCACCTCGTGTTCTGGCGAAATTGCCGACCCTTGACGCCGAAGGCTCTGCCGGTCGCGGGCGGCCGCGTGACCATCAAAAAAGTAGCGGCCGCCTGCCGAGCCCGACTATCCTCGAGCGGTCATGCCCGTAGTCAATCCCTTGGCGAGGGAACTCGTATTCAAGGTCGTGTACTACGGACCCGGTCTGGGTGGGAAGACCACGAGTCTTCAATACATTCACGCCACCGCCAAGCCTGAGCACCGCGGCAAGATGGTCAGCTTGGCGACTCCCGTGGATCGCACGCTGTACTTCGATTTTCTGCCGGTTCGCGTGCCCAACGTGCGCGGCATGAACGTCAAGTTGCAGCTGTTCACCGTGCCCGGCCAGGTGCACTACAACGCGACGCGCAAGCTGGTGCTGACCGGCGCCGACGGTGTGGTGCTCGTTTATGATTCGCAGGCCGCGCGCTCGGACGCCAATCTGGAGACGCTCGACAACCTACGCGACAATCTGCTCGCGCATGGCCGGCAAATCAGCGAGATGCCGCATGTCGTGCAGTACAACAAGCGCGACCTGTTCGACGTCTTGCCGATTGACGAACTCGAGCGGCAGTTGAACCGCGCCGGTGCTCCCTCGTTCGCGACGACCGCGACCACGGGTGAGGGCGTGTATGAGTCGCTGGAGGCGATCACGCGCGCGGTTTTGGATGATTTCGAGCGCCGCGTGCCGGGCCAACGCGGCGGTGCAGCGACCAGCCTCGAGTTGCCCGAGGGCGGGCTGATGGAGGCGCTGCGCCGCGCCGAAGACAGCGACGCATGGGGTGAAGAGCTCGCCGAACGCGCCGCACGAAGCGTGCAACGAAATCCGAGTGGGCTGCTTTTCCTCTCGGATCTGCCCGCTGAAGACGTCGGTGAAGCGGCGGCGCAAGCCGTGGCTCGCGATCTGCAAGGGCTCCCGCGTCACGAGTCGGTGCCACCGCCCCCCGAGCCGCACTTCGAGACCGCGCCGCCCGTGCCGCCGATGAGCGAACCGCCCCCGGTGCCCCGCTTGTCGAGCGCGCCGCCGCCGCCCATCGATGCCTCGCGCGCGCCGACCGGCGTGAGCTTCGAAACGCTGTGGCCCGTTCCCGAGCGCGGCATGGTGCGCGAACTGGAAGCGGCCCTCGCGCAGAGCGACTTCGAGCGCTCGATCACGCTCGCCGAGCAGTTGGTCGCACGCGCGTTGGCGAGTGCGGCCTCGCTCTTGGGCGGCAACTTGGACGCGCCACGCGATCCGTCGACCGTGGCACTGCTGCTCGGCATCGACGGCCGCCGCTATCTCGAATTCCGCGCGTTGGTTCGCGACGTGCGCTCTGGCCGCGGCGTCAACGAGGCCGAGGCGCTGGGCGCGTACGCAACGGCGATCGAAGTGCGTTTGGCGCGCACGCGCATTCAGAGCCGCAGTTAGCTCGACTCACTCAGCAACGGTGCCTGGCTCAATCGCCGGAGAGCGAACCGGAGGCGGACGCCGTGTCCCCGGCCTTGGTCGTCAGCACGCCCACCCAGCTGCCGGAAAGTGCGATCGCGCGCGCATCATCACCGACCTGCGCGGTGCCGCTGGCGGTGACGCTGAGCTTGTCGACGTCATCGTTGCCTGAACTCAACCGCACTCTACTCCACGCGGCGGCCACCGAGGCCTGGCACGCTTGGACTAGACAACTCTGGTCGCAACTCGCATACGCCGTCACCCCTGGGGCCTCGCCAGCGGCCAGCAGCGCGTTGGCGACTTGCTCGCAGCCTACGCTCTGTGAAAGCGCCTGCTCGATGCTCTTCGCCGCCGGAAATTCCGAGACGGCTGGAGCGACGGCAAGCGCGGTCACCAATCGCGAAGGTTGCCAATTCAGCTCGAACCCGAGCTGTACGGTGTCGTTCGAGTCTGCCGACCAAAGGACGGGAAAGTATCCGGGCAACCCGGCTGCGTCGGGCGAGGCCCCGCCAACGAAGTAGGGCGAGAACGTGGCGGCGGTGCCGCCGCCCAGCGGCTCCAACTTGCCGCTGAAAGCGTCGGGCGCGTTGAGCGCGGCGATACCTGCAGTCAGCCAGCGCTGGACCGGATCCCGTAAACAACGCGCAGCGCTCTTGCTGCCATATGCGCTCTCCAAAGCGACGTCCCAGTCGTGCTCGCTGCGCACGGCTTCGAATGCGTCGCGGTCCGAGGCAGGTGACGCTGCGAGCATGCCGTCGAGCAGGGCCGCGATATCATTCTTTGCGTCACCGAGCAGGTAGCCGGCGGCCGTCGTAGCGCTAGCCAACAGCAGCTTGTCGAGTGCCGGATGCGCATCGGTCGCACCAAAATTCAAGGAAAGGGTGGTCGAGGCGAGATTCAGCGGTAGATCGCTCGCGTACACGAGGACCTGATTGCCGTCACCTTCACTCAGCGCGGCTTGATTCACGCAGCCACTGACGTAGTGCCCCGCGCGTACCGTGACCGCCATGTTCATACCGACCGGTACTTTGTACAGCAAGACCGGCGAGTCTGGTGGGCCCGACGCGAGCAGGTCGCCGTCGCGTGGCGGGTTGCCTTCCAGGTCACTGCAACTCACGCCGGGCAGTGCACTCGCGGTCCACTCCGTAACCGCTCGCGGGCCGCTATACGCGGGCTGCACGCTCAAGGTGGTGATCCGGGTTGCTCTCACCGTCACGCCCTGAAGCGTGCTCGTCCGGGCGGAGGTCGAAGCGCGCACGTTGAACATGGTCGGCTTGCTCGGCGCGATGAGCGTCACGTGAGCCAGTCCATTTTCATCAGTCAGCACGTCGGTGGCATCGAGTACGGCGTCGGCGGTCGAAGTCGCATCGGCGCCCGTCAGCCCGAAGCGGATCGAGAGCTGACTTACGGGCGGCGTCTCCAAGTTCGGATCGACGATGCCAGTCGGGGGTGACTGACGTGCTTCGACGGTAAGTTCGAGACGCTGCTTGGGCTCGAGCGTGATGGGCTCGCCAGGGACGAACTTGAGCGTGATTGCAACGTCGGCGCCGTCGGCACCGGCATCACCACTGGCTCCGGCGGAGCTCGCCGAGCTGTCGTCGGCGCTGGCGCTGCCGCAGGCCGCCAAAGGTGCGACAGCCGCCGCCAAAAGCAGCGCAATGGGGCAGAGCCCGAGGATTCGGTTTTTAAAGCAAGGCTGGGACAAAGCGTATCGAGAAAGCGTATGCCGTCTCCGGCCTTTCGCAAGCGAAAGCAAAGATCAGGGCGCTGCCCGAAAATGCTAGGGTTTTGGCCAGCGTGGCCTCACTCGTCCCTCCGTCCGTCAAGCTGCTCATCGTCGAAGACGAGCCGGGCTTGCGTCAGATGCTGGAGATCCTCTTTCGACGCGAGGGGTACTCTGTAGTTTCAGCACCGGGCTGTCGGGCGGCGCTCGAGGCGATCAGCCAACACCCGCAGCCTTTTCCAGTGGTGCTGTCGGACCTTGCCATGCCGGACGGCTCGGGAATGGAGGTGCTAGCCGCGGCCAAAGCGCGCAATCCAGCGACCGAAGTGATCCTGATCACCGCGCACTCCACCGTCGAGAACGCGATCGGTGCCATGCGCAGCGGCGCGTATGACTTCGTGGCCAAGCCCTTCGACGCGGCCGAACTCGGCGTGTTGGTCGGCAAAGCGCTCGAGAAGCAAGAGCTCTCGCTGGAGAACCGGCGCTTGCGCGCGCGCGTCTCCGAGCTGCGCGAAACGGATCTGCTCGGCCGCAGCGCGGCGATGCGCGGCGTCTTGGATTTGGTGCAGCGCATCGCCAAAATGCGCACCACGGTGCTCATCACCGGCGAGAGCGGCAGCGGCAAAGAGCGCGTCGCGCGCGCCGTGCACGACGCCTCGGAGCGCCGCGACAAGCCGTTTTTGGTCGTCAACTGTGGAGCGCTTCCGGAAGCATTGATGGAAAGCGAGTTGTTCGGTCACGAAAAGGGCGCGTTCACCGGCGCCCAGACCAAACACCTCGGGCTATTTCGCGAGGCGAGCGGCGGCACCGTGTTGCTCGACGAAGTGGGTGAATTGCCCGCCAATCTACAGGTGAAGCTGCTGCGCGTGTTGCAAGAGCGCAGCGTGCGCGCGGTGGGCGCGACGCAAGAAACGGCGATTGACGTGCGCGTTTTGGCCGCGACCAATCGGGACGTCGAGGCTGACGTCAGCTCGGGTAAGTTTCGCCAGGATTTGTACTACCGCCTGAACGTGATTCGGATTTCCCTGCCGCCGCTGCGCGATCGGCGCGAGGATATACCAATGCTCGCTGAGCGCTTCGTGCGCCGCTTCGCGGACGAGATGGGTAAAGAGGTGGCCGGGTTCACGCCCGATGCGATTCGCGGACTGCAAGCCTACTCGTTCCCCGGAAACGTGCGCGAACTCGAGAACATGATCGAGCGCGCAGTGGCCCTCGCCGGTTCGAACATCATCGGCCTCGGGGATTTTCCGCAAGAGCTCAGCGGTTCGGTGGGGGCGCCTGGTGGCGCCTTGCTCGAGCTGCCCGATAGTGGCTGCAATCTCGACGAGGTCGTCAACGAGGTCGAGCGTCGCTTGCTGACCGCGGCGCTCGAGCGAACCGGAGGCGTGCGCACTGCCGCAGCCAAATTGCTCGGCATCAGCTTTCGCTCGATGCGCTATCGACTCGCCAAGCTCGGACTAGGTGAAGACGATGCCGAGGACTCGCCGCGCGAGTGAGCGCGGCTATTCGCCTTCGTTCTCGATGGTGAGTTCGCCGTTCAGGCTGGTGGCCGCGTACTTCGCGCTGATGCCATTGCCGTTCACGTCACCGCGGGCTTGAATGGTGTACCAGCCAAGGATCATGGGTGACGGAAAAGTGGGCGGGGCCGTCAGTTGCAACGTCGGAACATTCGAGCCCGGTTCGCCTGCATTGACGAGGTAGCCAAAGAGCACCGGGCGGTTTACGGATGGCGCCAGCGCGCGCCAACGTGCGTAGTCGGCGTGCCCGTCTTGCACCCAAGCATAGTATGTCGTGCTCGGCGTCAGGTTGGGGTACCAAGAGAGTCCGCCGTTCGTCGTCGATACGTCGAGATAGACGTGGTTCTCCGCCGCATAAGCTTCTTCCGCCGCGCGAATGGCTTGAATGACGCTCACCGCTTCGCTGCCTTTGGACGCGAGCATCTGTTTTCGAAACAGCGTAACGGCAGCGATGGCCAGAATCCCGGTAATTACGACGACCGCCAGTAGCTCGATCAGCGTGAAGCCGCGGCTTTTGCCGCGCGTAGGGGGGGCATTGGTGGTCGTCGCCAATGTGTCTATTCGAGTAAGCATCGCACTGACCTGTTCCAGTTTCTTCAATCTCAGCACGAATCGGCGTTTCATGGTGAACAGCGTGCGACGAAAGCGCGGCGCTCGAACGCAAAACGCCCGCACGGTTTCCGTGCGGGCGTTTATCCCGTTTTCCAACAGGAGGTAGATCACTCTTCTGCGTTCGCTTCGGCCACCGCGGGCGAAAGCACCAGCTCGCCATTTCGGACGATGCCCTTGCGCTCGAAGTTCGACAGCACGCCGTCGCCATTCAAGTCGCCGTAGGCGAGGGCGCTGAACGTGTTCGCGTCGGAGTCCGTCAAGCTGAGCGTCGCCGTGTAGTTGTACATGAAGTACTGCGGCGCATCCATCGAGAAGCCGAGACACTTCCAACCGGCGGTAACGGTGCCGGTGTGAAAGTCTTTGGTCTTGTCCGTGCTCGATTGATACTTCACGCCTTTGATGAGGTCAGGAGTCGAGGGAACGGTGTTGTCCGTTTTGTCGCACAACGTGTGAGTCGCGCCCACCGTTTTGCCGTCATCGAGGATGGCGCCTGCCATCTTCTCGCCCGACCAGACCTGCGACGCCTGAGTGGACATCGTGCCGAGCGAGTTGCGCGCTTCGGCTGTCTTGGCGCTGGTCATGTATTTCTTGACGCCGACGATTGCCAGGGCAGCCAAAATACCGATGATTGCCACCACGATCATCAACTCGACGAGGGTGAAACCGCGCGAACTACGTTTCTTGAGAAAGGTCATCTTCAATATCCTTTTACCTATGGGTTCAGAGGCCGGCGCGCGTTGGGATGCGGTCCTGCGCGCAGTCGAGCGAGCCCGCTGATACCCGCGGAGCCCTGTGCCGCCTTTGGAACGGCGAGTGTCTGATTTTGCTAACCGTTCCAACGACTGAATCTACGAATCACTGACTAAGCAGGTCGCGTGCCAGGAGCGGCTGCAGGGACAAAACCTCGACTTTCCCGGGCGTTTTGCCACTTCGCCAAGGGTTTGACGCGCGCCCCCGCTAGCTGGGGTGCCGAAAATTGTCAGCGCTGGAGCGCGAACTGACGAAATCGCGTTCTGCGGGCGTTCCGGCCGCCTCAGTCGTCGCCAGCGGAGCGCGTCCTACCCATCATTGCCGCTCGATGGCTGCGGCCCAAGCGCGCCAAGACGTCGTGCACTCACGTGCTCCCGCGCAAGCGGCAGTATCCCAAGTCGGGCCGATGGCAAGCACGGCGCCACGGGAAACGAACGGCAAATCCGTGCTCCAAGCTCGATTGAACTGAGTGCGGCGCACACGCGCTCGGTCGCGCTCTGCGGCGCCGACTTTCTTCTCGAGCAGTTTGGCCATGAAGTCTCGCACTTTGGGATCGTCGTTGAGTGCCAGCATCCGCTCGATGAATTGTTGCGCGGCGGCGGCTTCACCTGCGTTGGTGAGTAGACCGGCTGCCATGATGCACTGCTGTGGTGGCGGGTCTTTCCCGCCCACGAGCTCGCATGAGCGAGCGAGGGCCCGTCCGCCGGCCAACTTCCAATCCTGCAGCTCGTCGCCGGTGATGTTTCCCGTTGGTCCAAGGTACGCGAGGAACATGCCCGCCGAAGTCCACATTCCTTGGCTGTACGGGAACTGGGCCATGCCGCGTTCGAGGATGCGCCGCGCCTGGCGATACGCTTCGATGCTCACGGGCTTCGCTTGTAGCGTGAGGAGCCCATCGGCCATGCGGTACGGAAGCTCGAAGTTCGGATCGAGCGCGTTGACCGCTTCGAGATAGCTGCCGGCAAACTCAAAGACGCGTTTTTCTTGAAAATGAATGCCGGACGAGACGAGCACATGAGCAAAAATCATGTCGGCGAGCGCCGACCGATATCCAATGCTCATGGCGATCAGCTGGCCATTCGGCGGCAACGTGTACGCGTCATTCAGCGTTTTGGTGTCGAGGAACGCGGCGTTTAGCGGCGCGCGAACGCGGCTCACCGTGAACGCCGAAAGCGCGATCAGCACAACCGCGACTAGATGAGTCCGCCAAGCGCGCATAGCTCGCACGCGCTACGCTATTAGTTCGCGGAGAAAATTTCACCCGCAAAACTGCTCGAAATAAAAACGGTGTTCACCCCGTCGTTATCGAGATCAGCTCGCGCTTTTACGATGTACCAGGGCTTGGTCGAGGCGACACTCGGCCAGTTGGTCACGGTGATATCGCTGCCCGTCGCGGTCGGCGTGGTCCCAGCGGCTCCAGCCGTAGAGGCATAGACGAAGAGCACTGGCGCGTCGGCGTGGACGTTGAGGGTTTCAAATCCAGCCTTCCCAGAGCCAGCCCCTGCAAAATTCATCTTCTCTTGTCCGGGCGACGGATTGCTCGGATAGAAATCGGTCGTCGCGTTGAGTCCCGGCGAGACGTTCAAATAAGTGAACGTCTCGTCCTTGTATGATTCTTGCGCCGCCTTGATCGTGCCGATCATGTTGATTGCTTCGGTCGTCTTGGAAGAAGCGATGTACTTCTTGACGCTGACGGAGGCGACCGTGGCCAGAATGCCGACGATGACGACCACGGCCATCAACTCGACCATCGTCAAACCACGCTGGTAGGTACGGCGAGCTCGGTTCTGCGATCGGGCCTGATGCATCTTTGCGGACTCCAGCTCTAGTATACGGGTGGAGTCGCAGAAGGCCTAACGGGGGAGAGCCCTTTCATCGGCTCAGGGCTGCGCACGAACGCGCTGCTCCAGGGCCTGTATGTAGGTCGCATGCCTACTGATTGGGACGGCAGCCGTCACTCGACTTCGCGGTTGATCTCCAGCGGCAGGAGTTTGGGTTCTGCTCCGCGGTCGACAGAGCCCGAAATGGAGAAGCTGCTGGTGACGCCATCGCCGTCCAAGTCGCCGCGCGCGCGTGCCACGAAGGTCGAGTGCAAATCCGTATTGTTGCTCTCGAATGCGAACGAATAGGCATGCGGCGTGTCGAAACCAAAATCGAGCGTGCGCCAAGTGGGAGTGTCCCAAGTGCCCGGGGCATCGAGGACCAGCTCTCCCCGTGGCGTGATGGCCGGCGTAAAGGGCGCGCTCACCGGATAGGCGTTCTCCGGCGGCAAACCAGCGGCGCGCAGGGTCGCGTGCGCGGCAATGCGCTTCAAGCCTTCGACCGGCTCCGATAGGCGCGAAGCGTGCAGATTGCGCAGGAATGTCGGAATCATCGTCGCCGCGATGGTGCCGGCGAGGGACAACGCCGCGGCGAGTTCGAGTGGCGTTAGTGCTCGCATGAGAGCTCGCCCGTAGTAGCGCTCTCGCGCGCTTACGGGAAGCGAACGACGACCGTGGCAGCCTTGCCAGCTTCGACGTTGATCGTCTTTGCTTTGCGACCGAACTCCGAATTGACGAACACGACCGTGTGCGAGCCAGCGGGGACGCTCACGCCCATGCGCGGCGTTTGCCCCATGGGGCGCCCGTCCAGCAGCACGTTGGAAACCGGGATCGAGTTCAGGTTGACGGTGCCGTTGCCAGTGGCGGCGGGCTTTGCCGCAGCGACGGCAGGGGCTGGTGCCGGAGCTGGCGCCGGTGCGGCACCACCAGCGTAGTGCGGCGCGGGACTCGGACCAGGTGCCGGAGCCGGAGGCTCGCTGCCCACCGCAGTGAGGTTGACGAGGAAGGTGCGTTCGGCTTGCCCGTCCTCGAAAGCGACGCGCTGTTCGAAGTCCGTGAAACCCTTCTTGGTCGCGACGATGCTGTAGGGCTTTTCGACCGAGATATCGACCGTGATCGGCAGTTGTTGAATGGGGCGGCGTTCAGCGCCACTGACCAGGAGCACCTTGGCGCCCTCGGCGTTGTCACCCAACTTGATCGTGGCAAGGCCCTTTTTGACGCGCAGCTTGGGTTCGAGATTTTGCATCTGGTCGGCGTCGACCATGATGTGCTTTTCGAATGACTCGTAGCGCTCGCCGCCGTCGAGATGCACGAGGTGATCGCCCGGCGAAAGCTCTTTGAGCTCTTGTGGCAACGGACCGACCTCTTTGCCGTCGACCGAAAGCTTGATGCCTCGGCCCTCGGCGGTGACTCGAATGCCGGTGCCTTCACTCGCGCGCGTGAGGGCGATATTTTGCACGGCCTCGTCACCGCTGGTGATCTTGACGGCTTGATCAGCGGTCGGTTGATAGCCCGCCGCACTTACCTTGACGAGGTGGGTGCCTGCGGCGAGATCGACGACGCGGCACGGGGACGCCTCGCACTTCTTCGTGCCGTCGACGTACACCTCTACGGTGTCGATCGACTTGTTCCCTGGGCCCGCGACGGTCAGGACCATCGAGCCCTTCTTGGGCATCAAGAACATCGCCGCAGCGCCCGCGCCTGCGAGCAGTAAAACCACCGCGCCGATCATCAAACCGCGGCTATTGCCGCCTTGCTGAGCCATCGGCGGCGGCTCGAACACCGCTTGGGGGGGAGGAGTGGGCGCGACGTACGGCGCGGGGACCGCCTTTGGCGGCGGTAGCGGCGCGCGCGGCAAGGTGGGCGGAGGCACGCTGGGCGTGGGACGCGTCATGAGCGTCGATTGACGCGCGGGAGGCGGGGCACCGGCAGCGGGTAGCGGCGCCGGAACTCCCGCGGCGGGCGTCGGCGGCGGCGGGGCGCTATGCAGCAACGAGCGGGCAGTGTCTTCGACGCTTTTGTCGAAGACCATGGTCGCCTCGTCCTCGTCGTCCCAATCGATGTCGACGCCTGGTTTTGCGTCGGCCTTCGCCGGCACCGGCGTCTTCTCTTCCTCGTCCCCCGACTTGCTGCCGGTCAGGCGCGCGGGATTGCTGCTTGCGGGCACCGCGATAGGCGGTGGAGGCGGGGGCATGACCATGCTCGCCGTGTCGTCGTCGGCCTCGGCCGCCATAGGCGGCGCAGGTGGCGGGCTATCGATCGACGATGGAGTTGGCGGAGGGGGGGGCGCGGGGAAACCACCGCTGCTCGTGGCCGACGGAGCTGGAACGCTGCTACGCGGCGGCGGTGCTGGCGGGCGGCTCGCCGCAGGCGGCGGGGGCGGTCCGCCCGGCCGGGCACCGGGCGCGGGAGCGGCAAGACCGAGCAACGTCTTCGGGCGGGGGGCAGAGGGGGGGGGGGCAGCGGGAGCGCGGGGTGCCGGTGAACCGCTGGGGCGCGACTTTTTGGCTGCGAGCCCGTCGAAAACGTCCAGATCAGAACCAGCCTTGTCGCTCATCGCTTTCGCTCTTTAGATAGTTGAATCTTAGCCGCCGGCAACGCCTGTTCGCGTTTCCGACCCGAAGATTCTCCGTCCGAGTGGCTTTGGGCGACGCGCCATCCGCCCCCGGCATCGGGGAATATCCGCTATTTGCAGCGGAATTCGTCTGTGCACGATACCCTCCCTTGCCACATCTTGGCGAGAAATATTAAACAAATGAACGCAAAGCCAGGCTCTGGATCAGCCAGTCACGCGATCGGCACGAGTGGCGGAATCGCTCATATTTCGCTGGCTGCCGAAAGAGTCAGCGGTAACGCACGCGCTTTTGCTGGAGCGGGGCCCAGCGCGTCGGTGGCACCACGGGCGTGTCGGGAAATAGGCGACGTGCGCCGGGACCTTCCGCGCGAACCAGGCCAACGCCTTGGGGCGAAGGCGCGCTGCTCGCGTCGGGGCCGGCGTTCTCGCGGCTCTCTCCCAGCGCGACTCCGAGCGGGCGGAGGAAAAACAAGCTCGTCTCGCACCCGAGCCGCTTCATCAGGTCTTTTAGTAAATCACCTTCGCCCGTCGGGCGCGCTCCGGAGGTGAAGCGCACGAACACCAGCATCCCCGCGGCATCGATGCCCATTGCGGAGGTGGCGCTATGACTAAACCCTTCCGCAGCGCCGAACCCGCGCGTCACGAGCGTGGAGTTGGGGGGCGCAGCGCTCGCAATCTGAAAGTGTGCCCCGTCGTGATAGAGCGCGAGCGTGCCGATGCCTTCGCCCAGAGGTTGAGCAATGTCGAGCACGTGCTGTCCGCCGCCGGTTCCGCCAGTAACCACTCGCAGGAACTTGGGATCCAAGCGCATGACGCCCACGTGCGTGTCCGGGCGCGTAGCATCCGGACGCAACGTGGTTTTGGCGATGGCGTAGGGCCAGCCATATTGCGGCAAGCCCTGCACACTCCACACGCCTTCTCCGGTCTCGCCAGGCATGATGCTTGGCGCGATGGGATCGCCCGGCAGGATGTGTCGCAGCGTTAGGTAGAAGAAATCTCGCTGTTCGGTGTTGATGTAGCGGGGGAAGTTCATCAAGGCCATCAGGCGGATCATGCGCCGCCCCATGAACTCCCAACCCGCCATGCCAGGCACCGGCCCACGTGCCTCCGACACGTCGTCGAGCGCGCGATTCAGTTTGGGCAACGTTCCGGCGGGTCCCGCGCGATAGTACTCGAGTCCGGTGTGCCCCGGATTCATATCCAAGTGCACGCCGTAGCTACAGCGAGCTCGTTGCATGGCCAGCGCGAGCACGTCTGGGTCGACGCTGGAACCGTAGAAGTAGCCGATGAAGCCTTCTTTCGTCATGCACAGCGCGCTGCGCACCGTCCGCGCTTCTTCGGTCCATCCGGGGGGTACGCCGCCCCACCAATGACGCTTGTACGGATTGATTACGCCGTCTTGGAGGAGCGCAGTCATGTTCTGCCGGAAGGACACGATGTTGTCCGGTACCGGTGCTTCCTCGGGCCACGTGCCGAACGCCGTGGAACCGTCGCTGAGTTCTGCAACGGTGGCAGCGAAGGGTTTCGGCGGCAAATACAGGACCTTCTCCGCCATCATTCCGAACTCGCCGTGGATGGCTTGAAAACCGCCGTTGAAGCCGCCGAGGAGGCGCCCCATCACGGCAGGAGTTCGCGGCACCATGCCTGGCCCTGTCTCGCCGGTGGCGCTCTTGGGCTCGACCGTACCGCTCATGGCGTGCAGCTCGACCTGACGCGGATCCCACAGCGTGACGAACACCTGGGAATAGATGCGCTTTCGATCGCTGCGAATGAACGAGTACACGAACGGCGACGACGTGCCTGGATTCTTGAGGATGAACGGATCCTTGTCCGTCGACGACCACTTGCCTTCGCCTTGCAACGGTGGCGAAAGCATCGGTTCCATCGGCGCTGGTGGCCAGCCCGTCGCCGGATCGGTCGTCTCGACGGCGGGAGCGCTGAACAGATCGCCGAGCTCTTCCTTCACCGTTTCCGAACCGTCGTCGCCGGTCACGCTGCCGACGATCTGATTGAAGTGATCGACGCCGTCGAATGCGACGGCCTTGAGCCACTGCATTCGATCGTCGCCGAACCAGGGCAGGGCGCGCACGCGATCGACGGCCCAAGTCACTAGGTTGCCTGGGCGCGCCTTGGGCGCGGTCTGCTCTTTCAACCACGGCGTCGGGTCTACCGGCCGTGGCGGATCGGTTTGCATCCGGATGCGATGTGAGTCGACGTCAATCAACAGCGCGCTTTCGGAAAAGCCGAGCACGACCTTGTATGCCGGCGGATCGAGCTTGAACGCGCGCCGACCAAAGCCCTGCATTTGCCCGGTCTCTTGCAGATTGGTGACCGCGTTCTGCAAACGTGAAAGACCGGTCCAATTGCGACCCATTGGTCGCGGCTCGGCGCGCAAATCGGCATATTGGACGTTGGTAATCGCGTTCGCTTCACCGATCACCCACGCTGCGCGATCGCCGTTCACGATCAAACCGCGCTCGGTGGCTGCCGACGTGTCCGAAACGTTGAACACGTCCGTGAGTTCGATCAGATGCCCTTCGGGTGAGACTCGGGTCTCGACCACGAACACGTCGGTCGGCTCCGAGCCGTGTTGAGCGAGAGCAACCGCGCGGGGTCGTCTAACCGGCGAGCGCGCGACCGTCGGTGAGTCAGTGATGAAATGAACGTTGTCCGCTTCGGTCCGAAGACCGCGCTCAGCCAGCGCAAGCACGATGGCGCGCGTCAGGTCGGTCTCCGCTCGAGTCGCCGGCGCAACGCCGTCGGTTCGCTGCAGCAGCCAGGTGAGCAGTAGCAATAAAGGCATGGGCCGCAGGCCGCGCATCAAGCGCTGCGGCTCGAGGGCGTCCCGTCCGAACTGCGGCAGGTCTTGAAGGTTCAGCCGGCGGACAGTCGCGGCCAGCGCTCGCGGACCCCAAGCGTTACCCGCCATGGATGGCTCCGAACTTTCCGACCGGCTGGCGCTTGGATCCGCGTAACATCAACCCACTACGTCAGACCTGCCGTTATCACTCACGGGCATCCCCAGCCTAGTTTTCTGTCAAGGGTATCCGCCAACTGAATTGGCAAAAGTTGCAACTGAGTTTGCCCGTCTCGATCGTCCGCGACTAGACGGTCGTCGACGGTGCGTAAATAAAAACAACAATTCCAATAGTTTGAAGAATGTGTGTCAGGGACCGATTCTAGGCACGTTGCATGCTAGGCTCCGTTGCGATGTTTCTTCGTTCTCGGCGCGGTTGGCTCCTGGGCGCGGCGCTACTTGCCGTGGGTTGTCTATCGCCCACCCTGCCTTTGCCTCCGCCGAGCGACCCCGTGGTGACCGCCACCGACACGGCCGGTCTCGTTCGCCTGAGCGGAACCGTCGAGCCCGAGAGTGACGTGTTTGCCATCAACCACAACTCCAACCGGATCAGCGGTCAGCACACGAAGTCCGGTGCCTACGATTTCACGATCGAGGCGCAAGAGCACGACGCCATCACGTTCTGGTACTCGCACGGCAACGTCGATAGCCCGCCGAACGACTTCCTGATCAACCTCGAGTCGGCGACGCCCTGAGCTCGGGCGTCTGCTCGTTAGCGATAGGTACGAAGCACGCGCCGGCCATCGCTGGCGCGGTGCGAAATGACGTCCGCTGGCGGAGGGAGTTCGGGTCCACTCGGATCTTCGTCCTCCAATTCGCCGACCAGGTCGTAATCACTCGCTTGGGTAATGCGCACGCGCCGAAATTCACCGGGTAACGCGCTGCCGCCAGAGAGATAGACGCAGCCGTCGATTTCCGGCGCTTGGCCTGCGTGGCGGCCCATCATCACGAGCTCGCTGTCCTCACTCGGGCCTTCGACCAATACGTCGAGCTCTTGACCGATCAAGGTGCGGTTCTTCTGCTTGCTGATCCGCCGCTGAATGCTCATCAGCTTCTTGGCACGGGCGGCGATCGTCTTTTCCGGCACCTTGTCGGGCAGGGTGCTGGAGTGAGCGCTGGATTCATCCGAGTATTGGAAGACGCCCACGCGGTCGAACTCGGCAAAGCGCACGAACTCACACAGCTCCTCGAATTCCTCTTCCGTCTCGCCGGGGTGCCCGACGATGAACGCAGTGCGGAAAAACAGCCCCGGAATGCGATCGCGTAGCCGGAGCACGAGCTCACGCAGGCGCTCTCCGCCGTGGCCGCGCTTCATACGGCGCAGCATCGCGTCAGCGGCATGCTGAATCGGCATGTCGATATACGGCACGACCTTCGGGTGACTCGCGATCAGGTCAATCAGCTCATCCGTCATCTTTTCTGGATAGAGATAGAAGACGCGGACCCAGCGTAGCCCGGGAACATCGGCGATGCGACGCACCGCGTCCGCCAGGTTCGAGCCGTCTTTCAGATCTCGGCCGTAAGCGATGGTGTCTTGCGAGACCAGGTTCACCTCGAGCACGCCGGCGGCGACCAGGCCTTCGACCTCACGCACGATGTCTTCGGACGGACGAGAGCGCTGCTTGCCGCGCATCTCCGGGATGACGCAAAAGGAGCAGCTGCGGTTGCAGCCCTCGGCCAGCTTCACGTACGCGCTTCGTCCG
>Ga0164241_10002446_pt1 | contig 20153 bp, 14 predicted proteins | sample OricomyardsoilBY_FD_108780 | JGI IMG/M metagenome (GOLD analysis project Ga0164241, IMG submission 108780) | Backyard soil microbial communities from Emeryville, California, USA - Original compost - Back yard soil (BY) | ecosystem: Environmental > Terrestrial > Soil > Unclassified | place: USA... | reverse complement strand
TCGGTTCGCTCGTCCCCGTCAGCAAATCCCGCATCTTTTCGTGGATTGCGCGATGGATTGTCCCTCCGCCCGATAGGTACCACGGAGGCCTTCGACCGTGCGCACGACTGACGAGAACTTCGCGACGTCCTGGGTCGATCTGCTCGACGCGCCAACGCCTGCCCGCTAGAATCAGATGGTCACCAGGTGGGGGCGCCATCGCAATGGTGCCGATATCTTCGCTACCACAGACAACTCGCAGCTCAGACGGCGCGTTGAACGCCGCGTAAAAAGTGTAGTGCTGTACGATCGTGAGCCCCGCGTTGCCGAGGATTAGCGTTCCTTCTGGCATCTGCTCGATGAGCTCGCTACGCCCGAGCTCGCGCAAGAGCGTTATGAAGCCTTGGCGCGAGACGGAACCGAATGCTCCACCCGCGATGCGTTCGTAGAGAACCGAAGCAGGGAGTCCGCCTGTTTCCGCGAGCACCGAGAGCGTCTGATGAATGAGCGTCGATAGGTGCGCGCGATCAGTCTCGGGAGGCTCAATGAAGCCAGAGAGCATCAACTCGATCGTGGCAACTCCCTGTAGAAAAGAGAGGTGCAGTCCCTCCCAGAGGCTGCTTTTCTCCGTGGGTCGGTCTTCTACTAGGTAACCGCGGAGGACACGGCGCGCGTCTGCGCGGCGGCCACTGCGACCGAGCCTTTGTTTGAGCGAAGCGACGGACCAAGGTGCCGACACCTGGACAACGTCGGAAATCTCGCCAATGTCGATGCCCATCTCGAGCGTGTTTGAGCAGACGGCGGTGCACGGCGTTTCTTGACGAAGCCGCGCTTCCGCATACTCACGCTTCTCTTTCGACAACGAACCATGGTGAACGACAATCTCGTCCGGAAGACTCATTGCGGCCGCCTGGGTCGTCAACTCGTCGGCTAGCGCCTCGATCTGCGACTTCGCGTTCGCGAAAACCAGGTTCGTCCGCCCGTGGCAAGCGAGGAGAATGCCCCTGGCCAGTTCGGTCACGCTCGGATCTTGAACCTGGTGTTCGACGTTTGCGCTTCCTTCGATTTCGGGGGCATCTCGCCAGAGTCCTCGCACGCGAATGGCGAGAGCCGATTCGCCGCCGTCCCCGGCGATGATTGTCGCCCGTGGACCGCCAGGACGAAGCCAAACCTGTGCGCGTTCTGGGTCACCGATGGTCGCTGACAGGCCGATTCGAACAGGATCGCAGCCGGCCCGCAGCCGCAGCCGATGGAGTAGACTGCGCAATTGAGCGCCTCGTTCGCTCTCGAGGAAAGCGTGAAGCTCATCAATTACAACGTAGTCGAGGCGCGCAAAAATCTTTGCGATCAGCGCCGATCGCAACACGAACATCGCTTCGAGCGATTCGGGAGTGATGAGCAACACACCACTTGGTGCTTCAACGAGTGCGCGACGGGCAGACGCGTCAATGTCCCCGTGCCATTTGTGGACGGGCATTTCCATCCGCGCGCATAGATCCTCCAGTCTACGGAACTGGTCATTGATCAGCGCCTTGAGCGGTCCGATGTACATGGCCCGCACGGAACCCGTCGGGGAGTCCGCGATCGCCGACAGTACAGGAAGGAACGCCGCCTCGGTTTTCCCGCTCGCGGTAGGCGACGTAATGATACAGTCGCCACTGCTCATCAGGACATGAAGGATGGCCTTCGACTGAATCGGCCGGAGCTCGGTCCATTTCATGTCGAAAAGCTTCTGCTGGACGGTGCGATGCAGAAGCTCGAAGGCCTTGGCCATCAGAGCTTGAACTCGACCAAGTCGTCCCCGTCAGGCACAGGATTGGCGTCAGCCTCCGCCGACTGAGTCGGAGTAAGTTCAACCGCCGGAGCCTGACCGAGCGCGCTCTTCCAGTCGTGCGACGGATCTGCCTCGAGGAGGTTCATTAGGCCAACGAAACGCATCACCGTGTCCCTGGGGGTCCGGAAGTAGTCGTCGCCAAGGGTACGTTTCGAGTAGTCGATGAATTGCCGCAGCCCTTCATCCGGCAAGAGATGCTTTTTGGGGTCTCCGCCGGCAAAAACCTCGCGAATCCGCACAAGCAGAACGTATAGATCTTCAGGTGTCAGCCCCTTGAGACGAATGACGGGGCCCGCGAGGTCGACCACGTCGCCCTTGGCGAACTCGTTCGGCGCGAGTCTCGTCGCGAGCGCTTCGTAGCTGTAAAGGCCGCGCCTTTTGTCGGTAAGACATTCCTCGGTGCCGGCGAAGATTACCTGAAGGCCTTCAACGTGAGCCTGCAGGCAATCGTTGACGACCCTGAGAATGGCCTCGTAGTTCGACGCCCGCGCTCGCGTGCTCGGCAATCGGTGCGAGAGGACGACGAGCTCATCCACGCAGACCACAAGTCCTTGATATCCCATAATCCGAGCGAACTTCGCAAACAGCTTCAGATAGTCGTAGACGTCCGCGTCGTCGATGATTGCGCGAACCCCGAGCTCGTTTCGCGCCTCGGTCTTTGTTCCATACTCGGCACGTAGCCAACGAAAAGCTGCCTGCTGGCTTACCTCATCGCCCGCTTGATACGCCTTGAGATACCGCACCAGGACGGTATGGATGTCGAACCCACTAACTAGGTCCTGAAGCGGGCGGAGCTGCTCTGCCATCGCGCGCTCGAGTTCCGCCTCGTTGCCGTTGAACCGACTGCTAAGATCAGAAATCCATCGTTCTATGATCGAGCCGAGAGCGCCGCCTTCGGGCTTGGCCTTCGACGCGAGGTTGCGCATAAGTTCGGAGAAAAGCGCTCGTGCCTGTCCGGACGTGCCATGCAGCCGTCTGTCGGTCGTGATATCGGCGCGCGCCACGAGGAAGCCCTTTTCCAAGGCAACCATGCTCGCGAGATTCAGGAAAAAGCTTTTACCTGCGCCGAACCGGCCGATGACAAACCGGACGCCTGCCCCGCCGTCGCTGGCATGCTGAAGATCGTTCAGGATCGCAGCTACTTCGGCTTTCCGTCCCACCTGAATGTGGTGAAGGCCTACCCGCGGAACGACTCCAGCTCGTAGGGCCTTCAGAATGGCCTGTCGATCCCGCTCCTTGATCTTCGGTTGGCTGCTTGGTTGGTCACTCATGCGCTTTGCTTCCTGAGAATGGCGGCGCGTACCTGCCAGGTGTCCGAGTCATCAATGAGAAACTCACCGTAGATTTCGTCTGACCAGGTATTGATCGTTTCTACTATTGCTCCGGGCATTAGATTTCGCTTCCTTGCCAGCGCACGTATTTCGTCCCCGCTCCACGTTGGCTTGGAGAGCAGTTCCGCAAGCACGCCGTGGTATCGAACATCAAGGCCAGCTGCCAGGCTGGCGATTTCGGGCGGAACGGCTTCACGCATGGCCTGAGAGGCCGAACCTGCTGACGCTGCCACAGGAGCATCTTCGTCCTCTTCCTTGTCGAACACATCCGCGAGCATCGCGGCGACGTCTCGTGTATCAGCCAAAATAGCAGCGATCGCCGTCTGATCGAGCTCAACGAGGCGATCGACCCTCGGAGGACTCGGCAGCTGCTCGCCAGTTTCACCACTCGTGCCTGCGCGCACTTCGACCGCGTCGTCGCTTGCTAGTCTGGCTCCTGACCCAGCGATGGCCGCGGCCAGGTCGGCAGTCGAGAGACCCAGAGCTTTGTAAAGGCTACGGAGCGTCTGGTGTTCTTCGTCGGTAATGACTCCATCGGCAGCGGCAACCGACGCAAGGACACGGCCGACTTTGAGCAAGTCGTCCCGGCTTCGCGTCGATTGCAGTTTCTTGGCCAGCGCCGCGGCCCGAACAGGCTGCCGCGCCAAAAGATGTTGAAGCGCTACGAAGCGGGTCCGCAGGGATTCGTCGAGATTGAACGTTTTGGTGAGCATTGAGATTATTACGTGCGCTTCTTCATCCGCTAGAGTCCCATCTGCCATTGCGACCTGCATGGCCAACGACAACAGGACAAACGCGGGACCGTACAATTTCGGTTCAGGGCACGACGAGTCTTGCGCTTGCCAAACGAGCATCTCGTCCTGCCAGCGTGCGCCCTTCTTCTGCGCTCGTGCATCCGGCTCCATCGCATAGCCAAGCGCCGCGCCAATTTCCGCAACCTTGCGCAATTGTGCAGCCGACAACTTCTCTGTTTTCGTGGCTCCGCCGAGGGTGGCGAGGTTTCCAGCGTTCACAATGCGAAAGCGGCCAACCTTGGGTGCCGACGCGAAGAGAACATCCCACCGGTCCTGATGCGGATGATCGTATTGAGCGCGAAGCTCTTCCGGGAGTGCAGCCCAGGCCTCCGCGCTCAGTTCTCCGTCGTGCTTTTCCTTGAGCCGGGTGGCCTTCCGGAGATCCTCGACGCATTGATTCCAGATGCGAACTAGTGGAGCGAACTGGCTCGGCCGTCGGAGGACGTCGGGCACACGAAAGGCAATCTTTACTCCGGTGCGCTGCCAAGTGCTACTCGCCGGGCGATATTGGAGTGCCAGCTCTCTCTTTGCAGCTACGAGGAGGATCCCATCGCCATTCGCTTCGCGGTACCTTGAGGCGAAGAGTTGACCGATTTCCTGTTCTGCGCGCTTGACTACCACCCCCCGCTTTGCGTCCTCCATCGAAGCAGCCACGCGCATGGCGTACCGGTCAGGCAGCGGACGGCTGCGACTGTGATACCAGGCCAATACCGCAGCGGCAGCCGACGCGGAGTCATTGAAGAGAGTGCCGAGAGTGCGCTCAAGTTCTTGCTCATCGGCGGATTCAAGGCGCGCAAGTGCCGCGAATACCAGAAATTCCGATGCGTAACTCCTGAATGACGCACTCTTTTGCCCATAAACGTGCAGAAGTCTGCGAACCTCGCTGCATGCGACTGCTGTGTCTGCGGCGTCGCAAAGCGCGCGCCACTCCAGCCCGTAGAAGAAGATGAACACGTACCCGATTTCGATATTCGGGTCGGCTCTGCCGCCCGCCATCCAGTCCAGGTACCGAGCACGTTGATGCGGGCTAGCTTCAGAATAGCTCGGCCAGTAAGGAAGAGGGTCTGCGTAGCGAGGGTCACCAACCGGGAGTGAAGTCACTATCGTGCTGGCGTCGGCACCGGCGGTCGTCGCAGCCACGAAGGTGAGGAGGCTCGTGATGTTGCGACCCGCTATCGAGAACGCTTCAGTCGGGCCGACAAAGCGACGACTCGACGGCGTTGGAGGAGCTGGTACGAAGGGCTGTGCGGATCGCGGCGGCGGCACGCTCGCTCGCGGTACCGCACTCCGCGGGACCGTGGCGGGCGGCAGGGTCAGCGGAGGGAGTGACGCTGGTACAAACGGCGGAGCTGTTCCCAAGGGCGGCATGCCCGCCCGCGGCGCAGCCCCCCGCGGGATAGAGGCGGGCGGCGGCGTCAACGGAGGGAGGAGCAGGGGCTGCGGTACCACCGGTTGCGCCATCAGCGGTTGCCCCTGCGCCGGCTGCGCGTAGGCGGAAGGAGCGCAGGAACTACGCGCTAGTTCCTGCAGGGCATTCGCTGCAGTCCAAGTAGCCGCTGGCGTGCTCGCTTGAAAAACGGTGTTGAGCCCGCTTCGCGATCGCAAAGCTAGTTCTCCGTAGCCCAACACAGGCAGCTGGCGATTGTTGTTAAACCGCAGGTCAGGGCCGCCGGACTTGTTGACGAACCGCCAAGTTGTTCCGACAGCCGTTGCATCTCGCGGCACGGGCCCATCCTCGATAAACGAGGTGCTTCGGTGCTCGGCCGACAGCCATTCGTAGGGAACGGCGGCGAGCCGTTTGCCTTCTCGCACCAAGAGACGATCAGGAAGGAACAAGAACTCCTGGGACCCGACCGAAACCGTCCAAGGTTCGATGTTTAAGATCATTCCCTTCACGTATCCGACAGCGCAGCGCGTCGGTCGCCGTTCGATCAGTGTATTGGCCCCTGCATGGTATTTGCTCTGAGTCGTCCTGTTCGAGCTGTGGATACGCCACAGTGAGCAAGCCTTCGCAAGGGATTCTCCCGCGGCGTTACACAGCGCAAGCCGGTTCACGATTTCGTCATTGTCGATATCATAGAAGATCCGCGCAGTGCGTCGCTCGCGATCCCACCGATAGACAAACATTCCGCCGAACGCGAACACCGTGAGCCAAAACAGGAAGAACGGCGAACTCGCCACCAGCAGCAAGAAGAACAACGCGCCCCCCAAGTACACGACGAACAGGTTCGTTCGACTCAGCTTCTTCCGAACTTCGTCGAGTGCGGCATCCGGAGAAATCTGCGCGAGGGTTTCCGTAGAAGCTGTCACGATCTGACCGGGTGCTGGTTCTGTAGCGAATGCGGGCGAAGACGGCGCCTGGCGGGGCGCGACTGAGTGCTCTGTGTCTTCGAGCTTCTGCTGGTACCGAAAGCCTCCGACGCCAAAGCTCACATAGGTTCCCTGCGGCCCGATTGCGACGCGTGCACCGCGAACCGCAGCCGAAAGCCCGACGCCGTTCCGAGAGAAGTTCAGACCGAGAGGGCCAAACTTGAGTGACTTACGAGCGGACCACCCCATTCGCCCCCCGTGAAGACAAACATAGGCGCTTCGCAGATACAGCAGCGCCTGGAAAAAACGAGAGATACATTAAGCCTCTGAGCATCCCGTCAAAGCAGCGCGCTTTTCAAGCCCGATCGACAACGAAGCTTGCCAGGCGCCTCCTTGGAGTGCTCTCGGAACCGATGTCGGCGATGGAATCGCCCCGAAGGCTCCGAACAAATACCTATTGCGTCTGAACACCGCTTTTGGTTTGCGATTGTGTTCAGCAATCTTGAGCGGAATTCTCGCCAACGGTTCGAAAATGCACGCTCACACCCGCCATGGGGCAAGTTGCGAGCGATTCTCCTCGACAACGTAATTCATCGCCTGTTCTAGCGGCGTTCGCCCGTAGCTGCGAAGCGCATTCAATATCGCGGAGGGGTCCACTTCTCGTGAAGTCGCTCGGATGAGCTGCCCGCCGACAGCAACAAAAAGGGCAGTGGTGGGTACATGCTGTGTAACCACCTTCTCGTGCCGCCTCATGTCGATCCGACCCATCAAAGGAGCGAGCTCAGCGGTCAACGGCACGCTGAGCATTAGATCGAGATGATCCAGCGATGAAACGGTCGCTGCGCGCGCGCGCTGGAGGTGCCAGATGAGGTAACGCCTCATGCGGCGTTCGGTGAGCCGTTCGATCCGGCCGCCATGCTCAAGGCTGTCAAACGCCTCGATGCCCGAAAGGGTGGCTTCCACGAGGCGAACGCCGCAGTCGCGTAGAGCATGCGCCTCTTGCGCCCTCGGTCCACCTCGACGGGTCTCCACTCGCAGTAACGTGCGGATCGCGAATGCGTCTGCCAGGTAGTCCACTTGCTCGAGCGCGACAGAAGCGCGACCGACGCCGGCAAAGTTTGCGGTTCGCAGTCCTTGTGCGTCGTGTACAAGTTCGTGAAGGACAAAGAGCTTGCTCAAGTCCGCGAGCTTCTCGTCATCGAGGTTCGAGATGGCTTCGAGGAGGCCGCGGCCTAAACACAGCTTTCCCTGCGCCATAGAGAGAGAGAATTCGTCGCTCTCGTCCGGCGCAATCGAGAGCGTTCGGAGCTGAGTCACCAGGGCCGGCGCGCGCTGCGGCGACAACAAGGAATCTGGCGGGATATCCTCGTCTGCGATCTCTTTGCTTAGCTGTTCGATCGCTTGAACAACTTTCGCTCTCGTGCGGGTCCGACGAAGCTCCCCCTCTGCGCTTGGGTCGATCTTGTCCACCGGCGGCCGCTCGAACGGCAAGCTGTACGTCAAACGGTAGGCCTGCTCTTCGAAGTTCGTTAGTAGCACTCGACCGATTAGCGACGCATTCATAGCGCGGCCAATAGTGAACGCGAGCAGCGTAGGCCCAGCAACGAAGAGCGCCAACCCAGCCCTTTTTGGAAATCTCGAAGGCAGCTGCGACAGCAATTGAGTCAGCTCAAGCGCAACCTGAGGAGCTGCCTGAGGTGTGATTGTCGCGGGCTGCAGCGTGCGCGCTTGCACCAGATGGAGAGATCCCTGTCCGGTACTTTGGAGCAAATCCGAAATCGCATCCACCGGCGGCAGGCGCCCCCCGGAGTCTACGTAGACAGCGAGAAGCCCGTTCCCGAAGGCTGGAGTCGATCCCTCTGGCTCGTTCGGTCGTGCAAAGATCGCTGATCCATCCGGCGGCAGGCTCAGGTCAAATGCTTCGATCGCTCCGCCAGCCGGGCCCCGCGCGAGAAAGACTTGCTTGCCCACGAACTTTGAAAGTCGAAAACCGAGGTGGACGAACAACGGAAGCGGCGCCTGCCCGCCCACGAACACCTCGACGTCGCCAGCACTCGCAATGAGTTCGTGTGCGCGATCGGCGAGCCTTTCCACCGCGCTTCCCAGTTCAGACCAGTCAAACGGTGTCCCAGGGACGGCTCGCTGACCGCCGTGCTCCGTAAGAAGTAGCCGGTGGTCAGGGAGGCTGGGCGACGCCATCCATCCGTCCGCACCAACACCAGGAAACACATCGAGCACCAGAAGGACGCGCATCGTAGCCATTCTATTTTTCTCCACTTTCAGTTCTGGGGGCGGACTTTGGCCGGACAGACTTCTCAGTATCGACGCGGACGAACTCCATCGGTTTCGAGTCATCCGGACAGACAAAGGCGCGCAATCCGCGTTCGCGCTCCGATAACTCGCCTCCAACGATGACAAGAAGCGGCTCGCTGCACTTGTACTCTTCGGCACGAGCAATATTTGCCATCTGCGTGAAATCCTCGACGCTCGGGACAATCTGCGAAATAGGATGGTAGTGCCACTCGCCCAGGTAGTAGGTGCGATCAGCCGACTGCCACCGTCGACGCAGAGTTTCGCGTAGGTCGGCGACGCCGCGGCTAAACCAGGAACGCCCTCTGCGCGAATCCGAGGGAGGCAGCGTGGCTTCTTGAACAATCGCAATCGACAGATCGGCCGAGTAGTGACCGATCAGGATGCCGCCAGTTTCCAACTCGCGCGCGTCACGACAGGCCCGATCCATCCCCATGCGAGCACGCTCCTCGATCACGAGCCCGTGAGCTAAAGTCGCGGTCCACCCGATCCAGCGGTTCACGGCGTCGTTGTCTCCTTGAGCGGGCCGGAATTTCTGGCGGCAAAGCCAGTGAACTCATCATCGTTGTCCTGTCTCTCGAAGACTCGAAAGCGAACGTCGCTCGGGCGCTTCGCGACCAGCGTTTCGATCTCCTTGATACAGACTGCCGCCGCCAGGCTCACATCGTCGTACCGCGCCGGAAACAACGGCGACCAGCATCCTGGCCCTTCTCGCAGCTCATCAGTCGAGGTCTGCTTGCCGCCGTCTTCCCTGAGCCAAGGATCGAGAGTGGTAACAAACTTCGCCAGCGGAAACGAGTGGCCCACGACGCCAAAGGAGTAGAGCCGTCGCGCCTTCGCTCCGAGCGCGAAGGACGCAAAAAGGCGCGGTGTCGACCACCAAGCCGCGGCAACGCCCGCCAGTGCTTCGTCGGAAGCTGTGCAGTCTATGACAATGTCGCACTCGTCCAGGGCCTCCACAATCATCTCGGATCCGCCATCCAAGTCGAACTCGAACGCCTGGACGCTAACCGTCGGCGACACTCGGAGCAAACGCGCTGCAACGGCCGACGCCTTGTTGGAGCCGACGTCGGCGAGGGTTGTAACATGCCGAGTAAGATTTCCCGCAACGACGAGCTGTTTGTCAAAGAGTCGCATGAAACGGACGCCGGCTCGAACCAGGTGCTCGGCGATCATCGAGCCGAGCGCCCCCACCCCGAAAATCGCGATCTTAGCGTCGCACAGAGGAGCAGGTAGACGACCTCTGGCCTGGAGACGCTCCGAATGCCAGTTCTCAACAGTCAGATATTCGAGGGGCGCAGCGTCAGCAAAGACAGTGTGGCGGTCGCGATGCCACCACCCATTGGCATTCGGGCGGAACCCTCGGGGGGGTATCGCTGACACGGGCGCAACCTCGGGGAGGAGGATGGCGTCCCAGTGAACTTCAACGGGGTCGCCACCAATTCGCTTCGGGATTGGGTAGCCCAGAAACAGGATTGTGCGTTCCTTCGCTCCTCGGAGGCGCGGCACGAGTTGCTTCAGCCTCGCGTCTACATCAATCCCGACCAAACGACCAGCCCGCCTGAGCTCGCCCCAGGTGCCGGGTACGTGCCAGGGGTCGAGTACGATCGTACGTGGCCACAGCCACCAATGTGCTCGTAAGCTCTCGGCCGATTTCTCGAGCTTCCTGCCAGCCCAGGCGCGAACTTCAACGCCGCTCCGATCGAGAAACGTAGCGACCACAAGCACGTTTGGGAGGGCATCGAGCCGGGCGAGGACAACTGTCCCAGAAGCGTTGACCTGCTGCTGCCACGCGCCGAACGAACTGCCGGACTCGTCATGCACGACTCGCAGCGCCGACCAACCAGGCAATCTGGCGCATGGTCGTTGTGGCAGCTCGTAAAGATCACCGACTTCAACGAGTTTGCCGATCGCAGCTGCAGCGATCCAGTCCAGCGCCCTCTCAACGTGCCAACGGAGCCGCAGATCCGCATCCCCGATGGGGTCGCGGCCAGCCGAGGTCGGAAACAAGCGAAGCGGCGAGCTGAGACACAGCTTTCCGTTGCGCCAGGCACTGCGTTTCACCGCTCCATTTCGCTCTTGATGCTGAAACGTCGATGTGAGGCCACGGTCACTCGCCGGGAGCACTGCGATCGAACCGAGCGGGTAGTGCTCATCGACTAGCAAACACCACCTCGTTCGCTTTGCAACGTAGTCTCCCGCCTTCTCGGTCTCAAGCTCGAGCGTCCAAACCCAACGTCGGTTGAGCTCATCGTACTGGCGCGAGCTTTCCTGGACTATGCAACGGGGCACTGCCGCAAGCGCGGCTATGCCCCGTTCAATTGCGCTAGGGAGTACCCAGCCTGGCGTCACGCGAACCGACCACCGCTGGGGTTCGCGGGTCCGGTTGGCGGAGTGTAGCCGCCGCCCTTCGTTCCACCGCCTTCGGGCGGTTTCGGAAACTTATTACCCAGAAGCTCGCGCCACTTGTTACCGCTCTCAGTGCGATCGGTGGAGTCGAATGCAGCCCTGGCGAGTGCGGCAGCATCAACGACTTGGGCGTAGAACTTCTTGAAGTCCGTCGACGAAATCCGCTTGAAGACGTCGTGAGTCGGAACCCCATAGTCCGGAAGAACGGGCTTTCCGCCCGAGTCGGCTTGGAGCTTGTACTTCGTCTTGATCGCCTCGAGCGTTAGGGCGATGCCTGCCGCAACGCTGCCAATTCCGTCCGGACAACATTCGCCGATCAGGCGTTCGAGAGGAAAGCCCTTGGGGTGTTTGGGGTCGGGGTGCTTGTCGAGTCGCCACCACTTCAGCGATTTCACCACGTTGACGTAGTGGCGGTTCGTTCGAGCGTTCTTGTCGCGAGTCCAGCGTATTTGCTCTAGGGGGTGAGTGTCCTCCCACTTGTCCACCACACGATCTGGGATTCGTAGTGGTTTGCCCGTCCATTCGGAACTGCTGCTGGCCTCCGCGAGTAGGCGTCGCGAGTCGACTAGCTCGCGGTTGGACAACGCTACCCAAGAGCGATGGAGTCGCCAATCTCGCGCCTCTTCGAGATCATCATCAGAAGTGACGGCCTCCGACAACAAGATCCCCTCTTCGGCTTCCGAAGGCGCTGACGTTAGGACGAGATCGAGCTCGACGTAGCTCAGCTCGATGCCGAATGATCGCCCTTGCTGCTGCCACTTTCCCCTGTAGTACTTGTCGAGGAATGGCTTGAACAGATCCATCGCCTGCCCGGGCGTGTACTCCTTCTCGGACAACTTGGTCACGACGACGATATCCACGTCAGCGCGTCGTTCGTCCTTGGGACGAACAGCAGTTGCCCGTCGATAGCTGCCCTGCAAGAAGTCGGATATGTGCACCTTCTTGATCGTCTCGTCCGTCTTGAGACGCGAACGCAGGGTAGAATGACCGGTTTTCAGATCGTCGCGTTGGTTCTTGGTGGGGCGGATCGCGGATAAGAATTCGTCGAAATCGGATTTGAGTTCCATATGCGTCTTCCTCGAGAAATCAGCGCCCAATCGCTTCCCGTTGACGACTTCGGAATTGCACCCCGCCAACAAAACCGGCTACCGGCGCGCTGGTCTTTGGGACTCGAATTCAGAAGGACTCGAAAGGGCTGAAAACGTAAACGCACGCGCTGGCTCAGGGGCTTGAGCCCGAGCCCACACGCGCGCTTCGCCCGCTCTTCCGACCGGGCGTCGTGTTTGCAATGCGGACGTTTTTTTGGCGCAACTTCGCCTGGCCGTCCCATCGCGGTGAATTGCTAAGTGCTGGGTCCAACGATGCGGAAGGCCCGCTCGTTGCGGCGATATCGACGACTACCCGCTCTGGAATTTCGTGAACATTTCGATCCCTGCCGAAGACTGGTTCCCTGCGTCGAAATTGACGGGCGGTAATTTGCGTCCGGCTAATGGACGAGTAGCTCCATGAGCAATGGAGTCAAGGCCACTCACAGGGAGTGACTTGCAAAAGGTTCACGCACTTCACCCAACATGGAAATCCACGAACGAAGCGCATTTCGGAGAACGCACAAGTCGAACTCGCCTCGTTGTCAAACGCAATTGATCGCAGCTGGCAGCCGAACGTTGTTCCCAAAGCGGGGATGGGCCCCCGATTTTTCGCCTTAGCCGAGAGGGTACTTCCTACTCAGCCAGAGTAACCCAGACTATCGACGGTTAAGGGCAGGTTCTCATTCTGACCTGCGCGCGATCACCACACTTCCTCGGGAACTAAGGCCAGGATGGCGCTGAGCGCACTTGCGCTTGCCATGCGCGACCGGTTTCTCCGCAATGAGCGAGTCGAGGTCTCGCGCGTTCTAGGCAGAGCATTCCGCGCAGCCTCGGTCTTTCTTGCACGACGCTAGTCGCGTGCAGTCAACTTGCGGCGCACTCGAAACGTACCACCACCATGCCTCCCCTCACCCGACTTGCGTTCGAGGTCCTCCAATCTGATTCCACTCCATCAGGTCTCAAGGCAGTCGCCTGCGCGACACTCCTGGCAGCCATTAGCCGCTCGGTCGACGTGCCTGGCGACAGCTACATGACAGTATGGCGCTACCTCCTCCAGAGCGACGCCAGCGCGGAGCTGCTGCATCGTCACGAGCTGATCAATCCAGAGGTAGCGCGCGACGCCGTGCGAGTGCTCTGCAACGGAGACGCCGGTGACATTGCCCACGATCTCGCGCTCGCTGTGCTGCATGGCCAGAACGCTACCGAGGTCGGCGAGCGAGATCTCATGTCACTCGCTGATCGCATCGTGACCGAGACGCGAGTACGACGGGTTACTTGGCTTGTCGAACAAGTGCACGAGCACCGAGGGCTCGATCCAACTTTCATCGTCGAATTGCGTGACCGGCTGTCGAAGTCGGATGACCCCGCGGTTCGAGTTTGCGGAGTCAGCGTCGGCGCCTTGCTGCCGCGCTTAGACGAAACCTTTGCGGCACACCTAATGCGCGATGAATCGGCGCCGGTCCGCACTGCGGTCGTGGAAACTCTCGAGGGTGTCGGCAAAGCGGATCGCGAAAAAGCGCTCGTCCTGATTCGAGACCACCTTGCTGTCGAGTCTCACCGCTCGGTTATTGCGGCCCTGCACTTCGCCTTGAGCGGGCTGATCAGAGCCGGTGGTATTCGCGAGGCCACCGACAATACACATTGAAGATCTACTTGTGGTCCGTCACAGGCATGCCCAATCTCGCCAATACCGAAGGGATCGCGCAGCGAGCTCGTCACCTATCGCGAAGAATCTTCGCGTCGCTTCCATGGGGATACCGGCTTGCACATCTGTTTGCGGTTCTGGGCGCCGACAACGCTTCGACGCTGGGGCGCAGCGCTTACGCTTTGTTTCTTGAAGCTGCGGTTCAAGGAATGCCAGACATCGGAGGTCGTAACGCGCTCGACTTTGCGCCGGAAATTCGCGGTCCGAACGATGCTCACAAGTTACCGCCGGACTACGGACGTATCTTCGGCGCGCGACTTTTTCGAGCCCTGTTGGCGAGATTTGGCCCGGAAATCGCGGAGGAAGCGACCGCCGACACGTTGATCAAGATCGTCCGTGGAAGGGTGCACGTGCGCAATGGAGCGAACCTTTCAGAAGCGGAGGCGCTTGTTTCCACGATCGCACTCAATTCGGCGCGCGACCTCGCCCGTGGGGAACAGCGTAGACGAAAATGGGTTCAGGACGACGACGGTTACCCTGATATCGAGGATCCAACGGCGTTCGCGGAGATGGAGAACGCGCTCTCGCCGCGGGAAATGCAGCGAGTACTACAGGAGCTCGATCGCATTCATCCACGCGCGCGCAGCTTCGCGGAGGCGCTGCTCGACGGCGACTCGAAAGCGGAGATCGCACGAAGCTGGAACGTCACGCCTTCGTATGTTTCGCGCTGGTTATCAGAACACCGCGCTGAATTGGCGGCAGTACTCCAACGACACCTGCGCCTAGCGCGCCGCTACAACTACGATCGGCGCGCGTACCCGCTAGCCACCTGATTTCGACTTCGGACGGCCGCGACCCCGCCTGCGGGTTGTCGTTGCCTCGAAGAGTTTAGCGACAGGTACACCAAGAGCCCCGGCCACGCGTACCATGGTCCTAACGCTGAGGTTTTGGAGGCCGTGTTCGATTCGCTGATAGTTGCTCGTCGTCATCGCAAGCATCTCGGCGACCTCTGCCTGGGTTAGGCCGTCCGATTCCCGGAGTTCGCCGATCCTGCGACCGACCCGAACCAACACCTCATCGGCATCTTCCACGCCGACTTTAAGAAGCCGGTTGCCTCTTACTAAAAACCCTCATAAATGATTTTGCATGAATAAACTGCCGAAACTATGGTCCATCGTCGCCTGTCTATCGATTGGCGCCGTCGGTTGCGCGGACAACCTAGACGGCATCCTACGCACCAGCGGCAGCGAGTCCGGGCCGAGTTGCCGCGTCGGTGTCGATGGCAAGCGCTGGGATCTCGGAACGGGCAGGCTCGACGACATCAAGCGGCTCGCCCCTGGCTTCTTCACCGCATCGAATGGATCGGCGCGGCGAGCAGCTCTGCTCGACCACATCAATGGCGTGTCCGAAATCAGGCCGGCAAGCCTTGATGGCGCCGAGGTGTTTGAGTTTCTGACGAACGACTCTGACTATCGTATTCGTGCAGTGCACGTTGGCGAAAAGGTCGCAATCCTCGCGACACCTGGGCAGTGCCCACGAGTCACGGCAGTCGACCAGTGCGCGAACGGTCGACTAAAGACAGAGATCCAGGTTGGTGCGCCCGTCTCGTGCCTCGGTCCGATCACTGTTCCGGCGGACAAGGTGACCATCACGATGGGTTCGAACGAGTACCTGCGCGAAGAACTCGTCTTCGACAAGCCCCTGCTCGAGACAACATCGTCGAACTCGATCTCTTTCGCGGTTCACCTGTCGGGTGGCAAAGAACCAGCCGCGAACGTCGAACGGCGCGTGGACGACTTTTCGAGAGCGCTTCCTCGAGAGGTCATTTCGTTCCTTCGCGCTGGTTACGAACGCCCAGCGGCGATGCTCTGGCGGAACGTACCGACCGAACTGAAAACCGACGAAACATCGGCAAATGTGGCGAGCGCGCGTTCCGATGCAATCGCGGTGGCGATATCTGCCGCGGCGACGCCGCGTGCGATCAACGATTTAGTCATGAGTCACCCTTTTGGTTCATTGCCGGGTGATCAGGACGTGAGGGCGGCGATTGTGAACAAGGTCAACTCGTTGGTAAGCGAGCTGGTAGCTGCCGATCCAGCCCCAGAAACGCTGTTCACGATTGCGCTTTACGCTCGGGTGGTCGCGCCGCTGAGCGCGGAGAAGCTAGATGTATCGGCGCTCGAAGAGAAGTACGGCCCGCTTCTGCGTAAGGCAGGCTACGCGGACGACAAGGTTCAGGGTTCCTTCATGGTGCTGTTGCCGGACTCTAAATACACTCGCGATCTCGCAGCGCAGGAGGAAAAAGAGAACGCGATCGCTGCGAACTCAGCCAAACAGCGCGCCGCAGACTCAGCGGTCGAAGAGAATTGGAGTGAAGTTCAGGGTCGCGCCGACGAGGTCGCGACGCTTGCCTACAAGATCCGATTTGGCCGCGAGAATTTTGTGCAAAGCCGCCACAACACGCGCGGGCTCGAGGCGATGGAGAAGTATCGACAAGGGCTTATCCGCGACGCTTTTTGCCCGGCTAAGCGAGCTTTCCTCAAAGCGACGGGCGCGGCTGAGTACAATCGACGTGCAGCCGAGCACTGCACCAACGAACCGCCGGTTGAGGCGGGGATCGGCGGAGCCGAGAAGAAACTCTGGGCGGAGTGCCGTGTTGCGTTTGCGACGGGCTGCTAAGAGAGGAATCGTGGGGCTGCGCGCGATCATCTTTCCCGAACAATGAACCCGTTCTCGTCGTCAAACTCGGGGAAGACTACAAGCACGTCGGGAGCGACGCTTCTGGCTAGTCCCGCTCGGATCGCGTCGTAGTCAGGAATTCCCTTGCCCCCATATCCACGCTCACGCATCGCGGACAACAGTTCGTCTATCGTGCATTCTGGGTCGTGTTCGTAGCGCGTGTGTTCGTCGATCAACGTTTCAAGCACTTTAGTCGCTCGTGCGGCATCGGGTGCGCAAAGATCGCGGCCCGAGAGATACGACGCTAACTCAACCGCAGAAGCCAAAGCGCAGTTGAACTGATGCAGCTGGGGAATCGTGGTCTCGTGAACATGATCCACCGCCATCGAGAGCACGTGCACGGTGCTCGTCGAATACTCGGCTCGGAGCACAATCTTTGCGGCCTCGCCGGCAACGGCGAAGGCAGCGCGCAATTGGCCGGCATCCGCCTCGCATTCGATCATGTATTTGGGATCGTGATTTTCGATGTACTTGATTAATTTCTGGTCTAGCAATGTTGTACTCATCGATTCCTCTTGGGCACGCAGGGGCTCGTTCGGCGGTTTGGCTTAGTGAACTGTCGCGGCCCGAAGGCCTCGCGGGGTCGAACTTGCAATCGCCAAACAAGTCCGCCCTCCAGGGGTTAGTTCGTGAGCTTGCGCGATAGGCGAATGCCGATCCGAAGTTCCCCGGCGCCGAAGTAGAAGCTCTCCTTCGCCTCGCCCACCAATAAAGCGCGCGAAACCATCTCATGCACTTTGGTCGCTAGGATGTCGATCGCCTCCGGTCGGCTCATGTGCATCTTCACGAGCTCGATGACGGTCCCTGATAGTGCTCGGAGGCTGCTGACCGACTGATGTATCTCAGCTTTCTCGGTTAGATCTAGCGGAACGATACACGAGAGACGCCAGAGGATGAGTGCTTGGTCGGCAGCGAGATCAACGATGTAGGTCACAATGGTGGTCCTTACACCAGACAGAAAGTTCGAGGCCAAGCAGGGTGACAGTCACTGTCGAGGATGCCAACTCGCGGTGATGGGCAGCTGCTTTCGCGACGTCCTGTACGTGGACACGTTGGCTGCACTCTTTCCGCACGTTCGAGCCCTATCAGCTTGCTCCCTAGTCCGCGACTCCGCTCACCGCCGGGCTAAGGGGTGCGTCGGGTGCCCGCACCGGACCGACAATGATAGCGCGCTGCCCGAGATGATGAAGCGCGCGTAGGCGTTGGAAGAGTCCGACAGAACGAGGTTCGCGCCCTTCTTGCAGCAAGAGCTTAGCGAGCCACGCGCTGCGCATAGCCACCACTACCCGTTGGTTGCCGACCTGTCGCAAACGCGCCAGCAGGTGATCGAGAACCGCGATCTCGGGCGGCATGTGCTCGAAGGTCATGGTCCACGTCCCGAGGAGATGCGCAAACTCAGAAAACTCGTCGGTGCTGACCCGAGTCGCGTCGCGCGCGGGGTCGTACTCGTGGGTCAGCAGAACAAGTCGCAGTTGAGGAACCCTAGGCTCGCCTGGAGGCAAGGCCGAGCCTGGGGCCGTATTCCCTGACGATTCACAGCCGTGGGCTGATTCACGGGGGACAGCGGATAACCCGCAAGCCAACTTGGCAGAGCCAATTAGCTCGTTGGCGCCATGTCCGGCATCGGATGACCAGAGGTCACCCCATCCCGGCGTAGACAGAGAGGAGGCAGGTCCCCTCTCCGTCAGACGCCCCCAACAATGCGGAGCTTGCTTGCAGCACTCCTCATCGTTTGGGTCACTGGTACCTCCTGGCCAGAGGTCTTCCACTCCGTCCGCGATACTCCCACAACGGCCCGAGCGGGTCGCTGAGAGTGCGTCTCGGATAAGAGGAAGGGCCTCTGCCCGGAACCACCCTTCGAGCGGCTCCGAGGTCATGTCCTGATCGGTTGTGTAACCTCCTCCGATCAGGTCCTCTGGCGCGCCCAGTGCGGCGCCCCAGAGCTTCTGAAATGGTCCCGTGCCTTTCATGGAGTCCAAGGGGAACTCCATGTTGGCGCGGGCCAAGAAGATCATTGCTTCGCCTTGGTCCAAGTCGAACCAATAGCGATGAAAGCCGACAATGGACGACCGGACGTCGTCGAGGTCGTTCGTCGGCGTTCCGGCTGTCCTCCGCGGCTCGCCGGAGAATCGACTCGGGCCACACACGAGGTCGGAGTGACGCGCGGCTCGGCCCAACAGATAGCGAACCTTCGCGAATTCGCGTTCTAGTACTTCGCCTGGGATGCGAACCGTACCGCGCTGGTCGAGCTCGGCTCCCAAGAACACCAGTGAACGGCTCTCAATGCCGTTGACCAGGCTTTGCGCCGACTGGTTCGGACTGACGCACTTGAGGGTAAGACCTACTGCCCGAGTCCATCGCAACAATGTGCTCACGGCAGCCTCGACCTCGGTCTCGGAATCACCCACGAAGAGCAGATCATCGCTGTAGCGTTGGTAGGTGAGACGAGGAAAGCGCCTGCCAATTTCCCGGTCAAACGAAGAGAACAGAATGTTCAGGACGATAGACGACTCCGGCAAGCCGGCGGGGCACCCAAGGTCGGAGTACTGCTTCACTAGCCGCCCCTGCAGGCGGCGGTATCGAGGTGCGCCTACGGACGTCATGACGAGCTCGACGAACTTCTGCGGGTAGCCGAATCGACTGAGCGCTTCGGCTACCGCCTTGCGGGGCAAGGAATTGAAACAATCCTGGACGTCGAGTTTGGCCCAAAACCGGCCACCACCGATCCCGATAGCCGTCGCGACACGTAGTATCGCTTCGTGCACCGCATCCCGACTCCCACGGCGGTACGCGACCGCTGTGGGAGGCAGAAGCGCCTCGGAGGTGTCCTGCAAGATGCTGGCCAGGTGGTTCGAAAGGCAACGACCCAAGATCCCACGAACCACGATGCTGCGTCGTTCGACGCCCGTCGACGGCACTGATTCCCACTGCTCGTGCTTCGGCACGGACTGCACCTTGAGCGCGATCGATTCCGGATCGATGCCGGAGCGCAACGCTTGTTCGAGCTTTATCCGCCATTGTTCGACACTCCGCCTATCTTCGAAGGCGTCCGAAGCAAGCAGCCCGTCCGTCCCAGTGCTGAGCTGCGAGGCCTGCTTCCACATCGGATTGAGGTACGGGTCGCACGCAAAACGCATTCGGTCGTGATCCATGGCCAGGACCATGGCGTCTTCGGGCTTCTCATGTCGATCGCGCGCGACGTGGGTCATAGGAAGATGTCTTCAACGTGCGAGGTTTCGATCGCTGGTTCTTTGGATGGGCAAGGGGCGGCTAACACGAAGCGCCATGTACACCGGCGGGTCCCGAAGAACGGCTGCTGCTGTGGATTGAGTTCGGCGATTTCGAGGTCATGGGTCACGCGCCAGCCCTCCTCAGCGAGAAGGGCGGGAACCCCCGCGAGCAGCTCCGGTCGCGGGGAATATCCCCATTCGGAATATCTTCCCCGTTGAGTCACACTTCGTACGCTCGTTGGAAGCACGAGTGCGACTTCGCCACCTCGCGAAACTCTGCAAAGAATCTCTCGAATCAGTTTGAACATCCGAGCGCACCATTTTCGAGGACCGAGACGGCCAATGTCTTCGAGGTGAACCTCGGTGCCAGATGGCATAGCGAGATCCTTGTATCGCGAGCGGATGTTGTTGGCGCCTTCGCCGGGCGGGGGCAGATGAACGACGGCCAGCTCGAAGTTGATTGCGGGTGGGAGCTGACTGGAGC